>JAABUM010000194.1_pt1 | contig 125769 bp, 124 predicted proteins | sample 5559161 | NCBI WGS metagenome assembly JAABUM01 (sample SAMN10711868, study PRJNA513369) | rock metagenome | isolation source: Antarctica rocks | place: Antarctica: Victoria Land, Siegfried Peak nord
GGATCGTCGTGTCTGATCGAGAAATGGACGGCCTCAACATCAGCCGCGACGCCTTCCACGGCGAATGGAACTACATCATGCAACCAAACACGCCGCCAGTCCGAGCACTTGTTTCCGGATGAAGCCTTAGCAAAATGGACGGCTTGCAAGGAACTATGGACCTAGTGCGCCAAGACGTTCGTAACAGTTGGAACACTGCGGATTTTGCAATTATCAATTCGCGTCACACGCGGGAAGAGACTGACAAGCTCCTGAACCTGATCTCCACCATGCAGAAGCAGCAGCAACTCCTTACGAGCCAAGTTGAGGAACTGCGAAGGAACGCAGCCGACAAGGGGTTGGATGGCTCACCCGCCTAAAGCGCGAGAAGGCGGGCTTTTGCCAGCCCCCACATCCAAAGTGCTGCCGACTGCGGTTCCGCAACCTGAAGCGCCGCCCGTCGCACTATTCGGCCAACGCTTGTCCCGGCGCTTCATTGGGCTTGGCTTGACCGATGAAATCCCGGAGTCGCGTGGGCAGGCGGCTCGTGCGGCGGACTTGGGGGGATTGATCCTGCCAGGTTTCTTGCGGCAAAGAGCTGCGAGGCGTACAAGCTGAACTATCAAGAGGCCCCTACGTAGCGTAGCGTCCCGACCCGGCATCGCGTGCTTGGCCGAGTGCGGCCAGGGTGTCCAGCATGCCGGCGAGCTTGCGGGCGCGGACGCCGCTGAAGTGCTGGGCGAGCTCGGCAGGGCCGGTGACGCCCTTGCCGGCCAGGGCGGCGCGCAGGGCGACGTATTGCGCGGGGACCTGCTTGGGCCAGGCAGGCAGGATCGCGCCGGGGTCCACGGCCATCGCGAGTTGCTGCTTCTGCACGACGGGTTCGGCTGGGGCCTGGAAGGCGGGGCGGAGCCAGCGGACGTGCCCGGCGGCCTCCTCGGCGGCACGCTCGCGGTTGAGCGCCACGACGCGTTCGACGATCTCGGCGGCGGAAAGGTCGGCGGGCCAGCCGTAGGCGGCGGCCACGGCGATGTCTAGGCGATCGTGCAGGTGGCGCAACAACTCAACTTGGCCATCTTGCAGTATTTTCTTATCCGTAGCGGACAGCGGCTGGCCAGCGCGGATGGCTGTTAGAACGTTGTAGAGAATGGTCAGCGTGAGGTTTCATTCATTCGATTGCCTTGGCCAAAACCGATAGGTGGTGAGTTGCCAAACCCCAATCGCCCTCCTGCCTCGATTGCCCAATGGACATGTATTGCAGATGACACCACGCCTAAATGGTAGGCGTCGGCACTTGCAATGCAGATTAGCTTGTTATCAGGTAAGATGTCCGTTGGCTGGAATACAAATAGTCGATGCTTAGCCGTCTCAACAGTAGCGATATAGCGGACTACGCCCTGTAGCGCCGGCCGCAAATCGCGGCGTGGTTCCCCAAATATCCACCAAGCGTCACGATAGGTGCTCCGGGCATTCTGCTCCCGCTCCGGCTTCACACCTAGCAAGAGATGCTGGAACACTGCCGGAAACCGTCGCCGCACTTGTTCCTCGGTCAATCCCAACAGGTCGATCACCATGACGCGACGGCTATGCCCTGTCATGTCACTGCCGTTCAGATAGGGGCGGATATGCGCTTCAAGTCCTGGCACGCTACCCAGCCCCAGCGTTGCCGCAGTTTCAGGCGAAACGATGAAGCCGGCACCATGCAGCGACATTCCTCGGCTGCTAATTCCCTCGTTGGCCCGAAGTGGTCGAACGCTGTCCGGGCTGGCACCCGTTGTCAGGTCGGCATTGATTACACCCACGGTTTCCGTAAGCACCACCTTAGGTATAGCCGCCGCAATCTCCTGCTCAATGACAAGCAGCCGTCCGGGTTTGTCCCCCTGCGCCGCTACAGTCATGGCAATCCGCACCGCCGCGGTTCCGACACCCTGCGACCACGGATGGTCGGGAATGGCGAATGCAAGGCGCAGCGGCTTCGGCCCCTCCATTGTCGCGGCAATAACACGCCGACAGAACACTTGCCGGATGCTGTTGCTCGTAATAAAGCCGAACCGCTGCGTCCGGCCCTCCCGCAATGCCTGAGCCGCACGCCACCAGAAGAACATCGCCAGGTCAGCCGACCGCGGCACCTTTGGATACGCCGCCCACAGCGCCTTGGCATAGCCCGATCCCAACTCCGCCCGTAGGTCTTTGCCCGCAACGAAAGGCGGATTGCCCACGATGAAGTCCGCCTCCGGCCAGGCTGCTTGCGTGCCGCCCAAATAGCGCACCCCCGCAACCTGATCGGCCTCATCCGGCACCGCCTTGCCCGTGGTCGGATGCACCTTGGTGCGCCCGCCCCATGATGTAACGGGACGTCCGGACTTATCGCGGTCGAGTTCCGTGCCGGAATGCGCCAGCAGCGCGTCGGTCTCCTGGATCGTGCGAAAGTCGTGAAGGATCGGCTCGGCCGGCGGCGCCTTGCCGTTGGTGCGGAAGTGCCATTGCAGGTAGCCGATCCACAGCACCAGTTCCGCGACCGGCACCGCCCGAGGATTCACGTCGAGGCCATAGAACTGGTGCGGATCGACGGTCACGCCCGCCATCTCCATGCGCCCGGCCTGGTTCGGCGCGAACCCGTCCAGCGCGTCCAGCACCTCGCCCTCGAGGCGCTTCATCAGCTCAAGCGTCACATACAGGAAGTTGCCGCTTCCGCAGGCCGGGTCGAGCACACGAACCGCGCAGAGCCTGCCGTGGAAGGCGCGCACGAACGCCGCGGCGGCTGGAATGTTGCCGGCCCGCATCGCGCCCTCGGCCGCGCCGCGCACGCCGTCCCACTCCTCACGTAGCGGCTCCATCACGGTCGGAAGCACCAGACGCTCCACGAAGGCGCGCGGGGTGAACTGCGCACCCAGCCGGCCGCGCTCCTTTGCGTCCAGCGCGTTCTCCAGCAAGGTGCCGAAGATGGCCGGCTCCACCTCGGCCCAGTCCTTGCTGGCAGCCTCCAGCAACCAGCCGATTTCGGCGCGGTTCACCGGCAACGGCTCGGCGCCGCCATGCGCGCCGGGCCGGAACAGGCCGCCGTTGAAGCGGAACACGGCCTGCTCCAGCGCAATGCTGAATCCGCCAGCGTCCATCGTTGCCCATAAATCGCCGACCAGCGGCAGGAAGGCGACCGGGTTGGCCCGACACCGCTCCAGCAGCTTGGTAAAGCCCGCTTGCGGCAGCAGCCCAACACTCTGCGCGAACATGCAGAAGATGCAGCGCATCAGAAAGGTCGCGACGTGCTCGGGCGCATGGCGGGGGCGGCTTGGCAGTCCTTCCAGCGCCGCCGCCAGCTTAGCCAACAACGCAGCGATGTCGCGCGTTACCTGGGCGCGGCGCAGGGCCGGGTCGAGCGACTTGGGATCGAGCCAGACTTGGCGCAGCAACTCGCGCACGTCCGGCTTACGCAGGTCCGGCAAATAGATGCGAAACCGTTGAAAATCCGGGAATTGGGCATAGTGCTTGCCAGTGCCGGAGAAGTCGAAATACAGGTCGAAGCAATAGCCAATGTCGCACACGATCAGGAAAGGCGGCCAGCCTTCTTCTGGCGGCACGTCGCGGGCATAACGCTCCGCTTGACCCTTCGCCTGCTGCATATAACGTGCCCATTCCGGCGTGTTGCGGATATTGGCGCGGCGCTGGTTGTCGTTGGTCAGCTCGAACGGTGCGTCCTTGCGGGCGGGAGCGGCGCCCTGCTTGGCCTCCAGCACGAAGCAGCCGCGTTTATAGAGATCGATGCGCTTGCTGCTGATGCCGCCGCCGTCGTCATGCCGTTTGACCGCCCGCTCCAGGCGGTAGTCGCCGCCACTGCCAATTGCAGCGTTGGGACGCGGCACGTCCAGCACGTCGCAGAGTTCGTGGAGGAAGGCGGAGTAGTTGGCCCGCTCCGCCATGCCGGTGCCGTCCCACCGAACAATGAATCGCTCCACCGCATCGGTGGTGAGACCATCGAACGAGCCATGAAGTTGTAATGCGACTGACATAGTCGCGTATTAAACGCATCATCACGGAAAGGTGAGTTAATAACGGTTGGATTGGCATGGGCGGAGACGTGAGCCGAAGCGACCATCGCGTAGCCGAGCTACCGGCTCGGCAGCCAGACCTCGATCGCTTGGTCCTTCGATGCACCGGGACGCTGCGAGTAGTTTTCAAGCCGCCAGATGTATCCCATGCCCGCAAGCTCTCGCCCAAGGCGGCGCGCCAGGGCGTGGTCGGCTTCGGAGAAGAAGCGGATCGCGGCCTCTGACCGCGCCTCGCCCGTCGTGCCCACGTCCACTTGGTCGGCGGCGAGCCCCGAGCGAGCCGCCAGACGGTCCAGGATCGCCGCTCCGCCCTCCGGCCGTGCAGGATGCAGCAGCACGGCGATCCGGCCTCGGGGCGGCGCATCCGCCTGCGCGGCGCTGCCGGGCGCTTGAACGGCGGGAAGTTGAGCGGTTGGCAGCCGGGGCGTGGACGGCGGGGACGCCGGCTCCGGCACTGGAACTCTAGGCTGAGGCGACGCCTCGGCAGCACGCCGGACTGGCGGCTTCGGCATGGCGAACGCCGCTTTATCGGACACGGCCCCGTCGGATTGCAGTCGCGTCACGGTACGTTCGCCAGCGGGCCGTTCGCCAACCGTCCGCTCGCCAGTTACCCGCTCGCCAGTCGGCGGCTCGGAGGGCGGTCCGAGCAGCGCCAGGACCGTCCCGCCCACGACGGCGACGGCGGCAATCGAGCACCAGAACAACACCAACGGCCGCCAAATCGAAGCAGCCTCATCTCCGATCAACGACATGGCGTCAGTCGCCAAGAGTATCTGCTGGTTCTTGTCTCGAGACCGGCCCGTATTAATGACAGGCCAAAAGCGGCGACCAAAGACGATGCGTCGTTGCAGCAAGCGATTTTATCCTTTCCTCTACAGCACAACCTATTTCGAAGTCGCATAGGTTAGGCCGGACTCTGTAGCTGCCACCGCAACATTAGAGCCAAAGTCCAATCACGACGGACGCGAGCCGTCTTCTACGAGCTTTGTATTTAGCCTTCCAGGCTAGACTACGAAAAACTCCGCATGATGCGGCTGTTTGAAGATTGAGCATTGCAACGGGGTCACGAAACTCAGCATCGCCCGGCGTTGCCGCTCCAACCAGGGCGCGCTAAGCTCGGCACCGATGAAACGCCGCGACCTCCTGCTCACCGCCTGCGCTGCCGCCCTGGTTTCCGGCCCAGCCTGGGCGGAGCAGGTTACGGTCATGGCGGCCGCGAGCCTGACCGACGCCATGCAGGCGCTCGGCAAAGCCTGGACCGCGAAGGGCAACGCCGCACCTCGCTTCGTCTTCGCCGCCTCGTCAGCGCTGGCCCGGCAAATCGAGCAGGGGGCGCCGGCCGACGTCTTCGCCTCCGCGGACGAGCCCTGGATGGACTACCTGCAGCAACGCGACCTGATTGCGCCGAGCAGCCGCACCAGCCCGCTCGGCAACCGCTTGGTGCTGATCGCGCCTATAGACCAGCCTGGTGCCGTCGCGCTCACGCCCGGCGTTGACCTGCTGGCGCGGCTGGGGCCGCAGGGGCGGGTCGCGACCGGCGATCCAGCCAGCGTACCCGTCGGCAAGTATGCGCAGGCGGCACTCACGACGCTCGGCATTTGGGACAAGCTGGCCCCGCGGCTCGCGCGCGCCGATAACGTGCGCGCTGCGCTGCTGCTGGTCGAGCGCGGGGAGGCGCCGCTGGGCATCGTCTATGCGACCGACGCCGCCGTATCGAAGGGCGTGCGGGTCGTCGGCGTCTTCCCGGAGAACACCCATCCGCCAATCAGCTACCCCTTCGCGCTGACCCGGCGCGGCGACCGGCCCGACGCGCAAGCCCTGCTCGCCTTCCTCACGGGTCCGGAGGCCGCACCCACCTACCGAACGCTGGGCTTCTCCGTCCGCGAGTGAGCCCGCTCGAATGGCTCTCCCCGGACGAGTGGGAAGCGATCCGCCTTAGCCTCTCCGTCGCCTCGCGCAGTGTCGCACTCGGGCTGCCGCTCGCGATCCTGGCAGCTTATGCGCTGGCGCGTGGCCGCTTCCTGGGCCGTCCGCTGCTCGACGCCCTGGTGCATTTGCCGCTGGTGCTGCCGCCGGTCGTCATCGGCTGGGGGCTGCTGCTGCTGTTCGGCGTGCGCGGCCCGCTCGGGTCCATGCTTCAGCACTGGTTCGGCGTGCGCCTGGTGTTCACCACCGCCGGCGCCGCGCTCGCCACGGCGGTCATGGCTTTCCCGCTGATGGTCCGCGCGATCCGGCTGTCGCTGGAGGGCGTCGACCCTGGGCTGGAAGCGGCGGCGCGCACGCTCGGCGCCGGGCCGGTCGACCGGTTTCTCACCGTCACCCTGCCGCTGACGGCCCCTGGCGTCCTGGCCGGCGCCGTCGTGGCGTTCGCGGCGGGCCTCGGCGAGTTCGGCGCCGTCATCACCTTCGCGTCGAACATTCCGGGCGAGACGCAGACCCTGCCGCTCGCCATCTACGCCGCGACCCAGGTGCCCGGCGGCGAGGCGACGGCGGCCCGGCTGTCGGCCGTTTCGTTTACGCTGGCCATCGCCGGGCTGCTGCTGTCGGAGCTGATCGCGCGGCGCATGCACCGGCTGCTGGGCATTTGACGCTCGAAGTGGCGGCGCGGCATAGCTTTGGCCCGTTCAGCCTCGATGTGGCGTTCGGTGCGCCGACGCCGGGCGTCACGGTGCTGTTCGGCACCTCCGGCTCGGGCAAGAGCACGGTGCTGTCGATCGTCGCCGGGCTGCTGCGGCCGCAGGCGGGGCGGGTGGCGTTGGACGGGCTGGCGTTGCTGGACACTGCTGTCGGCGTCGACGTGCCCGCGGAGCGGCGGCGCTGCGGCGTCGTGTTCCAGGACGCCAAGCTGCTGCCGCATCTCTCGGTCGAGACCAACCTGCGCTACGGCGCGCGCCGGGCGCCCCGGGATGCGACGGGGCCGGGCTTCGCCGAGGTGATCGAGTTGCTGGGCGTGGCGCCGCTGCTGCACCGCCGTCCGCGGGCGCTGTCGGGGGGCGAGCGGCAGCGGGTGGCGCTCGGCCGTGCCCTGCTGTCCCGCCCGCGCTTGCTGCTGATGGACGAGCCGCTGGCCGCGCTGGACGGGCCGCGCAAGGCGGAGATCCTGCCGTTCCTCGAGCGCCTGCGCGACGTTTCGGGGCTGCCGATCCTGTATGTGACGCATGCGCTCGACGAGGTGGACCGGCTGGCCGACACCCTCGTGCTCATGGAGGCAGGCCGGGTGCTGGCGGCTGGGCCGCTGGAGCTGCTGGCCGCGCGCACCGACCTGCCGACACTCAGTGGCCGTCGGGACGCCGGGGCCGTGCTGGCATGCTCGGTCAGCGCGCACGACGCCGCACGCGGACTGACATGGCTCAGCTTCGGCGGCGGAGAGCTTCAGGTGCCGCTACGGCCGGAGCCGGTGGGCACGCGGCTGCGATTGCGCCTGCGCGCCCGGGATGTGTCGGTGGCAACGGAGCCGCCCCGCGGCATCAGCAGCCACAACATCCTGCCAGGCACGATCACGGCCGTCGCTCCGGCCGGTCTGCACGAGGCGTTCGTCACCCTGCGCGTCGGCCCGACGCCGTTGCTGGCCCGGCTGACGCGCGACGCCGTGGCCCGGCTTGCCTTGACACCGGGCATGGCCGTGTTCGCATTGGTGAAGTCCACCGCGTTCGATCACGGTTGAGCCCCCTAGCGAACTTCGATTGCAATCAAATCCCGGACGCCGCGGCCCAGCATCGCCGTGATAGCGCAGGCCGCATCGGCTACTTGGCAACCATGACGTCGGACGCCTTGATCACGGCAATGGCATCGTCGCCAACCTGCAGCGCCAGGTCGTCGATTGCCTCGTTGGTGATCGAGCAATGGATCGTGGTGCCGTTGCCGATGTCGATATGCACGTGCTCGGTGGTTTGCCCCTTCGCGACCGAGGTGACCTTGCCCTTGATCTGGTTGCGCGCGCTCAGCTTCATCATGTCTGCATCCCATAGATTGCGGGATGCGCTCTTACTTCGAATCAAGGCCAACTACCACATGGTCTGCCGCGCACGTTCGCTCCAGGACCGGTCGTACTCGGGGCCACCCACCCGGTCCTCGCTCATCGCGGCGAGGATCTCGCCGGGAGTGGGCAGGGTCTTCGGGTCCACGTGCCCGGCCGGGTCCCATAGGCGCGAGCGGACAATGGCGCGGGCGCACTGGAAGTAAATTTCGAAAACCTCGATCACCATGACGGACCGCGGCGCCTTGTCCTCGACCGCGAACGAGGCCAGCAGGGCCGCGTCGGTCTCCAAGAAGGCGCGGCCGTTCACCCGGAGCGTGCTGCCGCTGCCGGGTATCAGGAAGCACAGCGCCATCCGAGGGTCGCGTACGACGTTGCACAGGCTGTCCACCCGGTTGTTGCCCCGGCGGTCCGGCAGCAGCAGCGTGCGCTCGTCATGCACCCGCACAAAGCCCGGCTGGTCGCCGCGCGGCGAACAGTCGAGGCCCTCCGGCCCGCAGGTGGCCAGCACCGCGAAGGGGGAGGCGGCGATCATCGCGCCGTATTGCGGGGTGACCCGATGGGCTACCTTGGCGGTGGACGCCTCGCCGACCGGGCCATAAAGGGCCGCAAGCTCCTGCTCCGTCGTGATCCTCGCCACCGCGGGCCTCCTGATGCGACACGGCGAGCTATAGCAATGGACCATCTCCCGCGCGAGCGTCAGCACGGGAGCCGATATGGCCGGATGTCGGGACTAGCCGCCGGGCGAGCGCCATGATCGGGTCATGACGAGGACGGCGCAGGTCCGCGGGTGCGGTCCAGCCCATCGACGCGCGGCAATGCGACAGGCTGGCCGCTCGCAGCAGATTGATAGATCGCCTCCATGATCCGATGATCCTGCACGCCCTCCTCGCCAGGGGTATGCGGCTGCCGGTTCGAGAGCACGCATTCGGCCATATGGTCGATCTCCAGGGCGAACTGGTTCTGCTTGGGCAGGCGCCGCTCATCCACGCTCTCGGCCCGGCCGTCGCGGTGGGCGATGCGGAGCTGTTTGTCGTCATAGGCGAAGGCGCCGTCCAGGCTGATCGCGCCCCGCGGCGTGTGAACGCGGAGCAGCCGGCTCTCGTGCATGCCATAGCTCGTGGCGCAGTTGGCGACGACGCCGCTCGGGAACCGCAGCATGAAGTTGACGGTCTCCTCCACCTCGGCGTAGCGCGGATCGCCCGGCGGTGAGAAGCTGCGGGCGATGACCTCGATTGGCTCCTCTCCGGTCAGGAAGCGGGCCGCGTTCAGGCAATACAGCCCGACATCCGGCAGCGAGCCGCCGCCCGCGAGCGAGCGGTTGAACCGCCATTGCGCGCCGTCGCCCTGGTTCTGCAGGTTCACGGCGTCGATGAAGCGGACGGGTCCGAGCACCTGCTCCCGCACCATGCGCAGCACCTCGCGGTTGTAAGGCTCATACTGGCAGCGATACGCAATCATCAGCTTACGCTGGGCCGCGCGGCAGGCGTCGACCATCGCCTGACCTTCGGCCGAGGAGACCGCCATGGGCTTCTCGCACAGCACGTCCTTGCCGGCCTGGGCGGCGCGGACGGTGTATTCCTTGTGCATCGAGTTGGGCAGGATGATGTAGACGGCCTTGATCTCCGGATTGTCGCGGATGCGGTCGAACCCGGCGTAGTCGTACACCGCCTCCGGGCGCACGCCGTATTCGGCGGCGACGCGCGCGGCCTTGTCGGGCGTGCCGCTCACCAGCGCGACCAGACGGGCCTTCTTGGTCTCGCCAAACGCCGGCAGCACCTCCTCCAATGCCAGCCTCCCGAGGCCCACGACGGCGAACCCGACCCGCTCGTTCACCGGCATCGGGTTGGGCGGGCCGCCCGACGGCCGCTCGCTGGAAGTGACCTCGGCGGGGAATTCCACCCGTCCGCCCTGCAGCTTGCCGGCGTCGATTTCCGGAAGTGCCGCGGCGGCGCTGCGCGCGAGCAGCGTGCCGCCAATACCGGCGGCGCCCATCTGCACAATCCGGCGCCGCATCAAGTGCTCTCCAGTCATTTTGGTTTCCCGATTGGTTATCCGGAACACCCCAACGCGCGCCCCTAGGGCACGATCCCCCATTCTTGAGTAAATCCTGCGGCCACAAGCTGGTCCGCGCCGCGCAGTTGGTGTTTCCTAGGGCAAAATTTGGGAGATGCGTTATGGACCAGCCTTTTACCCTCCGCGGCCGCACCGCCCTGGTCACTGGGGCCTCATCGGGCCTCGGGGCGCATTTCGCCCGGCTGCTGGCCTCGCAAGGCGCCAAGGTGGCGCTCGCTGCCCGGCGACTCGACCGGCTGGAGAGCCTGGCCGGCGAGATCGAGGCCGCCGGCGGTACGGCGCTCGCCGTCGCTTGCGACGTGACGGACGAGGCCTCGATCGTGGCCGCGGTCGCCCACGCGGCGGAAAGGATCGGCACGCTGGACATCCTGGTCAACAACTCCGGCGTGACAGGGCGCAAGCCGTTCCTCGAAAGCACGGCCGAGGAGTGGGACAGCGTGCTCGACACCAACCTGCGCGGCGCATTCTTGATGTGCCGGGAATTCGCGCGGGCTGCCATCGCAGCCGGGAAGGGCGGGCGAATCGTGAATGTCGCCTCCATCCTGGGCCTGCGCACGATCAAGGGCGTCGTGCCCTATAGCGCGTCGAAGGCCGGGCTGTGCCACATGACCGCAGTGCTGGCGATGGAACTGGGGCCGAAGGGCATCACGGTGAACGCGCTGGCGCCGGGCTATGTCGAGACCGACCTGAACCGCGGGTTCCTGCAAGGCCCCGCCGGCGCCCGGATCGCCAGTCGCGTGCCGTTGGGACGCCTGGGCCAACCGGAGGACCTGGACGGCGCGCTGCTGCTGCTGGCTTCGGACGCAGGCCGATTCATCACCGGCGTGGTGCTGCCCGTCGATGGGGGCCATGTCGTCAGTTCGGTTTGAGGGCCCGTCTGGCAGCGTTAGAACAGGGCAAAACACCTGCGCACAACCATGTAGCCGACGTTCGGTTTTGCACGTCCGCCGGTCGCCCAGTCCGGCGTCAGCGTGTTCCAGGTAGGTATCGCGCGGACTGTCGACGCGGAGCGAGGCACCCAACTCGGCGCCGAGGCGGGCGGCGTTGCCGGCCAGCCCATGCAGGCTGCGCTTCAGCAGGAAGCTGCCATCGGTTCGGGCGACAAGGCCCGTGAGGTGCAGGCGTCCGTCCGGCAGGTAGCGGGCATGGCCGCCGATCGGCGTGCGGCAGGAGCCGTCCAGCTCGGCGAGCAGGGCGCGCTCGGCGGTGCTGACCGTGCGCGCCATTGGGTCTTCGATGGCGGCAAGCAGCTCGCGGAGCACCAGGTCATCCTCGCGCGCGGTGATGCCGACGATGCCCTGGCCGGGCGGCCGGCACCATGCTGTCGGGGTCGAGCACGACAGCCACCTCCGCTTCCAGCCCGAGCCGACACAGCCCGGCCAGCGCGAGCAGGCTCGCGGCGCATTCGCCGGACCGGACTTCTCCGATCCGTGAGCCGACGCTGCCGCGCAACAGGGCCATACGCAGGTCCGGGCGGGCGTGGAGGAGTAGCGCCCAGCGTGGTCGATCTTGACGGCTAGGGCGAGGCTACCTCGCTACGGCGTTCGGCGGCGGCAGCGGTTGTCCGTCGTGGTGCGCGCCTTCGATTTCTGCGGCGCGGCTCTGGCGGTAAACGCTGCGGAACGTCGCATAAGGGTCGAGGCTGTCCTTTTTGACCTGGTCGACCGGATCGAGCAGCTGCTCCCGTGTGTCCACCGCGCCGGCGCCGAACCGCGAACCTTCCAACGCATTGACGCCGCCGAAGCTCGCCCAGGTGAATGGGTCGAGCACGACATTGCCAGCAAGTCCGGCCGTGTCCCGCACGTTCGATGGGCCGAGCAGCGGCAGAAACAGGAACGGACCGTCCCCTACGCCCCAGATGGCGAGCGTTGTGCCGAACCCTGCGCCGCGGTGCGGCGGCAAGCCCAAGTCGTCTGCCACGTCGAAAAACCCGCCTAGCCCAACCGTGGAGTTCACCACGAAGCGTGTCACCGTCTCGGCGGCATAGCGCGGATGGCCCTGCAGCACGTCGTTGGCGAACACGACAGGGCTCGCGACGTTGGTGAGCGCGTGGCCGATCGAACGCCGGACCGCGCCTGGCACGACATAGCGATAGCCCCGGGCGACCGGCTGCAGCACATTGGTGTCGATCACGTCGTTGACCCGGTAAAAGAACCGGTTGGTCGGCTCCAGCGGGTCGTTGTTCGCCTGGTACTCTGCCACTGCGTCGGGATCGGTCGCAGGCGGCCGCATCGCGCAGCCGCTAGCTAGAAGGGCCGAAGCGGTCATAAACGCAACCGGCAGCAGAGGAGCGGACCGCAACGCGCGGATTATCTCAGAGAAATCAGCCATGCACTACTCCGATGGGGACTTTGGACGCTCCGTAAGAACGACCGTCACTCCGCGCCTTTTAAGAACCTACGCTATATGAGTTACCAATTCACGAATGGAAAGCACACGTCTTCGCGCGCGCGGTTTGTTCAAGCCGCACGCCTATGACGGCTTCGGCATGACGCTGGACGCCGGGCGGTAGAAAAACCCGGCCACCAGCAGGTTGAGCCCACCCGTAACCATCAATATGGACGCGGGCCGCATGCCCAGCGCCCCAAGCCCAGCGATCACGCCGGCGCCCAAAACCATGAACGCTGCATTCAGCACGTTGTTGGCCGCGATCATCCGCGCCCGCTGTACCGGATCTGCGCGCTCCTGTATGATGGCGTAGAGCGGCACCGAAAACACCCCGCCGCACGCGGCCGCGCCCAGCAGGCAGGCTAGCGCCGCGATGCCGCCCGGGGATGCCAGCATGGCGGCGGGGGTCGCCCACTCCGCCGCCTCAGGACGTCCCGCCAGGTGCGCGAATCCGAAGGTGAATACCGATAGCGCCAGCGCCGCGGGCGGCACGTGCCGGGCCGAGACCTCGCCCCGCAACAGCCGGCCAGCCAGGATCGATCCCCCGCCAACCCCTATGGCAAAACCGGCCAACAGCAAGGTCACGACGCCATTATCGGCGAGGAAATCCTGCTTTGCCATGACCGGGAATTCGGCCAGGAAGGTCGCGCCGACGGTCCAAAACCAGGATAGCCCTAGGATCGACAGCCACACCGGCCGGTTCGCGCGCGCAGCACGCATCAGGCGGCGTGTCTCGTGCGGGATGTTCCAGCCGAGCCGCAAGCCCGGTGCGGCGGGCGCAGCGGGCGGGACCATGAACGCCGCCGCGACGCCCAGGACTGCGATCAGCAGCCCGGTCAGGGCGATGATGCCCGGCCCGGACGGCAGCCCGATCAGCGCGCCGCCCGCGATCGTGCCGGCAAGGATGGCGCCGAACGTACCCGCCTCGACGAGTGCGTTGCCGCGTATCAGCTCGTGCTCCGCCAGAAGGTCGGGCAGGATACCATATTTCAGCGGGCCGAAGAACGCTGCCTGCACGCCCAAGCCGAACAATACGGCAAACAGCGCCGGAACGTGCGCGGCGAGAAATCCCCAAGCCGCCAGTGCCATCAATGCCGCCTCGAACAGCTTTGTAACCCGGATCAGCAGCGACTTGTCGAACCGATCGGCCAACTGTCCGGCGAGCGGCGAGAACAGCGCATAGGGAAGAATGAACAGCCCGCCGGCTAGGGCCACGAGCGCCGGTCCGCCCTCGGCCATGCGGAACACCACCAGCACGACCAACGCGTTCTTAAACAGGTTATCGTTCAGCGCGCCCAGCGCCTGTGTCAGGAAAAGCGGCAGGAAGCGCCGGGTCCGCAGCAGAGCCGCGCTCATTCGGCCGTCGACAGTAACAGCGTAATCGCAGTGCCATGGTCAGGCGTGCATCGTAGGATCACATACCCGCCGAACCGCTGGACGAGGCCAGCGCAGGTCCGTCGCACAAGCTTTCTGCTTTCCCGCTGCATGTCCGCGCGTATGCACCCGCGCCAGTGCGGGGACAATACAAGGGCTTGCCGCGACCCGCAGGCGCGCGCTGAGCACAGGGCATTGACCAGAGTCGTTCGTTAATTGTTCATTCTTTAGGTTTAATCTTGAGAGGCGTTTGTAAGTTGATAAAAACAACCTATAGGTTCATGCTAAGCGATGCTTCGTCGACTGACCACGCTCACGACAGGCCGCGCCCTGTGCCTGCTGGACGTTGCCGCAATGGCAGTAATCTGGCCAGTTATGTTCTATCTTATGACGAACGGCCCGGCTCGGCCGATTGCGCACGTTTGGATTGCTGCGCTGCTCTATCCAACTGCGAACTTCGTCGCCGTTTATGGGCTTGGGCTATATCGCCGGAACGTCGGCATTGAACTTCGCAAGTCGCTGGCTCGAATGCTTCTGGCTGCAGCCGCTGGCGCGCTGGCCGCGGGTGGAGCGCTGGCGGCGCTGGATGGCTTTCCCGGCCAGCTGAGTTGGATGATCGGCGCGATGATTGCCTTCCTGGTCAGCGGCAGCGCCGCCCGGGTCGCATTCGATGGGCTCCGGCGACATGGCCTATTTAGCCGAACCCTGCTGATCGTCGGCGCCGGGCAACGAGCGTGGGATTTGGTTTGGATGCTGCGGAAGGAGGGACCTAATCTATCCTACCGTATCACCTTCGCGCATGACCCAAGCTGGGGAGAGCTTGATTTCCGGCTGGCCGACGGCTCCGCCGGTCCGGTAATGACGCTGCCGCCGGACGGCTTCCTAGGTCTGGCGCGGCGTTGCGGTGCCGACCAAATCGTAGTCGCGCCGGATGAGCGGCGAGGTCTCGCGCTGGCCGGACTGCTGGATTGCAAGGTCGCGGGATTTCCAGTGGCCCAGTACCTGAGCTTTTTGGAGCAGGAGGTGCGCCGCATCGACCTGAAACGTATTGAGCTCGGCTGGCTGCTGTATTGCGACGGGTTCTATTTTGGAACAATCGACCGTGTATTGAAACGCACGCTGGACTTGCTCGTCAGTGCCGGCGCCCTGCTGCTGCTGTCGCCTTTCCTGCTGGCGGCTATGGTGGCCGTGAAATGTGAGGATGGCGGCCCGGTTCTATACCGCCAGGTCCGTATTACCCGCGGTGGCAGGCCGTTCTCCATCAACAAGCTCCGCACGATGCGGGTTGACGCCGAGGCCAACGGCGCAGTTTGGGCAGCGACGCAAGATACGCGCATCACCTATATCGGCGCGATACTGCGCCGTACCCGCATCGATGAACTGCCGCAATTGTTCAACGTGCTGCGCGGAGAGATGTCATTTGTCGGTCCAAGGCCGGAGCGTCCGGGATTTGTCAATATGCTGGCGCAACAAATTCCGCTGTATCACGAACGGCACGTCGCGAAAGCTGGGCTGACCGGATGGGCACAGATCAACTACCCCTACGGCGCATCGATCGACGACGCGCGGTCGAAGCTGAGCTACGACTTATATTATGTGAGAAACTTCAATGTGTTGTTCGAACTTCTTATCATATTGCAAACGGTTCGCGTCGTACTTTGGCCTGGCGGCGTTAGGTAAAGCTCTGTCACGCCGACAGTGGCGCGTTGCGCGTGATAGATCGCACATAGCGCGTGAACCGTTCCCAAAGCGGCCGCAATCGGCCTTGAGGTGCTTGCTTCTCGAGACGTCTTCATATCCGCAAGCCTAATGCGTCCAGTCCAGCACCAACTCGCGGACCGCCGTGCCCGGCAACGCCCCGAGCCGCGCCGCCGTCTCGTTGCAGGCCGAAACGATCCCGGTTTCGAACACGGAGCGGGCATCGCCAATTCGGCAGGTCATGCCGTCTGCCACCAGTCCAGCGATCTCTCGGTCGTCGAGCGTCGGCAGACGGCCGATCCCTGCCTGATCGATGCCGATGCAGGCGTCGTGGAACACCGCCGCGAAGGCGTCGGTCCGCAACGCCGTAGCCGGATCGCCGCCGACCAGCCCGCCATGTGAACCCGTAATGACAATTGCGCCGCGGTCGGTCGTCGCGCTGACCAGCGATGCGCTGTTGACCAGCACTACAGCCCTCGTCGCACCAGGTATCTCGAGCGTGGTGCGCGCCTCGGCCTCCCTTGGCGGCTCATAGTGCGGATCGGCCGCAGCCTCCAGCAGCGGTAAAGCGTCGGCACAGGTCATGCCGGGCCGCACTCCCAGGGCGCGGGCGGCGGCATTAACCCGGGTCAGCCGTCCGCGCGCCAGCATGTCGTGCGCGTCGCCAATCCTTGCGGTCTCATGGCCTATGGCTGCGGCGGGTACCCCCAGGCTGTCGAACAGCGGCAGTGACGCGATCCCCGCCTCGTCGAGCCCTAAGCCAGCGTCGTGGAATATCGCCGCGCGCACCCCGGCTGCAAGCGCCACAGTCCCAACATACCGGCCGCCATGCGAGCCCGTCAGCAACACCGCGCCCCGGGCAGTGCGCGGCAGCTTGGTAACAGTGGCGGCGACGATCACGGTCATGCGGCTCTCCTGCTGGACGACATCCACGGAGCGTGCCACGGTTCTTGTGATGAGCGAAGGCTGGCAATGAGCAAAGGCCGCGATGCCGAACAGTCGCTCCGGGGGGAACCGAGCCTGTCCAGCACTGAAAGCACGGAGGCAAATCTTCCGTCGCGCCGCAACATCGACGTCGTTCGGCTGCGCCGCCATCACATCCTGATGCACCGTATCCGCGCCCTGGAAAACGCCGCGTTGCGCGGCTTCGATGAACGGTTGGTGCTGGGCGCGATCCATCCGTCGATCGGGCAGGAGGGCGTCGCCGCCGGCGTGGTCTCGGCGCTCGCCGCCGACGACATGCTGCTGTCCACCCACCGCGGCCATGGCCATACGCTGGCCAAGGGCGCCCCGCCCGTCGCGATGATGCGCGAGCTGTTCGGGCGCGTCGGCGGCAGTTGCGGCGGCAAGGGCGGTTCGATGCACATCGCGGATTTCGGCGTCGGCATGCTGGGCGCGAACGGCGTCGTGGCGGCCAACATCGTCATCGCCGCGGGCGCTGCGCACGCGATCAAGCTGCGACGCGAGTCCCGGGTCGTTTGCTGCCTGTTCGGCGACGGCGCGACCAATCGCGGGCCCTTCCTCGAAGGCCTGAACTGGGCCGCCACGTTCCGCTTGCCGGTGCTGTATGTGTGCGAGGACAACGGTTTTGCCGCCACGACCCGCACCGCCGCCATGCTCGCCGGCCCCGGTCCGGTCGCACGCGCCGCGAGCCTCGGCCTGCCCGCGGAGGAGGTCGACGGCAACGACGTGATCGCGGTCGACGAGGCCGCGACCCGGCTGATTGCCGATATTCGCGCCGGCGGCGGGCCCAGATTCCTGCTGACCCGCACCTACCGCATGACCGGCCACACCGGCGCCGACGCTGCCGCCTATCGCCCGGCGGCCGAGGTCGAGGCGAACCGGGCGCTCGATCCGATCCGCCGCGCCGCGGAGTGGCTGGCGCTGGCCGGCGCCGATCCTGCCGAGCTCGACGCCGACCGCACGGCTGCCGCGGCGGAGATGGCGGCCGCCTATGACGACGCCCGCGGGGCGCCATTCCCGGATGCGGCCGAGGCGTTGCGCGACGTGCAGGACACAGGCAGCCCCGAGCAGGACGCCTATTGATGGCCCGCATGAGCTACCTCGACGCGGCGCGGCACGGCCTGGCGGAGGAGATGCGGCGCGACCCGGATGTGTGGGCGCTTGGCGAGGACCTGGGCCGCGGCGGCGTGTTTGGCCAGTATCGCGGTTTGCAAGAGGAGTTCGGCGCCGAGCGCATTGCCGACACGCCGATCTCCGAGGCCGCCATCATGGGCGCCGCTGTCGGCGCCGCAATGATGGGCACGCGGCCGGTCGTGGAGATGCGCTTTTCCGACTTCGCCCTGTGCGCCATGGACGAGCTGGTGAACCAGGCCGCCAAGGCACGTTTCATGTTCGGCGGCCAGGCGCGCGTGCCGATGGTGGTGCGCGAGCCCATCGGCATGTGGCGCAGCTCCGCCGCCCAGCACTCGCAAAGCCTGGAAAGCTGGTATGTCCACGTGCCCGGCCTGGTCGTCGCCTGTCCGGCCACGCCGGCCGACAACAAGGGCCTGCTGAAATCCGCGATCCGCTGCGACGATCCGGTCGTGTTCATGGAGCACAAGGGCCTGTGGCCGGTGGAAGGCGAGGTGCCGGACGATTCGGAACACCTGGTGCCGTTCGGTAAGGCCTGTGTCGCGCGCGCCGGCACAGACGTCACCGTCGTCACCTGGTCCGCTCAGCTTCACGTCTGCCTAGACGCCGCTCAAGCCCTGGACGACGCCGGCGTATCGGTCGAGGTGATCGACCTGCGCACGCTGTGGCCCTGGGATAAGGCGGCCGTATTCGCCTCCATCGAGCGCACCGGCCGGCTGTTGGTGGTGCATGAGGCCGTGGCCGTCGGCGGCTTCGGCGCAGAGGTCGTGGCGACGGTCGTGGAACGCCGCGGTTCGGCGCTGCGGATACCGCCCCGCCGCCTCGGCGCACCCCGTGCCCTGATCGGCTATGCGCCCCCGGTCGAGGACGCGATGCGCGTGCCGGCGGCACGCGTTGTCCAAGCGATACAGGAGATGGTGGGTTGAGTGTTACCAACGAAATGACCGGCGGCGAGGCATTGGCGCGCATGATCCAGGCGCACCAAGGCGGCCCGATGTTCGGCATGGGCGGCTTCCAATTGCTGCCGTTCTACGACGCCGCCCGCCGCCTCGGTCTCGATCACCACCTGATTAACGACGAGCGTGCCGGCGTGTTCGCAGCCGACGCCTACGCCAAGGTCTCGGGCCGGGTCGGCCTGGTGGACGCGACGCTCGGACCCGGCGCCACCAACCTGGTGACCGGCCTGGTGGAGGCACTGAATGCCGGTACGCCGATCGTGGCGCTGATTGGCGACGCGCACCGCGACCACGCCTGGAAGAACATGACGCAGGAAAGCCGGCAAGCCGAGATCCTGCGGCCTGCCTGCAAGGAGTTCCTGCGGGTGGAGAGCCCCGCACGCATCCCGGAGCTGATGCGCCGCGCCTTCACCGTCGCCACCACCGGGCGGCCCGGTCCCGTCGTCGTCGACGTGCCGGAGGATGTCTGCCACGCGACGCATGGCTATGCCGAAGGCGCGTTCGCCGCGGACCCCGTATACCAGGCGGCACCGGCGTTGCGGTGTCGGCCCGATGTCGCCGCCGTCGGCCGTGCCGCGCGTGCGCTTGCGGAGGCGCGGCGGCCCATGGTGCTGGCTGGCGGCGGCGTGCATCTGAGCGGCGGCGCCGACACGCTCGCGGCGTTTGCCCATGCGCTGAACCTGCCGGTCGCGCACACGATGACGGGGAAGGGGGCGGTGGCCTGCACGGACCCGCTCAGCGCCGGGCTGTTCGGCCGCTATGACCGGATCGCGAATGCACTGATCGCCGAGGCCGACCTGCTGGTGGTCGTCGGCTGCAAGCTGGGCGAGATCGCGACCAAGCGCTACACCGTGCCGCCGCCGGGCATGCGCATCATGCACATCGACATCGTCGCCGAGGAGATCGGCCGTACCGCGCAGCCGGAGCTGGCGCTTTGGGGCGACGCACGGGAAACGCTGCGGGAGCTGCATCTGGCCTTGGCGGACGAGGCCGCCGCGATCCAAGCTCGGCAAGCCGGCTATGCCGCCGAGGTGGCAACCCGGATGGCTGCATGGCGGGCGGCGACACGCGAACGCTATGAGAGTGAAGAAATCCCGGTCAGCATGGGCCGGTTGATGGGCGAATTGAACCGCCTGCTGCCGGAAGACGGCATCCTGGTCGCGGATGGCGGGTTCGCGGCGCATTGGGGTGGGCTGCTGTTCGACACCAAGCGTCCCGGCCGCGGCTTCGTGCCCGACCGCGGCTTCGCCAGCATCGGCTATGGCCTGCCCGGCGCAATCGGCGCTGCGCTGGCGGCGCCGGGCCGCAAGGTGGTCAGCCTGACCGGCGACGGCGGCTTCAACATGATGCTGGGCGAGCTTGAGACCGCACGGCGGATGAACCTGAGTTTCACGATCGTCGTCGTGAACAACGCGGCATCCGGCTACGTGAAGGCGTTGCAGCATCTGATGTATGGGCCCGGCGCCTATCACGCGTCCGATCTCGCCGAGACCGACTATGCCCGCGTCGCCACGGCGCTGGGCTGCCGTGGCTACCGGGTCGAGGACCCAGGCAGGCTGGGCGCGGCTTTGTCCGACGCGATGGCGGGAACTGGGCCTGCGGTGATCGACCTGGTCGTAACGCGCGACCCGGCCAAGATGCTGCCTGCCGCCGACAACCGCGCCGTGCAGGTGAAAACGGGCGACCGGGTTGCCTAACAGGGAGGCTTCAATGGCAAAGCTATACCGTCGTGCCGTGCTGGCGGGAACCGCCGGGGTGTTCGCAATCGGGCGCGCCCGGGCGGCCAGCGACTTTCGTTACAAGTTCGCCACCAACCTGCCGGCAACGCACCCGCTGAACATCCGCGCCGTAGAGGCCGCCGACCATATCCGGACCGAGAGCAACGGCGCACTCGACATACAACTGTTTTCAAACAACCAATTAGGTGCCGACACTGATGTGCTGTCGCAGCTCCGGTCCGGCGCGGTCGAGTTCTTCACGCTGTCGGGCCTGATCCTCGCGACCTTGGTGCCCACGGCCAGCATCAGCGGCATTGGCTTCGCGTTCAACGACTACGATGCGGTGTGGCGGGCGATGGACGGCGAATTGGGCGCCCTGATCCGCACGGAGATCGCCCGCGGCAACCAGATCCTCGCGATGGAGCGCATCTGGGACAACGGCTTCCGCCACATGACCACCAGCACGAAGCCGATTGTGGCGCCCGCGGACCTCGAAGGCTTCAAGATGCGCGTGCCGGTCAGCCCGCTTTGGACCAGCATGTTCAAGGCGTTCGGCAGCTCGCCTATCAGCGTGAACGCGGCCGAGATGTATTCAGCGCTGCAGACCCGCATCGCCGACGGGCAGGAGAACCCGCTGGCGAACATTTGGAACACCAAGATCTACGAGGTGCAGAAGTATGCCGCGATGACCGGGCACATGTGGGACGGCTATTGGCCGCTCGCGAACCGCCGGGCCTGGATGGCGCTGCCGGCCGATCTGCGGGCGATCGCGGCGAAGCATCTCAATGCCGGCGCCGTGCTGCAGCGCGCGGACCTCGCGGCCCTGAACACCAGTTTGCGAACCGACCTGGAGGGCAAGGGCATGATCTTCAACGAGGTGGACAAGGCCGCCTTTCGCGACAAGCTGACCCGCGCCGGGTTCTATAAGGAGTGGCGCGAGAAGTATGGCGAGGCCAACTGGGCGGTGCTGGCCCGCGCCTCCGGGCAACTGTCCTGATGGAACCCTGCGACCTCGACGCGGTCGAAGCCCGACGGCTGATCGGCTGCAAGCGGCTATCATCCGTCGATCTGGTCGAGAGCTGCATTGCCCGGATCCTGGCCGTCGACCCGGCCGTGAACGCCATGGTGGCCCGTGATTTCGATCGTGCCCGCGCCGCCGCTGCAGCCTGCGACGCCGCCTCGATACGGGGCGACGCGCTTGGGCCGCTGCACGGACTGCCGCTGGGCGTCAAAGACCTGGAGGACGTGGCGGGCCTGCGCACCACCTATGGCAGCGTGCAGTTCCGCGATCATGTGCCGGCGCAGGACCAGCTGATCGTGCAGAATGCCCGGCAGGCTGGCGCGATCGTGCTGGGTAAGACCAACACGCCGGAATGGGGCGCCGGGGCGAATACGCGCAACGCCGTGTATGGCGCGACGGGCAATCCGTTCGACCCCACGCGGTCCGCCGCCGGGTCGTCTGGCGGATCTGCGGCGGCGCTGGCGACGGGAATGGCGCCGCTCGCCACCGGGTCCGACATGGGCGGCTCGCTGCGCAACCCGGCGGCGTTCTGCGGCATCGTCGGCTTCCGGCCCACGCCGGGCCTGGTGCCGAGCGAAAAGCGTCCGCTCGGCTGGAGCCCGCTCGCGGTGCTGGGGCCGATGGCGCGCACGGTGCCCGATTTGTGCCTGCTGCTGTCGTGCATGGTGTCCGACGACGCGCGCGACCCGCTGGCAACCACGATTGCCGGACGCGCGATCCGCCGAGCTGCAGACTTTGCCGTGCCCGCCGCTGTCGACGTGGCCGGGCTGCGGGTCGCGCTGACCCCGGATTTCGGCTTTGCGCCGACCGAGCGGCACATCGCCGAGGTTTTCGCCGAGAAAACCGGCTGGTTCCGCCATGTGTTCGCCGTCACCGAGGATACGTCGCCCGACTGCACCGGCACGGACGAGGTTTTCGAGACACTGCGCGCCACGGCGGCGCTCACGAGCCACCACGACCGGGTGCGGGACACGCCGGACGCGGTTGGTCCCAATGTGCATGCGGACGTGGCGGCCGGGCTGCGGCTCAGCGCGCTCGACGTGGCGCGGGCGTCGCAGCAGCAAACCGTGCTCTACCAACGGTGGCAACATTTCTTCGACCGGTTCGACGTCATCCTGTCGCCCGCCGTCACCATCAGCCCGCGGCCCTGGTCGGAGCTGTTCCCTTCCAGCATCGACGGCAAGCCGACGCGAACCTATTATAACTGGCTGGCGCTGGCCTACGCCGTCACAGTCGTGGGCCATCCCGCGGTCTCGCTGCCGGTTGGATTGGACCGCAACGGCATGCCGTTCGGCCTGCAGATCGTCGGCCGCCGCGGCGGGGATGCGCAGGTGCTGGCGGTCGCGGCGGCGCTGGAACGGCTGTTGGCCGATGACCCGCGCACTGCCCGCCCGGTCCCGAGCATCGCGGCGCTGGCGGCCGCACCCCCGCTGCGCGACACGCCGGGGTTCCTCGGCTTCGGCTAACGGCTATGCTCCGTCGATGCTGCACGCTGCGCTGCCCCGCGAAACGCTGTATCTGCCGTTCGAGGCCGGGCCGCATCGCATGCAGCTCGGCTTGGTCGCCCTGCCGCGCGACGAGCTGATCGAGATCGACGATCGCTATCCGGCCGAGATGGCGGAGCGCCGGGACCTGCTCGGGCGACGGCACGCGGATGTATTCGCGACCGTGGCGGGTTCGGACGCGGCGCGGCAGGAAGCCCTGCACTGCATCGCAGACCTGCTGCCGATGCGGTTTCCTGGCTGGTTCAGCCGCGACGGCGATTGCCTGCATAATCATCTGACCGCAGAAACCTGGAACCTTGCCGATCCGCCCTGCGATCCGCTCGAGCTGGCCGGGCGGTTGGTGCAGGAGGATCTCTGCCTGCTGGGCCTAGCAACCGGCGCACCGGTGCTGGCGGCCGCGATCCTATGCGCGCCCAGCCGCTGGCGCTTGGCGGAAAAGATCGGCCGCCCGCTTGCCGACGTGCATCAGCCGGTCCCGCTGTATGCCGAGAAGCTGTCCGCGCCGGTCGACCGCTTCATGCGGCACCTCCGTGCGGGCAAGCTGACGCAACGGCTCAACTGGTCCGTCACCGACGACCCGGCGCTGTTCCAAATCGCGGGCAAACACCGCACCGAGCGCGACCCAAGCATCACGCCGGACAATGTCGCCACCCGCCTGTTCCTGCGCGTCGAGCGCCAAACCCTGAGCCGCCTGCCCGAGAGCGGCTTCATGCTGTTCACCATACGCGTCCACAGCTACCCGATCGCCCGGGCCGTTACGGACCCGGCGACCGGGCACCGCTTGGCCGAGGCGATCAAGGCGCTGCCGCCCAGCATGGCCGCCTATAAAAGCGTGCCGACCTACCGGGACGCCTTGCTGGAATGGTTGGACAGATACGCCTGTCCCTAGCTTAACGGCTTCTTACAGCACCATGTTCATCGGTGCGGGGAAATAGCGGAACCCGTCGCCGGCCTTCGCCACATGGCCGATGCCGGGCCATGCGAAGTGATAGGCCAGCAGCGTCGTCCGGTTCGCGGCCAGCATCGACAGCATGCGTACGCGGCTTTCGGCGGATTGCACCGGGTCGGTATCGAAGGCGAACTGCGTGCGCGGGTGCTCCAGCAGCAGCACCGGGTGGTGCGCCAGGTCGCCGATGTAGCAGAGCTGGTCGTTGCCGGACTGGATCATGAAGATTGTGTGCCCGACCGTGTGACCCGGCGCCGCCATCGCGGTGATGCCCGGCAGGAACTCCTCACCGTCCTTGAAGTAGTGAATGCGGTCGCGGTTCGGCAGCAGGTTCTTCTGCGCCTGTCCCAGGAAGTCCTTCCGGGCGGGATAGGCGGCCGGCACGACGGCGTCGTTCGTCCAATAGTCGAAATCGGACTGCGCCAAATAGAGCTGCGCATTGGGAAAGTTGCGGCTTCCGTCATCGGCCATGATGCCGCCGCAGTGGTCGATGTGCGCATGGCTCATCACCAGCGCGTCGACGCTGGCAGGGTCGATGCCGGCCTGGCGCAGGGTGGTCATCAGCTTACCGGTCGTGGGCCCGAACACCCGCGACGTGCCCATGCCGAGGTCGAACAGCACCACGCGCTCGCCAAAGTTCAGCACGAGGATATTCTGTTCGAGCACGGCGTTGCTGGTCGGCAGGAAGTTGTCCGTCAGCTCGCGCCCGATCTCGGCCTTGTCGATCTTCAGGAACGACGCATTCGGGTCGCCAAGCGGCAATGGGCCGTCGGACACGATGGTCGCCTCGGCGGTGCCGAGCTTGAACCGGTAAAAATATGGCGCCTGGGTCAGTCCCAGCGGAGCCTTGGCCCAAGCGACGCCCGGAACGGCCAGGGCAGCGGCGGCGAGGCCTGCAGTGGACAGCAGCCGGCGGCGCGTTGGTGCGGCATGTAAGGTCATTTTCTCTCTCCCATGTCTTATGTCGTTGCCCCAGCAACTTGCAGTCGCAGGGGCTGAAATGTGCCGCAACCCAATCGGGACCCGCAACCGGGCAAGCGAGACGCTGGGATCAATTCTGCAATACGGCCGCGGCGGCTACACGTGCGCGCTTGGACCTGCCATGCTGTCCCCCAACGTCAATCAACAGCATCTTGGGGGAGAAATCATCGTGAACCTGACCCGCCGGCATCTGCTCGGTTCCTCCCTGGCGGTCACCGCGCCGCTATCCCGGGCGCGTGCGCAAACCCCCACGATCAAGATTGGCGTGCTGAACGACCAGTCGGGCCCGTATCGGGACAATACCGGCGCCGGGTCGGTCACCTGCGCCCGGCAGGCGATCGAGGAGTTCGGCGCCGACCCTTCCAAGAACGGCGGCTTCAAGGTCGAGCTGATCTCGGCCGACCACCAGAATAAGCCGGATATCGGCGTGAGCCTCGTGCGCCAGTGGCTGGACCGCGACGGCGTGGACATGGTGCTGGACGTGCCGACCTCGTCGGTGGCGCTGGCCGTGGCGGCGGCGGTGCGGGAGCGCAACAAGGTTTGCGTGAACTCCGGCGGCGGCGGTGCGGGAGCGCAACAAGGTTTGCGTGAACTCCGGCGGCGGCACGGCGGACCTGACCGGCACGCAATGCACGCCGAACACGGTGCACTGGACCTACGACACCTACATGCTGGCCCGGTCCACCGCGTCGCAGCTGGTGAAGCTCGGCGGCAACAAGTGGTTCTTCATCACCGCCGACTACGTGTTCGGCCAGCAGCTTGAGCGCGACGCGGCGGCGTTCGTGAAGTCGAGCGGCGGGACGGTCGTGGGCCGGGCGGCCTACCCGTTTCCGGAAACGACGGATTTCTCGTCCTATCTGCTGCAGGCGCAGGCCAGCGGCGCCAACGTGATCGGCTTTGCCTCCGCCGGGAACGACACGGTGAACGGCGTGAAGCAGGCGCATGAGTTCGGCCTGGGCCGGTCGATGAAGATGGCGGCGCTGCTGTCGCATCCGACCGACGTGGACGCGATCGGGCCGGAGCTGGCGCAGGGTTTGTTCCTCACCTCGACGTTCTACTGGGACATGAACGAGGGCACCCGCGCCTTCACCAAGCGCGTGCTGGCCCGCATGCCGCAGCGGCACCCGCCGAACATGATCCAGGCGGGCTGCTACGCCGGCACGCTGCACTACTTGAAAACGGTAGCCGCCATGGGCGCGGCGAAGGCCAAGCAGGACGGCGCGGCGACGGTGGCCGCCATGAAGGCGATGCCGACAATGGACGACGCGTTCGGACCCGGCAGTATCCGCGCCGACGGCCGTGCGCTGTTCCCGGCCTATTTGTTCCAGGCCAAGGCGCCCGGCGACATGCAGGGACAGTGGGACCTGCTGAAGCTGGTTGCCACCACGCCGGCCGATCAGGCCTGGCGACCGCTTAGCGAGGGCGGCTGCAGCCTGGTGCGGGCATGACCGGCCCCGGCCCAGAGGCCGAGTATCGCGCCTATTTGCAGGAGGGGCGCTTCATGATCCAGCGCAGCCGCTCGACTGGCGTGCATACCTTTTACCCGCGCATCGCCATCCCCGGCACCGGCGAGCAGGATTTGGAATGGGTCGCGGCCAGCGGTTTTGCCACCGTCTATGCGATCACCGTGAACCGCATGCGGGAGGGCGCCTACAACGTGGCGCTCGTGGACCTCGACGAGGGGCCGCGCATGATGACGCGCGTCGACGGGGTCGAGACCGTGCCGATCGGCACCCGCGTCCGCGCTAGCATCATCGAGGAGAGCGGCGCGCCGCTGGTCGTTTTTGTCCCGGAGCAGGCAGTATGACGCACCCCTTTCGCGGCCAAGCCGCGATCGTCGGCATCGGCTCGGCGGGCTGCGGTGCGGCGCCGGGCCGTACGGCGATGGAGCTGATGGCCGAGTCTGCCTTGGCGGCGATCGCCGACGCAGGCCTCAAGCTGCACGAAATCGACGGTGTGTTCGCCGCCACCAGCACGCACGCCTTCCCGACGCTGTCCGTCTCCGAGTACCTCGGCCTGCGTCCGCGCTACTTCGACGGCACCAACGTCGGCGGATCGAGCTTCGAGGCGCATCTGCTCAGCGCTGCGCTGGCGCTCGACGCCGGGCTGTGCGACGCGGCGCTGATCTGCTACGGCAGCAACCAGCGCAGCGCCGGCGGACGCTTGGTGTCCATGAGCGAGCCGCAGCCGCATGAGGCGCCATATAAGCCGCGCCACCCGATCACCGCCTACGCGCTCGCGGTCAGCCGGCACATGCACCAGTTCGGCACCACCCGAGCCATGCTGGCGGAGGTCGCGGTCGCCGCCCGCGGCTGGGCCAACCTGAACCCGGCCGCCTTCGCCCACGGCCCGCTTTCGATCGACGACGTGCTGGGCGCGCGCATGGTCAGCGACCCGCTCACCGTCGCCGATTGCTGCCTGGTGACGGACGGCGGCGGCGCATGCGTGCTGGTGCGCGCCGACCGCGCCCGCCACCTGCCGCGTCCGCCCGCCTATCTGCTGGGCGCAGCTGGCGCCGGCTGGCACCGCGCGGTGATGTGCATGCCTGACCTCACGATCACGGCGGCCACCGACAGCGGACCGCGCGCCTATGCAATGGCGGGCGTGCTGCCGTCCGACGTTCGGCTGGCCATGCTGTATGACGCCTTTACCATCAACACGCTGCTGTTCCTGGAAGACCTCGGCTTCTGCGCCAAGGGGGAGGGCGGGCCATTCGTCCAGGGCGGCGCTATAGCGCCCGGCGGTCGCCTCGCAGTGAACACCAACGGCGGCGGGCTGTCCTGCGTGCATCCCGGAATGTATGGCATGTTCCTGATCCTGGAGGCGGTGACCCAGCTGCGCGGCGATGCCGGCGAGCGGCAGGTGGCGAACCTCGATGTGGCATTGGTGCACGGCAACGGCGGCACGCTGTCCAGCCAGTGCACAGCCCTGCTCGGCACGGCGGCAGCGCTTTGAGCACCCGGTTCTCAAGCCTCGACAGCATCCTGCGGCCCGGCAGCGTCGCCGTGCTTGGCGCCAGCAACGACCCGACCCGCATCGGCGGCCGGCCGATTGCCTACATGCTGTCCCAGGGCTTCAAGGGCGCTATCCTGCCGGTAAACCCGAACCGTGCGGAGGTGCAGGGCCTGCCGGCCTACGCCAGCGTCGCGGACCTGCCGAGCGTGCCGGACACCGCCATCGTCGCCGTGCCCGCCGACCTTGCGGTGCAGGCAGTGGACGACCTCGGCGCCCGCGGCGTGCGGTCGGCGATCGTGTTCACCGCCGGGTTCGCCGAGATGAACGACGCGGGCCGGGTGGCGCAGGACCGTATGCTGACTGCTGCGGGGCGTCATGGCATGCGCCTGGTGGGTCCCAACTGCCTCGGCCTGTTCAACGCGCATATCGGCTTCTACCCGATTTTCTCCAGCTCGTTCGAGAACGGCTGGCCGCGGCCCGGCCGCATCGGCATCGCCAGCCAAAGCGGCGCGTATGGCACCCACATGTTCGCCACCGCCCGCAACCGCAACATCGGCACCCCCATCTGCGTCACCACGGGGAACGAGGGCGACGTCACCATCGGCGACGTGATCGGCTGGATGGCCGAGGACCCCGACACCGACGTCATCGTCGCCTATGCCGAGGGCATCCACGAGGCCGGCAGCTTCCTCGCCGCCCTTGCCGCCGCCCGCGCTGCCCGCAAGCCGGTTGTCATGATGAAGGTCGGCACCAGCACCCTGGGCGCGCACGCGGCGCAGTCCCATACGGCGTCGATCGCCGGCAACGACGCGGTAACCGACGCGGTGCTGGCGGAGTTCGGCGTCGTCCGTGCCCGTACGACCGAGGAGATGCTGGACATCGCCCTCACCGCGACCCGGCGCATCTACCCGGCCCGCAACACCCTGGGCGTCATTACCATCAGCGGCGGCGCCGGCGTGCTGATCTCGGACGCGGCCGAGGCGCTGGGATTGCCGATGCCCGAGATGCCGGCCGACGCCCAGGCCTGGCTCAAGGCCATGCTGCCGTTCGCCGCACCCCGCAACCCCGTGGACTGCACGGCGCAGGCCTTCAACGACATGAGCCTGATCGGCCGCTTCACCGATGCGATGGTCGAGGATGGCGGCTACACGTCGGTGCTCGCCTTTTTCACCCAGGTCGGCGGCGCCGCCAGCATCGCGCCGAAGCTGCGCGAGCAGCTCAACGCTTCGAAGGCGCGGCACCCGGACCGGCTGTTCGTGCTGTCCGTCGTCGCCCCGCCCGAGCGCATCCGCGAATACGAGGACGACGGCTTCGTGGTGTTCGAGGACCCGACCCGCGCGACCGTCGCCATCCACGCCATGGGCCGGTTCGGCGAGGCCTTCGCAAAAGCTGCCGGCCTGCCGCCGCTTCCAGTTCCGCCTGTCGAATTGCCGCTCACTAATCCGTCCGAGGCTGCGGCAAAGCGCATCCTGGCCGAGGCCGGCATTCCCGCCGCGCCGGAGGCCGCCTGCGCCACCGTCGAGGCTGCGGCCGAAGCAGCGGAGCGCTTCGGCTATCCAGTGGTGCTGAAAATCCTTTCGCCCGACATCGTGCATAAGTCGGAGATCGGCGGCGTGATCCTTGGCGTGCGCGGCGCGGACGCCGTTCGGGCCGGCTTCGCAACCCTGCTCGACCGGGCCAAGGCTGCCATGCCGGATGCGAGACTCGAGGGCATCCTGGTTGCGAAGCAGCTTCGTGGCGGCGTCGAGTGTATCCTGGGCATCCAACAGGACCCGGTGTTCGGCCCCGTTGCCATGTTCGGCTTGGGCGGCATCTTCGTGGAGATCCTGCGGGATGTGGCGCTGCATCGCTGCCCGTTCGGTCCCGATGTGGCCGAGCGCATGATCCGCTCGCTCCGGGCCGCGCCCGTGCTGCTCGGCGCGCGCGGCCGGCCGCCGGCGGACATCGGCGCCCTCGCGGCTATGCTGTCCCGTTTGTCGATGTTCGCGCAGCAGGCCGGGCCGCGGCTGCGGTCCATCGACCTCAATCCGGTGTTCGCGATGCCGGACGGGGAGGGGGCCTACGCCGCCGACGCCGTCATCGAACTCGGGGACCCTGATTGATCGACAAGCGGGTGCGATCCATGGCCGACGCGATGGCCGGCATCCCGGATGGCGCGACGGTGCTGATCGGCGGCTTCGGCGCGGTCGGGCAGCCCAATGCGTTGGTGGAGGGCCTGATCGAGCAGGGCGCCCGCGACCTCGTTTGCGTCGCCAACAACGCCGGCACCGGTCATACCGGCCTGGCCCGGCTCATGGAATTGGGCCGGGTGCGCCGCATCATCTGCACCTTCCCGCGCAGCGTTGGCTCGGTGGTGTTCGAGGAGCTGTATAGCGCGGGCAAGATCGAGCTGGAGATCGTGCCGCAAGGTACGCTGGCCGAGCGCTTGCGGGCGGCCGGGGCCGGCATCCCCGCGTTCTACACCGCGACCGCCGCCGGCACGCAGCTCGCCCGCGGCAAGGAGCAGCGCGAGATCGGCGGCCGGACCTATATCCTGGAGCACGCGCTGCACGGCGATGTCGCATTGGTTGAGGCATGGCAGGCAGACCGTTGGGGCAACCTGGTGTTCCGCAGCAGCGGCCGCAACTTCAATCCGGTGATGGCGATGGCGGGCCGCCTCACGATCGTGCAAACCCAGCATCTGGCCGAGCTGGGCGAGCTCGACCCCGAGGCCGTCGCCACCCCGGGCATCTTCGTCGACCGGGTGCTGCACGTGCCCTGCGGCGATCCCGTTCTATAAGCGGAGACGACCATGCAAACTCTCAGCCGCACCGAGATGGCCGCCCGCGTGGCGCAGGACATTCCCGAGGGTTGGTACGTGAACCTCGGCATCGGCATTCCCACCCTGGTCGCGGACCACGTCGGCGCCGACCGGGAGGTGATCTTCCATAGCGAGAACGGCGTGCTCGGCATGGGTCCAGCCCCGGCGGCGGACCAGGTCGACCCCTGGCTGATCAACGCCGGCAAGCAGCACGTCACCCTGCTGCGCGGCGGCGCCTATGTGCACCAGGCCGATAGCTTTGCGATGATCCGCGGCGGCCACCTGGACCTATGCGTGCTCGGCGCATTTGAGGTGGCGGAGAACGGGGACATCGCTAACTGGGCCACCAGCGAGAACGACACCGCTCCGGCCGTCGGCGGTGCCATGGACCTTGCTGTAGGGGCACGGCGCCTGTGGGCCGTGATGGAGCATACGACCAAGGAGGGCCGCCCCCGCCTGATGCGGCGCTGCGGCTATCCGCTCACGGCACCGGCGGCGGTCGCACGCGTTTATACCAACCTCGCCGTGCTCGACGTGACGCCGCGCGGCTTTACGGTGGTCGAGATGGCGCCCGGCGTCACCCACGCGGAGCTGCAGGCGAGAACCGAGGCGGAGCTGATCCCATGCTGACCGAATCCCGCGCCGGGGCGACCGCCATCCTGATGCTAGACTATCCGGAGCGGCGCAACGCGTTGGCGATGCCGATGCGCCAGCGCCTGGTGGACGCGCTGGAGGCGATCGAGGCCGACCGGGATCTGCGCGCCATTGTCATCACCGGCACCGGCGGCACCTTCAGCGCGGGCGGCGACATCAGCGGCATGAACGTGACCGACTTGGCAGCGGGGCGGGAGCGGTTCCGCATGACGCACCGGCTGGTCCGGCTGCTGATCAAGGGCAGCAAGCCGGTCATCGCCGCGGTCGAGGGCTGGTGCGTCGGCGCCGGGCTTTCGGTGGCGATGTGCTGCGACACCGTGGTGGCGGCTGCTGATGCAAAATTCGCCGTCGGGTTTGGCAAGATCGGCCTGATCGCGGATCTCGGCCTGCTGCATACCCTTCCGGCCCGTATCGGCCAGGGCCGGGCGCGTCAGGTTTTCCTGTATGGCGAGCAAATAAGCGCCGAGCGCGCCGAGGCCGTCGGCATGGTCGACCAGGTTGTGCCGTCCGGCACGGCGCTGGACGCCGCCTTGGGCCGCGCCGCCCAGTTCCATGCAGCCGCCCCGCTGCCGATTGCCATGACGAAGCAGTATCTTGCCGCCGGGCTCGACGCGGCGCTGGACTGGGAGCGGGATACGCAGTCGGCGCTGTTCCTGACGGCCGATCACGCCGAGGGCAAGGCGGCGTTCCTCGGCAAGCGCATCCCGCAGTTCAGCGGCAGCTAGACCTATTTGGAAACGTTGGGCGTGATGGTGTCCTCGCCCGGCCCACCGCCATCGCGCGTAGTCTGGTTCGGCTGACTGCTCGTCCGTGCGCCGGAGGGAACGCTGCTGAATGGGGCAGACGTGTCCGGCCCGGTGATGCCGCCGGCCCGGTCTGCGGGGGCTACCTCCTGCGGCAACCTTCCCGGCACTGGCGCATCGGTCCAAACCTTCTTTTCGGTTTGGGCCGACGCAGCGCCGGCCAACAGGCACGCGGCAAAGGCCGCAAGTAGCAGTCGCATCGTGGTTACTCCTTCGGAAAACGGAACGCTCCCGCTTGGCCAGGGGTTTCCGTAAGACGCTGGCTGTATGGCAGGAGTTCGACATCGATGCCGCTTTGGGTTCCGATCACTCTGGTGGCGGCGCTGTTCCAGACCTGGCGCACCGCGCTGCAGCAGCGGCTGCGCGGCCGGTTATCGGTCGGCACTGCGGGGCTTGTACGCTATCTGTATGCGGTCCCGGTCGGGCTGGTCCTGCTGCTGGGCTACCGCGCCGCGATCGGGGCTGCGCTGCCGACGCCGACCTTGGGGTTTGTCGTTGCCTGTGCGGTCGCCGGGCTGGCCCAGGTGCTCGGCACCTCGCTGCTCATCATGGCGTTCGGCCACCGCAACTTCGCCGTCGGCACCGCTTATTCAAAGACCGACGCGGTGCAGGCCGCCTTGATGTCATGGCTGCTGCTGCGGGAAGCCTTGGCGCCGGTGGCATGGCTCGGCATTGGCGTCGGAGTGTGCGGGGTCATGACCCTATCGCTGGCCGGCCGAGGCCTGCATCTCGGCACGCTGCTGCGCGCCACCGTGCAGCCGGCGGCGTTGTGCGGACTTGGCGCGGGAACCGGGTTTGCGGTGGCCGGCGTCAGCATCAAGGCCGCGTCGGTGTCGCTGGCGGCGTCGGACACCATTCTGGGCGCGCTGTTCGCATTGGTGGTGACCAATGTGCTGCAAACGCTGATGCAGGGCGGCTACATGGCCTGGCGCGAACCGGTGGGTTTTCGAGATGCGTTCACCTCCTGGCGCAGCTCTGCCTGGGTGGGCGCACTGTCCGCCGGCGGCTCCGCCTGCTGGTTCACCGGGTTCTCCTTGGCGCCAGTCGCGTTGGTGCGCACCCTGGGACAGGTCGAGATGGTGTTCACCCTGCTGTTCAGCCGCTTCTACCTGCATGAGACGCTGCGGCGCGCGGACGTCGCCGGACTGGCGCTGATCGTGTGCGGCGTCGTGCTGGTTCTGCTATTTCATTAGGCTGGATTTGATAAATTCGGCCGCACGCTCCGCCACCATCATCACGGCGGGCTGTATGTTGCTCGACGGCACCAGCGGCATCACCGACGCGTCCGCGATCCGCAAGCCGTCGATGCCGCACACCCGCAGCTCCGGATCGACCACGGCGCCGGCGTCGCTGCCCATCCGGCAGGTGCCGCAGGGATGATAGACCGTCGTGCCCGAGCCGCGGATGTAGTCCAGCATGGCCTCGTCCGTCGTCACGTCCGGCGTCGGCGCCAGCTCATCCAGCACAAGGTCGCTGAATGGCGCGGTGCGGCCCAGGATGCGGGCGACCCGCGCGGCGGCGAGCATCACGTGCCGGTCGCCCGGCGTGGACAGGTAGTTGGCGCGGATCACCGGCTTATCGTCCGAGTCTGGGCTCCGCAAGGTAAGTTCCCCACGGCTGTCGGGGCGGCATTGGCCAAAATTGAACATGAAGCCCGGGTGCTTCGGCAATATGTAGCCGCCGCCGGGGCTGAGGCTGAAGTTGATGAACTGGAACTGCACCTCGGCCTCCTCCGCCCCCGGGGTCACGCGGGCGAACAGGGTGGCCTCGGTCGCGCCGACCGCCATTGGGCCGCGGCGGCGCAGCGCATAGCGGGCGGCCATGCCGGCGGTGCGCAGACGGCTCGCGGTGATCTCGTTCAGCGTGCCGGCCGGCCGGGTGCGGAAGCCGAACCGGGCAATGAAATAGTCCTGCAGGTTCTGCCCGACGCTGGGCCGGTCGAGCACCACGGGAATACCCAAGGCCTGCAGCGCCGCGCCGTCGCCGATGCCGGACAGCATCAGCAGCTTTGGCGTGGCGATCGAGCCGCTGCACACCAGGACCTCCCGCGTCGCCCGCATCTCGTCGGTCGAACCGTCGGCGCGGCGGACCACGCAGCCCACCGCGCGTCCGTCCTCAATCAGCAGGCGCTGCGCGGTGACTCCGGTCAGGACGCGCAGGTTCGGCCGGGCGCGGGCCGGACGCAGATAGGCCTGCGCCGTGCTGGCCCGGCGGCCATTCCGCACGTTCATCTGGATTGGCGCGACACCCTCGATCGCGCCGTCGTTGATATCGCGGTGCCGGGGAAATCCCATGGCCTCGCATGCCGCGATGAAGGCGGCGGCGCCGGGCGATAGGCCATGGGGTTCACCCACGGAGATCAAGCCTTCGGTTCCGCGGGTGTTGCCAGGAGCGCCGGTCCAGCGCTCGAGGCGGCGGAATACCGGCATGACGTCGTCGTGCGACCAGCCGCGCGCACCGGCCTGCGCCCAACGGTCATAGTCGTGCGGCGAACCACGCAGGAAGACGAGGCCGTTGATCGAGCCCGATCCGCCCAGCACCCGGCCGCGCGGCCATGCGACGCTGCGGTTGTTCAGCTCCGGCTCCGGCTCGGTGGCGAAGGCCCAGTCGTATCTGCCGCTGGCGAACAGGCGGGCGTAGCCGGCCGGGATGTGTATCCAGATGTCGCGGTCCTCCGGCCCGGCCTCAAGCAGCGTCACGCGGCATGAAGCGTCCTCTGAAAGGCGCGCGGCCAGGATGCAGCCGGCGGTGCCGCCGCCGATGATCAAGTAATCGGATAGCTCGCTCACGGTGCCTCCCTGGGGTTTGGAGGCTAGGCTAGACTATGTCATGCTGGGCGCCATGCCCAGTCTGGGCAATCCAGGGCTGTTCGGCCCGCCCTGGATCGCCGGGCTGCCGAAAGGCAGCTCGCCCCGGCTACGACGCGCCGATCTGCTTCGCCGGGCCGCCGAGCTGCTTCTGGCGCAGCGCCGCGAGCCGGTCGTTGAGGTTGGTCGGACCCGGCAGCTTGCCCTGGACCTGCTGCAGCGCGATCGCGATGTTCTGGTCTTCCTGCTCCGGCCGGCTCGGCGTCAGCAGCCTGGCCTTGGCGTTCGCCGCCTCGGCGTCGGCGAGGTTGCGCGACGCGTTGTCCTGCATCGCCTTCAGCGCGACGCTCAGCCCGCTGGTCGCGCTCGACAGCCCGGCTGCCTGCCGCGCCGCCTCGGCCCGTTGCTGCGCCATGTCGCGCTGCTGTTCCGCCCGGCCCATGTCGCGCTGGGCGCGGTTCAGGTCGTCCCGCGCCGACTTCAGCTTTTGGCCAGCCTGCTGATAGGTCTGCTCGAGCGTGTGCAGAAACTCCCCCGCATCGACCGCGTCCTGCTTCTCGCGGTCGATATCGGGAGCCATGCCCTCCAGCATGGAAACGAGCGTGTTCAGGCTGCTCTCCAGCCCGGCCTTGCGGGCCGGGTCGGTTTCGGCGTCGGCGCGATGCTGGATCTGCTCGGCTGCAGCCATACGCTGCTGCGACAAGGTCAGGATGGCGTCAGCCTCACGCTTCTCCTTGTCGAAGGCCATACGGGCCTCGGCCACCTGGCGGCCCAGCACGTCCAGATGCTGCTCCATGGTGCGGAGCTCGGCCTCGGTGGCAGATTTCGGGTCCCATCGCACGATCGCCTCGACGGCGCTGTTGACGGCCTGATCGGTTTTTACGCCGACAAGGTTGCGGATGAATGTAATCATTGCAGTCTCCAGTGCTTCGGTGAAGTCAGCCGGCCATCGCGCCGGCGTTGAGCAGCGCCACCGCGATCTGGATGCCGATCAGCACCAGGGCCGCCGCGACGTTGCCGGCCTCGATCATGCCACGCAGCCCGCGGATCAATGCGGTCGCAACCATGAAAGTAACAAGCTGGATGACCAGGGCCACCAGTCCCCAGAGCACGATGTCGAGCACCAGCACGCTGGTGGCAAGCGTCGACGCCAGCGGCAGGGCGAGCGCCACCAGCGTTCCCGCGATAACGACGCCGGCCGCCACGTTGCCCTCGCGCATCAAGCGCCACTCGTTGAATGGCGTCACCGCGATGTAGCAGGCCATGCCGATGCCGAGCAGCGCCAAGGTCGCGGCAAGCTGGCCGAGCAGGACCGGCAGGCCCTGCAGCAAGGTGGCGAGGATGCTGTCCATGCGGCCCTATGCGAGCTGGAGTGTGACGGGGTTGAGGTCAATGCCGGCCCTGACCTCGACCCAGGCGCGGCCGCCGTCTTTCATGGCTGCGACCATGATGTATTCCGTGGCGGGCGCCGGGTCCGGGCTGCCGGTCGGTGCTGCATACAGCATGGCTTGGCTCTGCACCGTGCGGCTGCCGGACAGGCTCTCGATCGTCTCGTTCAGGATACGCGGCGAGATGCGGCTGTCGCCCGGTGCCCAGACCCGGACATAGACCTTGCCGTCCTTGGTCTGGAACTCGGGCCAGCCGATCATGCCCTCGTTCGGGTCGAGCCATGCGCCCCATTCGTTGGGATCGGTGGGGGTGACCTCGTCGATGGTGCCGAACAGGCGGCATTCGTCGGGGTCCCCGGCGGCGTCGAGATGGAGCTGCACCATGCTGCGCCCGTCCGGCAGATAAAGCCGCACAAGCTGCGTGTTGCCCGAGGTCACGCGGCCTACGGCGCTCACACTGACCTGGCCGCTGCCTTGTCCGATGCTTGGGGGCTGCGGCAGCTTGATGGCGGCGCCGGCCAGGATGAACGGCGTGGGGTCGAGCGCCAGCGTCATGCCGACGCGGAACTTGGACGGCGTGTAGCCTTCTCCCGACAGCTTATGCCGCAGCAGGTTCCCGGCGCTTTGCAGGGCGTTCGTGGGGGGCGGGCTCACGGTTGATCCTCCGGTCGTGGGGCGGCGCTGCCAGGCGAGGTAGGCGATCCCGCCGCTGCCGGCCAGCAGCACGGCCCAGACCCACTTCGACCCGGCGTCGCTCGGCACGCCCGGCGTCCGTTGCGGCGGTGCCTTCGCGATCTCGGGCGGAACGTCAGCCGGCAGGGCGCCGGGCGTGCGCGGCTCGCTGTCGCGCTCGGCCAGCTTGCGGTCGAGGTCGTCCAGCTTCTGCCGCAGCTCGGCGTTGTCCTGCGCCTGCCGGTCGGCTTCTTGCCGCCATTGCTGATATACTCTGTCCACGTGAGAACCCGAAAATCGGCTGGCGAGTCGATCCTTATATGAGCGGCGTTCCGGGGATGCGAAGTTTTCGGGTTCTCACGTGGACGGAGTATAGCCGGGGTCGTTCTGGTTATTATGGAAGAAGTCGGTCGAACCAGACCGGCCGAGATTGTTCAGCAGCGACCACAGGAACAGCCCATCCCACACGCCGAAGCTGCGATTGCCGCCGTAATAGGCCGGTGCCGGCGCGGACCAGCCGCGGCTGTTGAACCATCCGGACCGATCGGCACCATACTGGCGCTGTGGATATTGGCCGGGGGCGTATTGCGGCGCGGGAGCGCTGGGCACGTAATCGCGCTGCCGCCGGGAGTTGTCCTGCTGCGTGCGGTAGCTATCGAACGCGGAGCCTGACCGATCCCGGGAGAAGCTGCTGTCGCCTGATGATTGCGGCGGTGTCCATGTCGGCCGCGCGTAGGATGGCGCTGTCCGGTTATAGCCGCCGCTGCCGCCGAACGAAGGCGTGCGGGATGGGCCGCCACCGCCGAATGAGGGCGTTCGGCTGATCCCGCTCGGCCGCGAGTAGCCACCGCTGGATCGGGCAAAGCCATCCGGCGGTGCCGCGATGCACGCCAGCGCCGCGAGCAGGATGGCGAGCCAGAACCGGGTACGCCCAAAACGAGAATAAGCCACGAAGCTGTCTGTCCTCCGACGGAACCGCCGCGTTGTGATCGTCTATAACATGGGGGTTCCCGTTTGTCGCTGGGGGTGCATGATGCCGTGAAAACGCGGAGGAACGATCAGCATGTGGCAGCCCAGCACCTTCTATCCCGACCCTGCCGTGCAGACCCTGCACCCGAGCTTCGCGAAATACCGCCTGCCGCTCGCGGCGGTCGAGCGGCTCGCGACCGGGCTGCGCTGGGCCGAGGGACCCGTCTGGTTCGGCGACGCCCGGCATCTGCTCGTAAGCGACATTCCGAACGACCGCATCCTGAAATGGGAGGAGGAGACGGGCGCAATCAGCGTGTTCCGCCGCCCCTCCGCCTTCGCCAACGGCAACACGCGGGACCAGCAGGGCCGGCTGATCACCTGCGAGCACGGCGGACGGCGTGTGACCCGGACCGAGCATGGCGGCGAGATCACCGTGCTGATGGACCGGTTCGAGGGCAAGCGGCTGAACTCGCCCAACGACGTCGTGGTGAAGTCGGACGGATCGATCTGGTTCACCGACCCGCCGTTCGGCCTGCTCAGTGACTATGAGGGTGCCCGGGCGGAGCAGGAGCTGCCGGGCAGCGTCTATCGCCTCGACCCTGCAACCGGGCACGCGACCTTGCTGGAGGACAGCATGGCCGGACCCAACGGCCTGGCTTTCTCCCCTGACGAACGCATCCTCTATGTCGTCGAGAGCCGGGCCAGCCCGCGCAACATCCTGGCCTATGACGTGTCGGCGGACGGCGCGGGGATCAGCGGGCGGCGCGTGCTGATCAACGCCGGGCCGGGCACGCCCGACGGCTTTCGGCTGGACGAGGACGGCAACCTATGGTGCGGCTGGGGCATGGGCGCGCCCGAGCTCGACGGGGTCATGGTGTTCTCGGCGCAGGGCGAGCCGATCGGCCGCATCCAGCTCCCCGAGCGCTGCGCCAATCTTTGCTTTGGCGGCGTCAAGCGCAACCGGCTGTTCATGGCGGCCAGCCAGTCGATCTACTCGCTGTATGTCAACACGCGGGGGGTGCCGTGAGCCGGAATACCGTGGTCGAGACGAACTCCTCGCCGGGGCGCAGGATCGTGCTGGGGAAGGCGGGCTGGTTCGGGCTGTCGGGATAGTGCTGGGTTTCGAGGCAGATTGCGTCGCCTTGGCGGTAGCTGCGTCCGCTCGGACCGCTTAACGATCCGGTAAGGTAGTTGGCCGTATAAACGTGCACGCCGGGTTCGGTCGTCAGCACTTCAAGCGTGCGGCCGCTCGATGGTTCATGCAGGCGAACGGCGGGGCGTAAGCCAGGACCGGGCCGCAGGACCCAGTTGTGGTCGTAGCCGAGGCTGCGCAGGATCTGCTCGTCCGCCTGCCGGATGCGGCTGCCGATCGGCATGGGCGCGCGGAAATCGAACGGCGTGCCGGCGACAGGCCGGACCTCGCCCGTGGGGATCGAGGTTGCGGTGACGGGCAGAAAGGCGTCGGCGTCGACCTGCAGCAGGTGATCGAGCACGCTGCCGTTGCCCTCGCCGGCAAGGTTGAAGTAGCTGTGGTTCGTAAGGTTCAGCACGGTCGGCCGATCGGTTTGCGCCCGGTAGTCGATGCGGAGGTCGTTGCCGTCCAACGTGTAGGTGACCCAGGCGTGCAGGGTGCCCGGGTAGCCCTCCTCGCCGTCGACGCTGATATAGCTGAGCGTGACATGGCGGTCGCTGCTGTCCTCGATGCCCCAGATCCGGTTGCCGAAACCGGTCGGGCCGCCATGCAGCGCGTTTGGCCCGTTGTTGCAGGCCAGGCGATACTCCGTCCCGTCCAGCACGAAGCGCCCGCCTGCGATCCGGTTGGCGAACCGGCCTGGCACCGCGCCGAAATGCGGGCTGCGGTGCAGGTAGCCGTCCAGGCTATCTAGGCCCAGCACGACATTATCCCACTGCCCCGACCGGTCCGGCGCCTCCAAGCGTTCGATGACGGCGCCGAGGGTTAGAACGGTCACCCGCAGTGCCGGGCCGCCCAGGGAGATCCGGTGAACCTCCGCCCCAGTCCCGGTTCGGTCATAGACGGCGATTGTCATGCATGCAGCAACGACACAGCAGCCCCGACGTTCCGGTGGGACCGCCATGCAGAACTGCGATTGGCCGAACCGATGCGGCGCAGGTAGCTTCGTCCGCATGTCAGCGACAGCCGAAACCAATGGAGACCGCCGCGCCAAGTCCAACGTGATGCGGCTGGCGGTCGCGCAGGCGCTCGCGGGGGCCAATGCGTCCGTCGTGTTCGCGACCGGCGCCATCATCGGCAGCACCCTGTCGCCCGACCCGGGGCTGACGACGGTGCCGATCAGCGTATTCGTGGTCGGCATGGCGGTTGGAACCCTGCCGGTCGGGTCGCTGTCCCGCCGTTATGGCCGCAGGGCGGCGTTCATGGCGGGCGGCGGGTGCGGCGTGCTGGCCGGGCTGGTGGGCGCATATGCGCTGCTGCTGCAATCGTTCCCGCTTTATTGCCTGGCAACGCTGTTCGCCGGGCTCTACGGCTCGGTCGTGCAATCGTTCCGGTTCGCCGCCGCCGATGGCGCGAGCCCGGAGTTCCGGGCCAAGGCGCTGTCCTGGGTCATGGCCGGGGGCGTGTTCGCCGGCGTGCTGGGGCCGCAACTCGTCACCTGGACCATGGACCTATGGTCGCCCAACCTGTTTGTTGTCAGCTACTTGGCGCAGGCTGTGGTCGCGCTGGTCGCCGTGGCCGTGCTGTTTGGCGTGGACCTGCCGCGGTCCGCCCCGGCGGACCTCGCGCGCGGCCGCCCGCTGCCGGCCATCATCCGCCAGCCGCGCTTCATCGTCGCGGTGATCTGCGGCGTGGTCAGTTACACGCTGATGAACCTGGTCATGACCTCGGCGCCGCTGGCGATGCGTATGTGCGGGCTGCCGCTGTCGGCGTCCAACTGGGCAATCCAGTGGCACGTCGTCGCGATGTATGCGCCGAGCTTCTTCACCGGCAGCCTGATCGCCAGGTTCGGCGCGCAGCGCATTGTGGCGGCGGGCCTGCTTTCGACCGGCTGCGCCGCGGTCACCGGGCTGTCGGGGCTGAGCGCGCTGCATTTTTCCGCGGGGCTGATCCTGCTCGGTCTCGGGTGGAATTTCGGCTTCGTCGGCGCTTCCGCGCTGGTGCTCGAGACGCACCGGCCGGAGGAGCGCAACAAGGTGCAGGCGTTCAACGATTTCCTGGTATTCGGCCTGACTGCGATGGGCTCGTTCTGGTCGGGCCATCTGCTGGTCACATTCGGCTGGGCAGCGGTCAACTGGGTGGTGTTCCCGCCGATCACGCTGGCGCTGGCGGTGCTGCTCGGGTCGGGGCTGCTGCTGCGCTGGCGCGCGGCGGCCTAGAACTTGTTCGAGCGGCCAATGGTGCGGACGGCGGGACTCGAACCCGCACTCCCTTACGGGACTCAGATTTTCATCCCACTTCGGCTTTCGCCGCCGCCGCCCCGATTGCCAGGGTTCGGCGTTCGTGGTCTGGACTATCCCTTCGCCATGGCCCGAAGGCGGTAGGCGCCCCCCGTCTAGTCTCTACACCTTCCCCCGCCGCATAGTGCGGCGATGGGCTTGGCTCGGGATTGGCCTGGGCCGGCATGCGGCCGTTAGCGTTCCCCGAATTTGGGCGGTTCTACGCCGCGGATTTCCCCGCGGGCACTCCAATCAAAAGTCTGCAGCGTCTACCATTCCGCCACGCCCACACGCGGGCCTATCCTAGCACAGCCAATAGCCGGGTCGCCAAGATGCGCCCTCAACTTCACTGCTCCCTTTCCCTCCGGGAAAGGGTCGGGGTGAGGGCGTCAGCGGCTACTCGCACTACTAAATAGGTGTTCCTTGTGCCACCCGGCACGCGATGTCCTGGGCGCGGCGGATCAGCGTCTCACTGGCCTCCGGCGTGCGGAAAGCGCTGTGTGCGGACAGGGTAACGTTGTCGAGGGTGGTCAGGACGTCGCCCGGCGGCAACGGTTCGTGGTCGAACACATCCAGCGCCGCGTGGCCAATCCGACGTTCCCGCAACGCTCCCACCAGCGCGGCGGTGTCCACCACGGCGCCACGGGCGGTGTTGACCAGGATGGCGCCCGGGCGCATCGCGGCCAGGCGGGCGGCGTCAAGGAACCCCCGGGTTTCATCCGTCAGCAGCAGGTGCAGCGAGACGACATGGCTATCGGCCAGCAGCCGATCGAGCGGCACGAACTCGACGCCCTCGGCCACGCGCGGGGTGCGGTTCCAGGCCAGCACACGCATGCCGCCGCCGCGGGCGATGCGCGCGACCTCGGCGGCGATCCCGCCATAGCCGATCAGGCCGATGGTCTTGCCGGTCAGCTGCACCGCCTCGGTCCGCAGCCAATGCCCGGACCGCATGCCGCCGTCCATGCGCGCGATGCCGCGGGCGGCCGCCCACATCAAGGCGATCGCGTGCTCGGCCACCGCCGTGTCGCCGTAGCCCTTGATGGTATGGACGGTGATGCCGAGTGCTGCAAGCTCCTCCGGGTTCATGTAGCTGCGGGCGCCGGTGCCGAGAAAGATGACATGGCGCAGCCCGGCGCAGCCCCGCATCGCGTCCGTCGGCATGAATGTGTGGTCGTTCAGTACGAAGTCGTATCCGGCGAGCATTGCAGGCAACTCGCCGGGCGCCACTTGTGCTTGTATGTTCACGTCGATCGGCGGGTCGCCGTCCCGGCTCATGGCGCGGAACACGCTCGCCAGGTCTTCGCTCGCGTCTAGGAACAATCCCTTCATGCCCGCCTCCACTGTCCCCCTGATCCTGCGATGCGCGGCTGTGCCAGGCAAGGTTGGGCGGTTCCTGGCGCTGAGCCTGGCATATGGCTCGCTCGCGGCCGCGCCGGCGCTGGCGCAGAAGCCGCCTCCCTTGGACGTGCCCGGTTTGTCGCCCAACTCAGGGCGTGATCCAGGGCCATATCGCCGGGCTGGGCCGACCGAAGCCGGACTTCCCGGAAAGCCCCCGCCACTCGGTGCGCCCGACATCCCCGGCCCGATGCGGCCGGAGCCGCAGGATGAGGGCGGCCTGCCTTCGGCCAACGAACGCCCGTCCTCCAGCGGCACCGGTTTCGTGGTCGCACGGGGCCGGGTGCTGACCAACAACCATGTCGTCGCCGAGTGCGGCCGCCTTGTGGTGCGCAACGCCGCCGACGTGCGCATGCCCGGCCGGGTGGCGGAGACCGACCGGCGGCGTGATTTAGCGCTTATCGCCGTGCCGCCCGAGGTCGGCCCGGCCTTGCCGTTCCGCGATGGCCCGACGGTGCGCCGGGGAGAGAGCGTCGTCACCTACGGCTTCCCGCTCTCCGGCCTGTTGTCGTCCGGGCCGACGCTCACGACCGGGGATATCAACGCGCTGGCGGGGTTGCGGGACAACCCCGCCAATTTCCAGATCAGCGCCCCGGTGCAGCCCGGCAACTCCGGCGGTCCGCTGCTGGACAGCCAGGCCAATGTCATCGGCGTGGTGGTGTCAAAGCTGAACGCAGCCCGCATCGCCGAGATGACCGGCGGCGACATTCCGCAAAACGTGAACTTCGCCGTGAAGGGGACCGAGGCGCTGGCGTTCCTGCGGGCGAACGGCGTGCAGCCCCGCACCGCCGGCAGCACCGGCGCCGACAAGCGGGCATTCGAGATCGGCGACATTGCCAACCCTTCGACCGTTTCCATCCAGTGCTACAGGTAAAAATGTGAAGGCTGGCATGACCCGGACGGCTCGGCGCTGAAGCATGGCTCGTACGCCGACATCGACATCGCTTCGGGGAGGCAGGCCGCCAGCGGCGCCGGTGCCCGCAAGCCTGGCCCGAAGGCGCCAGCTGGCCTGGCGGCTGCTGCGCTACAGCCTGATCGCGGCCGTTTGGGGCGCCCTGGCGCTCGCCTTGGTGCTGCTGTGGTTCGGCCGTGACCTGCCGCGTCCGGAAACCGCACTCGACGCGGCACGCCGCCCGGGGCTTACGCTGCAGGATCGCGCCGGGCGCACGTTCGCGACCTTTGGCGACGTGGTCGGCGATCCGCTGCGCCTGGGCGACATGCCGCATTTCCTTTCGGCTGCGGCGGTCGCCGTCGAGGACCGCCGCTTCTATCGGCATCCCGGCCTCGACCTGATCGGCATCGCCCGCGCCGCCTTCGTCAACCTGCGCGCCGGCCGGTTGGTGCAGGGCGGGTCCACCATCACGCAGCAGGTGGCGAAGAACCTGTTTCTGACCAACGCCCGCACCTTCCACCGTAAGGTGCAGGAACTGATGCTGACCCTCTGGCTCGAGCATACCTTCTCCAAGGCCGAGATACTCGAGATTTGGCTGAACCGGGTCTACCTTGGGTCGGGCGCCTGGGGGGTGGACGCGGCGGCGCGGATGTATTTTGGCACGTCGGCCCGCAAACTGAGCCTTTGGCAGTGCGCAGTGCTCGCGGGCATACCCCGGGCGCCATCCCGGTTGAATCCGCGTAATGACCCGGTCGCTGCAGCTGCGCGAGGACGGGACGTGTTGGCAGCCATGGCCGATACCGGGGTCATATCAAAGGCCGACGCCGACGCCGCGTCTGGCAGGATCACCTTCTCAGGCCGCCCTGCAACGGCGGGTTGGTTCGCCGACTGGGCGGCGGATGCGTCGCAGGCGCTCATTTCCCCAGGCGCCGACGCTGTCCTGCACACGACGCTCGACACCCGGCTGCAGGCGGCGGTCGAGGCACGGCTTGCTGCGGTGCTGGATGGCCCGGGCGCATTGGCGGGCGTCGGGCAAGGAGCTGTGGTGGTGCTCGACGCGGCGACCGGTGCGGTCCGCGCGATGGTCGGCGGCCGGGATTGGCGCGCCAGCCCCTACAACCGCGCGACCTCCGCCCGGCGCCAGCCTGGATCGGCCTTCAAACCTTTCGTATGGCTCGCGGCGCTCGAGCATGGCCTGCGCCCGGATGACACGGTGCTCGATGCGCCGCTGCGCATTGGCACCTGGGCGCCGCAGAATTTCGACGGCACGTTCCGCGGCACGGTGACATTGGAGGAAGCCCTCGCGCAGTCGCTGAACACCGCGTCGGTGAGGCTCATGCAGCAGGCTGGCGGCTCGCGCGCGGTGGCCGCGGTGGCACGCCGGCTCGGCATCGTGGACAGCCTGCCAGAGGACCTGTCGCTGGCGCTGGGCACCGGGGAGGTTGGATTGCTGGAGCTGTCGGTGGCCTATGCCACGCTGTTCAACGGCGGACGCGGCGTGACGGCTCAGGCGATCGAGACGATCGAGGCCGATCACCGGACCGTGCCGGTGCCAAGGCCGCAGCAGAGCCGCGTGATCGATCCAGACCTGGCGGCCATGATGGTGCGCATGATGGCGGCCGTGGTGTCTCGCGGCAGCGGCCGGGCGGCGGCGGTTGCGGGAAAGTTCGTGGCTGGCAAGACGGGGACGACCCAGGACTACCGCGACGCTTGGTTCGTCGGCGCCGCGGGCGGGACCATCATCGGCGTATGGTTGGGCAACGATGACGGCCGGCCAATGCGGGCGGTTTCCGGCAGCGGCTTGCCGGCACGGCTGTTCCGGGAGATCGCTTTGGAACTGCGTTGAGGCGGGTCAGGCGAGGGCGGTCAAGCCACACTCTTCGAACGTGGCTTGCTGTCGCCCACCTTGGTCGTGAGTTCGTAGGCATCGGCGAGCAAGGTCAGCTTGGCGGTGTTCGGCAGCTTCCGGAACGCCTCGAGCAGCAGGAACTCCTCATTCGAGGGCGCCGCGCCGACATACTCGCCCTCCAGCAGAGCGCCGATCGGCACGTTCAGCATCTGCGCCAGCTTGATCAGCCGTGACGTTTCAGGAAAGCACGTGCCCCAGATCCAGGCATGCACGGCCACGCGGGACACGTCCATGGTTCGCGCTAGGCTGGCTTGGGTGATTCCCCGCTCTGCCATCACGCGCGCAAGGTTATGGCGGAAGCGGTTGCGGGATGGGTCGGGCTCCGGCTTCGCGGGCGCCGGCCACCCGTGCAGCACGATCGGCTGCGGTACATTTCTCATGACCTCGGTGGCTCAGCGAGCGGGCCGACGAGGTTAGGATCATATCGATTCGGCTGGCTGACCCACTTCACCGCAAATCCCCCGAACACGTTTTAACATCAGATACAAAGTTATCACGTTTTTGAGAGCAGGTAATCTTCTATTTATGAGTTTTTGTAGGTCTCTCAGATGAAGCCTACGGGTCGCTCGAGTCGGACGAACGCGACTGCCGCGCCTAGGCCTACGCTGCGTGGACCGCATCGAAGCTTGGCAACGATACCGGAGGGGCCGGGTCCAGTGTGCCATCGAAAACGTCAGCCCAAGCCTGAAACATCTTTTCCTGGCTGAATTCCTGCTCCGCCTTTGCACGGTTGGCGGCGCCCAGCGTCACTCGCAACGCGTGCTGGCCGAGCAACGCCCGCAGGCCCTCGGCGAGTGCTGCGTCGTTCAGCGCGGTGACGTAGGGACCGTTCTCGACGGCCAGCATCGAGCGGATATCGCCCACGTCGGTTGACACCACCGGAAGCCCAGCCGCCATGGCCTCCAGCAATGACAACGGCATCTGCTCGGTGTCTGACGACATGGCGAATAGGTCGAACTGCTTGAACAGCGCTGCCGGCTGGGCGGCATGCCCGGCGAACTCGACACGGTCGTCGATCCCAAGCTGCTGCGCCAAGGTCTGCAACGCTCCGTGCTCGGGTCCGTCGCCGGCAATCACGAGACGGGTCTGCAGACCGGCCGTCGCCATGGCGAAAGCACGCAGAAGCCGCCCGATGTTCTTTTCCGCCCGTAATGCTGCCACGGTGCCGATCAGGCAGCTGCGGCCAGGTGGATTCGTCGTTGCCGTGGGAACAGCGAAGCGGGCGAGGTCGACGCCATTCGGAACGTAGCGCAAGCGCCCCGGGTTCAAACGCCAGATTCGTGTGGCAATCGCCCAAAGGGTGCGTGACGGCAGGACGACGATACGTTTCTGCAGCAGCATGCGGCGCATTAGCACCCGGCGGGGCAGGCGGCCCTCGCGGTCGTCCGGGCCGAATCCGTCTTCGACATGCACCTGCCGCACGACTGGGATCGCATTGGCCATCGACCACTCGATCGTGCCCCAGTTGCTGGTCACCAGCAGGTCCGGCCGCATCCGACGCAGCAGTCGCCGAAAGCGCCGAGCATTGCCGATCGTGTCGCCCTTGCGTATCTCGACGTTTGGAAACTCCAGGTCTAGGCCGGGTTCCAGTCGTTCCCGGCAAGACAGGTCGCCGTCCATCGCGATGATCGCGTGGCGCCAACGGCGGCCGAAATAATTCACGATCGAGGCGAACCGGACTTGCACGCCGCCGACGCCAAACGACGAGAATACATGCAAGATCAACGGCGGTCTGGTAAAATCTGGCATGATAACCCCCAATGCATTCCATTAACGTAATGGACTGATCGGGGAAGCTCAAGCATAGCTTAGCTGCGCAGAACTAAGATGCAGGTTTCCTAACAGGCTAGAATAACCTGGAACATCCTGAATTATCGCCCCGGCACCCAAGGTAACTATACCGGCTTGCGGTCACTTGTTCTGTCTAGAAAGACGATTTGAAGACGCCACTAATTGATAAGAGTCACTGATTATGCGCTCAGCAAAATTCCTGGTCATATCGTCGCGTTCCCGGCCAATCCAGCGCACTTCCGGCACTTCGCGAGCGTTATAGAGATCGTCTTGGTTTATAAGCGCGGGTGGAGACAACGTGCAGTTCAAACTGCAATTGATTTTCCGTTTCACGCTTTTCTCGACAAAGCATGGATTGCGTTATGCCTGAGCATCACTGCGCCGGCGTTCTCTTCCCATGCAGCGCGCCGTAATGCCGCCCGGCGGCTCATCACCAGCAGTCTCGGCTTCAGACGCCGCGATAATCCCGCCTCACCTAGTAAACAGAGTCTGGAGCGGGCGAAGGGATTCGAACCCTCGACCCCAACCTTGGCAAGGTTGTGCTCTACCCCTGAGCTACGCCCGCACCCCAGCGAGCGCGCTTTTTAGGCAAGTCCGGGCGGTTGCGCAAGAGGAGTTCGTGTCACTGCGAACCGAGCAGGATGCAGCCGCCAGCCTGCAGCCCCTTGCCGTTCCGGCGACTTGCACATTTCGCTTGCGCGCAACATCTATGCAGCATTGGACGACCAGGATAGGCGTATTCATATGGACATGCTCATCGGCCAAAAAGCGGCCGGCCAACGACCTGTCAGCCAAAGGCCTGGCAGCCAAAGACCTGGCAGCCAGGGGGCGCCAGCCCCGGCATTGGCCGGGCGCAATGCGACGGCCGCTCTCGCCGCAGAAGACATGATCGTCGACGGCACGCAGCAAACCTTCATGCAGGACGTGATCGAGGCATCGCGCTCGGTCCCAGTGCTCGTCGATTTCTGGGCCACTTGGTGCGGCCCGTGCAAACAGCTCACTCCGGCGCTTGAAAAGGTGACCCGGGCGGGTGGCGGGCGCATCAAGCTGGTCAAGATCGACATCGACGCTAACCGCGCCCTGGTGCAGCAGCTCGCGCAGATCGGCCTGCCGCTGCAATCGGTGCCGACCGTGGCTGCGTTCTGGCAGGGTCAGGTTGCCGACCTTTTCCAGGGCGCGCTGCCTGAGAGCGAGATCAAGCGCTTCGTCGAAAATCTGCTGAAGCTCGCCGGCGGCGCTATGCCTGCTGCGGACCTGCTGGCCGAGGCACGCGCCGCGATGGAGGCCGAACGGTTCGAGGACGCTGGCGGCCTGTTCAGCGCCCTGTTGCAGGACGACCCGGAGAACCCAGCCGCCTGGGCCGGTCTGATCCGTGTCTTGATGGCGCTCGGCCAAGAGGACCAAGCCCGCGATGCGCTGGAGCAGGTGCCGTCGGCACTCGCTGAGCATCCCGAGGTCAGCGGTGCACGCAGCGCGCTGGCACTCGCCGAGGAGGGCCGGAAGGCCACGAGCCAGCTTTCGCAGTTCGAGCAGCGCCTGGCCATCGACCCAGCCGATCATCAGGCGCGCTACGACCTGGCGGCGGCGTTGAACGCCAGCGGCGACCGCGCCGCCGCCGCTGATGCGCTGCTGCACATCATCAAGCACGACCGCTCCTGGAACGACGACGCAGCCCGGCTGCAGCTGCTGAAGCTGTTCGAGGCATGGGGTCTCACCGACCCGGCAACATTGGCCGCGCGGCGCAAGCTGTCGGCGTTGCTGTTCAGCTAGCGCCATGGGATTGCAATCCAGCGTGGACGAGTTGCCGACCGAGTTCCCGGTATTTCCCTTGGGCGGCGCGTTGCTGCTGCCCCAGGGCAAACTGCCGCTGAACATTTTCGAGGCGCGTTATCTCGCCATGGTGGAGGACGCCCTGGCATCGGGCCGGGTGATCGGCATGGTGCAGCCCGATGAGAGCCGGGCCGATACGCCGAGTGGGCCCGCGCTTTATAAAGTCGGCTGCTTGGGCCGTCTGTCCTCGTTCAGCGAGGCCGATGATGGGCGCTATCTCATCACCTTGACCGGCATGGTTCGCTTCGTGATCAATGTCGAGCTCGAGATGCAGCGCGGCTATCGCCGGGTGCGCGCCGACCTGGCACCGTTCCGCAGCGACCTCGACGGCAAGCCCAGCACGCAAGGCATCGACCGGGAAGGGCTGACCGACGCGCTCCGCGGCTATTTCACCGCAAATGGCTTCGATGCGAACTGGGACGCGATCAATGAGATGCCGGATGATGCCTTGGTCACCACCTTGGCGATGGTCTGCCCATTCGACCCGGCTGAGAAGCAGGCATTGCTGGAGGCACCAAAAGCGATCGACCGGGCCAGCACCCTGCTGACCCTGCTGCAAATGGGCGCGCACTCCATCGATGGCGGTCGCCAAGGGCGGCAAGCGAGCTGAAGCCAAGAAAGGGACCATCATGTCCGATATGGCGACCGTCGATCCTCGCCTGCTTGCCATCCTCGTTTGCCCGGTCACGAAGGGGCCGCTTACCTATGATCGGGCCGCGCAGGAGCTGATCAGCCGCAAGGCCGGACTTGCTTACCCAGTGCGCGACGGCATCCCGATCATGCTGCCCGAGGAGGCGCGCCTGCTTAATGACGCCTGACGCGACAGCATCATGACGCCTGACCCGACCGCACCGCCACGGCCGACCGAAATCCGCGTCCGTCGCGCCACGCAACGCTTAGAGATTGATTTCGACGACGGCGCCCATCTCTCGCTTCCGGCTGAACTGCTCCGCGTCGAGAGCCCCAGCGCTGCCGTTCAAGGCCATTCGCCGGATCAGAAGCAGACCGTACCAGGAAAGCGCAGCGTGAACATCGCAGCCGTCGAGCCAGTCGGCCACTACGCGGTGCGGATCAAGTTCAGCGATGGCCATGACACCGGCATCTACAGTTGGGCGTTGCTGCATCAAATGGGCCAGGAGCAGGAGGCGCTCTGGGCCGCCTATTTGGAAGCGCTGGCGCAAAAGGGTCTGAGTCGCGATCCCTGATGGCGGGACGCTGGTTGCTACTGAGCCAGCACCAGCACGGCCGTCAACCCGCCCTCTAATAAACTCTGCAGATCGGGCATCGCGAGCGCAATGCAGCCCTCGGTCGGCGCGAAGTCCGGCCGGGCAACGTGTAGAAAGATCGCGCTGCCCATCCCGCGCATGACGGGGGCGTCATTCCAGCCCAGCACGCCGATAACGTCATAAACCGCGTCCGAATGCCAAAGCGCCTCGTGCCGGCCGTCATGCGGCAGGCGGACTGGGCGATTATAATCAGCGTGGGTGGGATCATCACACCAGCCATCATGCGGGGCGAGCGGCATGACCGGCACGACCGCGCGTGGGCGCGCCACCCGGTCGGCGCGATACAGCGCTCGCCGCAATGGCATCAGCCCGGCCGGCGTCGCGCCATCGCCCTCCTGCTTCTGCGCACGCACCCCGCCGCGACCCATTGCCGCCCGCAGCCGCATACCCCCGAAGGTGAGAACCCCATCAGGACGTAGTATGCCCACACCTGCGGCCGCGCCACTCATGCTAAACCTTTCTCGAGTCTTTGGCTCCGTTGCCATTCCTGCTCCGCTTGCTGGTAGGCCGCGACCCCGCGCTGCGCATTGCCGCCGGCCAACTGTGTCGGACTCTGCAGGAATTCCGGCACCGTCGTAGCCAGCGTCGTGTATTCGCCGGGTTTCAAGGTCCCAGGCGTCACTGCGCCCATCGGCGCCTCCGAGCCCGTGGCGGACATGCCGGCAGGAACCGATGGCCGCGACAGGTCTGGCGCCATGCTGAACAGCGCCTCCGCGAAGCTCATGAACGCCGCACCCAGGATGCCGATCGGGCCGCCGAAGATGCCAGCGCCCAGGATGCGCAGCGGCGCCGGGATCGTCTCACCCGTTATGGCCCGGTAGATCGTGCCGACCACCGGCACATGATGCAGGGGGTTTAGGGCCTTCAGCACGTCTTTGAACGGCACGTCGATGGGCTGCGGCCAATAGCCGTCAGGCCCGATCGGCCCGGCGCCATCGGGCGGCGTGGCGTATCCGAATAGGCGGGATGCAGGGTCAGCGCCTGGTGTTGGTGGGATCATACCGTTATCGTCGCAAACGCCATGCCATGCTCGATTCAGCCCAGCAGATGCCCGAACCGTCGCGCCTTCGTCGCCAAGTAGTGGTCGTTGATGCCATTCGGCTCGATCACGAGCGGCTCCCGCCCTTCGATCTGCACCCCGCACGCCGCGAGGGCCGCCAGCTTGTCGGGGTTGTTGGTCAGCAGCCGCACCCGGCCGATCCTGAGCTGGTCCAGCATGGTTGCGGCGACCAGGAAGTTCCGCTCATCCGCATTCCAGCCCAGCGCCCGGTTGGCATCGACCGTGTCCAAGCCGCGGTCCTGCAGGGCGTAGGCGCGCAGCTTGTTCGCCAGCCCAATGCCGCGGCCCTCCTGCGCGAGATACAGCAGCACGCCGCCGCCGTCAGCCGCCATGCGGTCGAGCGCCGCGTGCAGCTGCGGCCCGCAATCGCAGCGCAAGCTGCCAAGCAGGTCCCCGGTGAAGCACTCGGAATGCACTCGCGCCAGCGGTGCCGCGTCGGCCGCGCTCGCATGCTCCGGTTTGCCGATCAGGATAGCCAGGTGCTCAATCCCGGCGTCGGGGGTGCGGAACGCGACGACGCGGGCGTCGGCCGAGGCGGCAAGGGGAACATGTGCCGACGCGACCTGCACCAGCCCGGCCGCCGCGGAAGCGGGATATGCCAGCACGTCGGCGGCCGAAACCGTCAGCAACCCTAGCCGCGCAGCCTGCGCCGCCGCGTCCGGCCGCACCGCCGCCACCAGCGCTGCCGGCAGCAGCCGGCCAAGCTTCACCAAGGCGAGCGCGGCGGGTGCAGGAGCGGGGAGGGCAGCCTGCTCCGGCGGCTCCGCCAACAGTTGCGTGGCGGTCGGGTCGGCCATGCCCCGGAGCAGCGACGGATCGAGCAGGCCGGCCGTGCGCAACGCTATGGCGCCCCCAGGCTCGACCGGGCGGCGCAAAAGAGCCGCCGCGCGAACCGGCGACAGCAGCAGCACGGGGGGGCTTGCGGCCAGCGCCGCTAGCTCGGCTAGCCCGGCCGCCCCAGCCGTATCCGCCGCGAGCACTATATAGTCAGGAAATCCCAGCAACAGGACGGGAGTGCCGCGGCGCAAGTCGGCGACGGTCCGATGCACGGCCCGGATCCGAAGTATGGCATCATCGGGAACGGGGAAAGCGGCCGCCTGTTCCGCCTGTGATCCTCGCGGCTGGGCCACGTCATCTCCATCCAAATCCATGTCGTCCGCTAGCGGATATGGCGTCCTCTTGTTCGCCGCATCCAAGAGGCTCACATATATGTGTGCATTCTAGGTCAGCATCATGCAGTTTCACAGGCCTGGCGCGCGTTGGACATAAAAATGGATCGTATCAAATCTACGGGCGTCACCGCGTTGTGTTAGTCTGTGGCTGAGAACGACTCCGCTGGACGTGGCGTGACGCGCTGCTCTGGATCTTGCATAGGGAAGTTGCCGAATGACGGCTGAGCGTCCGATCCTTATTGTTGACGACGATGCTACGCTGCGGGAGGCGCTGCTCGAGCAGCTCCAGGTCGATGGCGAATTCGCGGTTGCCGAGGCTGGAACCGTTTCGGCTGCCGAGGCGATGTTGACGGGCAAGGACTCTCGATTCGACGCCATCATACTCGACGTCAGCCTGCCCGACGGCGACGGCCGCGACCTATGCGCGTCGCTGCGCAAACAAGGGCTGCGCATGCCCATCATCATGCTAACAGGGTCGGACGACGAGGTGGACGTGGTGCGCGGCCTGGACGCCGGCGCCAACGACTATATCGCCAAGCCATTCCGCCTGGCCGAACTGCTGGCCCGGCTGCGCGCGCAGCTCCGCATTTTTGAGAATTCCGAGGACGCCGTCTTCACCATCGGGCCCTACACCTTCCGTCCCAGCGCCAAGCTGCTGCATGAGCCGGTGAAGAACCGCCGCATCCGGCTGACGGAGAAAGAGGCCGCTATCCTCAAGTATTTGTATCGTGCCGGCACGCGCCCCGTCGCGCGGCAGGTCCTGCTGAACGAGGTCTGGGGCTACAACGCCGCGGTCACGACTCACACGCTCGAGACGCACATCTACCGTTTGCGCCAGAAGATTGAGCCCGATCCGAGCAATGCCCGCCTGTTGGTGACCGAGGGCGGCGGCTACCGGCTCGATCCGATCGGAGTGATGCCGGGCGCATGATGCGGCGGCGGACCCTTCTGGCCGCTGGGGCAGCGCTTGCGGCTACGGGTCCGGCTGCGGCCGAAACTGGACAAGTTCGGCTCTCGCACGGTTATGGCATTCTCTACCTGCCGCTGATGGTCATGCGCGACCGCAAGCTGCTTGAGGGCCAGTTGGCCAAGGCGGGGATGCCGAAGCCGGAGGTCACGTGGCAGTTGCTGGACGGCGGCAACGTCATCAATGACGCCATGCTGGCAGGCGCATTGGACATTGCCGGCACCGGATCGCCGGGGTTTATTACATTGTGGGCCAAGGCACGGGACATTCCCCGGGCCGCGGTGATCGGGGTCTGCGGCCTGAGCACCTGCGCGCTGACCCTCAACACCAACCGGCCCCGGCTGAATTCGCTGGCCGATTTTACGCCTGACGACAAGATTGCTCTGCCGGGCATCAAGACGTCGCTTGCTGCCGTCGTGCTGCAGATGCTGGTGGCGCAGCAGTTCGGCCCGGCCAACTACGCGAAACTCGATCCGATGACGGTCGGCCTGCCGCATCCCGAGGCCTATGCGGCGCTGATGAGCGGCAAAACGGAGATCGCGGCGCACTTCGCCTCGCCGCCATTCTCGATCCTCGAACTTGCGGACAAGCGCATCCACAAGGTGGTCGCCGCGAGCGACGTGCTGGGTCAGTCGACCCTCGACGTGGTATTCGCGCCCAAGCGGTTCGTGGACGCCAACCCTGCGACGATGACCGCTTTTCTCGCCGCCATCGACGAGGCGAATGCGCTGATCGCCGACGACCCTGCCGCCGCCGCGCAGAGCTATATCCGCCTGGCTTCGGCAAAGATGTCCGAAGCGGACGTGCTGCAGATGGTCAAGGACCCCGACAGCAAGTTCTCCGCAACGCCAACCGGCGTGACCCGCTATGCCGAGTTCATGCACCAGGTCGGCAGCGTGAAGGTCAAGCCCGATCGCTGGTCGGATCTGTTCATGCCGGTGCTGGCTTCTCGCGCCGGGTCGTAGGTTGCACATCTAGACTTCCAGCTCGACACAGACCGGCACGTGGTCCGACGTTTGCGGCCAATCCCGCGCCTCGGTCAGCACCGTGCTCGACCGCAGGCCCGGCACCAGGTCCCGCGTGACCCAGACGTGGTCCAGCCGGCGGCCGCGGTTGGCGGTTTTCCAGTCCCGGTTCCGGTAGGACCACCAGGTGTAAAGCTTCTGGTCCGCGGGCACGAAATGCCGCATCGCGTCCACGAAGCCAGTGCGCATCCAAGCCTCCATCGCGGCGACCTCCACAGGCGTATGGCAGACGACGGTGAGCAGCTGCTTGTGGCTCCATACGTCATGTTCCAAAGGCGAGATGTTGAGGTCGCCAACTAGGATACAGCGCGTGGGCAGGCGCGCGGCGAACCAATTGGTGACCTCGCCGACGAAGGCCAGCTTGTGGGCGAATTTCGGGTTGATCGACGGGTCCGGCTCGTCCCCGCCGGCGGGCACATAGAAGTCGTGCAGCGCCACCGGGCCAGAGGGCGTGGAGAGCGCCACCCCGACATGCCGGCAGTCGCCGCGCTCGCACCAGTCGGGGCCGTCGAGCGGCGCCAAGGGTATCCGCGACAGGATCGCGACGCCGTTGTAGCCCTTCATGCCGCGGCGGGCGACGTACGGGTAGCCGAACGCGCCCGGCGCCGCGTCGGGAAACAGCTCGTCCGGCACCTTCGTCTCCTGCAGGCAGATCACATCCGGGTCGAGCGACGCGATCAGCCGTTCCACCAGCGGCAGCCGCAGGCGGAGCGAATTGATGTTCCAGGTGGCAATGCGGAGCTTGGACATAGGCCTCCCATGGCCCGACGGCGGACCGGGTGCAAGCCGCCTTGCTTATCAGGCCGTTTCGGCTACGTTTCCGCCCAATTGGCCTTTCCCTGGGAGGAAATCGACGATGTTCCGCAGGTCCCTGCTCGCCGCCGCTATGACCCTGGCGCTGGTGCCAGCCGCATTTGCACAGGCGGGCGCCCCGATCCCGGTCGGCGCGATCGAGATCCTGAGCGGCCCCAATGCCGCCTATGGCACCGCGATCCGCGCCGGGCTGGAACTGGCGTTGGACGAGGTCAACGAGAAGGGCGTGCTGGGCCGCAAGATCGCGCTGACCGTCGAGGACAGCGCCGCCAACAAGGACCAGGCGATCAACGCGGCGCGCAAGCTGATCGGCCGCGACAAGGTGGTCGCGATCATCGGCCCGACCCTGTCGAATGAGATGTTCGCCGCCGGGCCGGTGGCGAACGAGCGCAAAATCCCGATCATCGGCACCAGCACGACGGCGGCTGGGATCACCGACATCGGGCCATATGTGTTCCGCACCAGCCTGCCGGAAAGCGACGTCATCCCTGTGACCCTCGCGCGGGCTAAGGCGCACGGCGTGAAGACTATCGCGCTGCTGTATGCGAACGACGACGCGTTCTCGAAGTCGGGTTTCGCTACCATGAAAGCGGCGGCCGAGAAGGCGGGCCTCAACATCCTGACGATCGAGAGCTTCGGCAGCAAGGACACCGACTTCAGCGCGCAGCTGACCAAGATCAAGTCGCTGAAGCCCGACGCGGTCGGCATCTCTGCGCTGGTCGAGCCGGTATCCGGTGTGCTGCTGCAGGCGCGGCAGCTCGGGTTCGGCAAGGAAACGCTGTTCGTCGGCGGCAACGGCAGCAACTCGCCGAAGCTGGGTGAGATCGCGGGCACGGCGGCGGACGGCTTGATCGTCGGCAGCCCATGGTTCGTGGCCAAGGACGACGCGACTAACCAGGCATTCGTGGCCAAGTTCCGCGCCAAGAACGGGAGGGACCCCGACCAGTTCGCCGCCCAGGCCTATGACTGCATGCACATCTTGGCCGACGCCATCACCCGCGCCGGCGCCGCCGAGCCCGACAAAATCCGCGACGCCTTGCTCGCCACAAAATACAACGGCGTCATGGGGCCCTTCACCTTCACCGCGGGACGCGACCCCGCCAGCACCGAGGGCGTGGTGGTCCTGGCCGTCCAGGGCGGCAAGTTCGGCATCGCGCCGCAGTAGCCCCGCTACGCGGCCAAGGCTTGCGGTCGCTGCACGAAGGCCATAGGACCCTGCGATGCTCGCCCAGCAGCTCGTGAACGGCGTCCTGCTCGGCGCCACCTATGCCCTGTTCGCCCTCGGTTTCACGCTGATGTTCGGCGTGCTGCGGATCATCAACCTGACCTATGGGTTCTATTTCTCGGCCGGGGCGCTGCTGGCGCTATGGATGACGCGCCTCGGTGCGCCGATTTGGCTGGCGCTGCCAGCCGCCGCGATTGGCGCCGGATGCATCGCAGTGGTGTTCGACTGGATATTGCTGTCGCGCCTCCGCCGCATCCAGGCACCGGAGCTGTCGTCGCTCATGGTAACGCTCGGCGGCGTTCTCGCGCTGTATTCGGCGCTGGCGAGCTGGCTCGGCCCCGACATCCGCCGCCTGCCGCCCGGCGTCATCAGCGCGGAGGCGTTCCACATCGGCGACATTCGCATCACCACGGCGCAAATCCTGATCCTTGGCGCCACCACGGTCCTGGTTGGCGCTCTGCTGGCCTTGATGCGCGGCACCCGGCTGGGCCTCGCCATCCGTGCGATGGCCGAGAAGCCGGACGCGGCGCAGCTCATGGGCATCGATACCGGGCGGGCGGCGGCCCTTGTCTCCTTCATCTCCGGCTGCCTCGCCGGGGCAGGGGGCGTGCTGATCGGCCTCAACTTCAACGCGATCCACCCCTACATGGGCGAGGGGATGATGCTGCGCGGCTTCGTCGTCATTATCGTCGGCGGGCTCGGCGACATACGCGGGGCGTTGCTGGCCGGGCTGGCGCTGGGCGTCATCGAGGTTATGACCGCCGGCTACGTGTCGTCCGGCCTGAAGGAGGCGATGGCGTTCCTGATCCTGGTGGTCGTGCTCTGGACCCGGCCCTCCGGCCTGTTCGGCCGCGCCGTGCTGCGCAGGGCGTAGCGATGCCCGCTTGGCTCGACGATCTCATGTGGACCTACCAAAACTTGGTCTATGCGCTGGGCGTCAACGGGCTGCTGGCGCTTTCGATGTATGTGGTGCTGGCGGTGGGCCAGCTGTCGCTGGGTCAGGCGGCGTTCATGGGCCTGGGCGCCTATTCCTCCGTGCTGATGACCTTGCAGCTCAAGCTGCCGTTCCTCGTCGTGCTGCCACTCTCGGTCGTCGTGCCCGTCGCCTTCGCACTGGCTATCGGAGTGCCCACGCTGCGGCTGTCCGGCGTTTACCTCGCGATCGCCACCATTGGCTTGGGCGAGGTGCTGCGCGCGGTCTATCTCAATGTGGACCTGTTCGGCGGCGCGCTCGGCCTGTCCGGCATCCCGGAACGCGCGACGGCCTGGATGATCTACGGCCTGCTCGGCCTGGCGGTGCTGGCGCTCTGGCTTGTTGGCCGCAGCGGCGTCGGCAGGGCCATGGAAGCCATGCGCGAGGACGAGACCGCCGCGCAGGTGATGGGCGTTCCGATCCAGCGCTACAAATTGGGTGCGTTGCTCGCCTCAGCGGTGCTGGCGGGGCTGGCCGGGTGCCTGTCCGCCCACGTGTCGAGCTTCATCGGTCCGAACGAGTACGGCTTCGAGCCGGCGGTCACGATCCTGTCCTATGTGCTGCTGGGCGGCATCGGCACGCCGCTCGCCCCTGTCGTGGGCGCGTGGGTCCTGACCCTGCTGCCCGAGTTGCTGCGCGGTTTCAGCGATATCCGGCTGGTGCTGAACGGCGTTATCATCGTGCTGGCCGTGCTGTTCCTGCCGAACGGCCTGCTCGGCGCCCGCATGAAGCGGATCGGCGCCCGCACCGCCGCATGATCCCATCCGCATGACGCCCCAGCTTGAAACGCCATTGTTGGAAGTGGGCGGCCTAACCCGCCGCTACGCCGGCCTGGTCGCGGTGGACAGCGTCGACATGCAGGTCATGCCCGGCGGAGTCCACGCCGTGATCGGTCCGAACGGCGCCGGCAAGACGACGCTGTTCAACCTCGTTTCCGGCCTGATGCCGCCCAGCGCCGGCCATATCCGTTTCGCCGGGCAGGACGTGACCAGGCTGCCCGCCGACCGTCGCGCGGCGCTCGGCCTGGCCCGTACGTTCCAGAACATCCGCGTCTTCGCCGCCATGACGGTGCTGGAGAACGTCCTGACCGGCCTGCATACCCGGCTGGCCGCAAGCCTGCCCAGTGTCGTGCTGCGCCTGCCGCGCTTCCGGGCGGAGGAGCGCCGGGCCGTGGTCCGCGCTCGCGAGGCGCTCGACCTCGTGGGCCTCGCGGACAAGGCCGGGCTGCGCGCGCAGGGCTTGTCGTATGGCGACCAGCGCCGGCTCGAGATCGCCCGCGCCATGGCGCCCGAGCCCCGGCTGCTGCTGCTGGACGAGCCCGCCGCCGGCATGAACCCGGCCGAAACCGAGGCGCTGGCCACCCTGGTCCGCCGGCTCAGCGGCCTCGGCACGACGGTGCTGCTGGTGGAGCACGACATGGGCTTCGTCATGGACATTTCCGACCGTGTCACCGTGCTGAACTTCGGCAAGCGCATCTACGAAGGGACGCCCCAAGCCGTGCGGCAGGAGCCGGCGGTTATCGAGGCCTATTTGGGCCACAAGGTCGCCGCACGCCTCGCTGCTGGCGTCAAGGTAGGCGTGCGCGGGGCGGGATGAGCAGCCTCGAAATCAATGGGCTGGATGTCGCCTATGGCCGCACACCGGCGGTGCGCGGCATTTCGATCGCCGTGCCGGATGGCCAAGTCGTGTGCCTGATCGGGGCGAACGGTGCCGGCAAGACCACGACGATGCGCGCCATCTCCGGCCTGGTCCGCCCGCGCGCCGGGCAGATCCGCTTTGATGGCCGCGACATCACCGGACAGGCCGCGCACCGCATCGCCGCCGCCGGGCTGCGCCAGGTGCCGGAGGGTCGCCAGTGCTTCGCCGAGCTGACCGTCGCGGAGAACTTGGCTTTGGGAGCGTATCTGACGCCCGACCGCGCCGAGATCGCCCGGCAGCAGGAACGCGTGCTGGCGCGCTTCCCCCGGCTGCGCGAGCGGCTCGGCCAGCTCGCCGGCTCGATGTCGGGCGGCGAGCAGCAGATGCTGGCCATCGGGCGCGCGCTGATGGGCGCTCCGCGCCTGCTGCTGCTTGACGAGCCGAGCATGGGCCTGGCCCCGCTATTCGTGGAAGAAATCTTCGCCATCATCGCTGCACTGCGGGCGGACGGCACGACGATCCTGCTTGTGGAGCAGAATGCCTCGGCGGCGCTCGACGTCGCGGACTTCGCCTATGTGCTGGAAAACGGCCGCGTCGTGCTGTCTGGCCCGGCGTCCGAGGTCGCGAGCAACCCGGCCGTCGCAGCAGCCTACCTGGGTGGCTAAGGGCTGACAGGCGGCAGCTCCTGCTGCTCCACTGGGGCCGGCGGGGGTGCTGTGGTCGTATCCTGCAGCCAGTCACGCAGCGAGCGGCGAACCTGGAACTCGAACTCCACGTTCATGTCGTCCAGCATCTGCCGGGTCAGGTCATAGAGCGCCTGGCGCAGATCGCCGGGCACGGAGGCCGTACGGGTCACCCGGGCCTCTGCGAAACCCGCGCGGACGCTTTCGGTCGTCACCACGTCCAAATGCACGGCGAGAACGCCCTGCAGACCGCCGGAAACGCGGTCGATGCGCGCCTCGTCGATGATGAATATCGCCCGGCCCGAGGTGCCGCCCGCTATCAGCCGATCGAGCGCCATCTGCCGTGCCGCCGCGCCGAGCGGCGTTGGCGACTGCGCCTCGATCGGGCTTGGCGGCGGCGCGTCGCCCACGTTCACCGTCGCCACGTTGAGCGGCAGCGGCTTCAGGTAGCCGTAGCGCAGCGGCGGCATCTCGCGCGGCGGTCCATCCCCGCCGCAGGCCGCCGCCGCCAGCGGCAGCAGCAAAGCCATACGGCGAGAGAGTTCAATTGAGCTTTTCATTCGCGCCTTTGCCGTGCACGTCGCCGCGGTCGAACCGGAAATCCAGATTGCAGAACTCGCATGTCATGACGATGTCGCGACCGACGGTCATATGGTCCAGGTCATCCGGCGGGAACGTTTCCAGGATGCCTGACAGCCGGGCGCGCGAGCAACGGCAGCCATAGGCCAACGGCCGGTTGCGGTCGGCGGCGACGCCGGCGGCGCCAAACAGCAGATATAGCAGGCGCTCCGGCAGGATGGTGTCGTCCAGCAGTTCCTGCTCCTTCAGCGTGGCGGCGAGCGCCGTGGCCGTGCGCCAGCTTTCGGCCTGCGCCTCGGTGTCGAGGTCGGGATCGATGCCGCCCTCGCCGGGAACCCGCTCGAGGATCAGCGCCCCGGCCCGCCAGCCGGCGTCGGTCCGGGCGCAGGCGAGGCGGACGCTGCACTGGATCTGCTCGCTCGTCTCGAAGTAGTGCAGCGCCATGTCGGCCAGGCTGTCGCCCTCGATCGAGACGATGCCCTGGTGGCGCTCCCGGTCCGAGCCCTGGTCCACGCTGAAGGCCAGATAGCCCTGGCCGAGCAGCGCGGCGGCGGACGGGCTGCGGTCGGTGGCGAGCAGGGCGGCGAGCCGTTCGGGCTCTGCACGGGCATAGCCGCGCAGCGCGCCCGACTCGGTGCAGTCGGCCAGCAGCATCGGCACCGCGCCGTCGCCCTTGGCCTGCAGGCTGAAGCTGCCCTGGAACTTCAGCGCCGTGGCCAACGCCGCCGCGAGCGCCAGCGCTTGGCCCGATAATGCCGTGACCGCGTCATGGTTGAGGTGCCGGGTCAGCAGAGCGTCCGCGAGCGGGCCGAGCCGTACGAGGCGCCCGCGGACCGGCTGGCCCGGCAGGTGAAACGGGGTGACGCCGCGGGGCACGACGATGTCGGGCACGTCCGGGCGGGTGCTGTCGAGGAAAGCAGGGGTAGATGTCATGGCCCCTACATAGGGATCAGCCCTGCCGAGGTGAACCTACTGCGTGCGGGCCATGCGTCGTAAGGCTGTCCTGCAAGGGAGCAGACATGGCGCGGCAATGGGTTTTCGTAGCGGCGGTGGCGCTCGGCCGGGTCGCGTTCGGCTATCAGTTCCAGACTATGGCGAGCCTTGGACCCGAGCTCGTCACCGTCTTCGGCCTGGACTACGCGGCGCTCGGCGGCCTGATCGGTGTTTATATGGCGCCGGGCATCCTGGTGGCGCTGCCCGGCGGGCTGCTCGGCCGGCGCTATGGGGAGCGTCCCGTGGTCGGCGCCGGCCTGGCGCTGATGGCGGCCGGCAGCCTGGTGAGCGCCTTCGCCGCTGGGCCGGAGGGCATCGGCGCCGGACGCGTGCTGGCCGGCGCCGGGGCGGTGATGCTGGTGGTGATGCAGGGCAAGATGATCAGCGACCGGTTCGAGGGCCGGCAGTTCCTCACCGTCATGGGCCTGCTGGTCGGCGCATTCCCGGTCGGGGTCGGCCTGGTCGGCCTGTCGCTCGAGCCAATGGTGCGCAGCTTCGGCTGGCCCGGGATGTTCGTCGCGGGTGCAGGGATCGCCGCCGTGGCATTCGCGCTGTTTTGGCCGAACAGCTTCCGAGCGTCGCCTGCCTCGGCAGCGCGGTCCGGCTGGTCCCTACCGTCTCGGCGCGAGTGCCTGCTGGTTGCTGTCGCCGGGCTGGTCTGGACCGCCTATAACGCCGGCTACTATGGGTTCCTTTCCTACTTGCCCTCGGTGCTCGCGGTCCGGCAGCATCCGGCGTCGCTGACGGCGCTGGTGCTGACCATCGCAACCTGGAGCAACCTGCCGGCGACCGTCATCGGCGGCGCGCTGGCCGGGCGGTTCGGCAACACGCCGGTGTTCCTGGTTGGCACCATGGCCGGAATCGTGGCGGTGGCCGGCCCGGCTTTTGCTGACTTGCCATTGATCTGGGGCGTGCTGTTCGGCACCGTCGCCTCGCTGCATGCCGGCGTCATCGTCGCCATCGGCACGCTGTCGGCGCGGCCGGAGAACCGGGCGACCGGCATGGGGCTGTTCTACATGGTCTATTATCTTGGCGGCACCTTGCTGCCAGCGGTGTGCGGCCGGGCCGCGGACTTTGCGGGAGACCCGGCCGGCGCACTGGTGGCCGCCGCCGCCCTTTCGGCGCTCGCGGTGCCGCTCTACGCGCTGCACGCCTTGCTGGCGCGGCGGTCGCGGTGATCCGGCCCATTCAGCCCGTCGACGCCGCCTCGGTCGCCGCGCTGATCCGCTCAGCCTTCGCCGCGATCCCAGAACCGCTCGACCCGGCGCCAAGCGCGTTGGGGGAGACGGAGGCGAGCATCCTGGCGCATCTGGCCCATGGCGGCGGCGTCATAGACCAGGCCGAGATCGTCGCATGCGTGCTGTGGTCGGAGCAGGATGGCGGGCTGTATCTCGGCCGCCTTGCAGTGGCATCGCATTGCCGCAACCAAGGTTTTGCGGGGCGGATGGTGCAGGCCGCGGAGGCTGAGACGCGACGGCTCGGCCTGCCGCGGCTGCATCTCGGCATTCGGCTGGCGCTGCCCGGCAACCGCCGCCTGTTCTCCCGCCTCGGCTTCACCGAAACGACGCTGCACGCCCATGACGGCTATGCCCACCCGACTTGGACCGCGGCAGAAAAATGGCTGGCTACGGCACCACCGCCAGGAACAGGAACACCGCCATCGATCACCGTGACGGCGATGGCTAAAACCAGCGTTCCGAACGGCTCACCGACCCGGTGCGCCACCAGTTCGGCGTGATACACGGTCGCGATCAGCGCTATGGCGGCAGCGACGGTTAGCGGCAGTTTGCGCGCTGACCCTCACCCCGACCCTCTCCCGGAAGGAGAGGGGGCAGTGAAGTTGAAGCCCTCTCCCTCCAGGAGAGGGTTGGGTGAGGGCTACAGCCAAACCAAAATCCGGAGCGGAAGCACCCTAGCTATCTTCGGCCATCTCCGCCTCGAGTGACTCAAGCTGCCGGTCGAGCTGCGCCATCACGTCGTCGGAAAATCCGAGCTCTGTCAGATGCCGCCGCAACGAGCCACGGCAGCCGTCGAACTCTGCGCCAAGCATATCGGACGGTGCCGCCGGCGCCTTCTTCCGCGCCAAGCAAGTGAGATAGCCGTTGCGCGCTGCAACCAGCCCAGAAATCGCCGGCAGCGTCGCGAACACGTCGTCCAGCCGCTTCTCGACCCAGCTCGGCGCCGACGCGATCTCCTCCGTCACCGGGCCGCTCCCAACGACCAGGCCAGCACGCCCTTTTGCGCATGCAGGCGGTTCTCGGCGCCGTCGAACACCACGGATTGCGGGCCGTCGATCACCTCCGCCATCACTTCCTCGCCGCGATGCGCCGGCAGGCAATGCATGAACACCGCGTCCGGCGCCGCCTGCGCCATCAGCGCCGGCGTGACGCAATAGGGCGCCAGCAGGTTGTGCCGGCTCTCGTTCGGATCGTCCGCCATGCTGACCCAGGCGTCCGTCACCACGCAGCGGGCGCCGCGCACAGCCTCGGCCGGGTCGGAGAACACTTCTATTACTGCCCCCTGCGCCCTGGCCCAATCGATCAGCTCCCGTGCTGGCCGCAGCATCTCGGGCGTTGCCACCCGCAGGCTGAAGCCGAAGCGCGCCGCCGCCTCGATCCAACTGCTCAGCACGTTGTTGCCGTCACCGCTCCAGGCGACGACCTGGCCGGCGATGGGTCCGCGGTGCTCCTCGAACGTCATGATGTCGGCCATGAGCTGGCAGGGATGACTGCGGTTCGTGAGGCCGTTGATGACCGGCACCGTCGCATGCTGCGCCATCTCATTCAGCTTCGATACGTCGGCGGTGCGCAACATGATGGCGTCCACGTAGCGGGACAGCACCCGGGCGGTGTCGGCCACCGTCTCGCCGCGGCCGAGCTGCAGCTCCTTGGCGGACAGTGTCACGACGTCGCCGCCCAGCTGCCGCATCGCGACCTCGAAGCTGACGCGGGTGCGGGTGCTCGGCTTTTCGAAGATCAGCGCCAGCGTCTTGCCGGCGAACGGCCGCGACGACACCCGGCCGGCCTCCTTGTAGCCCGAGGCGATGTCGAGCATGTGGCGCAGGGTCGCCGGCTCGAAATCGCGCAGGTCGAGGAAGTGGCGGGGAGGGGGCTGACCCTCCGCCGCGCTGTTGCCGTCGCCCGTGCGCTCGACGGCCCGGCGAAGCGCGCCGCTCACTTTGCCGCCACGGAAACCGGGGCGGGCAGGCAACGGCGCGCGCCGCGGCGGATCATCTCGACCGCTGCGTCGCAATCGGCGTCGGTGAGAACGAGCGGCGGCACCAGCCGCACCACGTTGTCGCCGGCCGCCACCGTCAGCAATCCCTCGGCGGTGAAGGCGTTCTGCAGCTCGCCATTAGGCACGACGGCCTTCAGCCCTAGAATAAGCCCGGCGCCGCGGACGTCGGCCAGCACGGACGGGTAGTCCGCCACGACCGCCTCCAGCGCGAACCACAGCTTGCGCGCTTTGCGGTCCACCTCGGCCAGGAACCCCGGCGCCAGCATCACATCCAGCACGGCGTTCCCGGCGGCGCACGCCAGCGGGTTGCCGCCGAACGTCGTGCCGTGGGTGCCGGCCACCAGGTGCTTGGCGACCGCCTCCTTCGCTAGGATCGCGCCCATCGGGAAGCCGCCGGCGATCCCCTTGGCGGCGCTCATGACATCCGGCGTAATGCCCGCCCACTCATGCGCGAACAGCTTGCCGGTGCGCCCCATGCCGCATTGGACCTCGTCCATGCCAAGGTTCAGCCCATACTCGTCGCACGCCGCCCGCAGGCCGCGCAGGAAATCGAGCGATCCCGCACGGATGCCGCCCTCACCCTGCACGGGCTCCACCAGCACGCCCGCTGTCTCCGGGCCGATGGCGTCGCGCAGCGCGTTCAGGTTGTCGAACGGCACATGGTCGAAGCCGTCGACCTCCGGCCCGAACCCGGCCAAATATTTCTTGTTGCCCGTGGCGGCCAGCATCGCAAGCGTCCGCCCGTGGAACGCGCCGTCGAAGCAGATCACCCTATAGCGCTCCCCACGGCCGGTCTCGTGCATGGCCTTGCGCATCATCTTGACCATACCCTCGTTCGCCTCGGCGCCCGAGTTGCAGAAGAACACGCTGTCGGCGAACGTCGCCTCGACGAAACGCGCTGCCAGCCGCTCGGCCTGCGGCACGCGATACAGGTTGCTCGTATGCATCACGCGCGCTGCCTGCTCGGCGATGGCCTGCACCAGATGCGGGTGGCCGTGGCCGAGGGACGAGGTCGCGATGCCCGAGCCGAAATCGAGGAATCGTCGCCCGTCCGTCGTATATAGCCAGGCACCTTCGCCCCGCTCGAAAGCGAGGTCGGCACGGTTATACGTCGGCATCAGGGCGGAAATCATGGGAACTCGGCACCTCGGTGCATTTCCTCGGGCCATTTCAACGCCCAACGACCCTTCGCGGGCGGTCCCGGGGAAGCCGGGAGGATGGGGTGCGCTTTCCCGGGAAGTCAAACGCTAATCAGCGGATTACACCTCAATAGACGAAATTCGGCATCGCATTGAGGCTATCCTTGGTTGCGCCCTGCAGCACGACGTGGTCGCCGTCGCGCTTCAGCTGGCCGAACGGCATCGCGACCAGCTTGCTGCCCATGCCCAGGAAACCGCCGACAGATACGATCGCGACGGTAATCTTGTCATCGCCTGTCATCACCAGGTCGTCCACGCTGCCGATCCGCTCGTTTTGCTCACTGTAAACGGCGGAGCCGATCAGCTTGCTGGTCCGCACGCCGTTCTCCAACCGCACTGAGGCGACCGACAGATTGGGGTTGTTCGTGGTCGCCACAACGCCGGGCGGCGCGGCCTGATCCGCCTGCTGCGCCGCCACTGGCAAAGCGGTCATAGCCGCAACTAGGGTTGTCACAATGGCGGAGGAAAGCTTTAGCACGGGATACCTCAGGACTTAATTGCGGGTCTGCCATCGAACGTGGCGTGGCGGGTCCGGGTTCCGGTGCTGCGCGTCCCGTGCCATCGTGCCAGGATGGCCAAGCCCCCCAAGGACGACATGAGGCCGGCCGGACCTGGCCATGCCCGCCGGGATACGCCCAAACCGGCCGGTGCAGCACCAACCCGCGCCCGCCTGCATGACGCCGCCCTGGCCCACCTGGCGCGGTTCGCCACCACGGAGGCCGGGCTCGTCCGTGTGCTCGACCGCCGGATCGACCGTTGGGCCCGCGCGGCCGGTGTCGAGGGCACGCTCGATCCCGACGCCATCGCGAATGCGCAGCAGGCGAGCCGTCAGGCGGCGCGGGAGGTCGCTCGCGCCTTGGTGCAGTCCGGCGTGGTGAACGATACGGCCTTCGCCGGGGCATGTGCGCGCAGCCTGACCCGCGCCGGCCGCTCGCGCGTGGCGGTCAGCGCGCATCTGGCCGCGAAAGGCGTGCCGCAGGCCGTCGCGCAAGCCGCGCTGCCCGATCCCGAAAGCGAACTCGCCGCCGCCCTGGCCTACGCCCGCCGCCGCCGGCTGGGTCCGTTCCGGGCCAGTGACGCCGATGAGGACACGCGCCGGAAAGAGCTGGGCGCGCTGGCCCGGGCCGGCTTCCCGCAGCCGGTCGCACAGCAGGCGCTACGCATGGCGCCAGAGGACGCAAAGGCGCTGGTGATCCGGTTGAAGCAGGGTTGATGTCGCTGGCTCGCCCACGGTTCTCCCGCGCCGCCGTCTTCGAGGGCATGCGCCGCAGCCTGGCGGTGCAGGTGGCGGTTGTGCCCTTCGGCATGGTGTGCGGCGTCGCGTCCCAGGGACAGGGCCTGTCGCTGGCCGAGGCCACGCTGATGAGCGGGCTGGTCTATGCGGGATCGGCGCAGTTGCTGGCATTAAGTCACTGGGCCAACCCAGCGCCGGTGCTGGCGGCCGCCATCGCCTCGTTCGTCGTCAACCTGCGCCTGGCGCTGATGGGTCCGGTGCTCGGGCCATGGCTCGACCGGGTGCGCGGCTGGCGGCTCTGGGCCAGCCTGTTCGTGATGGCCGATCAGAACTGGGCGCTTGCGGTGACGGAGATGCAGGCGGGGCGGGGTGACGCCGGGTTCCTGTTCGGGTCGGGCGCGCTGATGTGGCTGGTTTGGGTGGCCTCAACCGCGGCAGGGCACGTGCTGGGCGCGACGCTGAGCCCGTCGCCCGGCCATCCGTTGTTCTTCGCGGCGCTTGCGGTGTTCGTGGCGATCCTCGTGGCGATGTGGCGGGGACGGCGCGATGTCGTGCCATGGATCGTGGCGGCGCTAGTTGCCCTGGCGTCCGCCCGGCTGTTTCCGGGAACGAGCTGGTATATCGTGGCCGGCGCACTGGCAGGCAGCGCCGCCGGCGTATGGCGCGACCGCCGCCGGGACTACGCCGCATGACGCTCGATCCCTGGGTGCTCGCGGCGATCGCGGCGATGGCGGGCGCCACGTTCCTCACGCGGGCGGGCGGCTACCTGCTGTTCCGCGCATTCAGCCCGCCGCCGCTGATGCGCGCCATGCTGGCCTATGTCCCCGGCACGCTGTTCGTCAGCTATGTCGCGCCGGCGCTGGCCGCCGGCGGCCTGCAGCAATGGGCCGGCGCAGCCGCCACGGTGGCGGTGATGCTCGCCACCCGCAACCTCGCGCTGGCCATCGTCGGCGGGACGGCGGCGGCGGCCGTCGTGTGGGCGGTCCTATGAGCGGCCAAACCATCCAGCGCAGCGCGGTCGGCGTCATCCTCGCCGGCGGCTGCGCCACGCTGCTGGGTGTCGGGCTGCAGCGCTTCGCTTATGCGCCGCTGCTGCCGGCGATGGTCCTGGCGGGGTGGCTGGGCCCGGGAGCAGCCGGCGTGCTCGGGGCGAGCAACCTCGCCGGCTACCTGATCGGCGCGGCCGGAGCGCCCGCAGTCGCCCGGCGGTTCGGGCTGCGTCCAACGCTCCGGGTGGCGATGCTGATGGCTGCCGCCTGCTTCGCGCTATGCGCCTGGCCCGGCGGACTCGCCTGGTTCCTGCCGTGGCGCATCTTGGCCGGGGTATCCGGCGGGCTGCTGATGGTGCTGGCCGGCCCGGCGGTGCAGCAGGCCGTGGCAGCCCGGTTGCGCAGCCGTGCGGCGGGGGTGATGTTCGGTGGCGTCGGCCTCGGCGTCGTGGTCGGCGCGCTGCTGGTTCCTGCACTGCTTCCGACGGGTCTGCCGGTGACATGGCTCGTGCTGGCGGCGTCGGGCTTGGCGCTTGCGGCGCTGTCATGGCGCCGATGGCCCGACGTGCCGCCGCCGCCACGCCTGCCAGTGTCGGCGGCCGGAGCCTGGCGCCTGATCCTGTGCTATTCGCTCGCCGCTGCCGGCTCCACGCCGCAGATGGTATGGTGGCCGGACTACATCGCGCGTGGACTGGGCCTTGGCGCCGCCGAAGGGGCCGTGATGTGGACGGCCTACGGCATCGCCGCGGCGGCCGGTGCGGTGCTCTGCGGGTCGCTCGCCGACCGGGTCGGCATCCGGCCGCTCTATTTCACGGTTTTGATCGCGCAGGCCGCCGGGTTGGCGCTGCCGTTGCTGGACAGCAGCCTGCCGGCGCTGCTCGCCTCGTCGGTCCTGGCCGGCGCCGCGGCGCTCAGCACCGCGGCGCTGACCTTGCTGCTGGCGAAGGAAGTCGCGGGCAACGCCTCGCCCGGCGTATGGCGGGTGGCGACCGCGGCATTCGGCGCGGCGCAGACGGCGTGCGGCTTCGGGCTGGCCGCGCTCTACGCCTCGACCGGATCGCATTTGCCGCTGTTCGCGCTTGGTTTGGCGCTCACGCTGGTTTCGCTGCCGCTCGCCCGGCGTTAGGGTCGCGCAACGAGAAGCGGAGTTTCGTATGGGACGGCGCTACGGGCCGCTCGGACTAATGGCGGCTCTGTTGCTGACCGGATGCGGCGCCGGCCCGCGTGGCGCCGGGTCGGTCGGCACGTCCACATCGCTGGAATGCGCACCGTTCGCACGGCAGGTTTCCGGCATCCAGCTCTACGGCGAGGCGTATTCATGGTGGGACCAGGCCGCGGGCCGTTACGACCGCAGCAGCGAGCCAGTGCCGGGCGGCGTCCTAGTGTTCCGCCGCGGCACCACGCTTCCATCCGGCCATGTGTCGGTTGTCGGGCGCGTGATTTCGGCCCGCGAGATCAGGGTGACCCAGTCCAACTGGGTGCATCACCGCATTGGCCGCGACGAGACGGTCCTTGACATATCGGCCCGCAACGACTGGAGCGCGGTGCGGGTCTGGTGGGCGCCGATCGGCGCGCTGGGCAGCACGGTTTATCCCACATACGGCTTCATTGCGCCGCTTGGGCGCCGCTTGGGCGCCGGTTGAGCGAGGAAGCGGCTGGGTTGCCGGACCGTGACCATGGCCAAATCGCTTGCAAGCATCCTCGCTCCGCGCCATGTCATGCCTAGAGCGGGCCACACCCGTTTATCGCATCGAGGTGGCACGCCGACTGGGCGTACGCCCGCACGGAGGAACCATGGGTAGCTTCAGCATCTGGCACTGGATGGTCGTCCTGATCGTTGTCCTGCTGCTATTCGGAAGCGGCAAGGTCAGCGGCCTGATGGGCGACTTCGCCAAGGGCATCAAGTCGTTCAAAAAGAACATGGCGGACGACACCGACGTTTCGATGGAGGCCAGCGCCAATGAGCGCCCGGCCGGCACGATTGCCCCACCCGGCAGCACGACGGCTCCAGTCCGCGAGACGACGGCCAGCCGCCACGGCTGAGCTGCTCGTTGGATAGGTTTGGAACTGGGTGGGAGTGCTGTAAGCGCTCTCATACCTTGGTGTCGTGCTTGTGTCCGTTGTAATCGATCCGGGTCCTCGGCCTTGCGGTATTCACACGTAAGTCATCGAACGGCCTTGTCGGGATCGCGTTGCCGAGGCTCGCCGAATTCGGCGTAACCAAGGAAGAGACCGATGCCGACATACGATGCCACCATCAAGGCGCTCAAGGCCGGCGCCAAGAGCATGACCGTGAACGCCGCCGTGAAGAATATCGAGAGCTGGGAAGCGACGCTCGAGAAGCTTGAAGTCACCGGCGTGAAGACGATCGTGAAGGATTTGGAGAGCCTGAAGAAGCATTTACACAAGGACGAGATTGACGGCGACGCGGTCCGTAAGCTGATCGCCAAGCTCGGCAAGGAGACGGTGTCGATCGCCGGCCGGACCGAGGGCAAGAACGCCGAGAAGGTCAAAGCGCTAGGCGAGGCGCTGAGTCAGGCTTCGGAAGCAGCAGCAGCCTAGTAATTCACAGTAGCCCGCCCTGGGTGATCCGGGGCGGGTTCGCTGCGGTTTTACGCTTGTCGTTGAAATGCCTGACATCGGGCGGCACGGCGATGTCGCAGGGCAACGCGGCTTCGATGGCGCGGACACAAACCCAGGCTGACGGCGACACGGAGACCGAGCGCGCGTGCAAGGCAACGCCGGATGCAGAACCCTGCAAGCCAATCTATCGCGCAGCCCATCGGACGCCAGCTTTGCCCATGATCGCGGTTCGCGGCATATAGGCCTACCCGCACGGAGACACTGATGACCCCCGACGCCGCGAACACCCCCGAGCACGCCGGCCTTTCCGCCCAGCGCCTGCACAAGATCGACGGCTGGATGGACCGCCTGGTCGACGACGGCAGGCTGGCCGGGCTGTCGGTGCTGGTCAGCCGCCGCGGCCGGCTCGCCTATGAGCGCCACGCCGGTCTCGCCGACATCGCGCGCGGGCTGGGCATGGGTCCCGACAGCATCCTCCGCATCTATTCCATGACCAAGCCGCTCACCAGCACGGCGCTGCTGATGCTGTATGAGGACGGCCTGTTCCAGCTGGACGACCCGATCAGCAGCGTGCTGCCCTACTTCAAGCACATGCACGTTTATGCCGGGGAGGACCGGGAGCCCGTGCCCGCCGAACGGGAAATAACCTACCGCGACCTGCTGACCCACACCTCCGGCCTGACCTACGGTTTTATGAATGCAACGCCGGTCGACGCAATGTACCGGGATCAGGGTGTCGACTTCCAAACTGCGAATGGCACCCTGGCCGAGGTTGTAGAACTCGCGGCGACGCTGCCGCTGCTGGCCCAGCCTGGCGCTGCCTGGAACTACAGCATCGCCACCGATGTGCTGGGCCATCTGGTGACGGTCCACTCGGGCCAGAGCTTCGAGCGCTTTCTGCACGACCGGGTCATCGCCCCGCTTGGCATGACCGACACGGCATTCCATGTGCCGCCGGACAAGCTTGGCCGCTTCGCCGCCAACTATGCCCGCGGCGCCGACGGCAAGGCCACGCTGCTCGACGACCCCGCCACCAGCCTGTTCGCCAAGCCGCGCGCCATCGCATCGGGCGGCGGTGGGCTGGTCGGCACCGGCCGTGACTACCTGCGGTTCTGCCGCATGATGCTGAACGGCGGCACGCTCGACGGTGAGCGGCTGCTGGGCCGCAAAACGGTCGAGCTGATGACCGCGAACCATCTCGGCGGCGACATGGCCAGCATGGGCCAGGCGCGCTTCAGCGAGAGCAACTACGCCGGCATCGGCTTCGGCCTGGGCTTCTCAGTCATGCTCGACCCGGCGCGCGCGCAAATCCTGGGTTCGCCCGGCGAATACGCCTGGGGTGGGGCGGCGAGCACCGGGTTCTGGATCGATCCGGTCGAGGACATGGCTGTCATCATGATGACCCAGCTCACGCCTAGCTCGACCTACCCAATCCGTCGGGAATTGCGGGTGCTGACCTATCAGGCGATCGTGGACTGAGTCGCCTCGGTGCTCTCGGGGGCTGGGCGTGCAACGCCCAAGTATTGGTCCATCACGTCCTGCGGCGCTCCGTCGGCCCTGACCCGGCCCTGGTCGAGCCACAGCACCCGAGTGCACCATTCGAGGATCACCGGAGTCGAATGCGAGGACAGCACGAGGATGTCGGCGCCGCGCACCATGTCCTCGAGCCGGCCGCGCGCCTTGTCCATGAACGCCGCGTCGCCGGCCAGCAGCCATTCGTCCATCAGCAGCACCTGGGGGCGGATGGCGGTCGCCAGCGCGAAGCCGAGCCGGATGACCATGCCTGAGCTGAAGAAGCGCACCGGCAGGTCCAGGAACTCCGCCAACTCGGCGAACTCCTGCACGTCATCTTCCAAACGGCGGATCGCGGTGCGGGACAGGCCGTTATACAGCCCGCGCAGGGCGATGTTCTCGCGCCCGGTCAGCTCCGGGTTCATGCCCAAGTTGGGGTCAAGCAGCGCGCCGATGCTGCCGCTGACCCGCACGGAGCCGACGACGGGCTCGTAGATGCCGGCGAGCGTGCGCAGCAGCGTCGTCTTACCGGCGCCGTTGCCGCCAATCAGGCCGAGCCGGTCCCCGCTGCCTAGGCGCAGCGACACGTCACGCAGCGCCTGCACGACGATACGATGATGGGTGTCCTCGTGCAGCCGTCCACTCGCGGCGGCGAACATGGTGCGCTTCAGGCTGCGGCTGTTCCCGTGGTAGATCGGGAAGCTGACGTGCACGCCCTGGACGTCGACCGCTGCCACGCCGGTCAGACCCAGAACGCCAGGCGGCTGCGCACGCGCGCAAACAGCATCCACGCCGCGCCGCACAGCAGGGCGCTGTATCCCAAGGCCGAGGCCCAAACCTGCCAATCCGGCAGATATCCCAGCAACGGTCCGCGCACGATCTCGAGCAGGGTAAAGATCGGATTGAACGGCAGCCACGCGGCCTGCTGCCCATGCAGCAGCTCTGGTTTCCAGATGATCGGGCTGATGAAGAACGCGATCTGCATCAAGCTGCCGACGATCGGCGGGATATCGCGGAACCGCGCGCATACCGTGCCAAGCAGGAAGCAGATCGCCAGCCCATCCACCACCCAAAGCAGCGTGCCCGGCACGGCGGCCAGCGCGGCAAACCCTGGCCAGGCGTCGAAAGCGGCATAGACCAGCAGGATCACCACGATATTATGCGCAAGCACCAGCAGGTTTCGGATGACGACCCGAATCGCATAGAGCGTGAACGGCATGCGCTGCGAGCGGATCATGCCCTCCGCCGATTGGAAGCAGCCGCATGCGTCGGTCACGAGCGTATTGAGGAAGCCCCAAAGCACCAGCGAGAGCGCGAGGAACGGCAGATAGTCGTGCAGTTCCATTTTAAAGAGCTGCGAGTAGAGCACGCCGAGGGCTGCGACCATGACGCCGGTCGACAGCGTCAGCCAGAACGGGCCGAGCATGGAGCCGCGGTAGCGCAGGCGTATGTCGAACCAGCCGAGCGTCAGCCCAAGCCGCCACAGGCCAAGCCCGTCGTGGACATCCTTAACGGCCAAGCGCTGGCGTGCGCCTGCCGAAGGGTCGGAGAGCAGCACGAGCTTGGCCGTGCTGCGAGGTTCGATGGCTGCGCTCACGAGCGGGCGATAGCCGATTAGACGCGGCACTGCAAACAGCGGCGGCCCGGCTCCGTGCATGGAGTCGCTGAACGGCCACAGCCGGGGCTGTCCCTGGAGCTGTCGCCCAATTGCTACAGTTTCGATTTATTTTCATGGGTTTTGGCCATATATCCATTACGAGGTCTTGCACGAAAAGCACTGCTCGGCTAACGCCTTACGGTAGAGTCCTGACCGCCCACCTGAGCGACGGCCCGTAAAGCCGTTGTGCCCTCCGGCCGCTTCATGGCCGCGCCACGACGGAGGCCATATCATGCTGCGTTGCTCACTCCCCCCGGTTTCGGCCGCTCGCGTGCGATCCTCGGTTTGCATGGCGGGCAGCCTTATGGCGATTGCTCTGCTGTCCGCCTGCGCCAGCAAGCCGCAGATCAGCGCACAGCAGGAGTCGACGCGTTACCTGACGCACGCCCGCCGCAGCTATAACCCGCCTGGCCCCGCCAGCGACCCTTGGGGTCCCTACATCACCGAGGCTTCTGGAAAATACGACGTACCGGAGCGCTGGATTCGTGAGGTCATGCGCCAAGAATCGGGCGGCAACCTTTATGGCCACAGTGGCGACCTGATCACCTCCGGAGCAGGCGCCATGGGCCTGATGCAGGTCATGCCCGGCACCTATGACGAACTGAGAGCCCGCTACTCCGAGCTCGGCAGCGATCCGTTCGACCCGCACAACAACATTCTGGCGGGCACCGCCTACATACGCGAGATGTATGACATCTACGGCTCGCCAGGTTTCCTCGCGGCCTATAACGCCGGCCCGGGCCGCCTCGACGACTACCTCACGCGCAGCCGCACCCTGCCGGGTGAGACCCGGCGTTACGTCGCCAGCATCGGACCCAGGATTGCCGGTTCATTCCCCAATACCCGTTCGCCGGGCGAACAGTATGCAATGAACTCATTGCCCATGCCGATCGCGCCTGCGCGGGCCGCGGAAGTTCCGCGCCATTCGTCAGCGGTCGCAATAGCGCTGAATCCCGTCCCCTTCAGTGCACCTGTCGAGTCAGCCCCGGCGCGCCCGGAGGTCGAGGTCGCGCAACTGCCGGAGCCACAACCGGCCGAGCAGCCCAGCGGCTACATCAAGCTATCGCCGCAACCACTGGAGGTGGCGCAGCTTTCGCAACCGTTCGAACCTGCGACGGACTACCCGGCACCGCCGCCATTTAGGCCAATGCAGGTCGTGCAGGCTCCGGAGCCGCAGCATTTCCTGCCGACGCCGCCCCGGTATCAGCCGGCGGAACCTGCCCGGCAGTTCGCGGCGTTGACACCGGTCCTCCCGCCGCGCCCGCCCGCGTTCAGCCTGATGTCCCCGGCCAATGCGGCGCCGGTGTCCATTCGTCACGGCGGGTTCGCGCCCGGCGCCTGGGCCGTGCAGGTCGGCGCGTTCGGCAACGCCAACCTCGCCTCCGCCGCGACCGCCGCCGCCCGGGACACTGCGCGCGATGTGTTGGGGCGCGCGCGCCCGGCCGTGTCCACCGTCCGGCAGCCCCGCGGCATGCTCTACCGCGCGCGCCTCGTCGGCCTGTCGCACGACGCGGCCGCCCATGCCTGCGAACGGCTGGTGCGAACCCGCACGAACTGCATGATCGTCTCGCCCGAGGCTCAATCCTGAGGGCTGTCTAGCTAGGGGATCTTGGCCGTACCGGCGGTGGACGACGCCGCGGACGACTGGGACCGCATCGCCTTCTCCAGCACGCCGCTGACGCCTTCGCGGCGATGCAGTTCGGACCAAACCTCGGCCGGCTCGATCTCGGCCGCGACCCACATGACCAGCAGGTGATACAGCACGTCCGCGCTCTCGGCGATCAGCGCGGCCCGGTTGCCCAGCGCCGCCTCGATCAGGCATTCGACGGCCTCCTCGCCGAATTTCTGCGCGACCTTGGCGGTGCCGCGAGCCAGCAGGCGGGCGGAGTGGCTGTGCGTCGGGTCGGCGGTCCGCCGGTCCATCACCACGGTCCAGAGCCGGTCCAGCACCTCTCCGGTGATCGCCGCCGGAACGGCCGCAGGCATTGCCCGCCTTTTAACCGCCGGCAGCGCCTGTTTCGCAACGCCCGGCTTCTTCACTGCCTTCGCCATCGCTAGGACGCCATGACCACGGGCGGCCGCACCGGCAACCCCGCCGCCCCGAGCGCCGCCTTGACCTGCGAGACAGTGAAGGTGCCAAAGTGAAACACCGAGGCCGCCAGCAGGCCGGTCGCCCCAGCGTTGGCGCCGTCCACGAAATGCTGCAGGCTGCCGACCCCGCCCGAGGCCACCACCGGCACACGCACCGCGCCGCACACCGCCCGCAGCAGTTCGAGGTCGAAGCCTCGCCCGGTGCCGTCCCGGTCCATGCTGGTCAGCAGGATTTCGCCCGCGCCCAAAGCTGCCACCCGTTCGCACCACCCGACGGCATCGATGCCGGTGGCGGTGCGCCCACCGTGAGTGAAGACTTCCCAGCGTCCAGGGCCGGTGGACCGGGCGTCGACGGCTACCACGACGCACTGGCTGCCGAATTTCGTCGCAGCCTCCTGCACCAGCTCCGGCCGGGCGACCGCGGCGGAGTTCATGCTGCATTTATCCGCCCCGGCCAGCAACAGCCGACGCATGTCGTCGGGCGACCGCACGCCGCCGCCGACCGTCAATGGCAGGAACACCTTCGCAGCCGTACGGGATACCACATCCAGGATGGTGTCGCGGTTCTCATGGCTTGCCGTGATGTCCAGGAACGTCAACTCGTCAGCCCCAGCGGCGTCATAAACCGCGGCCTGCTCGACTGGATCGCCGGCGTCGCGCAGCGCGACGAAGTTCACGCCCTTGACGACTCGGCCGTCCTTGACGTCCAGGCACGGTATCACGCGCAGCTTAAGCATAACGCCCATAGACCCGTCCAACACAGCGAGCGCAAGCTGCAAGCGACGTGAAATCGCACTGTATCAGTATGCCGACGGCTGCCGTTAGCGGCTAAGCAGCGTGAGTGCGGCGGCCACTTCGACCCGACCGTCATAAAGCGCCCGCCCGACGATCACGCCGTCGATGCCGGCTGGCGCCTGGTCGCGCAACGCCTGCAGGTCGGCGAGCGATCCCACGCCGCCGCTGGCGATCACCGGGGTGCGCAGGCCGGCGGCGAGGGCAAAGGTCTGCTCCAGGTTGAGCCCGGTAAGCATCCCGTCCCGGCCAATGTCGGTATAGATCACCGCCGCGACGCCGGCGTCCTCGAACCGGAGCGCGAGGTCCACGGCGGACACGGTCGATATTTCGGCCCACCCTTCGGTCGCGACGAAGCCGTCCCGGGCGTCGATGCCGACGGCGATCCGGCCGGGGAAGGCGCGGCACGCCTCATGCACCAGTTCCGGTGTTTTTACCGCGGCACTGCCCAGGATCACCCGGCGCACCCCCGCCTGCAGCCAGCGCTCCACCGCCGCCATGTCGCGGATGCCGCCGCCGAGCTGCACCGGCACTCTCGCCGCGGCCAGGATGTCCTCGACCGCCCGGATGTTGACGGACTGCCCGGCGAACGCGCCGTTCAGGTCGACCACGTGCAGCCATTGGCACCCGGCGTCCTGCCAGGCCCGGGCCTGCGCGCCAGGATCGTCCGAATAGACCGTCGCGTCGTCCATGGCCCCGCGCCGCAGCCGGACGCAGGCGCCGTCCTTCAGGTCGATCGCGGGATACAGGACCAAGCTCAAGCCTTGGGGTCCCGCTGCAGCAGCTTGACGAAAAAGATGCCGCGTATTGTGCGCCCGCCGACCCGGGCATAGGACGGATGCTCGCCCCAGCGGTGGTAGCCGAGCCCCTCATACAGGCGGATAGCGGCCTCCTGCGTTTCGCGCACGTCGAGGTTCAGCACCTGGTATCCAAGCGCCCGTGCCCCGTCTTCCACGCGCCGAGTCATGAGCCGGGCGAGGCCGTAGCCGCGGGCATAGGGGGCGATAAAGGCGTGCATGAGCGTCGCCGCGAAGGCTTGCGCCTCATTGTTGCGGGGCGGCCGGACGAACTGCACGCTGCCGACGATGACGCCGTTCAGCCGTCCGATGAACAGCTCCCGCTCCGGCACCAGCAGCACGCCGCGGAAGTAGCTTTCGAGCGCCAGCCGGCCCGGTGATTTCACCCAGCCGAAGCCGCCGCCGTCGAGGATGGCGGCGGCGGCGGCCTCGCACAGCGCGTGCAGGTCGTCGTCGGGCATCTCGGAGGCGCGCTCGACCAGGAGTTCGGGAGTCATGACGTCGGCCATCGCGCTAAGGTGTCCAGCGGAGGAAGTTGGCCAGGATACGGAGGCCAACCCCCTGGCTCTTTTCGACGTGGAACTGCGTGCCGGCGCGGTTGCCGCGGGCGACGAATGCCGGCACCGGGCCGCCATAGTCCGTGGTCGCCAGCAAGTCGCCCGCCGCCCCGTCGCGGAGCGCGTAGCTGTGTACGAAATAGACGTGGTCGCCGGGTCGCAGCCCATCCAGCAGCGGATGCGCGCCGGGCTCGAAGTCGAGGCCGTTCCATCCCATCTGCGGCAGCCGCAGCCCCGGCGGGTCCATCGCCGCGATGTCGCCGCTGATCCAGCCGAAGCCCGGCGTCGTCCTGTGTTCCAATCCGCGCGCCGCCATCAGCTGCATGCCGACGCAGATGCCCAGGAATGGGCGCCCAGCGTCTACGCTTTGCTCGATTGCCTCGCGCATGCCCGGCACCGCCGCCAAGCCCGCCGCGCAATCAGCGAACGCGCCCTGGCCCGGCAGCACCACGCGGTCCGCGCCCGCCACCCGGTCGGGATCGTCGGTGATCTCGACCGCGGCCTCGATCCCCGCGCGCTCCGCCGCCACCGTCAAGGCCCGGCTGGCGGATGCGAGATTGCCGCTGCCATAATCCACGACGGCGACGCGCATCATTTGAGCCGACCGATGAATGCGGCGTTCAGGTCGGTCCGCGCCTGCAGCAGCCGGGCCAGCGCGCCCTCCTCGTCGCGCGCCACCAGCACGTGGGCCAGCAGGTAGTCGCGCCGTTCCAGCGACCAGCGCACCGCGTCTTGCCCCAGCAGGCCCGAGAGCACCCCGAAACCCAGGCCGATCACCATGGCCAGCTCCGGCCGCGCAAACACCTGGACCAGCACGATAACGGCCGCGAACAGCAAAGCGGGGATCCAGGCGCGATGGATCAGCAGCCAAAGCGGCCCGAAGATCGCGGCGCCCCAGCTCCAGCCGTCGGGCAGCAGGACCGGTGGACGGTCAGGCTTGATATGCGCGGTGAAGCTTTTCATAGCGCACCCTTGGTCGACGGGATCACGCCCTGCGCCCGCGGGTCCATTTCCGTTGCGGTGCGCACGGCGCGGGCGACGGCCTTGAAGCACGCCTCCGCCACATGGTGCGCGTTGCGGCCGGCGCGCTGGGTGACATGCAGCGTCATCAGGGCATTCATCGCGAGCGCGCGGAAGAACTCCTCGAACAGCTCGGTGTCCATCTCGCCGATCTTGTCGCGCTCGAACGCGACCGACCAGGCGAGGAAGGGCCGGCCCGACAGATCCAGCGCCGCGTCGACCAGCGCCTCGTCCATCGGCACCACGGCGCTGCCATAACGCCGGATGCCGCGCTTGTCGCCCATCGCCTGCGCCAGCGCCTGGCCGAGCACAATGCCCACGTCCTCGGTCGTATGGTGGAAGTCGATGTGCAGGTCGCCCTCGGCCCGGACGGTAAGATCGACCAGCGCGTGCCGGGCGAACGCGGTGAGCATATGGTCGAGGAAGCCGATCCCGGTCGCGACCTCAGCCTGCCCGCTGCCATCGAGCGCCAGGCGGACGGTGATATTGGTTTCAGAGGTGGTGTGGGTGATTTCGGCGGTTCGGGCCATGCGCGGCTGATACCGCAAAGCCCGGTCCGGGGGAACAGTCGTCGGAACCGCCGTCGCATGGACCCGGCCATTTGCCTATATCTTGTGCAGGCCAGACGCGGACCCCATTTCCGCGTCATCATGCAGACATCATCCCCCTACGATCCCGTCGGCTGGCACGGGACGACCATCCTGTGCGTGTGCCGCAATGGCCGGGTGGCCATGGCCGGCGACGGCCAGGTCACGCTCGGCCAGACCGTCATCAAGGGCAACGCCCGCAAGGTCCGCCGCATCGGCACTGGCGGCAGCGTGCTGGCCGGGTTCGCCGGCGCCACGGCGGACGCCTTCACCCTGCTCGAGCGGCTGGAGGCCAAGCTCGAGCGCTTCCCGGCCCAATTGGAGCGTGCCTGCGTCGAGTTGGCGAAGGACTGGCGCACCGACCGCTATCTGCGCCGGCTGGAGGCCATGATGGCCGTCGCCGACGACGTGCACAGCTATACGCTGACCGGCAACGGCGACGTGCTGGAGCCGGAGGACGGCGTGATCGCCATCGGCTCCGGCGGCAACTATGCTCTGGCAGCGGCGCGGGCATTGCTGACCGTTGATGGGCTGGAGGCGGAGGAGATCGCGCGCCGGGCCATGCGCATCGCCGGCGACATTTGCGTCTATACCAACTACTCCGTGATCGTGGAGACTCTTTGATGGACGTCCCAACCTATTCCCCGCGCGAGATCGTGGGCGAGCTCGACCGTTTCATCGTGGGGCAGCAGGATGCCAAGCAGGCCGTGGCCATCGCCCTGCGCAACCGCTGGCGCCGGCAGCAATTGCCAGAAGGCATCCGCGACGAGGTGGTGCCGAAGAACATCCTGATGATCGGGCCGACCGGCTGCGGTAAAACGGAAATCGCCCGCCGCCTGGCGAAGCTGGCGCAGGCGCCGTTCATCAAGGTCGAAGCGACGAAGTTCACCGAGGTCGGCTATGTCGGCCGCGACGTGGACAGCATCGTGCGCGATTTGGTGGAGGCCAGCATCACCATGCTGCGCGACGCCAGCCGCAAGGACGTGCAGGCCAAGGCGGACCTGGCGGCCGAGGACCGGCTGGTGACGGCGCTCGTGGGGGAGGGCGCCAGCGCCGACACCCGCGGCAAGTTCCGCAAGATGCTGCGCAACGGCGAGCTGGAGGACAAGGAGGTCGACGTCGCGGTGGCCGACGCCGGGCCGGCGATCGGCCAAATGGACATCCCGGGCATGGCGCCGGGCCAGATGGCCAACCTCGGCGAGATGATGAAGGGCATGTTCGCCCGGCCGCCGCAGCGCAAGCGCATGCAGGTGTCGGCTGCCCGGGTGGCGCTGGCGCGGGAGGAGGGCGACCGCATGCTGGACAACGACCAGCTCACCAAGGACGCCGTCCATCACGCCGAGCAGAACGGCATTGTGTTCCTAGACGAGATCGACAAAGTCTGCGCTCGGTCGAGCGAGGGCGGTTTCCGCGGCGGCGACGTGTCGCGGGAAGGCGTGCAGCGCGACCTATTGCCGCTGATCGAGGGCACCACCGTCAGCACCAAGTACGGCCCGGTGAAGACCGACCACGTGCTGTTCATCGCCTCGGGCGCGTTCCATCTGGCCAAGCCGTCCGACCTGCTTCCGGAGCTGCAGGGCCGCCTGCCGATCCGCGTCGAGCTGGCGCCGCTGTCCCGCGCGGACCTGCGGCGTATCCTCACCGAGCCAGAGCACAGCCTGCTGAAGCAGTATTCGGCGCTGCTGGAAACGGAAGCGGTAACGCTCGACTTCACCCCCGGCGCGGTGGACGCGCTGGCGGACTTGGCTGCGGACATCAACGACCGCGTCGAGAACATCGGCGCCCGGCGGCTGGCAACGGTGCTGGAGAAGCTGCTGGAGGAGATCAGTTTCACCGCGACGGACCGTGGTGGCGAGCTTGTCACAGTCGACGCGGCCTATGTGAACGAGCGTGTCGCGCCGCTTGCAGCAAAGGGTGACCTCAGCCGATTTATCCTGTAGTCGTAACCTTGGCATAGGCAGTTCGTTTCTGCTTTGTCGAATTGCATACAGGAGACTCTTGATGCGTGCCAATATTGCAGTGTTTTTTATTCTTGCCGGCGGTGTCGCGGGTTGCTCCAGCGCTCCGCCCCCTCCACCCTCACCACCTATCGGTTTTGGCCAGCGTAATCAGGCGAAGCTTCCTTTCCTATTCTGCCCGCGCCAAGATACTGTAGCGCGCCTGGATCAGAGTGTTCGTTCTACTAGAGGTTGAGACAGAGCGGGCACTTGGCCCCGCCGGCCGAGCCACGATGGGCACAACTTTATTCATTCGATTGCCTTGGCCAAAACCGATAGGTGGTGAGCCCCTCCACCCCTAATGGCGGTGGTTGAACCCGCGCCGGCGCCGGCGCCTGCTCCAGTAATGACTGGTCCAGTGGATGGCATGTACCAAGGCCCCGTTGTTTCGACGGACGACTCGCGTCCGCGCTGCCGCAAGATGCCTGCCACGGCCAGCACCCGCGAGAGGAACAACAGCTTCTCGCTCGGCGGCACGAGCGGCAAGATCGGGCCGGACGGCAACGTCATGGCTACGGCGCCCCGCGGCGCGACCATGAGCGGCATGCTGACCAACGGCTCGCTTGACGTGACGACGATGAGCAAGGGCTGCGGCTACCACTACACGCTCACGCACAGCTAACGCTGTCGTCCATGCCTGCGTGAACGGCTCTGCTTCCGAACTAATTTGGAAGTGGAGCCGTTCGCATGTTCGCGACCCAGCATTCCGGCAAGCGCGGGGTTGAAGCTTTTCACGGCGAACCGTACATCGCCGCATGAGCCCAGAACCCTTCGTCCAGCCCGAAGACGCATCCGCCGCCGACGCCATCGCCGCGATCGGCGAGGAGCTGGACGTGTTCGACGACTGGATGGACCGCTACCAATACATCATCGAGCTCGGCCGCAAGCTGCCCGGCTTTCCCACCGAATGGCAGGACGACGCCCATCGCGTGCCGGGCTGCCAGAGCCAAGTCTGGATGGAGGCCGCTGTGCGGGACGGTCGCCTGCTGCTGGCCGGCGCATCCGACGCGGCGATCGTGTCGGGGCTCGTGGCCCTGCTGCTGCGAGTATATTCCGGCCGCCCACCGGCAGAGGTGCTCGCGACCGACCCGGTGTTCCTCAAGGATCTTGGATTGTTGGAGGCACTGTCGACCAACCGCGGCAACGGCATCGCCGCCATGGCGCGGCGCATCCGGGATGTGGCACAGGCCTGCACTGCCGCCGCCTGAGTGGTGCGTCTAGGCGACGGGCAACGCGTCGGGCTGTTCCTGGCGACATTATTTGCAGCGGGCGCCGTCACCACCGCCTATCTGCCGGTCTGGTTCGCCGACCGCGGGCTGAGCAGCGCCGAGATCGGCCAGGTGCTCGGGCTCGGTTCGCTGCTGCGCGTGCTGACGGTCCCGGGCTGGGGCTGGCTGGCGGACGTGCTGGGCCGGCGCCGTGCGGTATTGTTCATAGGTGCGGCATTGGCGGCTAGCGCTGCGGCAATACTAACGGCGGCTAACGGCTTCGTCGGCATTCTGCTGATTGCGGCAGTGCAGGGGGTAGCGGCCTCAGCGCTCACCCCGCTTTCCGACGCGTTGACGCTTGCTCTCGCGGCCGTTCGGCGGTTGGATTATGGGCGTACGCGCGCCTATGGCTCCGTCGCCTACATGATCGCTACGGCGCTGGGCGGCGCCCTGTTGGGGCAGCTCGGCAGCGGCATGGTGCCCTGGATGATCGCGGGGTTCTACGGCCTGGCCTGCGCCCTGACACCCGCTCTGCCCGGCGTCATAGCCCCGGCCGCCGTGGTCCGGCTGCAGCAGGGGCCGCTGTTCAACCGAAGTTTCCGCCTTGCGCTGGCCGCGACGGCGCTGATCCAGGGCGCGCATTCGGCCTATTACGCCTTCGCGACGCTGCACTGGCGCGCAGCAGGCGTCCAGGACGGCGCGATCGGCCTGCTGATCGCCGAGGGCATCGTGGCCGAGGTCGCGCTGTTCATCTGGGGACGGCCGCTGGTCGAACGGCTCGGCCCAGCAAGGCTGACGGCCGTGGCCGCTGCTGCCTCGGTGCTGCGCTGGACCGCGACCGCCTTCATCACCGACGTTCCGGCGCTCGCAGCGATACAGCTCCTGCATGCCGCCACCTTCGCGTGCCAGCATCTATCGACCATGCTGGTGCTGCGGACCATGCCGGCACACCGGGCTGGGACGGCGCAGGCGCTGACGTCGGCGCTGGGCTTCTCCGCCCCGACCGGCCTGCTGATCTGGCTTTCCGGCCAGATCTACGGCACGGCAGGCGGGCTGACCTTTCTGGTCATGGCGGTCATTGGCGGCTCGGCGCTGCTGCTGGTGCCGGCGTTGGCACGGATCTTTCCATAAGCCGGAGCGCCCCGTCCATGAGCTCGATCTGTCGTGCGATCCGGGCTGTGGCGCTGCCGAGTTCGAGCGCCGGCTGCCGCGGCGGCAGCGTCGTGCCGCCAATCAGCGATTGGAACGCCAGCCGCAGCCAGTGGCGCCAAGCTGTGAGCGCCGCCTTGTCGGGCGCCGACGCGGGGTCTTGCTGTATCGACGACAGCCGGCCCGCCAGGCGGCGCAGCGCCGCGTCTGCCACCATCGTCGCCTCAAGCCCGGCGCGCGCCGACCGCCGAGGCTCCTGCAGCGCGCGGGCCAGCGAGGCTTCGAGGTTGTTGCTTGCAACGCCAGCGGCCCGGCGCGCCTGGTCCAGCGCATCGTTCGGCGCCTCGCCCAGCAGGACAGCAAGTTCGGTATCGGCATACGCCGCATGGGCGTCGAGTGCCGCACGCAGCTCAAGCGCGACGCGGTCTGGCTCCCAGCTCGGCCACAGCACCGCGCAGCCGAACACCGCCAGCGTTCCGCCCAGCACGGTATAAAGCGCGCGTAGGCCCGCAATCACGAACTCGCTCTCGCCGGGCCGCCCGAGTTCCGACAGCAGGACGACGAGGGGCGTCATGCAGGCCATGAACAGGCCGAAGCTGACGTAGCGCACGGCGAACGCGGTAACGGCGAGGGGGAACAGCACGGCCGCGGTGGTGAGCGGCGAGCTCATGACAAGGGAGATGCCGGCGGCGACCATGCCGCCGACGACCGTACCGATGATCCGTTCGATCGCGCGCTGCCAGGTCAGGGCAAAGAACGGCTGCAGCGTCAGCACGAGTGTAATGGTAAGCCAATGCGCGTAGGCGTTGCCGGAGGACAAGGTGATGACCAGCGCCGGGCCGGCGACCACGGCGGCGCGAAGCGCGTGGCGGAACGGGGCGGACGACCAGGCGAGGTTGGCGCGCAGGGGCCTCAGCACGCGGTCCCGCCAGGAGCCTCGCCCGGGCTGGTCCGCTTCGGGCAGCAACCCGGCCGGCGTGGTCAGCAGCGCCGCGATTCGCAGGCGGCCCACGATCGAAGCGGCGACCCCGGCTAATGCCGGGTCAGCCTTGCCGATTGCCGCCAAGCTGTCCAGCAGCCGTTCAACCATCGCACGCCGGTCGAGGTCGTCGGGCGCGGTGTCCAGCGCAGTGTCGTCGGCGATCACGGCCAGCAAAAGACGTAACGTGTGCAGCAGCCGCACGGCGACGTTACGCGTGGCCGGACCCGAAGACTCCAGCACCTCCGACAGGGCGATCAGGCAGCCGAACAACTGGTCCGCTGCCTCGACCTGGATCAGCGTCTGGCCGGACCGGGCGCTCGACTGGCCACGGGCGCGCACGGTGTCGAGCACGAGGGTGCGCGCCTGCTCGATCCCGTCGCGCACATGCCGACGGTGCGCCCGGGCATGGTCGGTCCAGGCTTTCGATAAGCCGGGTCGTGACCGGGAGGCCGCCGAGACCAGCGCCGACAGGTCGCCGGCCAGCACGCCGAGGCGCCGGAACACCTCGGCGACCGCGCGCCGGGCCGGGCGGAACGGATGCAGGCGCCAGATCACCATCGTGAGCAGCAGCGCCCACAAGCTGCCGCCCACGAACGCCATGGCTAGGATCCCGGCCTCTCGCAGATCGAGGCTGCGGTCCATCGCCAGCACCGCAACCACCGTGGATAGGTTGCCGACCTGCAGCGCGCTCTGGCCCCAGATGCGCGCCAGGCTGCTGCAGAAAATCAGCAGGCAGGCGACGGGCACGACGACAGGCAAGCCCATCGGGCGCAACAGCCCCAGCCCGGCCGTCAAGCCGGCGCCAATGAGTGCGAAGGCAAGCAGGGCCGGCACCCGGCGGCGGAACGGGCCGCCAGCGTCGCACAGGCAGGTCAGCAGCGCCGCCAGCGCCGCCTCGTTCAGCGGCGGGAACGCGATCCATTCGTTGGCGGCGACGATAACGGCGACGGACAGTGCGGCGCGCACCCCCTCCGCCACGCTGAGCGCCCGCAGGTCGAGGCTGACCGGCAGGTGCCCCAGGTCGGCATCCGGCCCCGCCCTAAGCAGGCGAGGCCGGGTCATTTACGCGGCGCGGGCCATCTCCCGCAGCACGTAATGCAGAATGCCGCCGTTGCGGTAGTACTCGACCTCGTCGTCGGTATCGACCCGGCACCGCAGGGTGAGCTCGTCCGTGGTGCCGCCCTCGCGGTGGATCAGCATGCGCAGGTCCATGCCGGCGCGCAGCTCCTCCAGCCCCAGGATGTCGATCGTCTCGTGGCCCGTCAGCCCGAGCGACTGCCGGGTGGCGCCGTCCTTGAACGTCAGCGGCAGCACGCCCATGCCCACCAGGTTGGACCGGTGGATACGCTCGAAGCTCTCGACCACGACGGCCTTGATGCCCAGCAGGGCCGTGCCCTTCGCCGCCCAGTCGCGCGACGAGCCCATGCCGTATTCCTTGCCGCCGAACACGACCAGAGGCACGCCCTCCCGCTTGTAACGCTCGGCCGCGTCGTAGATCGGCATCTGCTCGCCGGACGGCTGATACTTGGTCCAGCCGCCCTCTACACCCGCGACCATCTCGTTCTTGATGCGGATGTTGGCAAACGTGCCGCGCATCATGACCTCATGGTTGCCGCGGCGCGAGCCATAGCTGTTGAAGTCGCGCTGCATCACCTGGTGCTCGCCGAGGAACTCGCCGGCGGGGGAGGCCTTCTTGATGTTCCCCGCCGGGCTGATGTGGTCGGTCGTGATGTTGTCGCCGAACAGCGCCAGCACCCGTGCGCCGACAATGTCCGTGACCGGCGCCGGCGTCATGGTCATGCCGTCGAAGTACGGCGGGTTCTGCACGTAGGTGGAACCGCTGTTCCAACGGTAGGTCTGGCTGCTGGCATCGACCTCGATCGCCTGCCATTCCTTGGTGCCCTGGAAGATCTCGCCGTAGCGCCGGATGAACTGCTCCCGGTTCAGGCTGGCCCGCACCGTCTCCAGGATCTCCTGGTTGGTCGGCCATACGTCCTTTAGGTAAACCGGCTGCCCGTCGCTGCCGGTGCCGAGCGGCGCCGTCGTGATGTCCTCGTTCATGGTGCCCAGCAGCGCGTAGGCCACCACCAGCGGCGGGCTCGCCAGATAGTTGGCGCGCACGTTCGGGTGCACCCGGCCCTCGAAGTTGCGGTTGCCCGACAGCACCGACACTGCAACCAGCTTGTTGGCCTCGATGGCCTCCGCGATCGCCTCGTCCAGCGGGCCGGAGTTGCCGATGCAAGTGGTGCAGCCGTAGCCGACGAGCTGGAACCCCAGCGCGTCGAGCTCTTCGCTCAGCCCGGCCTTGTCGAGATACTCCGTCACCACTTGGCTGCCAGGCGCGAGCGACGTCTTGACCCAGGGCTTCGGCCGCAGCCCTTTCGCCCGCGCCTTCTTCGCCAGCAGCCCGGCGCCCAGCATGACATAGGGGTTGCTGGTGTTGGTGCAGCTCGTGATCGCCGCGATCACCACGTCGCCATGGGTGATCTCGTAGTTCTTGCCCGCCACCGCGACGCTCTTGCTGGCATCGTTCGCCGGCACGCCCAAACCCTTGGTCAGGTCGGCGCGGAAGGCAGCCGAAGCGTCCTTCAGCAGCACGCGATCCTGCGGACGCTTCGGTCCGGCGATGCTCGGCATCACGGTCGACAGGTCGAGCTCGATCACGCTGGTGTAAACCGCGTCCGGCGTGTCGCCGTCCACCCACATGCCCTGCGCCTTGGCGTAGGCCTCCACGAGATCGATTCGCGCCTCGTCCCGCCCGGTAAGCCGCAGGTAGTCGAGCGTGGTCGAGTCGACCGGGAAGATGCCGCAGGTCGCGCCGTATTCCGGGGCCATGTTGGCGATGGTGAGCCGGGTCGAAACCGACAGGTTCGCGAGGCCGGACCCGAAGAATTCTACAAATTTGCCGACGACGCCCGCCTTGCGCAGGATCTGTGTGACTTGCAGCGCGAGGTCCGTCGCCGTCGAACCCTCCGGCAGCTCGCCTGTCAGGCGGAAGCCAATGACGTCGGGGATCAGCATGGCGATCGGCTGGCCGAGCAGCGCCGCTTCGGCCTCGATGCCGCCCACGCCCCAGCCAAGCACGCCGATGCCGTTGGCCATGGTGGTGTGGCTGTCGGTGCCGAACAGCGTATCCGGATAGGCGAAGGTCTTGCCCTCGATCTCGGCGGTCCACACCGTCTGCGCGAGGTATTCGACGTTCACCTGGTGGCAGATGCCGGCGCCCGGCGGCACGACCCGAAAATTCTGGAACGCCGTCTGGCCCCAGCGCAGGAAGCTGTAGCGCTCGCCATTGCGGCTGAATTCGGCGTCCATGTTCTCATGCAGGGCGCTGGCGGTGCCGGAGTAGTCGACCATCACCGAATGGTCGATCACGAGGTCCACCTGGATCAGCGGGTTCACCTGGTCGGGCCGGCCGCCGAGCTTGGTAATGCCGTCGCGCATGGCGGCGAGATCGACGACGCCCGGCACACCCGTGAAATCCTGCATCAGGATGCGCGCCGGCCGGAACGGCACCTCGCGCGTGCTGGTGCCGGTGCGGGCCCACTCGGCGATCGCCCGCGCGTCATCCACGGTATAGCTGCCGCCGTTCTCGAAGCGCAGCACGTTCTCGAGCAGGATCTTGAGGCTGACCGGGAGGCGGTCGGTCGGCTCGCCCAGCCCCTTGGCGGCCTCGGGAACCGAGTAGTATTCGTAATCCCGTCCGGCCGCGGTCAGCGTGCGACGGGTCTTCAGGCTGTCTTGCCCAATCATCTTCATGGCAGCGGTGCCTTCCTCTGGGCCGCACGCCGGCAGGGAACGGGGCGGGCGGACGCTTCAAATTGCAATCGGCTTAGACCATATATGGCGGGCTGGCGTCCACAGACCGGGCCGATTTAGAGGGGCGCTATGCAGAATTTGAGCCAAACCGGCCTGAAGGTCAGCGGCGTCGCGGCGTTCCGCGGGGAACGGCTGGTGCTGCGCGACCTGTCGTTTCATGTTGCCGACGGCGGCGCGCTGCTGCTGCTGGGTGCGAACGGATCGGGCAAGAGCACTTTGCTGCGTGTGCTCGCTGGGCTGAAGCGGCCGGACGCCGGGCGGGTGACCTGGCGCGGGCAGGACGCCCGGGAGCAGCCGGCGACGGTGGCCTATCTCGGCCACCTCGACGCGATCAAGCCGGGGCTGACGGCGTTGGAGAACCTGACGCTCGCGGCCAGGGTCGGGCAGGGCAGCGCCGCCGCAGCGCTGGAAGCGGTTGAGCTTTCGCCGCTTGCGGACCTGCCGGCGCGGCTGCTGTCGGCCGGGCAAAAGCGGCGGCTGGCGCTGGCGCGGCTGGTGGTGTCGCGCGCCGGGCTTTGGCTGCTGGACGAGCCGACATCGGGATTGGACGTGGCGTCGGTCGGACGGCTTGGGGTATTGCTGGCCTCGCACCGTGCGGCCGGCGGCGTGGTCGTGACCGCAACGCATCTGCCGCTGCCGCTGGATGACCCGGCAGAACTGCGGCTGTGACGGTCCTCGCAGCGGAGCTGCGGTCTTGAAGGTCTTCTGGGCGATGCTGTCCCGGGAACTGCGGCTCTCGGTCCGGCATGGCGCCGACACCCTGGCGGCGGTGCTGTTCTTCGTGCTGGCCGGCGCGCTGTTCCCGCTGGCGATCGGCCCGGCGCCCGAGACGCTGGCGCGCATGGCGCCCGGCATCGTCTGGGTCTGCGCGCTGCTGGCGGCGCTGCTGCCGCTCGACCGGCTGTTCGGCGCGGATTTCGACGACGGCTCGCTGGATCAGCTCCTGCTGATCGGCCTGCCCGCCAGCGCCGTTGCGGCCGTGAAGGCGCTGGCCCATTGGCTGGCCACCGGAGTGCCGCTGCTGCTCGCCGCTGGGCCGTTGGCCATCATGCTGCAGCTCGACCCTGCCGCCGTGCCCATATTGCTGGCCGGGCTATTGCCAGGGACTTTGGTGCTGTCGCTGTTCGGCACGCTTGGCGCTGCCGTGGTGCTGGGCGCCCGCCGCGGCGGCGTGCTGCTGCCGTTGCTGGTGCTGCCGTTGGCGATGCCGGTGCTGATCTTCGGTGCAGCCGCGACCGAGGCGGCGGTGGCCGGCGAGACGCCGCGCCCGCATCTGCTGCTGCTCGCCGCTGTCCTGGCCAGTGCGCTGCCGCTCTGTCCGCTGGCCGCCGGCGCTGCACTGCGGAGTGCGGCAGAGTAGCCGATTTGTGAGGTCCGGGCCGGAATCGAACCGGCATTCGAGGATTTGCAGTCCTCTGCATCACCACTCTGCCACCGGACCCCAAGGCAGTGACCGCTCAAACCGGCGGGCAGCCGCGTATATCGGGCACGCGCTGAACTCGGTCAAGCACGACGCCCATTGCCAAGCGGGGCACCAAGCGGCCTTGAAGCTTTGCACCAAGCGGACCCGCCACCTATAACACCGGCGCATCGCAACACGGGCCACCCATGGATCAGGCTTCCACTACCCAATTGGCCGACTACGCCTCGGCGCGTGACCATATGGTCGACGGCCAGGTCCGGCCCAACAAGGTCATCGACCCCCGCATCATCCGCGCCATGCGCAGCATCCCGCGCGAGCGTTTCGTGCCGCCGCATCTTGTCAGCCTGGCCTATGCGGACGAAGACGTGCCGCTCGACCGCGGCCGCGCGCTGATGGAACCCATGGTGATCGCCCGCCTGGTGCAGCTCGCCCACGTGCGGCAGGGCGACCGGGTGCTGGTGGTCGGCGCTGGCTCCGGCTACGGCGCAGCGCTCCTGGCGGCCTGCGGCGGCCAGGTGACGGCGCTCGAGGAGGATGAGGCGCTGCTGGCCATCGCCCGCCGCACCCTGCCCGAGTTCGCGCCGGGCGCCGCGCTGGCGGTTGGGCCGCTGGCGGCAGGGCAGGCGGCTGGCGCGCCCTGGGACGTCATCCTGATCGAGGGCGCGGTCCGCACGATCCCAGCCGCCATCGCATTGCAGCTCAATCCAAACGGCGGGCGGCTCGTGACGGTGCTGGCGCCGGGCAACGTCACGTCTGGCGGCCAAGGCGTGCTCGCGGAGCCGGGCCAGCACAATGCGCCGAGCGCCACGCTGCGGGCGGCGCCGATGTTCGACTGCGCGACGCCGCTGCTGCCGCCGCTGCTGCCTGCGCGGGCCTTCCAATTTTGACATCCATCCTAAACGTGGGCATCCCGAGCGCAGGCCAGTGATGGCATCGAAACGGTGTTTGTGTCACGATGACCTCAGCGGGCAGATCGCCCCGGGACTGTGGCGGGCAGGTCGCCCCGGCCAACGCAGGAGCTTTGCGCATGCGCCTTCTAAAACCATGGATGATCGGCGTTGCCGTTCTCGCATCCGGCAATGCGGTGGCGCAGCCGCGTACGCTGCAGGATGCGCTGGCGTCCGCATACTCCAATAATCCGACGCTGCAAGGGTCCCGCGCGCAGCTGCGTGCGACGGACGAGGGCGTTCCGCAAGCGCTGGCGGGCTGGCGTCCGACGGTCGTCGTCGGCGGCGGCTACGGCTACGGCTTCGGCACGTTGCGGTCGAACGAGACGCCAAGAAGTCGGGGTGGCTCGGTTCGGGAGAACCGTGACATCACCACGGTGACGCCGACGATCACCCAGCCGCTGTTTCGCGGCGGCCAAACCCGGGCCAATACCAACCAAGCCGACAACCGGGTGTTCGCCCAGCGCGGCCGGCTGATCGCGACCGAGCAGCAGGTGTTCACCGACACGATCAACGCCTACGTGAACGTCATCCAGACCCAGCAGCTGCTGCAGCTCAATATCAACAACGAGCAGGTGCTGTCCCGCCAGCTCCAGGCCACCAACGACCGCTTCCGCGTCGGCGAGATCACCCGCACCGACGTGGCCCAGGCCGAGGCGGCGCTGGCCGGCGCCCGGGCGACCCGGCAGACCAGCGAGGGCAACCTGCAGACCGCGCGGTCCAACTATCGCCGCTTCGTGGGCGACCTGCCGGATCAGCTCATCGAGCCGCAGCCGATCAAGCTGCCGATCAAGAACCAGAACGAGGCCACGCAGCTCGCGGCGCAGAACAATCCGAACGTCATCGCGGCGCTGTTCGACGACGCCTCGGCGCGGGATGCGATCGACGTGGCGTTCAGCCAGCTGATGCCGCAGCTGAGCCTGCAGGTCCAAGGCGGCCTGACCAACGGCCAGCAGGTCGTCGGCCAGAGCACCCTGGGCGCCACCGTGCTGCTCAATGCCTCGGTGCCGATTTACCAGGGCGGCTCCGAATACTCCCGGGTGCGTCAGGCGCGGCAGACGGAGCAGCAGGCCCGTAAGACGGTCGACGACGTGCGGCGGCAGGCCGCCCAGCAGGCGGCGCAGGCGTGGGAAACCCTGGTGGCCGCGCGCTCCACCATCGACAGCACCCGCGCGCAAATCCGCGCCAACCAGATCGCGCTGGAGGGCGTGCAGCGCGAGGCCATCGTCGGCAGCCGCACGACGCTCGATGTGCTGAACGCCGAGCAGTCGCTGCTGAACTCGCGCGTCACCCTGGTGCAGAACCTTTCGAGCCTGGTGACGGCGTCCTATACGGTTGCGTCCGCGATCGGCCGGCTCACGGCGCGGGACCTGAATTTGAACGTGCCGCTGTATGACGAAACCGCTTATTACACCGCGGTCCGCCAGCGCCTGTTCGGCACCGGCGACTACGCCCAGGGTCAGCCGGGGCGATAACGATGGCGACACCTCCGACCAAACCGTCCCCGCCCGACCTTGCGCCTGACCCGTCGATGGAGGACATCCTCGCCTCCATACGACGCATCCTGAATGAGGATGAGGCGCCGAAGTCCGCCCCCGAACCTCCCGAAGCCCCCAAACCGGAGGAGCACACCAGCGACGTGCTGATGCTGGACAGCTCGATGATGGTGCCGGAAACCCAACCAGAAACTCCGGCCGAAGTGCCACAGCCGAAAGCCCAAACAGCGCCGCCGGCGATCCTGGAGCACAAGCCTTTGCCCAATCCCGAACCGCCCGCCTTGCCTCCGGCCCCGCAGTCGCCGGCCCTGCAGCAGTCCGTGTCCCTGGTGACGCCGGCCGCCGCCGCCGCCGCAGGAGCCTCGGTCGACGCGCTGATGCGCACGCTCGCCTCCGAGCGCAGCACCGCCGTCCAGCGTGGCGGCCCGACCATCGAGGACCTGGTCCGCATCGAGATTCGTCCGCTGCTGAAGGACTGGCTCGATGCCCACCTGCCGCCCTTGGTCGAGCGCCTGGTGCGGGCCGAGATCGAGCGCGTCGTCAGCCGCATGGCACCCTGACGCGCGATGACCTAATGCACTGGCGGCTTTCCGGCGCGCCGCCGCCGGGTTAGAAGCTTGGCTATGCTGAGCAAGTCCTTCGTTCCCGCCGATGTCGAGCCGGCGCTTTATGCAGGCTGGGAGGCGGCCGGCACGTTCCATGCCGATCCGGCCGCCGCCGCCGCACCCTTCACCATCATGATCCCGCCGCCCAACGTGACCGGCAACCTGCACATGGGCCACGCGCTGACGATGACCCTGCAGGACACGCTGATCCGCTGGCGCCGCATGCAGGGCCGCGACGCCCTTTGGCAGCCCGGCACCGACCACGCCGGCATCGCGACGCAGATGGTCGTCGAACGCCTGCTCGCGCAAACTGGCAACCAGAGCCGTCAAGGCATTGGCCGCGAAGCATTCACGGACCGGGTTTGGGAATGGAAAGCGTCGTCGGGCGGCGCGATCACCGAGCAGCTTCGCCGGCTCGGCGCCTCGCTCGACTGGGCGCGCGAACGCTTCACGATGGATGAAGGCCTGTCTGAGGCGGTGCGGGAGGTATTCGTCACCCTGCACCGCGAGGGGCTGATCTACCGGGATCGCCGCCTGGTCAATTGGGATCCGAAGTTCCAGTCCGCGATCTCGGACCTTGAGGTGGAGACGCGGGAGGTCCGCGGCAGCCTGTGGTATATACGATACCCGATCGAGGGCACGGACCGCTCTATCGTCGTCGCCACAACGCGGCCAGAAACGATGCTGGGCGATACCGCGGTCGCCGTGCACCCGGACGACGGGCGCTACGGCGATCTGGTGGGCCGCCATGCGGTCCTGCCGCTGACCGAGCGCCGCATCCCTATTATCGCCGATGCCTACTCCGACCCGGAGAAGGGCACCGGTGCGGTGAAGATCACGCCCGCGCATGATTTCAACGACTTCGCCGTGGGCCAGCGGCACGCGCTGCCGATGCCGTCCGTGCTGGACCGCGAAGGGCGGGTGACGGTTGCAGAGCTCGATCTGCCGGCGTCCGCTGACTTCGTGCGCAGCCTCGCCGGGCAGGATCGCGTGGCGGCCCGCGCCGCCATCGTGGCGGAGCTGGGCCGGCTGGGGCTGCTGGACCGCGTCGAGCCGCACACCCACCAGGTTCCGCACGGCGACCGCTCGGGCGTGCCGATCGAGCCGCTGCTGACGACGCAGTGGTATTGCAACGCTGCCGAGCTCGCCCGCCCCGCCATCGCCGCCGTGGAGGCCGGTGAGACCGTGTTCGTGCCCCGGCAGTGGGAAAACACCTTTTTCGCCTGGATGCGCGATATCCAGCCCTGGTGCATCAGCCGCCAGCTTTGGTGGGGTCATCGCATCCCGGCCTGGTTCGGCCCCGACGGCCACGTATTCGTCGAACGCACCGAGGCCGAGGCGCAAGCCGCCGCCCGCGCGCATTACGGCCGGGACGAGCTGCTGGAGCGCGATCCCGACGTGCTCGACACCTGGTTCAGCTCGGCGCTGTGGCCGTTCTCGACCCTCGGCTGGCCACAACCGACGCCGGAGCTCGCGCGCTACTACCCCGGCGACGTGCTGGTGACCGGCTTCGACATCATCTTCTTCTGGGTCGCCCGGATGATGATGATGGGGCTGTACTTCCGCCAGCGCGTGCCGTTCCGCACCGTCTATATCCACGGCCTCGTTCGCGACGAGCGCGGGCAGAAGATGTCGAAGTCGAAGGGCAACGTCATCGACCCGCTTGACCTCATCGCGGCCTATGGCACGGACGCGCTGCGCTTCACCGTGTGTGCCCTGACCGGACCGGGGCGGGACATAAAGCTGGGGGCGGCGGCGGTCGAGAGCCATCGCCGGTTCGTCACCAAGCTGTGGAACGCCGCCCGGTTCTGCGAGATGAACGGCGTGGTGACTGCACCCACCTTCGACCCGGCCGCCGCGCGGCTGCCGCTGTGCCGCTGGCTGCTGGACGCCGCCAACCAGGCGATCACCGAGGCCGACGCGGCGCTGGAGGCCTACCGCTTCGATGACTACGCCGCCGCCTGCTACCGCTTTACCTGGAACACTTTCTGCGATTGGTTCCTCGAGTTCGCCAAGCCCGTGCTGAACGGCCCCTACGGACCTGAGGCCGCCGAGCTTCGTGCGACGGCCGCGCACGTGCTGGGCATCATCCTCCGCCTGCTGCACCCGGCCATGCCGTTCGTGACCGAGCATCTATGGGACGAGATGGGCTACGGCGCGCCGTGCAGCCTGATCCGCGCGCCCTGGCCGCAGCCGGGCCGGGTCTCGGACCCGGAGGTGGCGCGATCCGAGCTCGACTGGGTCGTGCGCCTGATCGGTGAGGTCCGCACGGTGCGGTCCGAGATGAATATCGCGCCCTCGGTCCTCACGCCGATCCTGCTGCGTGACGCCGGGACGGAGACCTTGGCCCGCGCGGAACGCTGGGCCGAGAGCATCCACCGCATGGCGCGCGCCTCGACGGTCGGACCGCTGGATGGCCCATTGCCGCCCGGCAGCGCCCAGGTGGTGGTGGACGAGGCGACCGTCGTGCTGCCGCTGGCCGGGGTGATCGACCTCGCCGTCGAGCGCGCCCGGCTCGCCAAGGAGCGGGCGAAGGCGCTGGCCGAGGCGGAGAAAGTCATCCGCAAGCTCGATAACGCCGAGTTCGTCGCCAAGGCCCGGCCGGAGGTGGTCGAGGAGAACCGCGACCGCCTCGTCGCCTTCCAGCACGATGCCGCACGGATCGAGGCGGCCATAGCCCGCATCGCCTCATAGCAATATATGGAGTCAAGCATGCTCAAGAAGCGCTGGGACAAGTCCCGCCTGCCGTCCCGCCACGTCACCGTGGGTCCGGACCGTGCGCCGCATCGCAGCTACTACTACGCGATGGGCCTGACGGAGGACGAGATCAACCAGCCCTTCGTGGGCGTCGCGACCTGCTGGAACGAGGCGGCGCCCTGCAACATCGCGCTCAGCCGGCAGGCGCAATCGGTGAAGCGCGGGGTGGCCGAGGCCGGCGCGACGCCGCGCGAGTTCACGACCATCACCGTCACCGACGGCATCGCCATGGGCCACCAGGGCATGAAGTCCTCGCTGGTGTCGCGTGAGGTCATCGCCGACAGCGTCGAGCTGACCGTTCGCGGCCATTGCTACGACGCGCTGGTCGGCCTGGCCGGCTGTGACAAGTCGCTGCCGGGGATGATGATGGCGATGCTGCGGCTGAACATCCCGAGCGTGTTTATGTACGGCGGCTCGATCCTGCCCGGCAGTTACAAGGGCCGCGACGTGACGGTGGTGGACGTGTTCGAGGCGGTCGGCCAGCACGCCGCTGGCAACATGTCCGACGCCGACCTGCATGAGCTGGAGTGCGTCGCGTGCCCGTCCGCGGGCGCCTGCGGCGGGCAGTTCACCGCCAATACCATGGCGACCGTCAGCGAGGCGATCGGGCTGGCCTTGCCGGGTTCGGCCGGGTCGCCGGCGCCGTATGAGGACCGCGACCGCTGGGCCGTCGAGTCCGGCCGCGCCGTCGTCGCGCTGATCGAGAGCGGGCTGCGTCCCCGCGACATCGTAACGCTGAAAGCACTTGAGAACGCGGCCGTTGTTGTCGCAGCGACAGGCGGTTCGACCAACGCCGGGCTGCACCTGCCGGCGCTGGCGCATGAGGCGGGTGTCCGCTTCACGATGGACGACGTGGTCAACATCATGCGCCGCACGCCATACATCGCCGACCTCAAGCCCGGCGGTAAGTATGTCGCGCTGGACGTGCACCGCGTTGGCGGCATCCCGGTCATCCTGAAGGCGTTGATGGACGGCGGTCTGCTGCACGGCGACTGCATCACCGTGTCAGGCAAGACCCTGGCCGAGAACCTGGCCGACGTCGTGTTCCCCACGGACCAGGACGTGATCTACCCGGTTTCCCGACCGATCTCGGCGACGGGCGGCGTGGTCGGCCTGCGCGGCAACCTCGCGCCCGACGGCGCCATCGTGAAGGTCGCCGGTATGGAAAAGCTGCAATTCGAGGGCACTGCGCTGTGCTTTGACAGCGAGGAAGAGGCGTTCCAGGCCGTGCAGGACCGCGCCTACAAGGCTGGCGACGTGATCGTCGTGCGCTATGAGGGGCCGAAGGGCGGACCTGGCATGCGGGAGATGCTGTCCACCACCAGCGCCATCTATGGCCAGGGCATGGGCGACAAGGTGGCGCTGATCACCGACGGCCGCTTCTCCGGCGCAACCCGCGGCTTCTGCGTCGGCCATGTCGGGCCGGAGGCGGCGGTCGGCGGCCCGATTGCCCTGCTGCGCAACGGCGACCGCATCCGCATGGACGCGACGGCTGGCACCATGGAGGTTCTGCTGTCCGACGCGGAACTTGCCGAACGCCGGGCCGCGTGGACCCCGCGCACGACCGACTACAACAGCGGCGCGATCTGGAAATTTGCCCAGACCGTTGGTCCGGCCCACCTCGGCGCCGTCACCAACCCGGGCGGCGCCGCGGAAACTCATTGTTACGCTGACATTTGATGGAACATCCCCGCTTGCCCTTGTAGGGCGAGCGGGATAGTTTGCCCGCGTGCTGTCGTCATTATCCATGCAGGTCCTAGCCCAAGCGCTGCTTTCCGCGCTGCGCTATGTCGCGCGCCTGCTCGGCTTCGCCCTCCTCCTTCGACTTATCCGCCCCTAGGCGTCTCGCCGGGCTGATCTGTGCCGGCACCGCTTAGGGGAACGCCCTGAGAGCAAGCCTGCACGCATTTCGAGGACCCCATCCATGGCCATCAACCATCCGAGCTTCGGCGCCATGCCGGACAACCGCGTCATCATCTTCGACACCACGCTGCGCGACGGCGAGCAGTCACCGGGCTTCTCGATGAACCTCGCGGAGAAGCTGCGCATGGCGGAGGCACTGGCCGAGCTCGGTGTCGACGTCATGGAAGCCGGCTTTCCCATCGCCTCTCCCGGCGATTTTGAAAGCGTGCACGAGGTCGCCCGCACCATCCGTGGCCCGGTCATCTGCGGCCTAGCCCGCACCGGCCAGGCCGACATCCTGCGCGCCGCGGAGGCGCTGCGCCCGGCCGAGCGCAAGCGCATCCACGTCTTCCTCAGCACCAGCCCGCTGCACATGAAATACAAGCTGCGCATGGAGCCGGAGGCCGTGCTGCAACTGGCCATCGACTCGGTGACGCTCGCCCGCCAGCACGCCGACGACGTCGAGTGGTCGGCCGAGGACGGCAGCCGCACCGACCCTGATTTCCTGTGCCGCTGCGTCGAGGCTGCCATCAAGGCGGGCGCCACCACGATCAACATCCCCGACACCGTCGGCTACGCGGTGCCGGAGGACATGACCCGCATCTTCAGCATGTTGCTGGAGCGTGTGCCCGGCGCGGACAACGTCGTGCTGTCCACCCACAACCATAACGACCTCGGCCTCGCGGTGGCCAACACCCTCGCCGCGCTGCGCGCCGGGGTGCGCCAGGTGGAGTGCACCATCAACGGCATCGGCGAGCGGGCGGGCAACGCGGCGCTCGAGGAGACGGTGATGGCAATCCGCACCCGGCCCGACGCCGCGCCGTATCAGACCGGGATTACCACCACGAACATCCTGCGGGTATCCAAGCTGCTGTCGACCATCACCGGGTTCGACGTGCAGCCGAACAAGGCGATCGTCGGCCGCAACGCCTTCGCCCATGAAAGTGGCATCCACCAGGACGGAGTGCTGAAGAACGCCGCCACCTATGAGATCATGACGCCGGAAAGCGTGGGCTGGACCAAGAGCACGCTGGTGATGGGCAAGCACTCTGGCCGGGCTGCGTTCCGGGACAAGCTGCGGGCGATGGGCTACGGCGAGCTCGGCGACAACAAGCTGAACGACGCGTTCCGCCGGTTCAAGGACGTCGCAGACCGCAAGAAAATCGTCTATGACGAGGACATCGTGGCGCTGGTCGACGACGAGGTCGGCCGCGACCACGACCGGGTGCGCTTCGTTTCGTTGGACGTGCATGCCGGGTCGCGTGCGCGGCAGAGCGCCGAGCTAGAGCTCGAGGTGGACGGCGTGACGCATCAAGCCCGTGCGACCGGCGATGGCCCGGTCGACGCGACCTTCAATGCGATCCGCGCACTGTTCCCGCACGAAGCGAGGCTGGTGCTGTTCTCGGTAGGCGCAGTGACGGAGGGGACGGACGCCCAGGCCAAGACGACGGTGCGTCTTGAGGAGGGCGGCAAGATGGTGGATGGGCAGGGGGCGGACACCGACACGATCGTCGCGTCGGCCCGCGCCTATATCCACGCGCTGAACAAGCTTTTGGTCAAACGCGCGCGGACGGAGCCGGTAGCGCTGTCGGCCTGAGGATATCGGCCGGGAGCGCATGCCCCCGGCCGCAATCTGCTTAGTAGCCGTAGGGCCGCTGTTGGTAGTACTGCGGCGCCTGCTCATACGCCGGCTGCCCGTAAGGCTGCTCCTGATAGTAGGTTGGCCGGCGGCCCGGTGTTGTCGCGGCGCCTCCGAGCGCTCCGGTTCCGCCGCCGACCAGCGCCCCGATCGCCGCACCTCGGCCGCCGCCTGCCAAGCTGCCGATCGCCGCACCCGTACCCGCGCCAAGCAACCCGCCGCCAACGGCACGCTGGCCGGGGTCATATGGGTCGGAGCAGGCAGACAAGCCAAGCCCCGCAGCCAATGCCAAGCTCAACGCGAGTTTCCTGTACATTTATAAGCCTCCTAGTGGATCAGTAGCGCCGAGGCGCCGTTGCCGCACCGCCAAGGGCGCCAAGGCCGCCGCCGATCAATGCGCCGGTTCCAGCGCCTCCGCCCGTCGCTGCGCCCACGGCAGCGCCGCCTCCCGCACCCAGCAAGCCTCCGGTCACGGCGCGCGTGCCGGGGCTTTCTCCGCAGGCTGCGAGACCCAGTACCAAGCCGACTGTTAATATTGCATTCGTAACATACATCATCACACTCTCCTTGCGTAATCGCACTATCGACGCGCACGATATCAACGCGCGGCGAGATGTCCGGTATACGGCAGGACTGTGCCGAGACTATGGCTCACCGATTGTTGAAAGCCGATCCTGCCGCTGTGAGCTGTGGAGGCTCGGGTCACAGCTTACGCCTGAGCCGGCTGACATGACTGCTGTTTTCCAAAAAATCAGAGGGTTAACCCCATGTTTGGACGTTTGTTGGGGCTCATGTCTGCCGATATGGCGATCGATCTCGGCACTGCGAACACGCTGGTCTACGTGAAAGGCCGCGGCATTGTTCTCGCCGAGCCGAGCGTGGTGGCCATCGCGGATGTACGCGGCAAGAAGCAGGTGCTCGCGGTCGGTGAGGAGGCGAAGCTGATGCTCGGGCGCACGCCCGGCAATATCTCGGCGATCCGGCCGTTGCGAGACGGTGTCATCGCCGATTTTGAGGTCGCCGAAGAAATGATCAAGCACTTCATCCGCAAGGTGCACAACCGCCGCGGCTTCGCCAGTCCGCTGATCGTCGTCTGCGTACCCTCGGGCAGCACCGCCGTGGAACGCCGCGCGATCCAGGAGAGCGCCGAAAGCGCAGGCGCCCGCAAGGTGCTGCTGATCGAAGAACCGATGGCCGCCGCGATCGGCGCCGGGCTGCCGGTCACCGAGCCCTCAGGCAGCCTGATCGTCGACGTCGGCGGCGGCACCACCGAGGTCGCGGTGATCTCGCTCGGCGGCATCGTCTATTCCCGCAGCGTGCGGGTGGGTGGCGACAAGATGGACGAGGCGATCATCAGCTACATCCGCCGCACCCATAACCTGCTGATCGGCGAGAGCACGGCCGAGCGCATCAAGATGGACATCGGCGCCGCAGCGCCCTCGGGCGACGCCGATGACGGCCCCTGGCGCGAGGTGAGGGGCCGGGACCTGATGCACGGGGTGCCGCGCGAGATCCTGGTGGGCCAGCGCCAGATCGCCGAGAGCCTGACCGAGCCGGTGGCAGCGATCGTCGAGGCCGTGAAGGTCGCGCTGGAGAATACCCCGCCGGAGCTTGCGGCCGACATCGTGGACAAGGGAATCGTACTGACCGGAGGGGGTGCGCTGCTTTATCGTCTGGACCAAGTGCTGCGTGACGCGACCGGCCTGCCGGTGGTTGTGGCGGAAAATCCGCTGAGCTGCGTGGCGCTCGGCACCGGACGCGCGCTCGAGGATATGAAGCACCTGCGCAACGTGCTGACCTCGATGTATTAGACTTCTCAACAAAACCTTTGATTTTGCAAGGTATAGACGCGTGATCCGGCTTTCGATTCCCGTCCGTGAAGCATTGGCTCGGCTAACGCTGTCCGTGCTGATGGTGGCGGCGTTCGGCCTCATGCTGCTCGGAAAGGCCGACCTGCTCCTGGCCGAACGTGCCCGCATGGCGCTTGCCGACGCCCTGGTGCCGATCTTCACCGGGATCGCCGAGCCGCTGGCTGCTGTCCGTACCGCGATGGAGAGTGCAAAGGGCCTGCTGACGTTGCGGTCCGACAATGCCCGGCTGCGCATCGAGAACGAGCAACTGCGCCACTGGCAAGCGGTCGCCATGGCGCTCGACGCCGAGAACGCCACGCTGAAAGCCAACCTGCACTGGGTTCCCGATCCGGCGCCCTCCTACATCACCGCCCGTGTCGTTGCCGACGCCGGGGGCGTCTATGCCCGCGCCGTCCTGCTGTCTGTTGGCCCGAACCATGGCATGACCAAGGGCCAAATCGCCCTCGACGAACACGGCCTGGTCGGCCGGGTGACGGAGTTAGGCCTGCGCAGCGCCCGCGTGCTGCTGGTCACCGATATGAACAGCCGCATCCCGGTCGTCCTGGAGGGCAGCCGCGCCCGCGCCGTCCTGATCGGCACCAACGGTCCGCATCCGCGCCTGCTGCATTGGCCCGAAGGGGTGACGCCCGTCGAAGGCGAGCGCGTCGTGACATCCTCGGAGGCGCAGGCCTTCCCGGCCGGGCTCCCGGTCGGCGTCGTGCACTACAGCGCGAGCAATGCGCCCGAGGTCGACACGGCGGCGCGGCTCGACCGGCTCGATATGGTGCGTATCTTCGACTACGGGCTGCGTGGTGTAGCGCCGCCCGAGACAGCGGCGCGTCCGTCCGAACGACGCAGCAAATAGGCATGGGCACCCAGCGCACGCCGGGCATCAGGCCCCGGCCGACGCTGCGGCGGCAGCTCGATGCGGCGTCACGGCGATGCTTTCCGGCGGCGTGCACGGTGCTGCTTCTCCTGATGGCTGCGGCGCCGCTGGGATTGCCGGGCCAGGCGCAGCTGCAGCCGGCTGCTGCTTTGGCGTGCGTATTCTTCTGGTCGCTGTTCCGGCCGGGCAGCATGCTGCCTTCGGTCGTGTTCCTGCTGGGTTTGCTCTGCGACCTTCTCAGCCTGTCGCCGCCCGGCGTTTCGGTGCTGATGCTGCTGGTGACGCACGGCCTGTCCTTGAGGTGGCGTCGGGTGTTGACCGAGCCCGGCTCCCCGGTGGTTTGGCTGGCGTTCATCGTGGTCGCGGCGGGCGCCACGCTGCTGCAATGGCTGGCGATGAGCCTGCTGATCCTTCAGGCGTTGCCCGGCGATGCGGTGCTGTTCCAGTTCGCATTGACGGTCGGGCTCTACCCGATGCTCGCGGCGCTGTTCACCCAGGCGCATCGCAGCCTGGCCGATCCGGACGCGGCGTGACGTGAACACGATCAAGAAGGAGACAAAGCGCAGTGGCGTGTTCACCCGGCGCGCGCTGCTGCTAGGCGCGGGCCAGCTCGGCATCTTCGCCGCACTCGGTGCCAAGCTGTATCAGGTGCAGGTCGTCGAGGGCGCGCGCTATGCCACTCTGGCCGACAGCAACCGCATCAGCACGCGGCTGATCGCACCGCCGCGGGGCCGCGTCTTGGACCGGTTCGGTGCCGTTATCGGCGGCAACCGGCTGAACTGGCGCGCTCTGCTTACGGCGGAGCAGGCCGAGAACGTCGACGCGACGCTCGACGCCTTTTCCCAGATTTTGCCGATCGCCGACCACGAGCGCGCCCGCATCGAGCGCGAACTGCATCACCGCCGCCGTTTTATCCCGGTCACGGTGCGGGACTTCCTGACCTGGGAGGACATGGCGCGGATCGAGGTGAATGCCCCCGACCTGCCCGGCATCTACGTCGACGTCGGCACGACACGGCTCTACCCGCACGGCCCTGCGCTGGCGCACGTCGTGGGCTACGTCGCGCCGCCGAACGAGGAGGACATTGCCGAAGACCCGACGCTGTCGCTGCCAGGGATACGCATTGGGCGCGCCGGCATGGAAAAGGCCCACGACACGAGCCTGCGCGGCCACGCGGGCGCCGTGCAGATGGAGGTGAACGCCGTCGGCCGGGTTATCCGCGAGCTGGACCGGCAGGAGGGTACGCCGGGGCAGGACCTAGGCCTCACGATCGACGTCGGCCTGCAGAACTCGGTGGTGGCGCGCCTCGGCAATGAGAGCGCGTCGGCGGTGGTGATGGACGCATGAAACGGCGAGGTGCTGGCCATGACCACCAATCCGTCCTTCAATCCCAGCCTGTTCAATTCGGGCGTCAGCCAGGCGCAATGGACGGAGTGGACCAGCAATCGGCGGGCGCCGCTGATCAACAAGGCCGCCGCCGGGCTGTATCCGCCTGGCAGCACCTTTAAGATGGCGGTGGGCATGGCCGCGCTGGAGGCCAAGGTGATGACGCCGGCCGACCGCATCACCTGCCCGGGGTTCCTCGACCTGGGCGACACGCGCTTCCATTGCTGGAGCAAGCACGGCCATGGGTCGCTCGATATGCGGGGCGGGCTGAAGAACAGCTGCGACGTGTTCTTCTACGAGACCGCCCGCCGCACCGGCATCGACCGCGTCGCCGCGATGGCGAACCGGTTCGGGATCGGCGTCGACCTGGAGATCGAGTTGCCCGGCGCGCGCAAGGGCCTGATGCCGAACCGCGCCTGGAGCCTGGCGCAGGGCAGGCCCTGGAACGTCGGCGACACCATCAGCTGCGGCATCGGCCAGGGCTATATCCAGACGACCCCGCTGGCGCTCGCGACCTATGTGTCCCGGATTGCCAGCGGCCGGGCGGTGCAGCCGCATCTGACGCGCTCGGTTGCGGGCGTGGTGCAAAAGGGTGCGCTGCCGACGGATTGGCCGTCGCTCAACCTGCCGGAGCGCGGGCTGCATTTGCTGCGCGAGGGCATGTGGGCGGTGGTGAACGAGCCCGGCGGCACCGCGCCGGTCGCCCGCATCAACCTGCCGGGCATGCAGATGGCGGGGAAAACTGGGCCGAGCCAGGTGCGCCATGTGTCGCGTGAGCAGCGGGAGCATGGATACAGGTCGGACAAGCTGCCTTGGGAGTTCCGGCCCCATGCGCTGTTCGTGTGCTACGCGCCATACGACGCGCCGCGCTACGCCGTGGCGGTCGTGGTCGAGCATGGCAACGCCGGCGCCGCCGCTGCCGCCCCGCTAGGCCGGGACATCATGATCGACGTGCTGACCCGCGACCCGGCCGGCCATCGGAACGCGCCGGCCGAGCAGATCGCGGCGGGGTAGCCGTGATCGCAGGAGAACGATCTTGATCGTGGAAGAACGATCATGCTGAACGACCGGAGGCTTATCCGGGCGGTGCCATCCTTCGGCGTCGCGACCAAGCTGCGGCGGGTGAGCTGGACCTACGTGGCGCTGCTATGCGCGCTGGCCGGCGTCGGCTACGTGGCGCTCTACTCCGCGGCCGGCGGGACGCCGGAGCCCTATGCCGCCCGGCACATTCTGCGCTTCGGGTTCGGGCTCGGCTTAATGCTGTGCATCGCGTTGGTCGACATCCGTTTCATCATGCGCCTGTCCTGGCTCGTTTACGGCGTCTCGGTCGTGCTGCTGGTGCTGGTGCTGCGGATGGGCCACGTCGGCAAGGGCGCGCAGCGCTGGATCGAGCTGGGCGGCCTTCAAATGCAGCCTAGCGAGCTGGCCAAGATCGGGATCGCCATGGCGCTGGCGGCGTGGTTCCATCGGGCAAGCTGGGAGCAGATGGGCAACCCGTTGTTCCTGATCCCGCCGGCCATCATGATGCTCGTGCCGGTCGAGCTGGTCCTGAAGGAGCCCAACCTGGGTACTGCCGTCATCACCGCCATTGTTGGCGCATCGGTGTTCATGGCGGCAGGCGTCCGCTGGTGGAAGATGGCACTGGTCACGCTGCCAGTTCCGTTCGTGGCGCGATTTGCCTTCGACCACACGCACGACTACCAGCGCGCCCGGATCACCACCTTCCTCAACCCCGAGAGCGATCCGCTCGGGGCCGGATACAACATCATACAATCGAAGATCGCGCTGGGCTCCGGCGGCATGTGGGGCAAGGGGTTCCTGCAGGGCACCCAGGGTCACCTTAATTTCCTGCCGGAGAAACATACGGACTTCATTTTCACGACGGTGGCTGAGGAGTTTGGCCTCGTCGGCAGCCTAGCGATACTGGGTGTGCTGGCGTGCCTCACGATCGGCGGCGTGCTGATCGCGCTCCGCTGCCGACATCAGTTCGGGCGACTGCTGGCGCTCGGCATCTCGATGAACTTCTTCATGTACGCGTTCGCGAACGTGGCGATGGTGATGGGCGCCATCCCGGTCGGCGGCGTGCCGCTGCCGCTGGTGTCGCACGGTGGCTCGGCCATGCTGACCGTCATGTTCGGCTTTGGCCTGCTAATGTCGGTGCATGTCCACCGCGACGTCGAGTTTGCCGATGGCCGCGAGGATTGACGCCTTGAGACCCGCGATTCCGCCGCGCCTGCGTCGGGCATTCTATGCCACTGACTACACCGCCGCGGGCATCACGGCCCGGATTGGCCGGCGCAGCGCTGCTGTCGACCGATTGCTGTCCGGCCTAGGCTCGGAACGCGGCGCCTTCCTGACGGCATGGAACCCTGGCGCGCGGCGGCGGCCTTTGGGACTGAACCGCCGCTCGGATATGGCGCTCCAGGAATGGCTGCGGCGAGTTCGTGCGGAGCCCGGCTTCGGCTGTGCCCCGGGTTGGCACGAGGCGCATTGGCTGATAGCGGCGGATCCGCGCCGGATCACCGTGCTCGGCCGCCGCTTCCGTCAGGTCGGGATCGTCGTCGTGCAGCGTGGCCAAAAAGCTAGGCTGCATCTTTTTTCTGCTGCGGCATCCCGGCCGATGGATCCGACGCCGATTTGGCCGCCGCAAGCAGCGCAGCCGCCCGCTCAATCGAGCGTATGACCGCTTCTCCGGCCCGGCGCACCGCAGGGTCGGAGCTTTCGATAAGCCGGTCCGACATGATCAGCGCCGGAGAGAGCGCACCTCGAAGATCGTGCCGAAGCCCTGCGGCCTGCTTCTCGACCGCATCGACGCGGGCCTGAGCGGCAATAGCAGGGTCCGGCACCGTTGGGGCAGGCCGCGGCAACGCTGTATGCAGGATGACACCGACGCAGGCCGATGCGATGAGGGCCGCCAGCAGGAATGGCGCGCCGACGCCCACCAGCGCCAGTACCGCTCCTGCCGCCCCGAACGCCAACCCGGCGCCGATCAGCGAAATGCGCAGATTAATTGGCATCACCGCACCGTAACAGCACCAATCGCGCCGCCGCTCAAGGGGCATAGGCCAAACCGGGGCCGCAACCGGATTGACGCGACCCCCGCAGGACGACTATAAGCCGCGCCTTGTCATAGAAAATGCCGGGCCGGATAGCCTGGAATTATTCGTGTCCGGCTGCCGAGCGGCGTACCCGCCCCGGCTTGCAACCGCACCACTGAGATTGGAGTCCCGTCGTGAAGCGCACGTATCAACCGTCTAAGCTGGTTCGCAAGCGCCGCCACGGCTTTCGCGCCCGCATGTCCACCGTCGGCGGACAAAAAGTTCTTGCGAACCGTCGCGCCAAGGGCCGCAAGCGCCTGTCCGCCTGACGCGGCCGGTGCTGTCGTGGCGTCAGATGCTGCCATGGCGCCGGATGCTGCTGCGCCGCCCGACGCTGCCAAGCCACCGGAGCGCCTGAAGCGCCGGGCCGAGTTTCTTCGCGTGGCCAGCAGAGGCCGCAAGGCGCCGGTGTACGGGCTGGTGCTGCAGGCGCTGGCTCGCGACGACGCCGGGCCCGCGCGCATCGGCTTCACGGTGACCAAGAAGGTCGGCAACGCCGTCATCCGCAACCGCACGAAACGCCGCCTGCGTGAGGCTGCCCGGCTGCTGTTCCGCACGGCTCCAGTCCGAGCTGTGGACCTGGTGCTGATTGGCCGCGATACGACGAGGTCCCGCCCGTTCGCGATATTGATCGACGATCTGCGCCGCGCCCTGGCTAAAGCGGGGGTATCTTGATCGCCGCATTGTTGATCCTGTGCGTGCGGGTCTATCAGTGGACGCTGCGGCCCTTCATCGGCGCCCACTGCCGCTTTGAACCCACCTGCAGTGCCTATGCGATCGATGCGCTCAAATCCCATGGCGCAGCCGCCGGTTTTGTTCTTGCAGCCCGGCGCGTGCTGCGCTGCAATCCCTGGTGCGACGGCGGGCTCGACCCGGTGCCGTCCTGCCGATGCCCTCGGAAAGTGATGGCCCTGTGATGGACCAGAAACGCCTGTTCATCGCAATCGCCATTTCGATCGCGATCTTGCTCGGCTTCCAGCTGCTGTTGCCGAAGCCGCCGCCGGCGCAGCAAGCCGCGCTGCAGACGACGCAGACCACTCCGACCAACGCCACGCCGCGGCCGACCGGCGAGGTCGCGACGCCGGGCACCCAGCCCGTGGCTGTGCCTCCACCGCGCGACGTACCGCGCCTCAAGATCGCAGCGCCCCGTGTGCAGGGCAGCATCAGCCTATTGGGCGCGCGGCTCGACGACCTCGTGCTGCGGGATTATCGCGAGCAGGTCGATCTCGACTCTTCGCTGGTCCGCCTGTTGGAGCCTCGCGCCGATCCGCAGCCCTATTACGTGCAGTTCGGCTGGACCGCGGATAGCGCCGATACCAAGGTGCCGGACCTCGACGCAGTCTGGACCGCTTCTGCGCCGGAGCTGACGATGGCCACCCCGGTCACGCTGTCTTGGGACAACGGCGCCGGGCAGGTGTTCGAGATCGCGCTGTCGGTTGACGACAACTACGTGTTCACCGCCGAGCAACGGGTGCGCAACAGCGGAGCCGCCGCGGTCAACGTGCATCCCTGGTCCCGCATCCGCCGCGACTACAAGCCGGTGACGGCGGGCTACTACATCCTTCATGAAGGCTTGCTTGGCGTGCTGGGCGGCCGCCTCCAGGAGCAGACCTACGACAAGGCGAAGACCGAGAGCGAAAAGAGCCACGGCGCGTCGCTCGATATGACGACCACGGGCGGCTGGGCGGGGATCACCGACAAGTATTGGCTAACGGCACTGATCCCGGATCAGGCTGTGCCGGTCGTCGCGACATTCCGCCATCTGACGGAGAACAACAGCGACCGCTATCAGGTTGATTTTGTTTCGAAGGATGCGCTGGCGGTCGCGCCGGCCGCAACGGCCAGCGGTACCACCCGCCTGTTCGCTGGGGCTAAGGAGGTGCAGCTCCTGGACCGCTACCAGCGTGATCTCGCGCTGCCGAACTTCGACAAAGCCGTCGACTTCGGCTGGTTCTATTTCCTGACCAAGCCGATCTTCTACGCGCTGGACTGGCTTTATCACCTGACCGGCAACTTCGGCATCGCGATCATGATTTTCACCGTGTTCGCCAAGGCCGTGTTCTTCCCGCTGGCCAACAAGTCCTACAAGTCCATGAGCAAGATGAAGATGCTCGGACCCAAGATGACGGAGATCAGGGAGCGGCTGAAAGAGGACCCAGCCAAGATGCAGGGCGAGATCATGGGCCTGTATAAGACGGAGAAGATCAACCCAGCCAGCGGCTGCCTGCCGATGGTCGTGCAGATTCCCGTGTTCTTCTCGCTGTATAAGGTAATCTTCGTCACGATCGAGATGCGGCATGCGCCGTTCTTCGGCTGGATCCATGACCTTTCGGCCGTCGACCCGACCAATGTGTTCAACCTGTTCGGCCTGTTGCCGTTCGACCCGAGCGCCTATTCGCACCTGCTGCACCTCGGCGTCTGGCCGCTGATCATGGGCGTCACCATGTTCCTGCAGCAGAAGCTGAATCCGCCGCCGCCGGACCCGGTGCAGGCTCGCCTCTTTCAATTCATGCCGATCATCTTCACCTTCATGCTGTCGAGCTTTCCCGCCGGCTTGGTTATATACTGGAGCTGGAACAATCTTCTCACGATCGCGCAACAATGGATGATCATGCGCCAGACCCGGCTGGCGACGCCCCGGATGGCCCGCTCTTAGAGGCAGGACCTGAGCAGCCCGAACCAGGGCAGCTCGGGCCGGAGCAGTTCGAGGTTGGACGGCTGCTGTTCGCCGCCGAGTGCCGGTTCTTCTATGCGGCGCAGCGGCTGGACCAGCTGCCGGAGACCGGCCTGCCAGAGGTTGCGTTTGCCGGCCGTTCCAACGTCGGCAAATCGACGCTGATCAACGCCCTGACCGGACGCAAAGCGCTTGCCCGCGCCTCCAACACCCCTGGGCGGACCCGTCAGCTCAACTTCTTTGACCTTGGCAGCCGGCTGACGCTCGTGGACATGCCGGGCTACGGCTATGCGCAGGCCGCAAAGGAGGTCAAGGAGGACTGGCAGGGCCTGATGTTCGAATACCTGCGCGGCCGCCCAACCCTGCGCCGCGTGGTGCTGCTGCTCGATAGCCGGATCGAGCTGAAGGCGTCCGATCTGGCCGTTATGGACTTGCTGGACCGTGCGGCCGTGACCTATCAGCTCGTACTCACCAAGGCCGACGGCACAAAGTCCGGCGCGCTGGTCCGCAAGCAGGAGGAGGTTTCCGCTCTGATCCGCAAGCATCCAGCCGCGCATCCTGGGCTGCTGACCACCAGCAGTGAAACCGGCCTCGGCATGGAGGCGCTGCGGGCCGAGCTGGGCGGCCTGGGGCTGCCAGCTTGACCGCCGGCCGCATAGCGGCTCCCAGCTTGACCACGAGCGCGCCGCCCAAGTAGGGGACGCGCATGACCCTGACCCCGGACCAGCTGCAAATCGCCGCCGACCAGGCCGACCTCCTGGTCCAGGCGCTGCCTTATCTACGGCGCTATGCTGGCATCACCATCGTCGTGAAATATGGCGGCCATGCGATGGGCAACGAGACGCTGGCGGCGCAGTTCGGCCGGGACATCGCGCTGCTGAAGCAGGTCGGCGTCAACCCGGTCGTCGTGCACGGCGGCGGGCCGCAGATCAATGCCATGCTGCAGCGTCTCGCGATCCCGTCGAACTTCGTCGACGGCCTGCGCGTCACCGACGCCTCGATGGTCGAGGTCGTCGAGATGGTGCTGGCCGGCACGGTGAATAAGCACGTCACCGGGCTGATCAACCAGGCCGGGGCACTGGCGGTCGGCATCTGCGGTAAGGATGGCGGCCTGATCCGTGCCCGCAAGCTCACCCGCACCGTACGCGATCCCGACAGCCACATCGAGCGCGCGCTGGACCTGGGCTTCGTCGGCGAGCCTGAGAGCGTGGACGTTCGGGTGATCCACGCCTTGACCGGCGCCGGGCTGATCCCGGTGATCGCGCCTGTCGCCATGGGGGCAGACGGCCAAACCTACAACATCAACGCCGACGCGGTCGCGGGCGCCATCGCCGGGGCGCTCGGGGCGCAGCGGCTGCTGATGCTGACCGATGTTCCGGGCGTGCTGGGGGCCGACCGCCAGTTGATCCCGGACCTGACGATTCCCCAGGTCGAGGCGGCCATTGCCAGCGGCGTGATCTCGGGCGGCATGATCCCCAAGGTGGAGAACTGCGTCGAAGCGGTGCGCAAGGGCGTGCGCGGCGCCGTTATCCTGGATGGCCGCATGGGGCACGCCTGCCTGCTGGAGCTTTTCACCGAGGGCGGCATCGGCACCCTAATTAGAGCGTAGCAGGCCATCCCGGCCCGCGCTTGACAACCGCAGCGCGGAGCACTGCTGTGCCGCCGCCACCAAGGATGCCTTTGAACCATGTCCAATCCTGGAGAGTCCGATACGACTGTGATCACCTCCGTCCAGCAGTTGGCGGACTATATCGCTGCTGGCTGTAAGCCGAAGTCGGAGTATCGCATCGGCACCGAGCACGAGAAGTTCGGCTACCGAGCGGCCGACCTGCGCCCGCTGCCCTATGAGCCCGCCGGCATCCGCACGGTTTTGCAGGGCCTGGCCGCGGCTGACCCGGCTGGATGGGAGGTGATCACGGAACGTGGGGCGCCGATCGGCCTCAAGGGGCAGGGGGCGCACCGGAGCGCGTCGGTTTCACTGGAGCCGGCCGGCCAATTCGAGCTGTCAGGCGGCCCGCTGCCGGATCTGCATGCGACGCATGCCGAGCTGGCCGCGCATATTGCAGCACTTCGCACGGTCGCGGCCCCGGTTGGGATCGGGTTTGCTCCGCTCGGACATCATCCGACGCTCGGCCGGGCGGACATGCCCTGGATGCCGAAAGGCCGCTACGCCATCATGCGCCGTTATATGCCGCTGGTCGGACGCTTCGGCCTTGATATGATGCAGCGCACCTGCACCGTGCAGGTGAACCTGGACTACTCCTCCGAAGCCGACATGGCTCGCAAGCTCCGTGTTTCGCTGGCGCTGCAGCCTGTGGCGACCGCGCTGTTCGCGAACTCGCCGTTCGTCGATGGTAAGCCCAGCGGCTTCCTGTCCAGCCGCGCCCGGGTCTGGACCGATACCGACACTGGCCGTTCGGGTATGCCGGCCTTCATGTTCGAGGAAGGTTTTGGCTTCGAGCGCTACGTGGAGTGGCTGCTTGACGTGCCGATGTATTTCGTCGAGCGCGACGGCACGTATCAGGATGCAGCGGGCGAGTCGTTCCGCGAATACATGGCTGGCCGCCGACCGCATATCGGTGGCGGCCGGGCGACCATGGGAGATTTTGCCGACCATATGACCACGGCGTTCACCGACGTTCGGATAAAGCGGTTCCTTGAAATGCGGGGTTCCGACGCGGGCCGGCCGGACATGATGGTCGCCCAGAGCGCGTTATGGGTTGGGCTGCTGTATGACGATGCGGCGCTGGCGGCCGCTGACGCCCTTGTCCGCCGTGAGCCATGGTCGGCTTACCAGACGCTGCGGGCCGAGGTGCCCCGGCTTGCGCTAGCCGCGCCCTGGGCTGGCGGAACCGTGCGGGAATTGGCGCGGGACATGGTCGCCATCGCGCGCGACGGCCTGCGCGCCCGTGCCCGCCACAATGCGCAGGGGCAAGATGAGGCGGGTTATCTTGAGCCGCTGGAGATGCTGGTTCATGGTGCGCCCAACCAGGCGGAACATTGGCTCGAGCGCTACCATGGTCCCTGGCGCGGCGACGCCTCGCGTATCTTTTCTGAGGCGGCGATCTACGAACCGGAGCATGGGTCATTTCTTGAGTGAACGCGCACCGAATCGTGAGAATTTAGGTCGGTGTCGCCACATTCGCCTTGTATCAGCGCGTTAGATCAGCGGTAATACGGGTATGATCATTACTCCACCCAGTGCTAGCCACCATAGCATCGCCCCAGCCGCTGGTGACCTGGTGGCGGTGCGCCTGCGCCTGCGCCTGATCGGACAGATGGAGGCTTGGACGCTGACTAGCGAGAGCGTCCTGCCCCCTGGCCGCAAGACCCGCGCCCTGCTCGCGATCGTCGCGCTATCGTCGCCGCGGCCAGTGCTTCGCTCACGATTGGCCGAGCTGCTCTGGAGCCGCCGTCCGGAAGAGCAGGCGCGGGCCTCGCTCCGCCAGGAAATCCACCGGCTGCTCGAGGTGCTGACCCCGGTCGGCATGGACGTGCTGTCCATCAACCGCGACAGCCTGGCACTTCGGCCCGGCGTCGTTTGGGTCGACGTCGAGGAGGTGCTTCGCGCCACCACCACCCATCCCGCCCCGCTTGCCTTGCTGGACAGTGAACTGCTGGAGGAACTGGACGGTGTCGATCCTGCCTTCGACGGCTGGCTGCAGACCGAGCGTGAGCGCCTCCGCGACCGCGCGCGGTCCGTCGCCGAGTCGCTGCTGCAAGAACAGGCCTCGCCCGAGGCGTCGATCGCCGTCGCGCAGCAGCTTCTATCCATCGACCGGGCTCACGAGGGAGCGTGGCGCGCGCTGATGCGGGCTCATGCGGACCGAGGCGAGCGCGGCATGTCAATCCAGTCCTATGATCGTTGCCGTGCGGTGCTCGCCGACCTGCTGGATGCGACACCGTCGCCGGAAACCCAGGCATTGCTGGCCGACATCCGCTCTGGCCGCACCACATCGTCTCAGGCACACGCTACATCCAATGCACATGCCGCTGCACATGCCGCGCCGTTGCCGGTCGATGTTCGCTTTGAGCCGCGTGTCACGACTGCCCGCGGTGGCGCAAAAGTCGGCGTGCTGCCGCTGACCTTGGTCAGCACGGACGAAACCGAGGCGCATTTGGCGCTAGGTCTCGCCGAGGAGATCACCTCAGCGCTCCAGCGGTTTCGCTGGATGTTTTTGGTATCCAGCTCGTCGATCGCGCAGTTCGTCCAGAACGGCCGAGACGACTCGGCGCTTCGGCGCACGTTTGGGCTCGACTACGTGCTGGACGGCTCGGTTCAGCGTGTTGGCCGACGCCTGCGCGTCACCTTGCGGCTGGTGGACCTGCGCGACGGCAACCAGATCGTTTGGGCCCGGCGGTTCGACCGTCAGACCCATGACCTGCTCACGCTGCAGGACGAGGTCGCGGCCGAGGTTGTGGCGCAGATCGATCCGGAAATCCTATTGATTGAGACCCGCCGGGCGGCACATCGTCCGCCGCAGGGCGCGTCAGCCTACGATCTGCTGCTGCGCGCCCTGCCTGGCCTGAGCCGGCTGGAACGCGGTCAGTTCATGCAGTCCGGCGAGCTGCTGCTGCAGGCGATTGCGCTGGAACCCGACTACGCCGCCGCCCATGCCTGGTATGCTTGCTGGCTGCATTTCCTGGTCGGTCAGGGCTGGGCGGATGATCCCAAAGCCGCGCTCAACGACGCCGGGCAGCATGCCGAGCGCGCGGTCACGCTCGATCCGCAGGATGCGAAGGGTTTGACAATCGCGGGTCATATCCGGGCATTCTTGCATCACCGTGTTCGGGAAGGGGCAGCACTGCATGAGCGTGCCTTGGCATTGAACCCGAATCTGGCCATGGCTTGGGCATTCTCAGGCTTTGCTCATTTGTATCTTGGCGACTGGAAAGAGGGTGAGCGGCGGCTTTTACGCTATAAGCAGCTTTCGCCGATGGATCCAAACGCATTTCACTACGATGTCGGTTTCAGCCTAGTGGCTTTAATGAAACGAGATTATGAGGGCGCTGTCGCGACCGGGCGTGCTGTCAGCGAGATGAATCCGGCGTTTTCCGCCGCGTGCAAGCCCTATCTAGCGGCCCTCGGTCATCTTGGGCAAGCCCAGGAGGCGGCCGTGGTGCGGCGTCGGCTTCTGGCCATCGATCCCGGCTTTACCGTCGAGGGTCATTTGAAGAATACGCCATTCGAGCGGACGCAGGATCGCGAGCATTTTGCCCAAGGTTTACGGCTTGCCGGCGTGGCGGACCACAGTGGAGACGAGCCCAGCGTTTAGCTTCCCCTCTACCAAATCCTACGTTCGGTAACGCCTATCGGCCGGTAACGCCTATCGGCGGGCCAGAGCGGAACGGCCCTGCGCCATGGTCCGTCCTAAGCCTTCAAGAATTCCGGACGCTAACGCCTGTGCCACGCAACGGTAGCCCAGATCATTGTGATGGATGCCATCATCTGAGATAAACCGCTCATAGGGATAACCGCTTAGGCGCCACTCCTCCATCAAGGCGCCGCGGTCGAATAGCCTAGCACCCGTCAATGCAGCCACCTCGGCGGTCGCTCGGTCAATCTCAAGATGATGCGGAGCGGATAGAATCGCCGGTGCGCGCTGATTGTCCATCAGGATGACGTCGACTCCCGCGTCCTTCAGCATTTTGACGCCTGCGGTGACGAGGCCGCGAAACGCCTCAGGGTCGCGATTTTTCAAGGCCCCATTCGCGCCTACTTGCCAGATCACCAGGCTCGGCCGCACACCGAGTACGTCGGTGTCGATCCGCGGCACCATCTCGGCGGCATCCTGGCCACCAACCCCACGATTGATTACCGCCACATGCGCGAATGGTAGGGAGGCGGACAACTCTGCCTGCAGGACGGCTGGATAGCTTTGGGCGATGCTGCTGGAGTGCCAACCTACAGTTGAGGAAGACCCAAGCGCCACGATCGTCAACTCGGAGTTGCTGGCGAGGGCCTCCTTAACACGTGGCAGAGCGATGGCCGCAATGCGCGCCATAGGACAGGACTCGAGAGTGTTCGGGGCTGCCATTAGGGGGAGCGTAGGCGCGAGCAACGCAATCCAAACCGCAAGAACCCGTGACAAACACCGTAACATAGCGATATATTACTGTGCTGTTCCGCCGACGGTCAAGGCAGACAGCTTCAAGGTCGGCTGACCTACGCCAACAGGCACGCCCTGACCATTCTTGCCGCATGTCCCGATGCCATGATCCAATCCAGGATCGTTGCCGATCATTTCGATTTTCAGCAGCGCATCGGGACCATTGCCGATCAAGGTCGCGCCTTTTACCGGCGCTGTCACCCGGCCATCCTCTATCATGTAGGCCTCACTCGCCGAAAACACGAACTTGCCTGAGGTTATGTCCACCGAGCCGCCGCCGAAGTTCACCGCATACAGGCCGCGCGACACCGATTGGATGATCTCGTCCGGCTCCGACACACCGCCTAGCATGACCGTGTTGGTCATCCGCGGCATCGGCGCATGCGCGAAGCTCTGCCGACGGCCATTCCCAGTCGGCGCCACGCCCATCAGCCGCGCATTCAGCCGATCCTGAATGTAGCCCGTCAGTATCCCATCTTCGATCATCACGGTGCGCCCGGACGGCGTTCCCTCGTCGTCGACGGTCAGGCTGCCGCGCCGGTCCGGCATCGTGCCGTCATCGACGACCGTGACTCCGGCGCTGGCGATACGTTGGCCGAGCAGCCCGGCGAAGGCCGACGTTTTCTTGCGGTTGAAGTCCCCTTCAAGCCCATGTCCGATCGCCTCATGCAATAAGATGCCGGGCCAGCCGGGGCCGAGTACCACCGGCATCTCGCCAGCCGGTGTCGGGCGGCTGTCCAGGTTCACCAGCGCCTGGCGCAATGCCTCGTCGACCGCGCCGCGCCAGAATGTCTCGTCCAGCAGGCGGTCGTAGCTATGCCGTCCGCCAGCGCCATGGGTGCCGCTTTCCCGCCGCCCATTTTTCTCCACAACCACCGAGACGTTCAGCCGCACCAATGGCCGTAAATCCGCAACCCGTGTGCCGTCCGCCCGAATTATCTGTACCGCCTGCCACTCTCCGAACAGGGACGCCATCACTTGCCGCACCCGCGGGTCCAGCCCGCGCGCATAGGCGTCGATCTCGCCAAGGATCGCCGTACGGTTGGGGAAATCGGCTGCGGTCAGCGGATTCGCATCGGAATAGAGCCGGGCGTTGCTGGACCGTGGCGGCGCGGCGGCATTGCCAGAGCGGCCGGCCCGCACCGCGGACACGGTCGCGGCAGCGCGGTTCAGCGCGCTTTCAGAAATCTCGCCGGCATGGGCGTATCCAGCCTCTTCGCCAAGCACCGCGCGTAGCCCAAAGCCGAGTTGAGTATCGAAACCGGCGCTGCGGATGTGACCGTCGTCCAGGCTTAGCTGCTCGCTCTCCCGATACTCGAGAAACAGCTCCCCATCATCCATGCCGGCCAAAGCGCTGTTGACGATGCGCTCGGCAGCATTGCGGTCCAGCGCTGCATCCGGGCGGCCGAAGAACAAGGCGTCCGTCGCATCGAGCGGGGCAGGGGTGAGCAATGTCATGCAATATCCTTGAGGAAATCGATAGCACTGATATTGGTATCATTGGGTAGGTCGGCAAAGGCAGGCAGCAGCCGTTCGGCTGGAATGAGCATGACCGCCGTCGTACCTTCGCCGGGACGGCTACGCAGCATCAGCTCTCCGCCATGGGCGCGCATCAATGCGCGGCTGACATATAGGCCCAGTCCGCTTCCTGGAAAGCGCCCGCTTAGCCAAGTATCCGTTTGGGTGAACGGCTCGAACACCCGGTCAAGGTCGGCCTCCGCAATTCCAACCCCCGTGTCGGCAACCTTGAGCAGCAGGTTGCCTGCTGAGCCTTCGCGCTGCGTCGTGATGCACACCTTGCCGCCGGCACCGGTGAACTTCACTGCATTGGTCACCAAGTGCTGCAGCGCTTGGCGCAGGCGCCGTTCATCGCCCCGAACGCCCGGCAAGCCCTCGGGCAAATCGACGTTCAGCGAAACCTCGGCAGCCGCCGCCGAGGCGTCCGATTGCTTCACGCAGCCGCGGACCAATAAACAAAGGTCCACCTGATCTTCCGACAGGTCGAACCGGCCCGCCTCCAGTCGCGCGACGTCGAGAATGGTGTCTATCATGGACATCAGTTGCCGTCCGGCAGCATGCGCGGCCTCGGCTGCGTCCAGGATGTGCGTGGCGCCAGAACGGTCCATGGCGCGACTGATGAGTTCAGCCGATGCGATGACCGTGTTAAGCGGTGTACGCAGTTCGTGGCTCATGGCCGCCAGAAACCGCGACTTCGCCGTGTTGGCCGACTCCGCCGAGCGCCGGGCCTGAAGCAGCGCCTCCTCAGCCTGACGGATGTTGGTGACGTCGGTATAGGTCGTGACGAACCCGCCGCCAGGTGTCGGGTCGGTCCGGACCTCAAGCACGCGGCCCGTACGCGTAAGCCGCTGGTCCTGGTGCGACTTCGACCGATCCTGCCCCCCAAGCCGAACCGCAGTATCGATGCCGACCTGCCCCACGCCGAGGTTGCCGCGGTCCCGCGCGCTCGTGATTACTTCTTCCAGCGTCCGGCCCGGCACCAGCAATCCGGGAGGCGCTAGCAGCAACTGCTCGGCGACAGCGTTGCAGGCGACGATCCGCTGCTGCCAATCCCACAGCACGATGCCGTGGCGGATGTTGGCCAGCATAGCGTCCATCGATTTGGCGCGATCGGCCAACTCGGTCTCGGCAGTAACGAGCGAGGTGACATCCGTCACCACGCTCACATGCCCGCCATCCGGCAGCGGCGTGGTGCGGACATCGATCGTAGTACCGTTGGGACGGCGCCGGCGACGGAACTGCGGGCGGTCAGGATCGATGCCCATCTGCTGGGTGAACACGTCCGCAGCGTCATCCGGCCCATACTCGCCGCTATCGCTGCGGCGGCGAATGACCTCCTCCAACGTGTCGCCGATTTCGACGGGCGCGCCAGCCATGATGACGCGATATTCCGCGTTCACCAGCATCAAGCGGCGGTCGGGACCATAGACGGCGATGCCGTGCGGAATATGCTGCACGATGCTGTCCAGCACTTCTGCGCGACGCCGGGCTTCGTCCTTCGCCTGAATAAGGGCTGTAACATCAGGAACCGTCACAGCCTAAGTATCCTCGCAGGATAAAAATCTCGCGGACAGTCTCAATTACCGGCGAGCCAAGTGCTTTGGCTCGCTCTGCCGTGTCGCAGCGCGCCTTAACTGCGCGTGCATCGCCGCGAGCGCCGCCGTGAGGACGAGCACAGCCATCGCCTGGTGCGCCGTGCCAAGGCTGACTGGCACGACCCGAAGCAGAGTCATCACGCCTAAGACATACTGCCCGGCCACGGCAACGCCGAGCGCAACCAACGCCGCCCGCAGCCGCCCTTCGACACCCCTGCGCAACCCGGTGATGACCGTAGCGAGCGCCAAGGTCGCCGTCAGCGTTGCCAACACGCGGTGATCGAACTGAACGGTTGCAACATTCTCCGTCAGGTTACGGACGAACGGGTGCAGGCGCGCGTACCCCTCCGGCACGAGCGAGCCATCCATGAGCGGAAACGAATTGTAGGTCAGGCCGGCGCGCAGTCCCGCGACGAAGCCGCCTGCCAAAATTGTAAGTCCAACCGACGCAGATGTTGCGACGGTCAGCAGCCATAGGGCAGGAGTGGAGACGCCGGCTGGCTCCTCCGAGACATCACGCCATAATGTCAGAGCCGTCCAGAAAATCGCCGCATAAAGGGTAAGCGCCATCGCCAAATGAATGACGAGACGATACGGGGATACGGTGGTGCTATCGGCTGCGAAGCCGCTGGCGACCATGAACCAACCGATCCCGCCCTGCAGGCCGCCCAGCAGGAACAAAAAGCCGAGCCGCCGCGCCAACCGGCGATCGATAGCGCCGCGCAGCGCGAACCAGACCAACGGTGCGAGGAACACCAATCCGATTAGCCGCCCCCATAGCCGGTGGCCCCATTCGAGCCAGAAAATGTGCTTGAACCCTTCTAGGCCAAAGCCTTCGTTCAATAGCGAATACTGCGGGATTTGCTGATACAACCCATATAAACGACGCCATTCGGCATCCGAGAGCGGAGGCAGGGCGCCCATCAACGGCGCCCACTCCATTATGGACAATCCTGACCCGGTCAGGCGTGTGGCCCCACCCAACGACACCATCACCAACAACATGCCGCAGACGATGAAGAGCCAGAGTGCCACGGCGCGCGCGGGAGGGCGCCGAAGGCCCGGCCGCGTGATTGCTGGGGAAATTACGTCGAACGGCATCTCTAGAGTCTAGCCTCCGAACTGTGAACAAACTATAAATTTGTGCCGCCTTTAGGGTGAAAACCCGTTCACCCTGCGCATCATTCGACGGCCGCTACCCAGATGATTGTCCAGGCGGCATCCCCGGGCCGCATCCAGCGTCCGCCCGCCTCACGAGATGGAGTGCTCTCCAACATTCGGCAATGCATATTACGCTCGCTGCGCGCCGCTGCCCGGCCGGCGCTGCTGTTCTCCGGCTTGGTCGTGGCTGGGATCGCGCTGCGCAGCTTGGGGCTTGACGCCGGGATCGAGGCAGCGGGACAGAATGGTCCCGTCGCGTTCCTCATCGTCGCCGCTGCCGCCTGCGCGGTCGGGATACCGCGACAGGTGGTCGCCTACTCCGGCGGCTTGGCGTTCGGCTTCTGGCCTGGTGCCGCGCTCGCGCTGCTGGCCGAGGCTGTCGGTTGCGCCACCAACCTGTTTTGGGCGCGGCTGGTCGCCCGGGCCTGGGCCGCACGATGGTTGGCGCGCGCCGGCGGCGGCCGCCTCGACCGGATGAACCGTTTCCTGGTCGCCAACGCCTTCACCGCCACGCTCACGCTGCGGTTGCTGCCCGTCGGCAACAACCTGCTGCTGAATCTATTGGCGGGGGTGTCCAGCGTGGCGGCCGGGCCATTCCTGCTCGCCTCGGTGCTGGGCTACATACCGCAAACCGCGGTGTTCGCGCTGCTGGGCGGCGGCGTGCGGGTTTCGCAAGGAGCGCAGGTGTCGCTCGCCATCGTGTTATTTGCAGCCTCCATCGCGCTCGGCTTGCTGCTGCTGCGCCGTGGCGAGGTTCACTGACCGGCGTTAATGAAGCTGCAGCAAATGGGGTGTATGCCGCATCGACGCCGGGCGAATTGGGCCGCCGCTGGCGACGCGGATCGAATGCAGGCGTCCGTCCAGCTCACGGGTCCAGAACTGCAGAAACCGGCGCAGTGTGGGAAAGCGGGGCGCCACGTCGAGATCCTGCCAAACGTAGCTTTGCAGCAAGCCGGGATGGTCTGGCATGTGATAGAGGATTTCGGCGGTGGTCAGGCGGTAGTCCTTCAACTGCAAGCCCAGTGTCATGCCGGTCTCCTCCTAAGGGACGGTTCGTCGCCAGACACAGCGACAATGCAATCCTAATACCGATCAACGCAGGATGTTCCTTCTGATGGCTGCAATGTGAAAGGAAAAGAGAGAGCTTTGTCAGTAGTTTGGCACTCGTCATTCCACAGTGCTGCCGCAGCCTTGACTTCGGGGAGGCCAACCTCTAGATCGCTGGCACTCTCGACTTGAGAGTGCCAACGCCCGATCATTGGGCTGCCAACAAGGAGGCGATCCCCTATGAAATTCCGTCCGTTGCACGATCGGATTGTGGTCAAGCGCATTACCGCCGAGGAGAAAACCTCTGGTGGGATCATCATTCCCGACACCGCCAAGGAAAAGCCGATGGAGGGCGAGGTGATCGCCGCCGGGCCGGGCGCCCGCAACGAGCAGGGCGCGATCGTGGCGCTAGATGTGAAGGCTGGCGACCGCGTGCTGTTCGGCAAGTGGTCGGGCACCGAGGTGAAGCTCGATGGCGAGGAGCTCCTGATCATGAAGGAGAGCGACATCATGGGCATCATCGAGGCCTCTGCGGCGACCGCAAAGGCTGCTTGAGCCAACTTCGTTCAACTTTTAGACTGATTAAGGAAGACGCATATGGCTGCTAAGGACGTACGTTTCGGTGGCGATGCCCGCCAGCGCATGCTGCGCGGCGTCGACATTCTCGCCGACGCCGTGAAGGTTACGCTCGGCCCCAAGGGGCGCAACGTGGTCATCGACAAGAGCTTCGGCGCGCCGCGCATCACCAAGGACGGCGTGACTGTCGCCAAGGAAATCGAGCTCGGCGACAAGTTCGAGAACATGGGTGCGCAGATGCTGCGCGAGGTCGCGACCAAAACCAACGACATCGCTGGCGACGGCACCACGACCGCGACCGTGCTGGCCCAGGCCATCGTGCGGGAGGGCGCCAAGGGCGTCGCCGCCGGCCTGAACCCGATGGACCTGAAGCGCGGCGTCGACGCCGCCGTGACCGCCATTGTCGGCGAGCTGAGGAACCGCAGCCGCAAGATCACCACCGAGGCCGAGACGGCGCAGGTCGGCACGATCTCCTCCAACGGGGAGGCCGAGATCGGCCGGATGATTTCTGAGGCGATGCAGAAGGTCGGCAACGAGGGCGTCATCACCGTCGAGGAGGCCAAGGGCATCCAGACCGAACTCGACGTCGTCGAGGGCATGCAGTTCGACCGCGGCTATATCTCTCCATACTTCATCACCAACGCGGAGAAGATGGTTGCCGAGCTGGATCAGCCCTACATCCTGATCCACGAGAAGAAGCTGTCCGGCCTGCAGACCATGCTGCCGCTGCTGGAGACGGTTGTGCAGTCGGGCCGTCCGCTGCTGATCATTGCCGAGGACATTGAGGGCGAGGCCCTGGCCACGCTCGTGGTGAACAAGCTGCGCGGCGGCTTGAAGGTCGCGGCCGTGAAGGCGCCGGGCTTCGGCGACCGCCGCAAGGCGATGCTGGAAGACATTGCGATCCTGACCGGCGGCCAGGTCATTTCCGAGGACCTCGGCATCAAGCTCGAGAGCGTCACGCTGGCCATGCTCGGCCGCGCCAAGCGCGTGCTGATTGAGAAGGAGAACACGACCGTGGTGGAGGGCGCCGGATCGGCGGACGACATCAAGGGCCGCTGCAACCAAATCCGTGCGCAGGTCGAGGAAACCACGAGCGACTACGACAAGGAGAAGCTGCAGGAGCGGCTGGCCAAGCTCGCCGGCGGCGTTGCCGTCATCCGCGTCGGCGGCAGCACCGAGGTCGAGGTGAAGGAGCGCAAGGACCGCGTCGACGACGCGCTGCATGCGACCCGTGCGGCCGTGGAAGAAGGCATCGTGCCCGGCGGCGGCGTAGCGCTCGCTCGTGCGTCGCTGATCTTAGCGCAGCTGAAGTTCGAGAACGAGGACCAGCGCTTCGGTATCGAGATCGTGCGCAAGGCGGTGCAGGTCCCGTTGCGGCAGATCGCCGAGAACGCCGGTGAGGACGGTGCGGTAATCGCGGGCAAGGTGCTGGAGAATGGCGACTACAACTTCGGCTTCGACGCCCAGACGGCGGAGTTCAAGGATATGGTCGCGGCCGGGATCATCGACCCGACCAAAGTCGTGCGCACGGCGCTGCAGGATGCGGCCTCGGTCGCCAGCCTGCTGATCACCACCGAGGCGATGATCGCCGAGCGGCCTGAGAAGAAGGCAGCTGGCGGCATGCCCGGCGGCGGCGGCGGCGGCGGCGGCATGGGTGGAATGGGCGGCATGGGCGATATGGATTTCTAAACTCGCCGGCCGTTTGCGGAAAGGAGGGCGGGCCGTCGGGTCCGCCCTTTTTTATGGTGTCGGCGGTTATGCCGCTGGCCGCACCATGCTGTATCGGCACGACGTCCAGCGCCGCCATCTCGTTGCAATTGACACCTGTTGCGCTTTCTGCGCCCATGCCAAATCAGTCGTGTTTTTGACTAGCCTTGCTGCGCCTCCGCTATCCTCGGGTGCCCACAAGCCGTCTAAAGGCCCGATTGTCTCGCTGCCTGCGCTGTTGCAGGGGGCAAAGACGGAGAGCGACCTAGCTATGGCGACCGGCACTGTAAAATGGTTCAACACCACCAAGGGCTTCGGCTTCATCATGCCGCAGGACGGCGGCAAGGATGTGTTCGTCCACATCACCGCGGTCCAGGCAGCCGGGCTGCGCGGCTTGGATGAGGGCCAGAATGTCAGCTATGAAGTGGTGATGGAGCGCGGCAAAGCTGCTGCGACGAACCTAAAACTCGCATAAGATTGAACCTGCTACGCCGGTGCCTGCTGGTGCCGGTTCTACCCACCAACCGCACGGTCCCGCGTGCGTCCGAGGAGTTAAGTGCGAATGGCTATCGGCACCGTAAAGTGGTTCAACGCCACGAAAGGCTTTGGCTTCATCATGCCGCAGGACGGCAGCAAGGATGTGTTCGTGCACATCACGGCGGTCCAGGCAGCCGGGCTGAACGGCCTGAATGATGGGCAGAAGGTAAGCTACGAAGTTGCGATGGAGCGTGGCAAGGCAGCCGCGACCAACCTGAAGCTCGCCTAATCTAAGAAGCGCTGCCAGCGGGCCGCTCGATCAAGAGTGCCGCTGGCGGTCCGTAAGATGCTTCGGCCGTCGAGTGCAGTCCGGACTATGAGCCGGTCCAACCCGCCGACGTGATGCCGGCCGTGAGTGCCTGGTCCGCGCGCTCGATGGCGTTGGTCTTCGTGGCGCCTGCTTCCTGCATCAGGCCGACAACTTGATCGACCTGGGCCGGGGTGGTCGTCCGCACCGCCAAAATAAGCCGGCCCTCGCGACCGCGCCGGTTGCGCTCTTCGACCTGCGTCGCATCCGCTGCTTGCCCGGCCGTGTTCGCCGCTGCTGCCGTGCCAGCCCCGACTGCGGCTGCTGCCGCCACGGCTAGGCTGGCTGCACCACCAGTGGCAAGCGTCGCCCCGGCGACCGCGACGGCGCCGGCATAGCCCGCCATGCTCGTCCCCATTGTCCGCAGCTGCCGCTTATCTGCATCGTCCGTCGCCGGATCGGCGCTTTCGTTTGGCGTCGCCATTTGGCCGGCCGGCTGTTCTTCCGGAAGGCTGAAATCGGCGCGATCGTATCCTGCAAGGGTCAGCTGCGACAGCGCGTCCTGCATCGTGGCGTCGTCCGGAAACACACCTTGGACTTCCTGGACGGCCGCCGCGTGGCCCGGGCCCGCCTTCGCATTGTCTGTCGTCCCGCTCATGCCGCTGCTCCTTTGTTTGGCCGACAACGCATTAGAGTTGGGCGTGTTCCCAGCACTGCAACACGTCCGATGCAATGCTTGATCCTGGCCTAGCCCGGCGTGTAGCCTTCGACCAGAATGACGTCGGATGCAGCACTGTCCAGCCGCCGCTGCAGCACCGGCGCATACTCCGCACTTTGGTAGAAGCCGCGGGCGGCGTCCATGGACGGGAACTCCAGGATCACGAGGCGGCGATGCTGTTCCGCACCCTCCACAGTTTGCAGGGTGCCGCCGCGAACCAAATAGCGTCCGCCAAATGCCTCGATGACCGGCACGACGCGGGTCCGGTACTCCTCAAATGCGACGGGATCATGCACCTCGATATGGGCGACCAGATAGGCCGGCGCTGACATCAGGCGCCTCGCTCGATCCTCTGGTGCCGTGCCCTGGCCCCGCGTTCGATCGCGGCCGCCACGAGCGGCTCCAGCCGCAGCTCCGCCATCACCAGCTCCAGCATGCGCAGGACCGGCTGCGTCGCCGCACGGTCGGCGGCGACGACCTCGCACGCCAGAGCATAGGCGGTCTCACGCAGGCGGGGCTCCAGCGCGTCGCGGATCATTTGGCCGGCATGGGCCAGGCCTTCGTCCTCTTCCAGCAGCGACACGGCCGCGTCGGACGCGACCTCCAGCCGCTCGCTGCTGAAGTCCTGGAACGCCGGCAGGGTCTGCACCAGGCCGGACATCACGCCGATCTCCCGGTCGGTGATGCCTCCATCTGCCGCAGCGACCAAGACCATGGTGCAGACCAACGCTTCCTGAGCGTCTAGTCCGGTTCGGGCAAGCATGCTTTATTCCCTTATGTGCGCCGCTACCCTAGCCCAGCGCGGCCGCCGTGCAAACTAGACCAGCGGAACCGGAACGTGTTCGAGGAAGGCCCGGGTCGCCGCCACTGCCTCCGCCAGCCCGACCCGGCGCACGTCCACGCCCGGTGGGAACGCGGAAAGCAGGCGGGACGGCGTGCGGCGGTCCAGCAGCACGAACACGCCGCGGTCGCCGGCCGAGCGCACCAGGCGGCCGAACCCCTGGCGCAGCCGCAGCCGGGCCTTGCTGTCGT
>JAABUM010000195.1_pt1 | contig 125691 bp, 158 predicted proteins | sample 5559161 | NCBI WGS metagenome assembly JAABUM01 (sample SAMN10711868, study PRJNA513369) | rock metagenome | isolation source: Antarctica rocks | place: Antarctica: Victoria Land, Siegfried Peak nord
CATCTCCCTCCCATAACACACACACACACACACATACACACCCACCCACACACACACACACACTACCACTCAACGCCATCACGCCCGACGGTATCTAAAGCATATAAGGTAGGGGTTTCATAGTTTTTTTTGGTAGAGGAGTTGAGCTTGGCTAAGGTGGGGTGGGGGATAGTGGGATAGGATGGGGAAGGGGGATGGGGGATGGGGGATGGGGGGGATGGGATGGGATGGGATGGGGGGTGTGGGATAGGATGGGGGATGGGGGATAAGGGGGAGGGATGGGATAGGGGGGATAGAATAAGGAGAGGTGTGAGGGGTATGGGATAAGGGGGATAAGGGGGATAGGGGAGGGAGGGTGGAGAGATGGGGTATGGGGTGAGGGGGATAAAGGGGGATTGGGGATTGGGGATAAGAGGGGTAGGGGAGGGATGGTGGGGGAGCATGTTATAGTTAGTGGTAGGGTCTCGAATCGAAATCTCATAAGTAAGGTTTGGGAAGTCTAATGCAGTGGTTATTTGATCGGATCAGCTTGTTTTTTAGATTTTCTTGAATGCTGTACAACTACATCATGATCAGCATGGTCATAACGATAGAAATGGGCATATTCCTCATAGGCCCGAAGGAATCCGAAGGGATCGATTATCGTTTCCATACCTATATATACATTACAGATCATACACACAAAAGCATACGCACGCAGGTTCGAGAGCAGAAATACATTTCATGTCACGACTTGCTTTGCTGCGTCGCCTTCCTCATCTCGTCGCGCATTTCGGCTTTCATGCGATAGATGGTGCCTACGCCGCCGTAAACCAAGGCTGTGTACGTCTATTGGCTGTCAGTATGCAAGCTGGGAATGGTGATCGAGGGTGGTAGTTACCTGGGCTACGCTGGCGCCCGCAGCAAGGACTTCCAGTGCTTGCTTGCCGTTGGTGATGCCACCTGTAGCAAAAAGTATTTTCCGAGCAGGAGCGGGAGGGCGAGTCGTTGGCGGGATATGATCAACGTGGTGAGACGCTGATAGGGCTGGGGTATCGGGACTAGTTGATGGTTCATCGGAGGAGAAAGGGTTGTTGCGGGTGGGGATGCGGATCATAGGTTGGGCTTTGGAGGAGGCTACAGCTTCAGGGGTATCGGGCTTGAGGTTTGCGGCATCGCGGGCGGTGGTTTCTTGGATCCGTGCTGACAGGTCGTCGGCTGCTGGATTGACGGATTCTACCATAGTTTTCGCACCAGGTTCCGCTTCCGGCTTTTGCTCCATGCCCTCGTCCAGAATCGTTCTGTATCTCTTCGTCAGAGCAACGGTCCTTTCGAACAGCTGCGGACCCGAGTAGCCACCCTCCTCGAGAAGTATGGCGGCTTCCCGGTTCGGCAGGCTATATCCAGATGGTAGTAGATCATGTCTGCGCTTCGTAGTATTCCCAACGACCACACCATCAACTCCGCTCTCCCACACCGCATCACAGATCCCCTGCACTTGTTCTTCCGAGTCTTCATCCGGGGAGACCTTTACCATCACAGCCGGCTTTGTCTTCTTGTTGGTCTTCTTCGCAGCCTCTACCACCGCCTTGAGTATGTTAGTCAACGGTTCCACCCTCTGCAGTCCTCTGAGACCTGGCGTATTTGGACTTGATACATTGACCACAATTATGTCCGAGTATCGAGCCACCGCATCCACACAGTAAACGTAGTCCGCTTTGACGGCCTCGATGTCATCGTCGGGTGTGAATTTGTTCTTAGCAATTTGCACGGCTATGAGTCGTCCCTCCATCAAACTTCCACCAGGTACCCCTGCCTCTCCATTCAGCACCCTCTGCTCGGCTGCCTCGTCAAGGCCGAATCCCATTCTGTATGCGTACTCCCTAACTCTCTGCCGTAATCGCATAGCGATGCTATCTGCTCCCTCGGAATTGAGGCCATACCGATTAATCAAGGCTTTCTGAGATGGTAGGCGGAAAACTCGAATTTTTGGATTACCGTCTTGAGGGTATGGAGTGCAGCCGCCAATCTCGACTATGCTGGGACCAAGCGCGAAGAGGGGGTCGGGGATGGATGCATGTTTGTCTATGCCTGCTGATGTGCCAATTGGATTCGAAAGGGTGTGACCAAAGACCTGCATCGATTCAGCCGTCATCTTACACACAATGAGCAGCTGGCAAATCAGGGCCGGATCATACCTCGACGCTCAAGTCCCCTCTGCTGTCAAGGTCACCTCTTTCGCGTGGATGCAAGCCCCAGGCGTAGAGACCTTTCAGTGATTCCGTGCCTGCTTCGTGTGCCTCCTCAGCATCATCGTAGATCCATCTCAATGACGGTGCCACCACCCACTGATGTATGCCTGCTCTTACGTCCGTAACGTAAAGATATCCAAGCCACAAGAAGAGGCCTACAGTTGTGCCTAGGATGAGGTTTTTGATTCGAGCCACGATAGATCCAGCTTCTGCTGCCGCGGTCTGGGCTGTTGAAGTTGCCTCTGCTGCTGCGGTCTTTGCAATTTTGGCAGCGACTGCTGTAGCTGGAGCTTTGACAACGGAGGCATTTCGACTACTCGTTTGATTGTGGGTCAATGGATGTTTCGAACCCAGTGATGTTCGCCGACGCAGTGGGAAGAGGTGATGGAGGTACTTAGCATGGGGAAGTCTCTGGAGCTGATGAAGGCGTACAGACTTCACCATTACGGTTGACGATCTCCACATGGCCTCCACAGGACCAATGAGATCTGCTAGTAGTTCGTTCGTCAATCGACGCCCTGGGATATTCCTTAGCTTGAGTAATTATCATATATCATCACTTCCGATGTAGACTGGATCACCATCCACGTTGGACAAGATAGGAAGACAGAGCGATTGATCTTAGCCTGAGTATCATGGGCTACGAACGTCTCTCTGTTCACGCATAGCCGAAATCTCAGCAGCTTTAAAGATCAGTGCTCCCAGGGTCGTGGGACTTCCCCTGCTATAAGGGTCTACATCATGTCAATGTGTAGATATCAAAGGCGCAACGGCTTTATTGTTGACCTTTGTAAGTATCACTTGTTCAAGGCGGCGAACACAATTGCTTCCATCTCTGTCCTGGAGAAAACTCCTCAAAACGATGTGACTACCTCCAGAAATCTATTTCGCGAGTCCCAAATGACCATGTTCAAATCTATTGAGCGTGCCGCCATGCATCCCCAGCTTGAACCCTTTCCTATTCCTTCCCATTCTCGCCCGGCCAAAAGTACCATTCCATTCTACCTTTATGTTCGTTATCATAAGTGTCATGGCCGAAGAACCGATAATGACACCACCGAGATTTCCGTTTATTAATGCATTGTAAAAGGAAGCCAGATGAAATGAACTCTATTGCTGTCTGTGAGAAACCCTGTTCTAAGCTTTGGGGCCCGGGTACGGGGTATAGTTGGGAAAAGTCAGGGGATAATCATCGTTGCGTTTATCACGCTCGATAGGGGTGTTAGCACCCGAGTGGTGCGGTCCATTCCCATAATCATCGTTGGGATTGTAGTGGAACGGTGGCCATTCGGTGCTGTAGCTGCGATGGGGACCCTGGCCTACTATGTGCGGCAAAGACGTGTGGCTGTAGTCGGAAGAAGTGTGAGGCCGGTTCACAGCGCCAAAATCGAGGTCACCGTTTGCGGCATGCGGAAATTGCTCGATGCCTGGAAGTTGATTGGTACGTGACTCATGCTGGAAGGTATACGGAGTCGCAGCACCGCTCGTAGTAATCGAGTCTGGAGTTTCATGACCTGCCGAGTGGTGATATCCCGGTAGCTCGTACACTGGTGTATTTACCAGTCCAAGACTTGCCCTGTTCGATTGGCTCCCAGAGCTATCCCCGGACCCTGCGACGCTGTTGGCTCGAGACACCCGTTTCGAGTGCTCGGTGTAGTTTTGTTGATTCAAATTCAAGTTGTTCATTTCGAATGATGTATCCGAGCTTGTAGGTATAAAATTAGGCAATTGAGAGTGACAGGGGACGTTGGGGAGGGTTGGTGTGCCTTTTATTGCCTCATTGTTTTGCTCTTCTTTAAGCTTCTTGGTCGCCCGGGAATGGTCCAGATGATTCTGTCCGGTTGGATTGCCTCTTCGACTGGAGCACTTGGAAAAATGGCGCTTCAAGATGTCGCTGCGAGAAAACGTATCGGTACAGAGACCGCAAGAGTAAGGTCGCGAGCCAGTATCTGCTTCTTGCTTAGCTAGGGAACATTTGACGTAGGGATATGAACATACGGCGCAGAAGATGACGTTTAAGGTGCTTCGAATGTAGATAAGTCTTCTCGCAGTGTGGACAGGGATACTTTCCCTCCTCATCCCTCGGAGGTATAGGTATATTCTTCGATGCGTCTGAGTCTGCGCCGACAAGAGCAGCTGGACGACCGACAGAACTCGGCAGAATACCTCTGCGACCTTGTGCGCCTACCACATGCGACGGTTGTGATTGCTCTTCAGCATGTGGACTGTTATTTCCGGCATAAATCGCCTTTTGAGCATCATTGATCCGTGGTGGCATTGGCGCGATTTCCGGGAGGCTTCTTGAGGTAGCAGAAAAAGCAGGTTGAGCTTGCGCATGAGCTTGCATATATGTTGGCGGCGGTCTTGACGGCTCGGTCTGCTGCTGACGCTGCGAATTGTGTATGTAGGCTCCGTCGTCATTATTGTAGTTGATATTGAAGTAGGTATTGGCAGTTGGTGCATAGATTGGAGCATAGTGGCAATTCGAAAGACTGGATTCGCCGATGGTTTCAGAGGTCACCATCATCATCGCCGGATTCCGAGATGCGTACGCTTGCATCCCATTTGTAGGTCCATAAGACCCGGTCTGGATTGGAGGCAACGTCTGCGCAGACGAGAATGTCTGTGATGACAGGCCGCTAGAAGGTGGTCCTCCCAATAAGCTCGGAGCCGATAGGTTCGAGTGCTCATATGACCCATTTGTCTGCTTATTGCAGTACCGTTGGCTCATCATAGAAGAGCGAGTGTGGGATATAGGGACTTGAGTTGACAGCCTCCTTCATTTGCAACCGCGGTCAAGGCTGAACGTGGCAGTCATGCGTTCTTATAAGTCTCCGTCCGAGCTTTCTTCTGTATATCAACCCCCACAAGAAGCAAATGCGGGTCCTGTCCAAGTACTGTGGGTCCGGTGTCAGTGTTGAAGTTACATATAGAGACATGATGAATGAGATCGTACAAATCCAAGAGATCCTATCAAAGTCCGATGTTCAGCAACAATGGGACCTTTGCGGACACTGCAACTGTGATATATGACAATCGCGACCGCGTGGACAAGATGTATAGTCTCGAAGTCAAGGATAGTAAGCTTTGATAGTGGACTGTTCCGCAGAATGCGGCTCTGCGTGAAGGTCTTGTCAATGGCCCACTAATCTCCACAGTGGGCCCCCAGGGCCACGAGGAATCGGACTTGAGGTTGGGTCTAGCGGGAGTGGGGTCCTGATCCACGGGTAGAGTATCTATTTGGCGGGAGGTGTAGAAGTTGCTGTGTATTGAGATAATCCTTGGGTGAGTGGAATGCAGACCCAATTGAAAGGTAAATGGGAATGGAAGGAAATTCAAGAAGCGACTGTATGAAGTACAAGAAGACTTCGATGGATGAATTGCGCTGACGAGTGGTGAGAAGAGGGTTTGACTACTTCGTCACTCTTCATTTTGCCAGGCGCGGCTGACTAACCTTCCTCACGCTAGTTAAGGAACGAAACTCTATCAAAAGCATTATCTTCGCCACCATTGCTCGACTTATCTTGTTCACTCCAACCCTTTGACAATATCAGCCAGTAAGATTGATCTGATGATGTCTCCGTGGTCTTGATACTGTGGTTCAGAATCAACGATGGCCAGTCTATCAGATGTTTTTAATATCCAAGGCGAGTCCTTGTTGGGAAAGACCGTTAGCTACAAATATCTTCGCCAATGCGAATTATGGCTCGGCAATACCCTATCGATACTGACATTCTGGTTTCTGCTCTCCTACTAAAGCCTTGAATTTTCTAGCCCCTTCATACCGATCAGCTTGGCCTTACCCAGTACTGTACATTCGTCCTACTGAGCGCTTGCGCCTTTTCGAAGCATTCGACTGTGGAGCTCGTATTAGCCTCCTTGTATAAAGCTATTAGCATTGTACAATGCTCAGCATCGCTACCAAGATTCCATACTGCGGTGATCAAAGCTTTTTGCCAAATTCCGGCTGAAGCCGGCTGAATGGGAGAACTTGTGCTCTTCGCGCAGCCCATGCAATTTGCAATCAGATAACGTTCGATCTAAAAAATACCCCATTGGCATTGGGCAGGATCTTGATCCGCTGTCGGAGATATGGTTGAATCGGTGGGGTCGAATGAGGCCGAGTTTTGCTCCAAGCAGACGTTGATACAAAACCCTTACTCGGACCCTTTTCATTAGTTCCATTGTTCACATTTCGCGTTTTTGTATACTCAAATCCAACCATATCCTTTTGCACGTAGGTTGTGAGATTTGTTCTGTCCAAAGACCGTCCTCGCAATACTTCAGTAATTGCCCTAATGCTGCGTTTTGCCCATCTTATGTCCCAGGTCGTTAGAAACACGAATGTTCAAGGAAGTCAGGTTCAAAGTCCATGCTACTGATCTCAATAATTGCAGCATTGCATATAGCATCGATCATCCTTGGCACATCTGGCAGCTTCACGTTAAGATAGAGGTGCACAAGTATAAAATTATCATAATCTTCCATGAATCGGCGATCTTGCATTGTTTCATTCATTGCTCTGATGACCGAAAGCTGCAGGCCGGTCGTCTACCAGCCATACCTATCCACAAAGCTTGTTGACTTTGACCCCCAGCTCATGAGCGCATGAGATCGTCTCCCGGTACTATGTTGTATGTAATTCCACTGCCCATGGCATTTCCAGGAATTCGAAGGTGGTAACGATGAACAGGTCTTGCATAATTGTGATTGTTGCAAATACCTTTACTATCTCAATATCAATCTTATTCAACAGGTACAACAACGATCATGAGAATCCGGGTAACTTCAGAATTGCGTTAATTGTGGTAATCATTCTCAAATCAAGCCATGTGTCAAGACCAAACGACTGACGAATTACCTATAATACCTAAAGTACATCAGAGTTGGGGAAGGATTTTTCTCACTGCCAAGAGTTTTAGGGACTAGTGCATACGCTAGAACGGATATGACTCGCCGACGGCACTGGATACGATGCCACTATCTAACGTAGATGACGGGATAACGAGATTTACGGTCATTCGGGATTGCTGAGTAATGCACTGTAACATCTCAACATAATTGGCTATTCTGATCGGGCCGTAGTAGTGAAATCTCCGTTTGCTAGCAAATTACTCAAAAATCTTATTGACCGTAAATCTCGTTATCCTGTCATCGACGTTATCATGAAAACCTCTGCAACTTCGTCAGATATGGCAGCCTCTCTGCGTAATTTTCCGCCCGAACTCATCGAGCAGATCATTGGCAATATCAACAAGAGCGGTTGGCTCCTCGACTTTGCGCTGGCCTGCCGCTATTTCCATAGGCTGACTATTCCGTATCTTTACACCGACATTAGGTTGATATACCACGGACCCTGGATGCGTTTTCCATATCTCAAACCCTTCTCCGGGCATATCCTTAGCAACCCAGGACTCGCATCCTACGCTCGTAACTTCGCCCTCGCAGGATGCTGGGGCACTGATGACGACCTTTCCGATGACGAGATTTCAGAGAATGTCGGTCACAATGCTGTGATCCGAGCAGCGGTCCATAAGTTCAGTGACTCCATTGACGAAGAGGAAGAGTGGATGAAGGACTTTACAATTAGTAGTGACGAGAATGCGTACCTCTGCTTGCTACTTCCATCTTTGCCGAACCTCGAACGCATAGATCTCTTTATTCCCGAGAGGCCTGATAAGTTTACGCCATACTTCGCCAAAATAATGTTGGACAGAATACCCAGTAGGAAACAACCGTTCGATATCGAGCCAGCGTTTTCTTCATTGACAGTAATGATAGATAATGGAGGCACCCGCATGTTCGATGAGACACTAGTGCTCATACCTAGCTTCCTCAGACTTCCCTCTCTCAGAGAACTTTACTGCCAGAAAGTCGATATCGATCATTTAGGCCAAATGGCAGGTCTTTCTCAGCTCAAGACCGCGAGCAGCTCGCTTACCCATCTCGAAATCAGAGCAAGCAGTTTAAGTAACGAGTATCTAACAAACCTGCTTCGAGCTTGTCCGAAACTCCGAACATTTGTTTACGAATTAGGATTTCAAGATTCCAGCTTTTATAAACACAGCGCGTTGGAACTGCGACAAGCGTTGGTGTCGACTGAAGCTAACTTGGAGAACCTTTGGCTGGATTATGAGCCTGGACCAAGTCTTTGGAAACGCGACGATATTAATCGTTACCTCCCTATGAGTTCGTTGTCCAACTTTGAATGTCTCAAGAACATCAAGGTGGGCTTGTATATCTTCTTTGGTCTGGCAGGGATTAGTCGGACAGGACTGCAAAATACCGAAATGTCCATTAGAGACCACAATGACATCATTGACCTTGCAAATATCCTACCAGCGTCGATCGAGACACTGTACTTTGCGCATACCAATGGGAGGATTAGACTCCTGACTCAGGCGCTGGAGAAGCTTCTGAAGCAGAAGTCGTTATCGATGCCAAGGTTGCGGAGGATTGCTTTCGAGGCGTACATCACGGGGAACGAAGAAGAGTTTGACTTTTCACGGCTGGATGCTCTTGGTGAGGAAGCCGGTGTAAGGATTGATAGAATCGATGGCACGGCTCTACCTTCCACCAGTGAGTACGGTTGGGAGTATACACCGGGTATCGATTATAAAGGACAGGGTATGGATGGGTCTCTGAAGTGGGCTGCTGAAGTTGCTGCTGTCAATGAAGACTTCTGTCCTGTTTATATAAACGCTGGGCAATACCTTAGCGGCGGGCCGTCGCTTGCTCGGACTGTAGCTGCACCGTATAGTGAGTGTGGGCCATATATGGGGTCGTAAACACAGAGATTTAACCACGGAACGGTCTTATGAGGGGATGGTAAAGTATTCACTTGTTGAGACGTGCTATGTTGTACGCTCCTCAACGGTATCGCAAGAACCTTGTATCTTGGCGCTAAAAAGAAGACCCCGTTCGATATTGTTTTGAAGACGTAATACATCTAGCAACGTATGTTATCAAGGACTGTATTGATACGGCTAGATCTAGATACTCTTGTGATATTGCATGTTAATCACGGACCCACTGCCCGGCGCTGAGGTAGTTGTTACCAAATGAGTAGGTAGAGGGAACGCTCCCCGTCTCAAAGCAGTGAGCGCTTGATTACTTTGACCATTCAACCCCATCAACCAGACTACTATTCTCGGTTCAGCTAGAGAGAAATTCCAAGCGTTGATATGTTTCGATGGATCATCATGACACGTATTTTGTGGATTTACCTTTTTGAAGGATTACCCAATGTACCTCGACGCGTCACTCTCCGATAAGCAAGGGCAAGGGGATAGGGCGGATATTCTAGATGGATTTATGATGGCGATAGACACGATCCAGAAAACGTCGTTGGGAAAAAGGATGTCAAGACATTTGTGTGAAGTGTGATGTAATTCGATGATGAGGCAGTGGAGGTGCGGAACATGAGAGGTTGGCTTCTAGCGCACAAAAGCTGCGGGAATGGCGGAGAGGAGAGTTTCGTTGGGATGGGCGGCTAATTTAGATCATGACCTGCTGTGGCTGAAAAGTTTATCTTCTTGAACTTGGTCTTGACCGAGGGATCGTGTAAGGATGATAGGAACTGCAACGATAATAGAATGGCACTGTACAATCACTCTTCTTGCTCCATACATGATCATGTCATGTTTGGGCACAGGGATTAGGTACAAACCACGCGGCAATGACATACGTAGTACTGTACCTTGATGCAAGATTCGGTTCCTGGACCCTCAGCCCTACCCGGGTAATATTTTGTTGAGTTCCCCAACGCGACTAACGCAATCTCGTCGGCTGCATTTCTGGGAACGACTGACAAGCTGACGCCATGATGGAGATCTCATTGGTCAGGCATCTCGATGATGAGCCTTCAACGCTCTCCTTCTCAATCGTCGACCACAATCTTGCGCTAAGGGAACGCGACGAATGAACCGCCATCTTCTGCTTTTCTGGTCTTCTTGGCCTTCACCCGTTACACTCCGCCTTAACAACCCCACCAACTTTTAAAACCTACCGTCCTTTGCTACTTGCAAACCTCATCTCTCAAACAACATTCCTCATCACCTTCTATCATTCTCAGACTTCTTGAATTTAATCGGTCCATCATCGATAGATTGGATCTGGGCAACGATCTCATCCTACCCACCCAGTTCACCTCAACCTCACCACCTTCTGAGCTGCAAACGATAATGCCTTCCAGCCAACCGGCCGCAGGCCATCTGGCCGTGGTGCCAGAGTATCTCTCATCACAACAATCCATAGCAGCGAAGAAGTCCGAGCCCAATCGCTCCAGGTCCTATGACCCGAAGAAGCCTCACATATCGGAAAGCAAAATGACTTCAGAGAACTGGTACAAGCACGTCAATTGGTTGAACTTATACCTCATAGTGGGGGTTCCCATCATCGGGCTGATTGTGGCCGTGTGGACTCCATTGTATTGGCAGACAGCATTATTTTCCGTGGTATATTACTACGCTACGGTATGCCTCATCGCTTTCCTCCTGGATCCAAGCAACGCTGATAGAAGATTAGGGTCTTGGCATAACGGCAGGTTACCATAGACTCTGGGCCCATACCTCCTACTCAGCCTCCACGCCATTGAGGATATTTTTGGCCGCCGTCGGAGGAGGGGCGGTCGAAGGATCTGTGCGCTGGTGTACGTTGGCACCACGATACACGAATGGGATTTCGACTGATTCAAGTAGGGGCTCGTGATCACCGTGCTCATCATCGCTTTACCGACACAGACAAGGATCCCTACAGCGTCCGCAAGGGATTGCTCTACTCGCACTTGGGGTGGATGTTGATGAAGCAAAACCCAAAACGAATTGGGAGGACCGATATTTCAGATCTCAATGAGGACCCCGTGGTGGTCTGGCAACATCGGCATTACCTCAAAGTGGTTTTCTTTATGGGGTTAGTGTTCCCATGCCTTGTTGCAGGCCTCGGATGGGGAGATTTCTTCGGGGGATTCATCTACGCCGGAATTCTGCGCATCTTCTTCGTTCAACAGGCTACGTTCTGCGTCAACTCCCTTGCTCACTGGTTGGGAGATCAACCGTTCGACGACAGGAACTCTCCTCGTGACCATGTCATCACTGCTCTAGTCACACTGGGAGAAGTGAGTCCTGCCCTGGTGGTATTGCATTGAGTGAATACTGACTTATGTGCTAGGGATATCACAACTTTCATCATGAATTTCCTTCAGATTACCGCAATGCAATTGAGTGGCATCAGTACGATCCCACAAAATGGTCGATCTGGATTTGGAAGCAGCTTGGCCTTGCATACGATCTGAAGCAGTTCAAGTCAAATGAAATCGAGAAGGGTCGAGTCCAACAGCAACAAAAGAAGCTTGATCAGAAGCGTGCGAAACTTGACTGGGGCGTTCCCCTCGAATCTCTGCACGTCATGGAATGGGACGAGTTCCAGGACCAGGCCAAGAACGGCCGGGGTCTTATCGCTGTCGCTGGTGTCGTTCACGATGTGACCAACTTCATCAAAGAACATCCCGGAGGCAAAGCAATGATTCAATCCGCCATCGGCAAAGACGCTACTGCCATGTTCAACGGAGGTGTATATATGCACTCCAACGCCGCCCACAACCTACTCTCTACCATGAGAGTTGGTGTCATCCGTGGTGGCTGCGAGGTTGAGATCTGGAAGCGGGCACAGAGAGAGAACAAGGACGTTCAATTCGACAAGGACGGCCAAGGACAGAAGATCATCCGCGCAGGCTCCCAGGTTACGAAGATTGCCGAGCCTGTTGCGACTGCTGGTGCAGCTTGATTTGTTGAATGACTACTTGACACTGGGACATATTATCGAGGCTACGATTTTCATGAGCAACAACATTACAAACAACTGCGGATCCCATCCACAAGGCGCTCGAGGTTTGAAGCCTGGTGGCCCGATTGCAGATAGAACAGGACTGGACTCGATCCGAATGGGAAGCTGGATTAGAATCTATCTCGTTAGATGAGATAGATCTTATTTGTACATAGACAAGTGCAGGGACTGGCTTTTGTGCTGTGGCCAGTCACGTAGACTACCTGCTTTCTATTATTGGAGAGTGGAAGCATAATCTTAATTGGAAACATTTTTATTCTCGGCAATGGATTCTGATGCCCTTTAGCATCTGTATATACCTTTCTCGTACGTCACTGCATGGTTCATCACCAGTACTGTATTTGCACAAGTAGATCTGCCTGTAAAAGAGGGTCAAAACACCCATACCAAGATTGAATCCCTGGACATAACACGTAGCATCTCATCAACGGCATTCGATTCCTGCTGTTTGAAAGGTCCCTCTATCACACCATATCATATCCCTCCCCCTTCCCCCCCTCCAAACACCACCCCAAACTCCGCACAAACGCCTCCCGATCCAACCCCCTCCCTATCAACACCATTTTCCCCTCTTGCTGCGCCTCGCTTCTTCCGGCCGCTGCTTCTCGTTTGTGATCGGGCTCGAGGTCTGAGATCTCGAAGACTTCGCGGACGCCTTGGATCATTTTTATTTTTATCTTTTGGGTTTGGGATGGGGATGGAGATGTGAGGAGGAGGCCTTTGAGGCGGTGGATTGAGAAGGGGGGTGTGATGGGGGTGGTGGGGGTGGCGATGGGGGAGGAAGGGGAGGAGGATGGGGGGAGGGGGAGGGGGAGGGTGCTGTCCCAGAGGATAGAGCGGAGGAAGGTTTCTAGACGTGGGATGTGGGTGGGGGAGAGGGGGGGGAGGGGGAGGGTTATGGTTGAGATTGTCTGTGAGGGTTTGGAGGGTTAGTGGGTTTTGGGTTGGGTGGTTTGGGTGGTTTGGGGCATTTTGTTGGGGATTCCATTGAGGATGGGGGTTACTTACGGGATCGAGATGGCTGTGTGCGTGAGGGGTCATGTCTAGGGCGTCGATGCCGTCGTAGGCGTGGAGGTCTAGCAGGAAGGTTTCGAGTTGGGGGAGTTGGCTGTATTTCGTCTTGTGGACTTTGGCGAGGCCGTTGATGGCGCGGATTCGGTTTTCGACGGATGTCAGGTGGGCGGGGGAGATGCTGTCGCATTTGTTGATTAGGATTACGTCTGCGTGGCTGATTTGTAGGTGGGCGGTTGTTTCGTGGGGGCCGTCGTGTTGTTTTTCTTCCTCCTTGTCGTGGGTGGTGGATATGGGGCTTTCGTCGAGGGAGAGGAGGATGTTTTTGGCATCTACCAATGTTACGATACCGTCGAGATAGATCGAACTTCCTAACCCCTCGTCCACCCAGAATAACGGTGCTAGGTTCCCCGGGTCTGCGAGACCAGATGTCTCAAGCATAATATAATCAAAGCTACCGCGCCGATCCATGAGCGATTCGATGGCGTTGACGCCGCTGTCTTTGATGGAGCAGCAGATGCAGCCGTTGCCGAGCTCGAGCCATTCCTGCGAGGAGACCCCGGAGTCGGATACCGTGAGGGCTTTCTCGATACCGGTTGAGTCTCCGAATTCTGTAGAGGGTAAGGGTTAGGAGGATGGGGACTGGGGGGTTTGGGGGTGGGAGGTGGGGGGTGTACAAGCCGTTCAAGATTACGGCTATTCGCTTGCCGTGTTGCTGCTTGAGGATGTAGTTTACTAGCGTTGTTTTGCCGGCTCCGAGGTAGCCTGTGGTGTCAGTTAGCATGGGAATTTGGAAGGTGGCAGTGGTGCTTTGGGATGGATACCTGTGACGATGGTCAAGGGTACTTTCGTGATGCTCAAGTCCTTTAACTGGGCGGTGGTAGGATCAGGTGCTGGTTCTGCGTCACTGGTCTGGACTTCGACCAGGTTTGGTGGCTCATCGCTATCAATGTCCATGACTGCCGATTTTTGCTAGCCAAGTCATTCAATACAAGCCATGGACTGTTCATCACCAGGCAAAACCAAAGGAGTGTGGTACCCCGCTGGAATCGGACAAGCCCAATCGACCATCGGCCCGGACCAGCGGACCGGCCCGCATCCAGGTCATCCTAAAATTGATCATAGGTAAGGTACCAATACCATTCGCTCCGCTCAACTCTACTGTTTGTCTCCTTTCCACTTCGCAGCCTTACTAGCCGGCGTCGACCACTCCACCTATTGGGCAGTATCCTCTCTACAGTAAATATGAGTCCAGCATCTCCTTCCAGCACACCGCGTCTGCCGAGTCCTCCTCCCTTTACTGAAGTCCAGATGACACCGAGCTCGCCCGGCATCAACGCTACCCAGGGAGCATCAAACACTGATGTTGATGATATCACAAGACTGGAGCAAGGGGCTGAAAGGAGGATTCGCCCTGGCACAAAGTCTGCCGATATGGCGTCTGGTCCCCCCCTCAGGCCGTTGACGGAGGTATGCTCGCAGTTTATGGATATTTTATGATAAAGTCATCTAAGAACCCCCATGGCTAAATCATCGTTCAGGTCGACTCTGCGTTCCAACTCCAAGAACACCTGAAATCTCTCTTCTACTTTCACACACGATCCCGCGACTCCGAACATACCACAACCCAACTCACACACGAGACAGCTCTTGCTATTGCGAACCCACCCAATGGTGCCGATCGCTCCCTCTGGCTTTACGAATTATGTCGCCTCCTCGTCATCAAAGCTGACCAGCTGATCGTCCACTTCTTTACCGACAACCCTCCTTGCTCGGCTCAAACATGTCCTGAGATGCGTGCGTCGGAATGGCAGTACCTGTGCGCCGTTCACGAGCCACCAAAGCCATGTTGCGCGATCGACTACTCCTGCCACACGCTCGATTGGGCAGCCACGACACTCGCGTCCCAGAAACACTTTCCGAGCCGCTTGACGTTGGGTAATGAAGCTAGCGGCGGCAGCCAGGCGGGCGTGAGACAGCTGACCAATATCATGAGGAGGGTCTATCGTATCTTCGCGCACGCATGGTTTCAGCACCGTCAGGTTTTCTGGCAAGTCGAGAATAACGAGGGATTGTACATGCTCTTCAAGACCGTATGCGACGTCTACACCTTGATTCCTGAGGAGAATTATACCATTCCGCCCGAAGCTGAGGGTCTAGCTGCGAAGGAGGAGGAGGAGGAGGAACAAGAGGGAGGAGCTCCGAAGAAGAAGCAAGGGGGTGAGGAGGCTGCACGAGCTGATGATGATGCCATGACTACTACCTCTACTGGTGCCACGACGAGGAGACATAAGTCCACGCCTTCATTCAGCTCATCGGTCGCTGCGATTGCCGAGGGGGATGAGGAAGATGGCAAGGTCGATTCTCCGATCAAGGACAAAGCTGACGATCATACGGATACGTTTTCCGATCCTAAGACTCAGGAGGTACATACGACCCCGGTCGCAACGATAGCAGAGCAGACGGAGGAAGAAAAGGTGTCGCAGGAGGAGAAACCAATGGAGCAGCCCGTCTCCGAACCGAGCGAGACAACGATCGCCAAGGAGGAAGCAGGCGATGAAACTCCAAAGGATGAAGAAGTAGAAAAGCATGGACCGACGGTCGTTGAAGATGCCGAATCTGCTTCTGGAAACACTGACCCGGTAGCTGAGATAGAAACGGAGAAAGATGCTGCGGAATGAGAACCCTGATCACATGTATATATGGTGAAGCTATTTCTTTTTCTATATTTGGCGAAGCATCGAAGATACCCCTTGATCAAGGCGTTTTGGCCGGTTGTCGTTGAAGAGCCGGTTTTGGTACTTTTTGCATAGCGCCGCTTATTATCATAGATATAATAAGAACTTCTTGGTCATCCATGTATATCTAGAAGACGTATATAGGGAGGTTGAGCAGTATGTTCCTCATGCCTTCGAATGTGCTATGTAGGTCGATACTAGTTATAGCTCTTGTGAATCCCGAGAAATCGTGTAGGCATAGACCTGAGACATTAACATTATCCCGGTAGCAAGATATCGCAACAAATTAATTTGCGATATGTATCACTATTATCTGTTCGGCATCAGTACAGTATATGCGCTCTTATCATCGTCATCCCTTTTCCGACGGAATCATTCGTCCGTGATACATACATACATACATACATACCCCCTTCCCCTTCCCCCTCCCCCTCCCCCTTCCCCCTCACCCCCCTCCCCCCTCGCCACTCGCCCCTCGCCCCTCGCCCCCTTTCCAAAAACGAACTAACCCCTCTCCTTAAAGTACCAATGAAATCTTCCAGCCTCCGTTCATCCATAGACGTATTTTTGAGATGTTGCGGCTGCTTGATGAGGTTGTTATGAGTAAGTAAGGGAGGTTGGGTCGTGAGGGGGTTGAGAGATGAGAGGGGTGAGGGGTGAAAAGAGGGGAAAGGGGATGGGGATGGGGATGGTAATGGTGATGGGTTTTGGGTTGGTGATGGGGTTTGGGATGGTGATGGGGTTTGGGATGGTGAGAGAGTGTGTAGGTGGGGAAGAAGATGGGGAGGAGGATGGTGGTGGGGATGGTGTGAGAGTGGTGGGATTATGGGTGGTGGGTGGTGGGGATGGTAAGAGTGGTGGTATGGTGAGGAGGATTGGGAGGAGGATGGGATATGAATCGGATATGGATGGGTGGTGTAGGGGAGTGGGGAGGAGGATGGGGAGAAGGATAGGGAGTGAGATTTGCGTGGGGAGGAGGATGGGAGGAGGTTGGGGAGTGGGGAGGTTTTGGATTGATGGTGATGGAAGGGGATCTTATCGGGTTTGTAATGATAACGGAGCTGAGATGGAGGAGTTGCATCTGTATTGAAACGGATGGAAACGTGAAGGTGGTAGTAGGTTTCAGGGGATAGTAGGTGAAGTTATGAAGTGGGTTGGTGTATGGAGTGTATCGATACTCGCTTGACGAGGTACGTTCTGCGAATCTGGTTTGGGAAAGACTCTTCGACTGCTTCAAAAGATCAATGGCCAGCTCCGAGGAAGCCACCCACCACTCCTTCGATTCGTCGCTGGGATCGTAGGTTTCCTGGAAAGGGGCAACTCCAAAGGTATTACATGTGCGGTATCGTGAGGTCGTAAATGCATCTCCCTTTCACTCCTGCGCAACCAGATTATCACCTTCCCTTAGCCCCTCGACCACGAGTTCTTCTTGCTCCGCCCGGCGATATATATCTCGTACGTCATCTGTACATCAAGTTATGTCAGTGTTGGAAAGCTTTGTTACTATAAGGAAAGGTTTACCTGTAGTCGTCTCAAAGTGGCTAGTGGCATCGTAGCTCTTCGAAATGAAGATGTTGTCATTTCGCCCACTTTCTAAGGGCTCGTAGAGAGGTATTGCAGGGCCCATGAACTTCTCCTCGATTTTACCTAGCCTGTCGAAACCGGGTTGCAGCTCTAGATGATGGTTACTTGAACCTTCTGCGATGGTCGAGACGATTGCGATATAGTAGCCTTTCGGGCAGACGTTGTGAGAGGAAGAGACGATGGCGATGTAGATGTCTACACTAGTCAGCTGTGTACGTTTACACTGACTGCTCGAAGCAAGGCCTACCATTTTTCCTACCAACCTGCGATTGGGGGATAATCAGTTGTGCGGAGTCGCTGTTGTCGGTATTCGCCACCGGATGTGTGAGTATGCAGATAGCCTTTAGCAGGTGCCCTACCACCTGCACCTTGCCAGGGAAATAAGAGGGATCGCCCAAAATCTTCTTTGTTTTGGTTGAGAACTTCATGCCGTCGCTGTCTTCGCTACGTTCGCGCATCGTCGCTTTGATACCGGAAACTTTGCCTCCTTCCATCTCAATTTCGTCAATGTTGGTGTTCAACATATATGTACCGCCGTAAATTGCGGAAAGACGAGCAAAGCCTTGTGGTAGCTCTCCGAGGCCGTATAGGGGGTATATGTAAGGTGATTTGCCGTATCGTGCCATCGAGTTGACATACAGCCTTATCCTCTGGACCGTTTCTTTTGCAGCGCCCTTCTGATTAATGTATTCGTCCGTCTGGTATAAAGCCATTGAATGGCCGATGAAGTCACGCGTCGTCGCTTCCAGTCCGTATTTGTCGTATACCTCCTTCATGCTGCACCGATTGAGGTCCAGTCCTGCAGATTGAGTCAGAAAACTTTCATGCCATTCTCGGTAATCGCTATATCCCACCTCCGTAACTCGCAGGATCATCTTCCTTGAAAGCTCCCACCCACTCCAGGAATCTCTTTGCCCGCCTCTTCTCGAAAAGACCCATCAACGGTGATCGTAATGCCTCCCCCGCATCCGAAGGAACCTTTGCTACTGTTGCTCGTGCGCCACTACCTTGTTGAACATAGCTACCGGCGATCTGCTTGAATTCGAGGTACCGTGTGACATCCGTCGAGACCAGAATATTCGTCAATTCACCATTCGACATTAAAAGCTTAGGTACCAAGTCAATATTCCAATCGTTCACACGTCCATATTTTTTCCATGGCTCCTCTCCCTTGTTATAGTTGCCGTGTTTCTTGAACAGCTGTTGCGCTTCAGCCAAGGTCCATAAGTGCTTTCACGTAGCTGTACATACGGACTCGAGGTTCACGGACGCGGACTCGCTATTTTTGGTCAATGAACCTGTAGAAGGAATGAAAGGCCACACTAACCCTCCGTAGTGATCGTTCCGATCGATGTGTAGTACTTTCTTGCCCTTGACGCTCATAACCCTGAAATCGGAATCAGTCGCGTGAGCACTCCGTCGAGTTTACCTGAGCATACCCTGATAATACACACTCCGTCAAGCCTAATTGACAACTGTCAGCTCCATTCACCATCGTTGGCGAGGATATTGACATACCTGTCCCAAGTACGACGACGTCATACTCTGGGGCAATCTCGTCCATGGCTGGTGATAAAGATTCTAGTGGTAACAATGCTGAGACGCGAACGTAATGATCGTTAGTATGCAGAGGCGTAGCGACGCAGTAAGTGGCTGCTCCCAACGACAATGACAGCGCCAAGCCCGGTGGTATTACCATCGAAAAAAGCGCTTCTACATGCATTCACTTATGTTACCGGGGACGAGGACTACACAATGACCAACGCTGGAGGTGGAACTCAAAAGCTCATGACTCGCGTATCAAGATTGGATACTTTGGTAACGTATAAACGCTTCTTCCTCCCTTACACATGAACTCAAGCATAATTCTTAGCCACCAACATATGGCAATACAAAACCAACCCCTGTGAGGTTTAATACGGAGCCCTTAAAGTTTATGATCCTTCATCATAATCTCCTCTCAATTCACCCCGCTGCGGATGCTGCTCGAGGTACTTCATCTTCCTCCTTGGCCTCCTGATACAAGTAAGCTAACGTGAATTCATCGAGTTTAGCCACCTACTAACCTCATAGTTTCTTGGGTTATATGCCAATGTATTAGGTTCTGCATTGAGATTAACGTCGGGATCCTTCTCTGCAACTTTCCATGCGTTCTCCCACGAATACCACCGTTCCGTGAGGGTGAATTTGATGCGTTGTTGCGTCCGTCGGATCTGCCGACGACCAATGAGTAATGCTGTTTGCTTTTGTAGTCTATCTAATGTCCAAAGTGGTTACGAAGGAAAGTGTGTGAATATCATACCACCATTTCTCTCCCTTTCGCTTGTCCATGCCCTTGGCGTAGTCCCAGTCGTCGTCGCTCGTGGCTTTCCGTTGCCAGGCGATTCCGGTCCTTGCAACATATGTACCAGATTGATTGCAGATCTTCCCACGATTTCTGCCGCAGCTCTCCTACTGTCCACGCACGGCCTTGAATATTTCAGTACCCGATGAGCTTGAACGGGATAAAGCATGCTTTACCATGAGCTTCATCCTCCTTAGGTAGAGATAGCGCCTTTCTATCCCCATTGAAAAAGCCCCATAGCCCATGGTCTGGATCGGCTTGCACCTTGGACCTTCGCTTTGGATCCAGCACCGGCTTAGGTAAAGGGTGAGATGACATGGAAACGGGGAATCTCAAGCCTGTCCTCCGTAAAGCAGATTCTCCTCTATGAAGATTGCCATCCCGTCTCTTCCTGTAGGGTTTGTGACGTGCATTGTGCGCGGTAGAGGTTGAGAATGCGGACAGTTGATGTAGGGATCCGAAAGTCACTGCTAGCCAAGGCGCAAGGAAGGTAGGAGGCAGTTGCTGTGTTACGTTCCGCATTGAAACATGGCTCGTTTTCCAAATTGACATCCTAGCCACTAGAGAAGGAAGTCATTTACAGTCCCCAGATCATGATGCTGAGTGCTGATGTACGTGAGAAATGGTTTCTTGGGCTCATCAAGTATTCTAGGCGGGATAAGCGCGTAGCCGCCTGCAGTTCATCATTCACCAGTGGGCTTGGTGTCTCGAGCAAACGTCTTTGGCAAGAACGTACAGCATACTCACCGGGTGACGTCGTCTAGGGTAATTCCGCAGCCATGAATCGTCAAGGTAAGCAACAATATTTCTATCGTGCGCTATTCATGCCATTAGAAAGGCGGACACAGCATCATTCTGCCGAGAAGGAGCCCGTTCTAGGACCTGGACCTTGTCCCAAATGTGTGACTTTGGAGTTCCGACCGGCACACCGAGCGCAGGCCTGGCCCGTACATCTGCAAAGAAGAAAAATGCCAGGGGTATCTCCTTCGAGCAATTTACGGGCGAAAGAGACCCTTTCGAGGTAAAGGCTTTTGTCGCGCGCCATCGATCTGCTACGCTTAGAGCTCGAGCTACCTCGGGCCTTCAATGGCAGCTCGCACTTCCCCGTTTGGAGGACACTACCGAGTCTGGTCCTGCAGATGAGAATGAAGGAGAATACGGTGGAAAGTTGGCCGAACGGAATGGAGTTTTAGCTTCGCTTCATGAGGAGAGTCCTGCGGCTCGTATTAAAGCACGTCATGAACGGGAGGAGGAATCGTCAGTCCTCCGTAATATTCGAAAGGGCGTTGCGGTTCCCCTAATGGTCTGTTGTAATCATCAAGTTACCTCGTTAAATATATTATTTGGCAAAGCACCGAAGGATTTTGTGGTTCGCTTTCTGGCTAGACAAGAGCGTCACGCCCACAGAGGAGAGGAAAGGATACATGCTGCTATCCTTCACGCTCGCCTTGAGCATCATCTCTACTTGTCAAATCCATCAGAATTGCAACGAATTAGAGGTCCCTCCATCAGGACCTGTGGCGTATGGAGCAGTGGTTCCGAAATTGCAGTCGGAACAGCTCAGCGGCAGCAGTATACCTTTATATCAGGTATGAAAAAGGACAACAGTGAATCCGATTCCAGGCCATCTCGGAGCGTCGTTTTGCCGGAAGCGATGGTGAAAGGGGATGATCCAAATCTTCCTGGTATGAGCTCTGAGGACGAGAAGAATCGCGACTTCGCGACTGGTTTAACAGCGGTGCAGGACACTTTCAGCCGTTCTTGTCACCATCTGCCCCATTCCGGTACGCTTGTATCAAGTCATGATACCATGTCAAGGTCACCATGGAACGGCCCACACGATCCTCCCAGCCAGCTACCACGTTTTGGCTTCCACTATACGATTAATCCTGCGGCTGATACCACACCTAACGCTGGACCAAGCCTACCTTTCATGCGGAGTGACGCGAGTGGCCCCACAGACCCTTTACCCCGTTTTGGACTCGATAAACATCTCGTACCTACGGCTCTGCCTCAAGTTTTTCGGACCGATCGGGATTGTCTTCTCAAGGATGGTCCAAAATGGCCTTCACCCGATCATAGATTCGATGAGTACGGCATATCAATGACCTCAGTCCAGATGTCCCGAGGCAATCTTGACAGTCTCTGCAAAGTCGTACCCAACCCAAAATTCTCAGCTTCAACTGGCTCTTCCATAGCGATGCTATCCCAGTTACCTCTTCCAAGTGCTATAGCTCTACCTAGGCAACGAGGTTCCGTTTTGCCACCAATTGGAGCTACTGATTCGCGCTTTGTCAACCAGGGTCCTGCTACACCTTACCGATCACTGGTTGATACTCATTCAATTTATGCTACACATACCATGAGACAGAGCGCAATTCGTCCGCAGCATGCTGACAGGTCTCCTCCAGAGAATATACGCCCTGCCCCGCAAATCATGCGATATGGGCCTTTTCAAACCCAACAAGCACACCAAAGCCGAAATCCGCCGCTCGGCTCTGGACGGCTGCAGAATGCCTCGAAATCAGGTATGCAATCGTCCATGGTACGTGAGACGCCACTTTCGTTGACTAAGATCGACCGTGTCATTCAGGCAGTGGTCCGAGTTGGGCATTTGGTGCGCCGAACGGAGTGACGGCACTACCATCTTCGCAACCAAGACAGACTGGTACAGGGGCAACAAGCTTTGCGCAAACAATCGGCGGGCCTCCACAAGCTGCGTCTCTAGATCTATCGTAAGCCTCCCCGCAGTATTGTGTATTCTCGCATCATTCCTGATACGAATCCTTTGATGAGGAAACCGCATGAACTCCACTGATGGGCGGGCGCCATCGTGATAGTGAATTCCCTTCCTTATCGGGTACCTCTCAACCGCAGTATCAGAACCAAAGCCAAGCCATATGGGCGAACCAAAGAGCAGTGCAACAAAACCCGGTGCAGCGTCCAAATCAACAACACCCAATAGCCTCACAAACCCCTCAACAACATCAGCATACCCAACAAGTCCAGGATCAGTCACAACGACCGAGCGAAGACATATTATCTGCAACATCACATCTAACGAACGCAATAGATGATCATCGTTACGGTGGTACAGGCACTCTAGGTCAACTGTCAGCTTCTCGACAGCCGCAGACCACCAACGTTGACGACTTCCCGCCTCTAGGTCGGAATGGAACCGACGAAAATGATGATAGAAGAAGCAGTATAATGCAGAATTCAGGATTCGGAGGCTTCTCCAGCACAAACGCATTCTCCTTGCCGCCGGACCAGGCACAGGCCCGCAATACCTTGCCAAGTGCGTCAAGTAGTCAAGCAAACAATACGCGGTCTTCTTCGGTAGTCGATAGGCTTACCTCGCCGAACGGAATCGGCTTTGGAGGTAAGGCTCGCGCGTTGGCATCTCGCATTTGCACGATTTGCTCATATGCTACGCAGCTTCATCCAATGGGCGCTCTCCGATCGAACCAATACGTCAAGGCACTATTGGTCCACAAGAACAAGATAGGAATGTGGGTTTTGTACATTACTCGTCTTTTCATTACACAATTGATGGAGCGCACAGAATACCTCAGTGGCGCTAGGATACCAGCGACACGAAAACACGATGAACTCCCTCCTTAATAATTTCAGTGAATTGCAATTCCAAACACAGCGGCAGGCTAGTCAGCCGCAGCAACAGGACTATGTGACTAGGACAGGCGATGCGCCCGACTCAGCTGTGACCTCAGATCAGACGACACCGTCTCAGATGAGCGCATTGGAGGAATTCGGTCTGGCGGGCTTCTTAGCAACGGCAAGGAGTGAGAATCCGGATGTTTCCGGTCTAGCTAGGGGTCAGGAATTAACATCGCTTGGTCTGAACCTCAATTCACCGGAGTCAGCACCACTCCGATTAATCTGATTGAATAAATGCTGATGGGATGCGCAAGGCCTCTCTATCCGTCGTTCGCAGGTCCTTTTGCCGACGTAGGTTCACGACCCATGCAGCCTGATTACAAACTACCGGAATGCTACGTTGTCGATAACGTCCATAGGGTGACAGACAAGGTTCCCAGCTTCCATGACGAAACTTTATTTTTCATTTTCTACACCCAGACCCGCGACATTCTTCAAGAGCTGGCTGCTACTGAGCTGTGTGTTTCACATACATTCCTATTGTCCTCAGGATCCTTTTCTAACGCAATGACCAGGACTAATCGCAATTGGAGGTACCATAAAGAACTTCGCATGTGGCTCACGAAAGATGTGAGCCTGGGAGAACCGGTCCAAGTGTCCCCCGAGAAAGAGCAAGGTAGCTATTCTTTCTGGAATCCGCAAACGTGGGAGAAAATGCGAGTGAGTGGGAGATCTTAGTGTGATTGCTGTGACTGCTCTAATGGAAAGCTCAGGTCACCAATTTCGAGCTTCATTACCAGCAATTGGCACCTAGTGTCTCCCGTCCCACGTTTTGATGATGGGCTTAGCGAAGGCGTTGGAATGGATTCTGTCGAGAGGGACCAGATCCTCTATCTCAGGGGGCATGGGACGGGCTTTCAGCTCGAACGGTTCTTGCTCGTGGAGGTTACAAATGCCATCATCAATCACATCACTGTTATTAGAAGACAAGAGATTCATATGCTAATGCGTCAGATACCTTTTCTCGCGGCACAGGGGTCTCTTCCCAACCAGTGATGATACTCTTTCAACACAACCCTTCTTCACCCCTTCGATTTCACTCTCTCACTTTGAAACGATAGGCATCCTTGCGATCGAGGTAGATCACTTTATCACTTAACCCAGCCTCATCCATCGCCTTTTTGAAATCCGACAACGGTGAGAGGAACACGTCGTAGTCGCTGATTTGAGATATATGTCAGCTTACTAACCCAAAATTGCCCTCATGTACATGTACATATACATATACATATACACACATGAACACACAATCAAAAAAACAAGATAAACACCCTCTCTCTCTTTTCGCCAAGACAAAAAAACAAAAAGAAAAAAGAAAAAAAGAAAAACATACTCATAATGCACCGGAATCGTGACATCCGGCCCCACCATCTGCACCAACCGCACCCCCTGCGCGGCGTCCATGGTCACCATCAGCAAGGGCACGCTGGGGCTGGGGATTGTGGTGCCGCCGAGGTGGATGAGGAGGAGGTCGATGGTCGGGTAGTGGGTGGGGATCTCGTGGAGTTCGGGGACCAGGAGGGTGTCGCCGCTTATGTAGATTCTGTGGGATGGGTGTTAGATGGGGTGAGGAGGGGGTGAGGAGGGGGGGGAAGGGGGTGAAGGTGTGGGGAGGGGAGGGGAGAGGGGAGGGGAGGGGAGAGGATGGGAGGGGAGAGGATGGGAGGGGGAAAAGGGGGCAAAGGGGAGGGGTAAAGGGAATACCTACCGGTACCCGCATTCGAAATCATCTTGGGCTGGGGTATGGTGGCCCAGCTCCAACATCCATCCGTTTGTGGGTGGGACCTACTTTTTGATTAGGACTTAGGAGGTTGGGTGGGTGTATAAAGGTAGGGCGGCTTACGGCGGCTAGGAAGTCGTTCAGGGCGCCCACTATGTTTCCTGGGCCGGGGGGGACGTGTTTTCCGGGCATGCCTGTTATTTTTATGCTGGGGGTCTTTTGTGATGGGGATGGGGTTTTGATGTCGATCTGAGATTTTAGAGGAGGGCTCGGTTAGCGCTTTGCTGGGGATGGTGATATTGGGGGATGGTGGATGGGGATTGGTAGCTGTGGATTTAGGATGGGGGGAAATTTGGATGGGGAAGTTTGGATGGGGAGCGATGTGGATCGAATGGGATGATGGCTACGATGAAAAGACGAAAGACTCACGAGCATGTCATCATAGTGATCGAGGTCGTACACGGCGGTGAAGGCTTCATCAGGGGGTTTTGCCGTCGTGAGGTGCGTTTTTGCGTGGGGGGTTGTGATTATGGGCAGGGAGCGGCGGAGGGAGGATTCGACTTTGGCGTCGAAATGGTCGCTGGAGGGTGGGGGAGGGGGTTAGTTTTGGGGGGTTGGGGGTGTTTGGGTTGGGGTTGGGGTCGATGGATGGATGGGTGATGGGGTATGAAGAGGGGGTGGAAGAGATGAGGGAGTAGGGATGGATGGATGGGGAGGGAGACGTACGCGTGGTAGTGGGATAGGCAGATCAGATCTATACGTGGTAGATCGTGGAGGTCGACGGCTGGGTTCGTGACGCGCGTGCCGGTTACCTTTCGGTTCGGTTTGGTTAATTGAGTCTTTGGATAGATGGGTAGTGGGTGTGTAGGGGATCATTTGTAGGGTTATACATACTCCGGGTCCGAGATGAACGTGGTCGCCGGCGTGGAGGAAATTCTGTTGTGGTGTTAGGGAGGGGTTTTCTCGATTACATGTGATATATGTGATATATATGTGCTTGTCAGGATATGATAGATGCATGTACGTACAGGATCGGTCATGAGGCGGATACCCTCCCATTCCCTTTTACGTAGAACATCGAGTCAGTGGCTATTCTATGCAGCGATTTTCGATGGGGGCTGGTGAAGCGAAGCGTACAATATCGTCGTCGCGGTCCCTACGAAGAAGAGACTTGCGTTTTCATCGCCGGGGTTTTTGGGATGGAGCTTTATTTCTTTGGCGGTGGGGAGGGTGGCGGGGAGAGCGTTGGATTTGGATGGGGTAAGGTCTCGAGTGGGGGGTTCGGAGGTGGAGGGGTCGAGGGTTATGGATTTCATTGTTTGGTTGGTTGGTATGGGGATTTGTTGGTCTTGTTTTGGGGATGGATGGGTTGTGATGTGATTTGTTTATGGTGAGATTGATAGGTAAGTATTTTGGTGGAGGAGCAAAGAAATGATTTGGATAGGCGATGCGGTCATTCTCGATGACGACAGCGGGATTCGAATTTCCCCGCCAATGAGAGGAAAATGGGTTTTTTACGGACGTGATTTGGGTCTGATGTGGATCGAAGATGGATTGACCGTGTATTATCTATGATAACTATGCTATGAGTGATAGTACAGTGTAGTGGATCCCTTGTTGATGGAGTGAATGTGCTGATGAGAAAATCGCAAAAATTCGGACCAGAAGTCACACCAAACACAGTCTGTGCCTAACGCTGCCGACAGAAAGCAGGTTCCCAGCATGGTGTCTCTAAGAGTGTCACGATCCTTCTGTTACACATAGCTCCTGTGATGATCTGGCATCCCTTCCAAACCATTACGATGAGGGCTGCTGGACTTGAGTGGGGAGCCCGCAGCCCGTGGTATCACCGTTGGTGAGCTAGCAAATTCAAAGCACTGTTCAACGGTAGACGACTGTAGGAGATTACTTACGAAAACTGTGCAGCAGGTCGGGCCATAATTGGGTGGACAGAATCCATATAAATAGGTTACTTGACCACCAGCCATGGCATTAATGCCTACGTCGCCGGTGTTAGTCTATCAATATACAATTGGCAGAATATAGAGAAAGAGCTGTAGGGTGTAGGGAACAAGGTGACGGACATCCAGTGGCGGTAGTGGTAGGCTCGCCTGCAACGCCACCAGCGGCGAGGCCGTTGCAGCAGTACAATGTTGCGGGAGTACTGCAAAAGTTTTCGACCGTGCTGTAGCCTTTTGGTGGGGGCCCGCCTGTACCCTAGCTATTGCCAGACGTTGGGACAGCCATGGCGAGATGCGAGATGAGGGCTGCTACGAGCGCGGCCATGAACAACATCTTGATGGAAATATAGGATAGGAGACGAGTAGGTGAGCTGGTTATTATTGATTTGAATTTGATTATGATGGATGTTGGGATAGAATGGGTTTGCTGATAGCAAAAGGAGGACAAGAAAGGCGGTTCCCTTTATATTAGAAGGAAGCTTTTAAGATATAAGGAGGAATGCACGAAATATTCCACTTAAGTAATTTACTCGATAGTCCTGCTCCTACGCCTCGAGCTGCCCCCGAGCCTTACTGTGAAAGATCGAGAACTGAAGAAGAGTGGCCTGCGGTCACGCACTCTGTGTGTTCTAGATTGTCCCGTGGTATTGCTATAGGCACCACCGATGCTCATGAGGGCACCTCCAACACCAAATTCGTCGTCTCAACGAAGCTCTAGCTCTGTAGGTGCATGTGTGGAAGTGCGGCACGAAGGCCACCAATCTGCTCCCACGACCAACGAACAGACCGAGGGAAGAGCCTTGAACGTGTGCTCGGTTGGCGCTGCCACATCAGATGTTTCCATACTCCCCAGCTTTGGTATTCATTGATCCTTGTAGAAGGCTGTCACTATTCAGCTGATGACATCCTGGGTGCGTTCAATCCATTTGCCTTCAAGCGCACTCTGATGACCCTAGGATGAAGTTCTTTCTTGGATCTCCTGTACCAATGAAACGGATGGTAGTCTGTAATTGAAGTATCACTACATAACCAGCAGAGAGAGCAATATAGTGTCAAAAACGAGCATCGTCGTGAGCCTACTTTAGTTACACGTGGCATCGTCCTCATCAATTGAAGCAAATGTTGTACACGTGAGCCATTCATAGCTTTTTGAAGGATTGGTGTACCGAGTTTACCGCAGCTTGAGCGGTAACACACTGCTCCGAGTTCTCCGCGCACGAAGATCGTCACCACTGCCAAGTTGAAAGGGTACTAATACAGATTTCTATCTCGAGAATGTATTGAGCATTCTTCGAGACTTCGAACGTATTCGGTCCGTAAACATATCGTGATGACAGCATCGTGCTGTTGCGGTGTGACGTTGGTGGCATCAGCCTGCACAGAACAAGACTTTCGAAAGGCACGAACTCAGAATCTGCAGTTATGACTGACGAGTACGTGATCGAGACCACACTTCTCCTGGACTACACTTCTCCCTTACCTAAAAGAGGTGTAAGAAGTAAGTCTAGAATTCGAAGTGAATGAGGTCTGGACGCGTAGTGATCTGCGAGGCGGCTCTATCAAGTAGTACCTACCGTGCACACCATCACTTGACCTTAACGTATACATAATTTCCCCACTTCCCCGATAAGTACACTTGTGGACCGAGGAGGCCCGAGCCGGCCAGGAACCACCAGATCGATCATGGAAGGGCCTTGAGCAGATCCGACTCTCGGAGCAAAGTCTGCTTACAAAATCGATCTACCCCGTGCGAAGGAGGGAGAAGGATAGTCTAAGCGAAGAGGTCGTCAGGATCGGTCTTGCGTCCATATGACTATGAAATAAGCGAAGCACAACATCTTCTTTGATGAACAATGTTAGGTCGTCTGTAAGGTAATCATAGTCTCGAGAAGCGTGGTATGTAAGTCATGAACAAGTATGCCGTTCCGTGATTCCTTAGATATACTTGATACCAACAGAACTCGACTCAGAAAGCTGCTGGAGAGGCAGTAGCACAAAGTATCAGAATCCAAGTGCATCGAGCCAACCTTGGCGTCGGCGTATCTGGTTCCTTGCGGGCTTTATTGTATTTTCACGAGTAATTTGTTGTGGTTAAGTCTTGCAGACTTTGTCAGATCCATGAGAGAGGATGCCTAACCGACTCCTTCAATAGGCCTACTGCCCTAGAGTATTTTATCAGCAATCATCACGTTCTGCTTCTCAACATTAGCTGCCGGGAATTCTGTCTAGTCCTCTGAGCGAAGCGGATTCTATCAGTATGGCAAATGGCCGCAAACATAATAATCCAATTCATTTGCCACAAGTCGTCCAACATGAACGAAGTTCACGGTGGCCACTATCGGGTGGAAGACCTGATCATCTCTTCTTACCACACAAACATATGAGAATGGTCACAGAGGTACTGGTTGCGGGTGCCGTACTCATCTCTTCCAAAAACAATGATTGGCTGCTAGAATGGCGTCTGCGAATTTGAAATGCAGATCAAGACTTCAGTGCTATCTCCAAGTTGGGGGCCGTTTTCGGTGTCGTCAACAATTGAACATTTGGTTTTCCAAGTGCAATGCCAATGGTAGCAACCATCGTGCATGATTCACCGTTTCACTACAGCTGTAGGGCAACGATTATCAGTGGGAGCGAAAGGGGGACTCAGTGTATCTGAGCAGAAACATTTCGCTTCCTCAGAGATTGGATGCCAAGATATTGCCAAGTGATACTGAGATAGCGTCTTGGCTGACGTACGAACCGGATGGATTGATGCGATAAGATAAGTCGAACATTGGGTGCGTGCTAGAACGTGGGGACGGGTGGCTGAGAGGTAGAGATTGTGATAAACGGCGCAGTTAGAGGGTTAACAGTCGGGGTATGATTTCCTGGGAGGGTGCTTGGAATTGTTCTATGGATGTTGTTGCATTTCTTGTCGGTGCCGGCAATGGGATTAGGGAGTAGGACATGCGGCATAGCATCTTATCATTGAATGGGAATCTCGCCAAGAGCAGGGTGTCAAATCAAGAGGGTCATAGGATGATGGGCTACGTAACACCAGAATTGGACAAGGGCAAATTGGAATGAGCCCGGCACCTCGAGACTGCGAAGGGGGTCCTTGTGCTACCTTGTGTGCAGCTCAATGTGCGTGAGCTTGTAAGCTTATCCTTCACGAAAATCCTACCCATCCAGGATTTTCTCCTCGTCCTTTCCTATACCCGGAGCCTTCCTGTGCTGGATCTGACGCCACTCTTCCGCATCATCGGCTGCATCTGCATTGTTGGCGGTGATGCTCACGGTCTCATCCTCGAGCTCCTCCGACAAGACGAGGTTGAGCATAATTGCCATGAATGCCGTCACTACAACTGGATAAGCATAGCAACGCGATCTAGCCGACCGAATGTTTACTGACCTGCAAAACCAGTCTCCATAACCAGCACGATGGCGTTGAAGAAACCTTGCTTGGATTGATTGTTCCCTTTGTACGTAAAGACGAAGGAAAACCAATTAGGTACGAGTATGGCACCAAAGCCGAGAGACATGGCCGCAGTCAAGATAAAGCGATTGCGTCGTGTAAATGGCACTGTCGAAATGATGCGGATGCCTGAAACAGCCACGGAGCTGAACAGGAACGTGGTAAGTCCTCCTAGCACAGGAGCTGGGATAGCCACCAATGCTGCGGCAAATTTGGAGAAGACACCCATGATGATGAGGAAGAAGCAGGCACCGTACCCAGCCTTCCGGTTGGCGCACCGTGTCAGTGCAATGACACCATTGTTCTACGCGGAACCAAATTAGTATCACAGGTACAAACGATCACTGAAGCCGCTGATAGAGCGAGACACGACGGGAAGCAAGAAGAAGTTTATAGAGTGCAGAAGATGTGTCTTATAATGAGCCGAATGGCCTGACTGGGAGAAAAGCGATTGCTGAGAACGTACCTGGGCGAATGTTGACATAGGAGTGATGGTGCAAAGGCCCGCGATCAGTCCATTGAAACCGTCTGCAAGCACGCCTCCCTGAATACGGCTATCGAAGAGCTTTCCTTCCACTTCCAGTCTGGAGACATCACAAGTAGCGGAAATATCGCCAATAGCTTCCATCATAAGGACAATATAGACAGCCAGTAACGGTAGAATGATTGGCGCATAGATCGCCAGTGGGAATGTTCTGACCCAGATGAAGGATACTGCGGGAGCTGCGCTGATGCCCGCAGATGAGAAGTATCCGGTAGCGCCAGCGATGATGCATCCAACTAACAAGCCAACCACAACAGCGCAGGATTTCATTATAGGACTTCCAAAGCGCTCGCATAGAATGATGGTTACAAAGACGGAGAAACCGAGCCCAATGTATTCTGCGCTACCCCATGGTAGAGCATGAGGAGCACCAACCGTAGGGCATACTGTGTAAGGTCCACTAGTTGGACGTGTAATACATCCAGGTGTTCCAGCTCCTCCCGCCCAGCCTTGAAAGCCACTTTGGACGAGTGAGATGCCAATAAGCATTACTGTTGGACCAGTAACCAATGGAGGGAAGACTCGCTTTAAGATGGCTGGCTTTGTGAAAGATAACCCAATTTCCAGTAGAGAGCACAGACAGGCAGTCCCAATTAGAGCACCGTAGCCACGAGGACATGGGAGCTTGGTGCCATCAGCAGCCGAGGGGCAATAACCGGTTGCGTACATCTGGGAAAACGCCCCAATCGTAACGGGAATGATGGAGAAACTCGTGCCAACGACGGATATCAAGCCAGTGCCGATATAATATGGTGACTTGTAGATGTGGAATCTGGTTATCTGAATAGAGGATAAAATGCCGCCCACGATGAGAGCTGTTGATACTAGATATTGGGTATCGGCTGCTCCGAGAGCGGCTCCTCCTTGGCTAGCGATGATGATAGGAGGGGTGATGATGCCCGCCAACATGGACAGCGCATGCTGGAATCCAAGGAGAAGTGCCAGGAAGATTGGCATTTTGTCATTGAGTCCGAAGAAAGGGGCAGCTCGCTTCGTCTTCTTCATGAATGGTAAATTCGGCTTGAAAAGAAATGCGTAATCGTAGTCACCGATTAGACCGTCCCTACCTCGTGTCAATAACTAGTTGTATGGGTCGTCTAGTGCTTTCTTGCCTGGTAGTCAATGCTCTCGCAAAACGTTTGGCCTTGTCTCCAAACATCTCTCTTCGGGCCATGTCTGGCCCGATGCGATCTGGGGAGTCATCCATGTCCAGAGTAATACAAAAAATGATTTATTTGCTCAACAGAGACAGTAACCACCTAATATTCCGACGATTAGAGCAGTATTTCATATATTCAGGAGAAATACAGGATTCACAGTAGAAAGCTGAATCCAGAAAGCAAGCCTGAAAGGTCCTCTAGACCTTCAAACCCCAAGTGTGGATGGATATGATGTTTATCCAAAAGGTGATTGCAATCCGCTTGACTGCTATGTTATGAATCTATAGGTGTAGAGTCTGAAGCTTTTGAGGCGAAGATTTGAAGTATTGAGTTGATCTGTCCCACATCGGCAGGACGGTCGATCTTGCCTCGGAAGTGCATAGGTACATAATGCGAGATGCAGGTGCATAAGGCGTCTGCAGAAAGCGTTCTAGGCCCGCATGGATGATAATGATAGGCGGGGAAGCTTATCCTCAGACAGCTTACAGATAACATCGGGGGTCTCCTTGTGATCGGCAGCGGCCGCCAAAAATTTTCCAGCAACCACGCTCCAATATTGCCAAAGGGAGGCGAGACCAACATCGCGCTCCTTTGATCATCAGCGGAGAAGAGGACAGATGTGTTCATCTCCAATGTTCAGCAGACGCCGGGATTCGAAGCCTTTCTTATCTCGAAGGCGCCCAACCAGGGCAGACCATGGTGACCTTCGCTTTTCGCTAAAGCACCCCGCTCGTCTCGGATTGTTGTTTGATGCACGGTTATAGGGTGTTCGATCCCCTTCATCGCGAGGTGACAGATATAGATCTGCGGGTTCCCTGCCTTGCATCGTTGGTTGCCCTCTTCCGGGCTGTTGTAGCCGACCGAAGACAACACCTTGCCGATTATTGTTTGATGTACAGATGTTCTCCAGTCTCGAGAAGGGTGATCTTGTCTCCAACCTCGATCTTGCTGCCTTCCAAGGCCGGGACCATCTGCATACCTAGACATGCATTATTGGGATCCCCTTCATCGATCCGGCGAAAACTTTTCAGCGTTCTGTTCGGCTCGCTACCATGTCTTACACCAGTTGCTGGGTTCACATTCGGTAGCAAACAGCGCACAGTGCGACAAGCAACGTAGTACTCGAAGTTGCCAATCCTGATTCGCTTCCAAGAGTCCTCAGCATAGGCTTCGCCTCCAGTGACGATGATATTGGGACGAAAATTTCGGGCGCCAAGCGGAGGTGCTCCTTTGACCATGTTTCTCGCAACATCATGCACGCTTGCGAGATTCAGGATATGTAGAGGATAGGCGTCCTGGAAGCCAACAGTGGGCTGGTATCCAAGTTGGTCCCTGCGAGGTGCGCAGCGATAGACTTCTCTAGGCTGCGTAGAGAGTCGAAAGAGAGCTAGGTGATTTGTGATGCCCAAATAGGATCGGAGTTCTTGAGTCCAGGATCCAGGTCCCTCAGTACTGGCCATCACAAGCGACGCAGGGCTGTCTTTCCATATCTCCATATCCTCGGTAGTATAGCGATAAGCCGAGATCTGCTTTTGGCTGGGATTGAAAGGTATATGAACTATCCTCTCAGTGTCTCTGCCAGAAAGCGTCAGAGTGTTCCATATTCTCGCCAGGAGCCCAGTATTCCTTGTGAGCGAAGGAAATCTGATGACCAAAACACCGTCGCTTTCAACATTGGGGTGTGCCCTCGAGTATGTTGGAGATGACGGTTCAGGGACCCAGATCTCAGTCTTGATCCTGGCCATAGCCGGTATGCTTCTTTGTGTGATGAACTTCCATACGTGCTTGCCCTTCTCTTGCTTTGAATCATCCAGTCTAGCTGGGAATTTGCCTGTTAATTGCGCGAAGCAAAATTTCCGATCGTATTCCATGCCCATGCCAGTCACCGTGGCTCCGTTGAGCTCAATCCCTGTGCAACTCTTGACTGGATACACCCACAAGCTTTTGACACTCCATGTAGTATCACCACCTCGTTGCTCTGGCGTCGAGTAGCGCTCATTGTGTTCGTCCGTAAGGTTGCTGCGGCTTCGTAGCTGGAGCTTTTGGCATGCCTTGGGCTCGTCGTCTGGGCTTTTCAGACCCAACACATTGCATAGGGTTACTATGATAGCCGAAAGAAAGCAGACGAGTGTGACAGCGATGTAGACTGTCAAAGAGGACTTGATTTGGGGGATAAAGTTCTCAACGCCAATGACCTCAAGGAGAGTCATAGCAATGTGTGGGAGTGGTAATGACTCGGAGCGGAGATGTGAGAAGAAGATGGTGTAGACTTAATTGACTCATTGGCGGCGACAAAATAATTGGACCTGTGTTGTCTTGAAGCCGGATCAAGTCCGCGAGAACTCGGCATGATCTCTCTTAGGGTTAGGGCTGCACGCCCACATGTTATGGCGAGAAAGCCTATGGTCCAACGTGTCTGCCAGATCGGTTTACGTAGTAACGCTGTGAGACAAACGAAACCTCCATACAGATAATTATGGCAAGTTCGGATATCAACAATTTCTCCTCATCTTCCCCACGTACGTCCTCATGGATCCTCTCTCATTACCGAGCTGAGAACCAAAGACCGTCTTCCCACTCTCTCCGCTTCGGAAGCTCTTCAAGAACTCAGCTCAACGCCAAGAAGACCGCTCTCGACAGGCTTGAGACACCTGGATGCTCTCCTCCAGGGTAGAGATGATGATCTAGCAAGCCAACATCATTCTCTGGGAGGGATCTCGCGTGGGGAGATCACAGAGGTACCTAGTCTGTGTCTTCCAGGTACTTGGTGGTCCGTTGATGATATTAGGTGTATGGCCCACCTGGTGCTGGGAAGACAGCTTTGGCGTGAGTGTTTGCTTCTGAGGCACTACGGGAGTGTTCACGGATACGTGCAGCCAGGTCATCTGACTGGGTGTATCATATCAGATTGCAGATTTCTGCAAACGTTTTGCGTTCGGGTGGATCAGTCATATGGGTAGGTAAGCTATACAACTGATCGTTGAAAATACGTATATGGAGATCGATAATCTCTAATCAATATTACAACAGATGGCTCATATCAACTCGTGGGCTCACGACTGAAAGACTTCTTCTCGGATACCCAAAAGTCGCAGAACCAGCCAACGCATGGCACTGAGCCCGCCGACCGCCCAGACACACGGCTTGACAACTTCCACCACTTCATCACACCCACATTAGCGCACCTCCTGGTGCTCCTCACGCCACAAGCCACCACATTCCCACCTCAGGGGACTTCTCTGGTAGTAGTTGACTCAGTTTCGACGTTGTTTGCTCTAGCATTTCCCAAGACAACCGAGATAACAGACCAGCAGCAGACACCTGTCAAGAAAAGCGACACTGCACAATGGGCATCTGGCAGACGATGGGCGGCAATGGGAGACTTCCTATCCAAGATCGGTAGACTTGCAGCGACTAGGAATATTGCCGTACTCCTTACTTGCCAAACCACGACAAGGATTCGATTTGAGACTAGAGCGGTACTACATCCAGCCATCTCTGGTACTGCATGGGATACTGGAATAAATACACAGATCATAGTTTTTAGAGATTGGATGTTTCAAACAGAAAATGCCCAGAGCAGCCAAGGAAGTTTCATGCCGGGTGTGAGATTTGCAGGGGTGGTGAAAGCCAAGGGTGTCGCATACGAAGGTGTTGGCAAGGTTGCCACCTTCCGGATCGAAAGGGTAATTGCTCAAGATTGTGGCGCTACAAAGGCAAGACTAAGTTGGAGTAGGATTACCTTCAAGAGGTCACAGTGGACCTGGCGGATATGACAAGGAACGCGTCACCTATACTGCCCGCCACATCCCTGAAGCGCAAGCGAGGTGAGATTGTGGACAGCCAATCCGAAGATGAAGCAGCGTCCGACCGGGAGTTTGGCTGGGCGGTTGATGATGAGACAGTCAACGCCGAGGAGTTACTTCAATGAGCCATGAGAGAGATACTCCGCTATTTGAATCGATGGGTAGGGCCGCATACTGCATCTGGGATATCGAGCTGATCGATTACAATGCATTGTGGTACAGCAACCAAGGGAGGTTGGGGGCGGCATAGTGTACCGTCGCACTCAGAAGGAGAGATAGCAGAACAAACCCCAATCACTCACTGAGTTATGGGGAATCATCGGAAATCCTTCCTCACCCAAGGGCCCCCAACGGAAAGTGCTCCATGGATGGTGACGACAGCGTATCGACGGCAGCACACCACTTTCCACAAGTCGCAGCCTTGCGCGTATCGGGAGCAGTCGGGCCTTCTTTCCCTCTTGAGAGATAAGGTGAAGGATGGCATGGATACTGGGAGAGTGAAGTTGCAGGAGGAGAGCCGAGGGAGTGGCACAGTGGCTCAGACCGCGTCACAAGAAACGTGGCCTGATCACTTCCCCACGATTTCCAGTAGCGCTGAATCGCGATAACAGCCCCACAGTTTCGGAAACTTCCAGCCACCGTCGCGCAGAAGATTGGGCATGGGGGATTGGGGGAAGCGCTATATTCGCTTGCCGAGCGAAGAGATAAGGGGACCACCTCGGAACTGCTTCCCCGCCAAAGTGACAGTCTGATAGAGGCAAATCAGTCCTAGAGGCTAGATAGAAGAATGACTCCGATCAGTACGGAGTATTTGAGACTGCCAGCATGGGAGGAAGAAGCGATGGCTCAATATTTCACTTCACTCTTGTATCATTTACCTAGGCAAACACGTGCTTGATACTTCATGCACTCTAGACGGATTTCTTGTGGAGGCTTGGGCAACGAATCAAGCGCACTTCCGCAACACATGCGGGCATGCCACGCGCATCGCGATCTATCCCACACCCCCCATACTTTATCCTAAAGTATTCGCCCTCGAGGCGGAAGTCAAGTCGCATCCCCCACGCTATGGTTGGGTCTTGAGTGATCTTGGGGGCTCACCGTTCAGGACCGGTGCGACGGATAGTCCTCCCACACCCCCGGATCCCATCACCATGCAGCCAAGACTTTTATACTGTGTAAACAACCGACGGCAAGGCAGTCAGGATTGTCTCAATGTCTCACACACACCACACAGCGCAGAATAAGGCCTACCCCACACCGACTGATCGTTGGCCTGCGTCTTCTCGGCTCTGATCTTCTCAGCAAATCTGTGGGGACATGGGCAGACAGTGTCATGCAATCGGTGATCTCGGTCACCCACATCGTTGGAATTGCTTCATCGCACACGTGCCTTGCCTTCTGCATTGCGTAGAACATGTATAGCTACGACGAATATCAGCGAAGGGAAGGTGTTGTGTACATGGACCGCGCATCGGACAGCGGCATATCTATGTGATGCCATACCGTTGATGCGGTGTTGGACGGAACGGGACCAACATAATCCATCCTCGCGAGGAGCCTTGTTGGTGATAGAATACCCCACATCCCATCCTTCCACCTCCTCAGCTTGCGCGTGGCCCCCATCTTCCCGCCACGGCCACTTTCCCACCTCGGGTCGATCTGTCATCTCCCTCAGCTCTGTCTCACTTGCATCAGATGTCCACCGCTGAAGATGGCGAGGAGGTGTGAAGGCGGTGGAGGTTGCCTGATAGAAAGATGTATGTGGTTGGTGTAAGCGTATTGGTAGTCGCAAGTAATCAAGCTATCATTGGTGTATTCCACCGCAGTCCAAGCATAAAACTAGCAGTGTGCCATGTAAGAGCGAGTAATGCATATTCTAATCCAGGTACCACGTTTTCTCAGCCTGCATTTCCGCATCCGAGATAAGCCCCACACGCCCTTTCCCCATCCTCCCCAATAAAAGCATCCACGGCGCCCCCCCCCCCCCGAACACTCGGGCCAACGCATCGAACATCCCGTCAACACCTTCTCGTCACCACGGTTGACCCTCATATACCCTCGTGGCTGATCCTCCGCATCTGTTCGATCCCCTTCCACTTGGGAATCACCAGCAGCGACTGCCATATACAACCTTACACTGCACGTTCACCGGACGCTGCTGTACAACTTTGCAGTACGCTACGGGATCCCTGCTGTGCTACATTCGGAAAGCTCTTCATTTGGTGCAGACTGGAATCAACGAGCTCTTCCACCTGCAGTGTTCTGGGACTTTCTGGAAATTATCCTGCAGGACATCGACCGAGCTGAGCGGGACATAGAGACACAGTGGCAGTGCATTCCCACTTTTGACAGAACCCATCAAGCAGCAAAGGCTTGGCTTGGTCTGCATCAAGATCACCATCCAATCCAAAGGTGTCGACCACACAGTCAGCCAGAAGAAGGTTGCAAGACCCGGCAAATCCTCGTGGACCAGTCCGAGAGACCGCGGACGCTTCTCCACTCCAAAACAGAGTGAAAGGCAAACACCTCACAAAACGCTTACCCAACGAGCGTTCGCCAATCCAAACAAGGCTGCAAATAGATTTGGTGGTCTTGCTCCTGACTAGCGCAAACGCACAAGTGGCAGAGGCACGAAAAGATCCCAGACCCAACATTCCCCACAAATTATCGGAGTCAGCCGGTACCTGCACGCCCTTGCGACTTGCATTTGCATCTGCTTTTGCTTTTGCGCCTACTGCAATTCACCTTGTCACTCACTGCCTCAAGAGCAGAAGCAGGAGCAGCAGCCTATTGAGGGCTTCCAAGGCTGTCTGCAGTCTGAGAGCTGTCTCGTGTCCACTTTTCTTCTCATCAGGCTTTTTATCATTTGTCAAATATACGTTGACTTTTACATCCATTCCCGACGTCGCGTCTACACCAGACCGACTTTTCCTCTCGCCAATACACCCCAAACCCCCACGCAGATCCTCTCATGCAGCGTGCAAGTTCGGCCCTGCAGTTCTCCAACCTGTTGAACCCGCTACCACAGCCCTCGTCATACGATCAGCAACACCATCTTCAAGGAGGAGGATACACTCGGGAGCAAGGCGGAATGAGCGCGGCCGTCAAGGCGTTGCCGCCTCTCGTGGGTGGACTCCCCGAAGACAAAGGACAAGACCTGCCCCGCCCCTACAAATGCCCCCTCTGCGATAAGGCTTTCCACCGTCTCGAACATCAGACCAGGCACATAAGAACGCACACGGGGGAGAAGCCGCATGGCTGTCAATTCCCCGGGTGCACCAAACGCTTCAGTCGGTCGGACGAGTTGACTCGGCATTCGAGGATACACAACAATCCGAATTCGAGAAGGAGCAACAAGGCAATAGCAAGCTATGCGCAGGAGCAGGCCATATCGGCATCGATGATGCCTCCACCTCCCAACACCATCTCCTACTCCGCACCCACCTCGAAAGCGACCTCTCCGAACGTCTCTCCTCCAAACTCGTACTCGCCCTACTCGAGCCACACACCCTCTGCACTCAATCCATTTATTCGGAGCAACGGCAACAGTCCCAACGGATCATCCTACAACCCACTTGACATCAACCTCCTCGCAACGGCAGCCTCCCAAGTCGAGCGCGAAGACCAGCAGCCCAATCAATCCGTCGCGCGGCACCACCATCATCATCACCATCACCATCACCCATACTTCATACATGGCAGCAACAGCGCTGGCCGACTACCCTCGCTCTCGCAATACGCCTACTCGCAGTCAATGTCACGCTCCCACTCGCACGAAGACGATGATCATCCAGACCGTCGCATCTTCAAGCGATCGCGACCGGCCTCCCCACAATCAACCGCACCCTCCTCTCCAACATTCTCCCACGACTCGCTCTCCCCAACGCCAGACCATACTCCGCTTGCAACACCGGCACACTCCCCTCGTCTCCGACCCTACGGCGACAACGGTCTCCACCTCCCCGGCATCCGCCACCTCTCGCTCACGCACGCACCCGCCCTCGCACCGATGGAGCCACACCCCGAAGGGACATCTCCATATGGGAGTCTATGCAATCAATCAGGCTACAGCGCCGTCCCGCGCATCAGCGAGATCATGGCCCGAGCGGACGGCACGCAGAGGAAGTTGCCCGTTCCGCAGGCCCCGAAAGTGGCCGTGCAGGACATGTTGAACCCCAGTGGCGGATTCGGCAGTGGAACGTCGAGTACGGCGGGAAGTCAGGCTGGCAATGACTTGGCGGAGCGATACTGAGGATTGGATGTTGGTGCGATAGGTCTGGCTGCCTGGCGCCGTCTAGCACCATTTCTCAAGCGGATTTTTCTTCAATTCGATGACTATAGAATTTGGGCGAATGCTACAGCAGCTACGAGTGCGGGCTAGGGCGTTTGATTTGACATACATGTTAGAGATTGGTCGGCGGGCTAGCGAGGCCAATTTTGGGATACATGGAAGATTCCCTATAGACTACTTTTTTTGATTTTGAAATTCGGATTTAATCGATGCTCGTTTTACTCTTCTCTAAGCTACTCTGCTCTGCTCTTCTCTGCTTTTCTCTGTGCTTTTGATAAAAATGATTGATCACCCAACCCTATCCGAGCGAGAGCGAGATCGAGATTGAGGGCGATCCGATAGACTCATACAATCGACATCTAACTTACGAGATCTCCAATTCGATACCCTAGATATCAAAAGACCATGGGTCAAAACACCTACCTACATAGAACCATGCCGAATTCTTCCCGAGTGCGAAAGCAACGTATGCGAGTACTCTTACGCAAGTTTTGGCATCGTTCTGCTGTAGAATAGAATAGAATTAAATAGTCACCTGTTTCCTTTGCTCCCAAACCCGCGGATTTGCAATCGTTTATTTGTGCACGTAGGTATCCCTAGAATACTTCAAGCCCTTACGCTAGGTAAGGGTTGATGGGAGACTGGGATGGTAGATAAGGGCGTACCTAGGATCTAGAATACAAGTGATGTTTCGCTGGAACTAGTGTCGAGATGCCACGTATCCAATTTACCAGTCGAATAGATATTGCTTGAGCGGATTGTCGGCCCTTGGTCGAACTTATGTTTTAGTATTCTATCCGGTTTTTTTCGAGCTCTGGAAGTGGGGCGTACGATATGAGAGGATTAAGGATGTGTGCTCTCTGGCTGGATGGGAAGCTGGGTTTTCTGATCGATGAAGGACCCATGGAATCCTACAACCAGTTGCTTGCTGGGAAAAATGCATCTAGTTCTATCGAGGGTCGACGACGGCGTTCCTATTCTAAGTGTCCACCAGCACCGCTATAACCCGTCCATTATCTCGAATGAGACTACACACAACAACCATTCACCATCCAAAATGCCTCAAGCGATAGGTATCCACTTCGGACCAGCCCACATCACCATCACCCAAGCCCTCCCCTCCAACTCCAACCCCACCTCCTACGCCCCCATCGCCATCCACCCCACAAGCCCCCCCTACCAATCCCTCTTCCTCTCCCTCCTCCACTCCCAAGTCCAAAACGATCTAACCACCCGCCCCCGCGAATCCCTCCCACACCCCCACCTCCACCCCCCCGAATCCCAATGCAGAAATGCAGAAACCCTACTCAGCCACGAACTCGCAGCCGCCATCGCCTGTATCCCGTCCGCTACGGTCGACGACGCAATAATCGTACCAGCAATCACCATCCCCTACCACTGGAACGCAACCATGCGCCGCGCCACTTTCGCCGCTGCGACCGCAGCACACGTCCCGCTCGCGGGCGGCCATGTGCTGTTCAAACTCCCTCGCGCCGTCGATCGAGCGTATGAGCTCGCGTCGCGACTGGAGCTGGCCGACTATTTTTTCCTCGTGGTGGATTACAACGTTGCGTATCTGCATCTCCTCCTCTGCGAAACGGCGGAGGGGGGCGGGTATGGGATCGTAGAGGCACAGGTGCAGTTGTCGCATTTGGGAGAGGGAGCGGGTGCGAGGGATGGATTGGGTTATCGTGATGATGTCGTTGCGGCTCTTGAGCGGTTCGTGGCGGTCACGACTGTGGGTGGGGATGGGGGATGGGTTTATGGGGAGGGGCCGTGGAGGCTTGTTAGGGCGGTGTGTGTTTCTGGCGACGCTAGTTTTGCGGGGATGGGGTTCATGGGGGAGGTTCTGAGGCGGGTTTTTGGGGGGGAGGTGGTGAGGGATGATGTGCTTCCGTTGGGGTTTGTTGGGGCGGTGGGGGCGGCGAGGGGGGCGAGGGGGCAGGTGGAGGATCCGAAGACGATGGCGGATTTTGTTTCTGCGCCTGTTTTTCTTTCGGGTGAGGAGGTAAAGGGGGAGGAGGTGAAGGGACATACCGACTAATCAATCTCAGACGTGGGTTCCTACTAGGAAAGGTAGTATACCATCATCTCTCTCTCTCTCTCTCTCCCTCTCACCATCCCTCCCTCCCTCTATCTATCCCGCAAGTCTCGCCCCCATCCAATTCAATCCAATATCAATTCATCCCTCTATTCTACTCCACCTCCTTCCTCCTACCGCACATGAGATAGTGGTGTATGTGTGGCTATATGCAGGTAGCTAGATAGGTAAAAAGGTAGGTTTATAATAAGGTGATTGGGCGATTAGCTGGTCGGTAGTTAATTACTAGAGGGAGGGAGGGCGGGGGGGGTTAGAGGATAAATAAATTTGAGGGTTAGATTAGTTTCCATGTTAAAAAGATAGATATGTTTAATATTGAATTTCATCTTGATATACTATATCGTGATAATTTAATATAATATAACCTAATATATCGTGACGGAGTAAACATATTTATAAAGGTAGGCTACGAATTAGATAATTAACTGAATTCGGCTCGCTCTGCATGGAGGATTGGGAGGTCTCAGTATCTTTTATATCGTTAGAACGAGGCTTCTAGTCATGGTGGATATTAGATCGTTCAAGACTAAGCGGCGTATGGCGTAGCCTATGTGGAGAGCATATTTTTGTAACATGATAGCATCTATATTCAGCATGTGCTTGTGTAACGAGTCGAATCTCGCTCCTCACTGCCTTTATTCATTACGAGTTGTTGGTATGTCACAGATAGATGGATAGATAGATACGCTGAACTCACAACCTTCACAAGTATCGTTCGATTGATTGCTTATGGACAAGCCAGCCAGTCCCCCTCTCCATAAGGTCCGCTTGACAAAGCCCATCGCCGATTGCAATGCTTCTCACGCACGCCACGTATGATGAAATGTAGAAGTAGGCCAGATGCGGCTTTGCGTCGAGCCCACCTTATCTATTAATAGGTTATCGATAACTTCATGCATGCACGCATCCATGTACGCCGATAGGTACATTGATAGCGGGTGTGGGGTGCATATGCACTGATCCACAGTCCTTCCGTTCGTTCGTAAGGTAGGTAAGGTAGGTAAGGTATCAAAGCGCTGCTCAGCGCAAGCGCATGGATCGACGGGATCGGAATCTGCCACAAGTTGGGCTGTGCGTTGCATGAGGTACGAATATGCATGAAACGTGGGACCCTGTACATGTGTTCGCGTCGCATGTTCGGTGGTGGATCGTCGATGAGGTTTATTTTCTGTTGGGAGCGTGGGAGGGTGGTGGTGGTTGGAGCGGGTACGGGGTAGATCGGAGATCGAGGATCGGAGGATTTTGGGGATATCGATCTTTGTGGCGGTGAGGTGGTGGGGGGGGAGAGTGGTTGGCGCTGTTAATGGGAGTTGCAGATGGTGGAAGTAGTGGTTTCAGGGGTAGGTATGAAATCGATGTTGACTTTTCTTGGACTGGGATGGATTGGCATCTGTCGGTACGTAAGCGCGAACCAGTGGGTCTGCTGCTCCGCAGTCCATTCGTCGTGTTTCCACTTTTGACCTTGCGGAGTTGAGAGATGGTGGCGGATGCATACTCTTCCTGCAACCTGACTCCTCGCTTGACTAGTCTCTGGGTCGTCCTCATATCAAGCGATTAGTCGTGTCTCTGCCTTGTTCCTAGGTCCTCGTTCTTGACAAAGAGGGTAGATATATGACTAGTGTAGTTGACTGAATACGACCTACCGGTATTTCCCAAATGCTGTTAAGGTAGGTCAAGGAGGCCTGAGACGTCTGGGAAGGGTTTTCGTCAATGGTCGAAAGCTGAGATTGACTCATTCCAAATGCGCTCAAATCTCGATACAGTTGTACTTGGGCTAGGGTTTCCTCACCCCTGTCGAGTATATAAGTTCTGATCCTTAATGGATACAGGTAAGGTGTTGTAAGTCGCACCGAGGGTTCTTCCTGATGAAACAATCAAGGTGGGTCTGTAGAATGTGCGGTGTTGAAAGCGCGAGCAAAAACTTTCAACTCGTGGCTAAGCCCAGATCTTTTCAATGATTGTTGGGACTAGAATCCGCTTTTCTCTTACACCTTTGAATTTGCCTGTTTGACAATCCGTAGTTGGCTGAGACGGACGTCTTGGATGTTTCATATTCAACGACTGGCCTATGAGATTCCGCACCCAGCTTGACGGAGTCGCATTAAAGACTTCGATTGTCTCGAACTTCGTTCAAGTCTGGTTATCTCGATGAGAAAACTGTATGCTCTAGAAACCGAACGAGGCGGTTGTTTGCGGATCAGTACAAATTCGGGCACATTTTCCCCTTGGCTACTTTTTCTAGAGATCCCTGCTTTTGCAGTGGTTTGATGATCAAGTACCCAAGTGAAGGAAACAGCCAAACTCACCGAGTAGAAGGTGAGTTCGAGGCAAATACCCAAAATTGGTAGTCGCTGTCTCCAGCTCTGTATCAATACAGCAGTAGTGTTGACAGACATCGTTTGATCCCGTTAGAGATCACCTGAAAATTGACTTCTCGCCCCAATCAGGATGTCCTGGCGGTGGAGCTTCCCACTATCTCTGTAAAGCAAAGTAGCTTTTTGGCTTCAGCAGGAATCTTGCTTCCAACAGGATAGATGCTCCTACCATAGTGACTATCAACCTCAAGTGTTGATTGTTCACCTCTATTTTGACTCGGATGGGAAAAGAAAGGTCCATGTTATTTGGTCGAGATTCTCGAAGAAGATTGACATTTCAGACCTAAGCCCACATTCTCTGAACTTCCACAAACACAACATTCCATCCACTACTTATAAATCAAACCTCTTATCGCGTGCAGTGAATCTGAGATGGCCGATCTAGTAGGTTGGGCTGTGACGCAGTGTGATTTTGAGGGATTCATATCGTATAATAAAACTAACTTATACTTCTGCACCAACAGACTCCACATCTTGATTTGAAATTTGGGATTAGCACATTGGAATCATGATAGCACCATTCTGGAATGCAGACACCAACGTCGATGGTTGACGCCGCTCAACGTGGGTACCTTGACAGCTGTCTCACGAAGATTGATAAGGTCGTGGTTTCTTCCACACGTGGCAGAGGCCAGAGGACCGGATGAACTTTGTCTGCAACAGAAACATAATAAATGATGGCATGGCGTATTCTCCCACCTGTGGTCAGTGCAAAAGGTTACTGCATTTCCGCTGGGACATACAGAAACGTGTGCATTTACCCTGGCCAGTTCCTGCCTTTCTCGAGTGCATGACCGCTGCCGCTGTTGCTGTAAGCAAGTTCGACCAGCGATCGATCGAGCCTCCCCGGGCCTTGATGGTGCACAATGTTTCGCGTCTTGCCTTGACACCCCAAAGTATTTTTCAAGAAGCCGCCAAAATCTCCACCGAGGCCCCTCCGAGTTTCTGCCACCGAATTCGGCTTTGAGTCTTTGCATCTTTGCATCTTCAAGAAATCCAACTCACCGTGAGTCTTACAGATGCGTACATCACAGTGTTAAGCCATTGTCCAATAGGCCTCTGTTTCATCTTCGTTCCCAGCCACCGGTATAATAGTTGGGCTATGGAGAGAATTGCAGGATCTCTCCATGAGTGATACTCATGATCATTGACCTAGTTCACTCAGGATAGTTTTTTGATTGAGATGATACATATTTTCCCAAGGATGTTGAGGAAGCCTAGGTGCAGCAGATATCCAGGGAACACAGATGGGGAGACATCTTGATCGATAAGTCCAAGGTTCGTCAACGGTTCATGTGTTGTTCCACCACCAATCAGCAGCCTCTTAGCGCGTTCCTCTATCTTGCCAAGACGCTAAGGATCAGAGGCGACTAATCCGCAATCGTATCTTTGAATCTCCATGCTTCCATAAGCATCGGTCAAGGACTGCTTGATGGCAACATCACGCAAGAGACCAGTTCTCCTTATACCGTTCGCATCGCCATGACACACAGAGCAGTCGCTCTCAAGGATGAAGGCAACAAGTGAGGCGTTTGCTCCCCAACTTTCCAGCCTGATGCTCATGTCGTACAGATTCTTCCAAGACGGCAATTGGAAAGACGCAGAGTCCCTATACTCTCAGGCGTGCGCCCCCCTCTCCAAAGTCTTACCCTTCAGCTCTGACAATTCCAACCCCAGCATCCAGAAAGATCCCACAAACCCTAAGATATTTACCAACCGTGCCATCACCCGAATCAAGCTTCAATCATGGGATGCATGCATAGACGACTGCATCAAAGCCGTCGAGCTCGAGCGTTCCAATATGAAAGCGTACTACTACCTTGCGCAAGCCCAGCTCGCTCTCAACCATCCCAACGAAGCGCTCAGCTCTGCGCTGACAGCATACGAGAAATGTCTAGAGACATGGAGTAGTAGCACGCAGGCAGTATCGGGGCTGGTATTGCAGGCGAAAAAGCTGAAGTGGGAGGCGAAGGAAAAGGAGAAAATTAGGCAGCGGAGTGATCTGCTGAGGGAATTAGAGGACGGGTTAAACAACAGGAAAAGGGCTGAACTACGGGATCTGAAACATCTGCACTTGGACGCAAGCGACGAAGCGGAAGAGAAGGCTGACGTTGAGCTTTCGACGAGAACGAAGATCGAAGAATTGAGGAACGTCTTTGCTGTGGCGGACCCCAAGTATTTGCAGCGAAGGGTAGATCACCTATTTAGCTACGATGAGACTTCGAAAAAGGCTAATGAGATGTCTACAGGAGGTCCCAGACTACCTGATTGATGCAATATCATTCACAGTGATGCACGACCCTGTGATGACCAAAACGGGCAATTCATACGACCGATCGACGGTAATGGAGCACCTGAAGCGATCCCACACCGATCCCTTGACGAGAGAACCCTTACGACTTGAAGACTTACGGCCTAATTTAGCGTTGAAGCAAGCGTGCGAGGAGTTTTTGGCTATGAATGGGTGGGCAGTGGATTATTGATCTAACATGCCGGCTAGGATAGTCCTCTCTACACGATGGTCGATATTGGCTAGAAGCGTCTGATACCCAAGTTTACTGCTACAGCCATCTTCCCCAACTTTATATCTCTCCTTCCGAGAATCGATATTCAACTACGTTTTCTATGCAAGGTCTACACTACCAAGATATTTCAATATCTTTTCACCAGTCCCATATAGTACGAAAGATAAGCTGCCCTGGTCGGACAAAAGCACGACCATGAGATCCGACTGGCGGTAATGGTGTATGTACCTCTCAGACCCCCAACCACAACTACTCGAATTCCACCCATCCCCTCGCCATCTCATATCTCCCCCACCTCAGTACGATCCTGCAATCCCAACATCAGTGCGAACCATCCACGAAAATCAAACTACACAAACTTCCAAGAATCGCCATACGTGATCATACCACAGCCTATCGTGATAGGTTGATGAAAGCCAATTTACCAAAATACTAACACGGGCTCGTTATATATCTATACTATACCCTAGTATTAACGCTGATTAGTGTCAACCGGCCTCAAGCACGCCATTCGTTATTACGCCAGATGCCATAATACCCTCTTCTCTCCGATCTAGAATCCGGAAGTATTACAAGATGGAATGGCGGTGGTGTCATAGTAGCGGACCGGACCCTGGAGCAAACATCCTGTGGGAAAAATACTTTGGCACGGCGGTATCCCGCTGCACCAGCTTTCAGGGCCCGATGATTTGTTATCGCAGCTTGTGGAGTTATGGGCGCTGAACATCGATTTTGCGGATACATCACGTTTATTTGTACGATTCAAGTTGTTAAGGGAGGCGTGATTAATGTTGGTCACCGAGACTCTTCAGTATATTCACCATGAAGACTAGTTGCAGAATCTCGTCACCGATGATATTCAAAGTTTTCGAGGTGAAGACGATGGATGCACCACCTTTGATGGAATGTATCACTACACGAGCGACAAATAGGTGATTCGAATCACGAATGGAATTCCTCCCGGAGATGGGTTGGAGGATATGTACATGACCATCGAAACTCGTTATTGGTTCGATATGTTATGTGGTGATCTGATACTAATCAGGAGTATTTAGATGTAAAGATTTACCCTTGCACGCCTACCCATCCTTCCCAATCATTCACCATTGAGGGACCGCTGGTTCTGCATTCTCCTATCTGACCCTTGAAGCGTGCTCGAGATGGAAGAGCTCTTTCGATGTCGATATCCAAATCGATCCGCGAAACTATGGAATACCCATCCCGCACAAGCTGCACTGCCTACTACCCACCTCCAGCCATTCCTGTCGCCGCGAGATGCTCTAGCAGGCATCAACATTTCTGACCACGAGACCCGAGTCACAATTAGGAATGTCACCGGCAAGCTTCTGCTTTATGGTCTGGAGTTCCTAGCAGCTGTCATATGTATCTCGCACCCGATCGCGGGCGTGGGTGTTGGTTGGATGTGTTGCTGAAGAGGTGCTTGGTGGACGAGGGGTTTTATGCGTTGTACTGGTATTGAGATGCTAGGGAGCTATGGGAGAGTAGGAAGCAGAGTGTTTTCGTGTCGCTATATTTGTCGATTATGACTCTTTGGCGTATGCGTAAACTGGAGTTGGGAGGAGGGTCTGGTGCATGGCTGTCGAGGGGATAACTCACGGTCTGGCCAGGGATACAAATAAGAGAATCGAAAATTGGGAAGTTGGGGAGTGTTTTGGCTGCTCTGTCGTTGAAGATTTTGCAAGTGATATGTAGTTGTTCGGCTTATAAGTGTCATCTCTCTAGACATCGCGGCATGGACAGGGTTGTGTATCATATGCCTAATGGAGGGTGGATACCGCGAGAGGCTTAAGAGCTACCAATGAAGACCGTAGATTACTCGGGTTCTGTAGAGAATTGTGCTTTCCGAATTGTGCAGGACGTCTACTGGTCGTGGCTTTTCAAGGATACATTCTGGGTTATGGGCCAGTTCTTGTTGCTGATAGGAAAAGTAGGATATTTATTGCAGTAGTCGTGGACAAAGTACTGTTCAATGAAAATGATGGAGGTCATGTGGTAGATTGAGCGGTTTTAACGTCCTCGCAAGACTATCAGTGAACCATTGGTAGTAAAAGTTAATTACTTGCTCTCTGCCTTAATCTTCGACCTCTTCTGTAGCACAGTGTCTCTTCCTCACTGTGCCCCTTCCCTCCTCCCTCGCAACCGGACTGGAAGACTCAGCACTATCCCGCGCCTTCAGACTACTACGCGTAATACGCCCACTTGTCCTGCGGCCCGTCGAATCCTCTCTCATCAACACAGGATTCTCGCGGTTCTGCTCTATGCCATCTGCAGGCGACGTAGCTTCGCCCTCAAGCTCTCTCATCTCATACGGCGACGGGAGGCTCCTCCATCTCTCATCTCGAACGGCCTTTTCCAAACAGTAGCTATGATAGAACTCCAAGAACCCTTTGCGGCACGCCAGTTTCCGAAAAGTTTTCTTCTGCATCTCCCGAGTATATGGGTTCTCAGAGAGCCCCACATGTCCCACGTCGCCTCCAAGCACTTCTTCGACGACGTTCTTGCAGAAGAAGCACAGTGCCTCCAGATGTCGAGGTAGAAGCTCCCTACCATCCTTCCGCATCACCACCGCGCTGTCCAGTACAGTTTTAGCCGCGAAGCCGAAGCCATCAGCCTCTAGATCACCGATGATTTGCAGCCATGTCGCGAGTGGGTTGGCTCTGTTGTTGGAAGGGTCATGTTTGTAGGTCCGCATCCAGATAGGCAGATCGATCATGGAGGGTATTGAGCAAGGCAGATCGTTTGCGTGCAATATAGCTTCGATCCCCGGAACGACCGTAGAGGCAAACGGTTTGGTCTTGTTCTTCTCCATGGCGCCTTGGCAGTAGATGATTGCGCCTTTGATCTCGGTTGTGTCTGGGTAGGGACCTTTCAAATTCCTTTTGTATAGCCATTCGTGGAGCCCAGGAGGCATTGTCAGGGTTCTATGCGATGAATCCTGAACTGAATTGATCGAGTAACGAGGGTCATCGTCGTTGTAATCTGTCTCGTTGAACCTTGGTAGCCTCAGCTCTTCGAAGGGCTCCCTCGGAACGTTCGTCACCTTTGTCTTCAATATCGTGGGCATATCTTTGCGAGGCTTGAGCTGATTTGTGACTGTAAGAGTGGAAGGTCGATAGCTTCGCTGTCTGAAGTGACAAGATAAGGAGACTTTCGTTTGAATGGTTTGGAGTGAGAGGTATGTAATTGTGTTGTTTGCTTGGGTAAAGTGACGTGGTTCTTAATGAGATCTTGATGAGATCGCAGTTATGATTTGAGGCGAATCGAAGGTTTACAGTAGGAGATTAACAGGATAAACAAGAACCGATGCTCCTTCTGAGATTCACTTCTGTTGGTGTTGTACATGGGAAAGTAGCGGGACGTGAGGCAACATGCTGAAAATTACACTAAACCTTTCATTCAGACTCGAGCGTCTGAAAATGCACCCGCCTCAGTATCGATTGTATGCAGACTCATGAACGGTCGTACCCAACTTGGTACGGTGATAGAATCAAAGGCCAGCTGTGCTGCGGGTCCGGTGACGCTGACGTAGACACGCACTTAACAATAAATATAATGGAAGATGGATCTGAGCTGGAACGTTCGATCGAATCGGGTGTTAGAAAGTGCCTATTGTTGATAGACAAAGTGGATGAAATCGCGGGAATGTTTGGCTGACACTGAATACCTCAAGTTGAAACTTCGCCTCTATAGTCATCGAAGACCTACACTGGCGATAACGACAATTATGAAAGTGTCAACGAGAACAATTTGGCAGTACACGTTCAGCTCAGCACTTCTCAATGCATCATGTATAATCAAGACAAGGAGCGTTCCGTAGGTCTTACAAACTTAGATCTCCATGTTGATAAGCATCAATCTCTTAAAAACATGAGCAAGAATTCAATCACCTGTTGGACGACGCTAGCATAGAGCCTCGTTGGACTGGCAAGACGGAGGGAGTAGACGTCTAGCGGGATGTAATGTTATCTCAAGTGAACTCTCTGTACGTCTACAAATTTGGAGGCTCTTGAGTCCCTGGTGTATGCTGATCCCGAGAGAAGTAATCCCATTGACCTGGTGGTGGCTTCTCATCAAGCTCTTCCCAGCTGTATCAATAGTCAGCTCAGAACTCTAAGTAGAAACGTGAAGACATCAATACGCACACTTTCGACTCTAGCATAGTATTCACCAGCTTCAGCTCGCCTTCCGCCACTTCTATGACTTCCTCGATCAGACCGCCACCTATCTGGGTTTCTGCATCACCAATCCTGGAGGTCATTGGGTCAGCTTCTCCATAAAGAGGAAGGGGGTGCCCCATCCGCTTCCAACCTACTGTGATGTTTCCAATGCTGGCTCGGGCTCCCATTGGATGTTGCCCTTCACCATTCTCGTCTGAGTATCCTCGGATCCATTGTCCACGGTCGTCACATAACTTTCCCCACCGGCCTGAATATATTGATGGCTTCCGCCTGGTTGGAATGCTTTAGGATTCTGCTGCACCATTTCCGAGGCCCTTTTCGCCCACTCCTCGTAACCCTCTGGCTTGATGGATTCCATAATATTCATGCGGTGTTTCGTTAAAGCTTCTGTAGATTGCCTATAAACGGAATGTGCAGGGAATGCTTTAAGCTTGTCAAGCGTAGAGCCATAGAGGTAGAGGAGGGTCGATCGAGGAGCAGGATGATTGAAGAGACCTGTGAGGCCAGTTGGATCGCCAGGTTCGAGGTAGCGCCCTGGCTTAACGACGGCCAGCAATCGTAGTGTGGACCTCATTTTGAAAGCGACAGGAGCTAGATGTCACAGAAAACCCGGCGCCACCATCAAAGCTATGTTGGATGCCAATTGGCTGTAACCTGCGTGGTATGTCAAATATCAGATAGTGACACGAGATACTCCGTAGAGCTCCATTTGATAGAACTAGCGCCGCCAAGTGAGAATGCCAAGCCCGCTGTTTTGGCCGCCGAATACATCACTTCCGCACTCCTGAGCTCTACGAAGGCATACTTATCCTTCATCGCCAGTCGTTACGATCACTGTTAAGACTCCATGACCATGGTGTTGCGGTAAGACACAGGGACTTGGCGAAGTCACGGTCTTCCAGCTTCCCTCCAAAGACTACTTTCCCTGGCTATCATCATACCCTCGTCCTCTAGACCATCTATCCAACCAGGTCCGCTTGTGCCAGTTCGACCTGCCTCCCCTCAAATATGCGCTTCCCAGTGTCTCCATCACTGACCGTCCTCTTCCTCCTGTCCCCGGTCTTCGCAAAACCCGCCGCAATCGATACGCAACATCAGCTGAGTACAGTCGAGGATGTCTTAGCGGAGCCAAAGGCCAATGCGGTGGAGGCGAAACAGATCGAAGATGGCCCTAAAGCAGGATCTACGAACAGTGAAGCCGTCTCAGCTAAACCGACGAGGTTCAACGGCCTGGAGGTACCGCCAATGAAAGAGCTGACAGGAGAATCGTTCGATAAGAACACCAAAAACGGCTATTGGTTTGTCAAGCACTACTCGCCATACTGTCATCACTGCAAGGCTATAGCACCGACATGGCAAACGCTCTACGAGTTCTACTATACTTCGAAACCTGTGCCCGCGGGCAAGGAGCCCTCGAAATCTGATATGAACTCCTTCTCACGCTATTACGACTTTCACTTTGGTTCTGTGGACTGCATAGCTTATGGCGACCTCTGCGGCAAACATGACATCGCCGCGTTCCCAACATTTATGCTCTTCAAGGGTGGCGAGTTTATCAGGAAATTCGATGGGAAGAAGACTATGGCCGAGCTGAGCGCGTTTGTTGAGGATACATTGGAGTCGACGCGACCGGGATCCAGGCCGAAGGAAGGCGTCAAACTGCCCGAGCCTGAGGCGACATCGGTTGACACTGGTGCTTCACCCGCTGAGCCAGCGCACAAAGATAAGGATCCCGCAGCAGGAGTGGCAGCGGCAGAAAAACACATGGAGGCGCCAGCCGAGGAGACTACAGTGGCGAAGACACCCGCAAGGATTGCAAAGGCTGCCAAAAAGCCTCAGAAGTCATCCGCCAAGCCAAATCCACTTGGTACCAGTGTATCGTTGACGCAAGAGAGCTTTCAAAAGCTTGTTACAAATACTCAGGATCCTTGGTTCGTCAAATTCTATGTCCCATGGTGTCATCATTGTCAGGATCTTGCACCGAATTGGCAGCAAATGGCTAAGGAGCTGACTGGAAAACTCAACATCGGCGAAGTCAACTGCGATGCTGAGTCACGGCTCTGTAAGGACGCTCGCGTCAGAGCATACCCAACAATACATTTCTTCCGAGGTGGCGAGCGAGTCGAGTACGATGGGCTTCGAGGCCTTGGAGATCTTGTCAGCTACGCCAAGAAGGCCCTCGATGTTGGCAGCGGAGTTTCATCGGTGGATGCGGAGGCCTTTAAGAAGATGGAAGAGACTGAAGAAGTCATCTTTCTGTACTTTTACGATCACGCTACAACGAATGAAGACTTCGAGGCACTGGAGAGGTTGACGCTTAGCCTCATCGGCCACGCCAAGCTGGCGAAAACGGATTCCAAAGAGCTCGCGGATCGCTTCAAAATCTCGACATGGCCACGATTGCTAGTATCAAGGGATGGAAGACCGAGCTACTACAACGTGCTTGCGCCCAAGGACATGCGGGACTTTCGACAAGTCCTTACCTGGATGCAGTCCGTGTGGTTACCTATCGTACCAGAACTTACCGCGTCGAACTCGAACGAGATCATGCGTGGAAAGTATGTCGTATTAGGCATTTTGTCTCGAGAACGGTCTGACGAGTTCATCTTGGATAAGCGGGAGATCAAGAATGCGGCTCTTGAATGGATGGAGAAGCAGACGCATGCGTTCCAGCTAGAGCGTCAGGAACTACGGGATGCGAAGCAATTGAGACTTGAAGAGGCGGAAGATCGTAATGATGGTAGAGCGCTACGTGCTACCAAAAACATACGTATTGACATTAGAGAAGACGATAAGAAGCAGGTGGGGTTTGCGTGGATTGATGGCGTGTTCTGGGATCGATGGATACGAACGACTTATGGCATCAATGTCAATGAAGGCCACAAGGTCATCATCAACGATGAGGATGTGAGTCCTGAATTCCTGTCACTTCTATAAGGTAATGCTAATAAGAATAGAACCATCGATATTGGGACAACACAATGTCTGGCGCTCCCATCGTCCCTTCACGAACTTCAATCCTCGAGACCGTTCCCAAAGTCATCTCGAGTCCTTCCAAGATCTCCTCAAAATCTTCGACGGGAGTCATCCAACGGATATTCTTCCGACTTAGCGGAGCAGCCACAGGCCACCCGTGGTTGTCGTTAGGGATGCTGATCGGCGGGGTGCTTGGTGGCTTGGTATGGGGCCGGAGAAGGATGCGGAGGACGAAAGGCAGCCCTGGTGGATTCTTCCAGTTGGATGGGAAGGAGGGTCTCCTGAACGGTGGTGGGTATGGGAAGGCTGATTGAAGCAATGACATGGCGTATGAGGAGGGTTTGGCTGCATGCTAGGGGCAGCGGCTGCGTACGCCTTTTGTAATTTAGTCCTGATACATAATTGGGGTACGGCGTTTGAGATGGTAGTAGGGTTGGCACTGATGAAATATTTCCAATCTGTCCATCCTCGTTCCAATAACCTTGCATGCATACATTGCCCTGAGCTGAAATTAATCAAATATTCGCCGTCGATCAACACCATAACCCAAAAGACTCACACAAACGCACATACACAGAAATATCCAACACCACATCCTTCCCCATCCCCAAAATGACCCAACCATCCCCCAACCATCCACCTCATCCCCCTCACCCCCCCAACCCCCTCGCAACCTCCAAAATCTCCTCCCCAAACCCCGGATGCCGCCCCCTCTGCCCCGGATATGTAGACTCAGTCATCGTATCCAACATCCCCGGCACCTCATCGCAGATCAAACTCTTTGCGAATCCAGCTCTGCCTTTTGCATCTTCCCATGTCTCCTTTTGCGCGGGGGAGAGGTGTGTGAGGGTTGGGGGTACCATGTACAGAAAACCCTAGCATCCGCCATGAGCGTTGGTATGATTATATTCTACCACCGAAGGAAGAGGAGAAGGGGGTGGATGGGATGTGAACAGTGATAAAGGAATGGAGAACTCACAAGCGTCCTCCCCACGAAATCCCACATGAAATAGATTTTGTTCTTGGAGGCCGCAGGGGTCATGTATGTTTGTTGCAGGTTGGGGGCCATGGCTGGGTGCTGCGATAGAGCTGTGAGGAGGGTGCAGAGGGTTGTGGTGAGGTGTGTCCAGGCGGGGGCGGCGGAGGGGGGGGTGGGAAGGGTGGTAAGGTGGGTTGTGAATTGGGCGCGGGTGCTGGTGTGGGGGTCGGCCATTGGTCGGGCTGGGAATGGGAGGGGAGGAAGGGGAGGGGGGTGCGCTTGGTGGTGGTTGGTGGTTGGTGGTGTGTTGTGTGTGATGGTGGGAGGGTGGGAGGGAGCGTGGGAAGGAAGGGGATAGGGAGGAAATTGGGTCGTGATATTTGACGCGTACTCACGTGACATGAAAGAGTCCTGATTCGGACTGCTGCACCTCATCTTTCGTTTGCCAGAAGTGTATTTCTGCTATAGATGAGGATGCGGTCGATCAGAGGCTATAGTAGAAATTTAGTTGACTCCGCTCTGCTTAGCTGTCGAATCTTCTGTCGTCTTGTCTCCTCGACTTTTCTCCAACATATATGTCGTAGGCGGTGTCCTTTCCCCAACATTATCCTATTAATCGTAAACGTCCGTGAGTCTACGTACCTAATCCTGCGAAATTTCCCATGTTTCATATCTAGCGCGAAAGAAGCGCAATACCACTTCATGGCAGCGCAAAACCGTCACCACATCCTCTACCACCCTTTCTTCCCACCCCTTCTAAACTTCTCCCCCGCCTTTTCGTACACCAGCCCACAACATCCACACATCAAATTCGAACTCCGAAACCCTTTCGGCACATACCCATACATTACTGGTATCGAACAGCATACCTGCTGATGATGATGATGACACACCATCAGGTGCCTCCGCATCTCGTCACAGCAGCTACAGCCATAGCACCATCCATCCCATGACCAGCCGCGCGCACCAGGCTTTAGATTCCACTGCGCTCGGGGACAGGGCGGGTGGAAGTGGGGTAGGCTGTGGATTTTCCGCATGTGATCTTGGAGTACGGGGTGGTGTGGGAGGGCGGGAGCGTTGCGGATGAGATTGGTATTCCTGGAGCTGGGGGATGTAAGTATATTTGCTGAGTTTGGGGGTATGGTGGGTGGGATGAGGAATCTGTGCAGGGATGATGTTGTGGGTGGGATCGCTTACGGGAACATGAAATTGGGCAATGGATATTTGTTCATGGGTCGCGGATAACAAGGTGGGGAGGACTTGGTGCGGCGATGGGGTGCGTACAAGGGTTCCTCATAATACCACGCAGGGCTTCGCTGGTTGGGGGTTCGGCCTTGAGGATAGAGTATTCTTTCTCGTCGGCGGGGTTGCTGTCCTTCCATGTTAGATCTATGTTTCCTGATCTGTGACTAGGGTGATTCGGTAGAGCGTACACGTGGATCAAGACGGAGGTTGTTGGAGAAGTAGTCATCATCGTAGTAGATGGGGCTGTCCATTTCTCGCATTCTACGGTAGCAGCGACGTGATATTGCTAGAGGAAGTCTTCGAGTAGTCGAGAGCTCTGTTAGCGAGTGTAGAATTCATGAGCTCCTTCTTAGAAACTGGTAGAAATACTACCATCGAGTTTGTTTCATATAGTAGCAACGAACTCGGGTGTCCTAGCATAGTCGTACCGTATCCACGGAGGGCCCTCCGATTGTAAATTAAGCGGCCAGCCACCTTGGGCCTCCGTGCATGTGGTAGAAGACAAGGCGGCGCTTGGTTCGCAAGGCAGCAGAGCTGACTCGGAGCTGCAGTACTTCCTGCAGATAAGTTCTACTAGTGCACCCGATATGCGTGGTATTTCGACCGGTAGATTGCGAGGGCAGTGTCTCAAAAGTAACCGTTCATTTCAGCGATGTGATACAGACTTGGGTCCTGGGCTTCCGGTAATCCTGTCCTTAGATTCGTATTGGACATCAACGCATTTGTGTAAATCATGGCTTTGAAAAGGAATGTTGGGTAGACAGTCTACTATGCAGTGACGCTCTTGCCAATATAGTAGATGTTAGAAACCCCACTCACGACCAAAGGATTAGGAAGGTGTCGAAGACATCTTCTCATGCTGGTGCATTTTACCGTAATGTGATGCCAACAACGCTGAGACGGCCAAGGAAAGTGGCAAAAGAGATCAAGAAGCGTAAGCAAAGTAGACCATAACCATAATACAATCTATGAGCACGACCCATCACTTATTTACAGAAGATGTCCAGGGGATCGATTTGGTCGCTCGACTTGTCCATCCATTGTCACCAGGTCGGTCTCAAAAGGGCTGCAACGAGATTAGCAGGCGCTAGAGCAAGGTCAGCTGAATGAGACTTACGTTGTCACTCGGTGGTATCTCTCGAATGAAGTAGTCCCCAACTATTGGCAGTTTCTGTACCAGACACACGTCAGCCGCTGGTTCTCCTCATGACGATATCCTTGTCCAGCCAAGTCTCAAGGCAGCCAATTTCCCCATAATCACCCTGCCGTCCATTTTCATGATTTGCCCCCCACCGTAATGGGAATGTACGTACTTGGCAGATGTCCGTCCTGACTTTCGGCACTTCTGCAAAGAATTGTAATGCAAATAATGCTCCCGCCAGACCAAAACCGCCTGCTGTGATTCCACTGTATAACCCGTCAGCGCCCCAGATACCTCGAGACTGTCTTGCAGAAAAGGAACGGTGCTCGAGTAAGGATGGCGAGAGGCTGCGTACAATTTCATGGCTCGTCCTGCGTTGATGCCTCGGACGTTGAACGGAGTTTTGTACCTGGCGATTGGTCAGACTAAAATAGAGGTTTAGAGGGGCGAGGATGAAATGATCGTACTTGGGGCCATAGGGCGATATGTAGGTGCCGTATGCTGGCTTAGCAGTTGCAAAGCCAATGCCGTGGTGACCTTGGACCTGGGAGGCATCCAGTCAGTATTGTAGTGCAGCTGCGACTAGGAGCTATGAGAACTACCATCTTGATGTGAGAGTAGGGTGAGAGAGACTAGTCAACGTATTGGTTCAGAGGTATGTACGAAGCTACGGATAAAGCAGCGCTTGGCATTATGTATGCCATTCGGACAGGACAGTCGAACCTAATGATAGGACGCCAATCTTTCAAAACCGCTCACCCGAAGCATCTCTCCGAATTTTGCCGGACATCGAAAAAAGTAACGTAAGACACAAGCAAAGCATAAAGAACCGACTGCCTTACCCCACAATCCCTTCCTTTCTTTTGTCACAATGCTTTATCGCAGTCAAATTCACGAGCCTTGAGCCTGTGCAGTCAGTCTTCGGACGTCAGTCACCTTGTCCTGCAGGTCGAAATCCACATACCGGCACATCCGACACCAGTCAAGCAAATGCCTCACCACTGAGCAACGCAACTGCAGGTCTGCCCGTCTAGCTCTGTACAACGAACGCTAACCAAGAGCTGCAGCATCGCTCTCCGACAGGATCCGGATCTCTTCTCCCCCAAGACCCCCGAACCTTTACTATTCAAAGGTCCTCTCAAAAAAGTGCCAAAATGCCCACCAACCGCCCTTTCTTCGCCAACTTCCTCGCCGCATTCCGCGCTCATTCCACAATCTCCAAAACCTCGACCACAACCGCTATAACCCCAACAACCACCCAGTCCTCCACCTTCTCCCCTCCAACCCTCAGCTCCGCCCGAGCGATGGCAACCAAAGCCCCCTCCCAGGGCGCAACCACAGCAGCCGTCCAAGCCGCGAGCCTCTCGAATGCTCGGTCCCCTGTATCTCGTTCCCCGCCCGCTGCGCGTTCTCCTCCGTCGAATTTCAGGCCACAAAGGCGAGGGAGTGATAGCTCGAGTGATGGGGGATTTCGGGATGCGTTAGGAGGGGAAAAGTGGTATGTGGGTGGACGGACTGCGACAGGGGAGGAGAGGTTCTACAAGTTGGGGATGGTGCGGAAGGAGAGAAGTGGAGATCGGTTGAGTTTGGATCGATTGAGCTTGTGAGGGTATTCTATGTGGAGTTGTGGAGGCGATGGAAAATAGGGTATCTGTAACATTTTGGTCGTGCGGGAGGTTTATTGAATATTTAATCTCCTGTGTATGTTATATATGGGGCAGGGTTAAGCATTAAGGGAATAAAGTACATCTCCTCTGCTGACACATGTAGCAATCGGAGTGTCACTCAAAGCCTGCATGGCGGATCAGATGATATGTTATCACGTCCAGGCGGCCCTTCCCGTATTCATACCAATAACGGCACCACGATCTTGAAAGAACATATTTCATCCATTTCAACGGGCATTCACAACGACACCTCGAGTCTTCTTCACAATGTGCTTGTATGTTCAGCACTGAAGCAGTCACAACATAAACGCCCCCAAGAACCATCTACCAACCCCACGTCCAATCCTAGCTCACACCTACTCCTTCATATCACCTACAAAGTCGTACAGCACATCCAGTCCCGCCGACATCTTACACTTACCACCCAATCTACAAAGCCATGAGAGAAGATAATCGATTTTGCGTGATGGTTTCCGAATCTGTATCTGATCATCACCCATGCATGGCAAACTCTCTCTACCTCTTTTACTTAGCCAAAGACTCAGTCGGCACTTGGAAGGCATGTGTTGTAAGCTGAAAACAAATATCAAATTTAGTTATACACAATACTCGTTTGAATGCTAGCGTGATGATGTCCTATGGTAATGAAGACTTCCTAGAGAGAATATGATACCCACTATTCCAGCTGAAAACAAAGGACTATCCCGCGAGCGTTCGCTGCATCACCGTCATATACCCGCCTTAAGGCTAAATCCTCTCAGGTACTTAGATGAAACTAGCTGCGAACTAGGACCTTAACACCCTTTGAATCATCCTAGCGGTAATAATTTCACAAAGCGGTCGTAATTAAGCAGCTACTCGTCGTGTCAAGTACACAGTACACTAAACACATGGCATCCTATTTAACTCATCCATTTCACCAAAAATGCAGGTACATTGGAGTAGCTTCAATAATCCACTTTGAAGTATTCATTTCTCCTTGATACTAAGGATACAGTAGCAGCTATTCTAATGTCGAAGTTTAGAAAATTTGGGAAATTGCAAAAACACATCCACAATGAAAGCTACTATTCTTACCAACCTTCGCAGAATCAATCATCTCCAGCGATGCTATTATCGTTCTTCTCTACTCTACCAACCGACCGATCTATGGAAATACAGATCTAACCGTGGAGTTCTTACACCGTACAAACCTATCTCATGCACTAGAATAGGATAGCTGCTTATAAGCAATCCTGGTCTCTTTTAAGAACATGTATCGTAAAACCCATTGGTTTCACGCGAAGACACCTGTGCAGTGCAAAAATGCGGTATGTATAGAGACTATAAACCCGCTACTTAATCGAAGATTAGTGATTCTTGTTTCGTTGCAAGAAATATAACTGCTGAATTTACTCTGGTTTCGTTTAGTATTATGATATTTTCAACGAACGAGTTTCTCTTTTTTGAGGAAAGGAAGGGGCATGCAATTTTCTCGAGCGAAATAGGGAGCGCCTAAAGCAGTCAAAGGAACATCTCAGACTCTTTTAAGATTTTAGTTTCGTAGGATGGGTATGTAGGTTTCAAGTAAGAAATTCTCAAACATTTCCAAGCATTTCTTTAAGCAGTGTAGCTAACCTAAAGGATCGTACGTCGACTTGATACTTATCCGGCTAACTTATACTGCATTCTTCTTTGAAGAAAATCGTCTATGCCGTGTCTCGAATGAATTTTGAATTTGGTACTTTATTAGATAAGCTTAGCAGGTTTCGTTGTTCCACGGAGGAACCCGAGTGATAGGATTGTAGTACATTCTACGATCCAGCAGCCCATTGTTTCGATGTACACCACTGCATAATTGACGATAAAGCTGTGAGTTTACCTCGCCTCGGTTCTGCTATCACACAATGCCTACCGAGAGATATCACTGATTCAATAAACTGACTGAGAGCTAGCTGCCGATACCCAGCGAAGATATAAATCGGCAAATCAGCGATTAGGATCACTACAAGACATGTGGGAAATGGTGCATCAGACAGATGAAAGAGCTAAAGGCCTTAGTCACAATTTCGCTTGGTGGCTGACATCACGCGTCAGGATCACAATCTTACGAGATGGAGTAACGATTACCGGGCGAAAGCTTCTTTCATTCTATTGCCTAGCGATGCGACTATAGCTATTGTCAGCTGAAGTTGAGCTTTCATAGCAGGCGTTATACACTTACTGCACCGCAATAAATGTTTGTGTAAGGGACCATTGCTCTTAATGGGGCGTACGGATGAAGGCAAGTCACCCCCAATTTGCTAATTACCATGCTCTCCCACTGCGATCTCAGACATGATGTCATCATACTCTATCTGGTATTGATCCCACAGGCGCGCAAGCTCATTCATATCGTTGTCTGCTTTGTCAAGAGCAGCTTCCACAGCATACAACTCCGACAGCTTCGTATTTGGCTCAACTGGATCCTGATTGATATCCTAGTAGTCCAAATCAGCAGGTACGTGGAGTGACGGCGTGGTTTACACTCACCTCTAGCACTTCGAGACGCGCCTCCATTTTTTCAACAGAGCCTCGAATGAAATTACGCTGCTCGTTGACGGACCTCTTGTTGATGGTGAGCTGATGAAGACGTGCTTTGGCGCGCTGACGTGGGGTCATGTCGTGCCGAACGCTCATGATAGAGGGTGGAGGTATGGTGATCTGCACGAGGAAATACCAATGCTTGCTGTCCGTGAAATTCGTGTGGTGATAGCGTAGGCCTGCGTTGTGAGCTTGGGTTGCGATTGGGTTCGTGAAGAGTGTGCATGTATTGTGGAATGGGTTTTCTTGACGACTTTGGTAGGTGGGACGGTAAGGCAGGCCTGCGTTGTGAAGTTGCTCTACTTGAGGGCTTGGATATGAGAGATTGCTAGGTATCGTGGCATTGAAGTCTATGTTGATGTGAAGGCTTGGGTGAAAAGAATTGACGGTACGTCCTACGTCGCGAGACTGGTTTGTTTGAATGTCTGGGATTTGGTAACATCTTTGGCGCCGCTTTTGTAGGCGGGGAAGAGTACTGGGACCTTCATTACTTTGGCGAAGATGGCTGTTTGGTGTATTGAGGACGGCGGACGGTATTGGTTGATCCGATGCCGACCGTCCATGACGCAGTCCAAAACCAGTAAATGGCGATGCTGGACTGTTGGCTGACATATCTGTAAGCGCTGTGTGCTTGTTGTTGTCAAACGAAAAGCCAAACGACAAACCATCTTGGAAGTAGCTGTGTGCTGAATTATAGCTACTACCTTTGATGCAGTCGTAGCTGCTTGATGTCTTTCAGAGCTGCTGAACATATTGATTCTGGGAAGTAGCAACCCGGCCGCTGTGAGCCACCCTGTGACGAGACACTGTACAAAGGCCTTCATGGTCGGGTAGACTATTCAATGACCTAGCAATCCTACAAGGCCAACATTCACAACCGAGACATAGGTCATGGGTCATGACCGGACTTGATAGAACATTGGGATGGACCGAAGTCTTACCTCCCTTGCTCCCAATAATGCGGGTTCACTAAATCATCAAATCAAGGGGAGTCTGTCTCCTATGTGTCGAAGCGGAGGTATCTCTAGGTAGGATTCCCCAGGCATATCCACTATCTACGACCTAACGAAATTGTCCTGTCTAAGTCGTAAGGCGTTGATATAACGTACTTTACTTTAGGATTCCTCATTTGAGCATTTGATATCGTAGCCGCCGGCCCGGCTGTTTCCCCTAGCGCCTCTTCAGAACCTCCTTCGCGTGCCAATCTGCCAAGCTAACAGATCCAGTTGGCTGTGGGATGGTAGGATTCGAGACAAGCCAGTCTTCCTACCATTCTTGCTATGGAAACACTGTATCCAGATCCTCATGATTGACTCCGAAAATCTAGCATGCCTTTCTCACTCCGCTCTCGCTATGTCTTCCTTCCCCTTATCCTCAGTCTCGTCACCCTCACCCTTTTCATGCTCCGCTTCTCGTTCGGTCCGTATTCACACCAGACTCCTGAGGAAAAGCCAGCCCTGAAACCACATCCTCTTTACAAGACCTCAAAGCCCGAAACGCCTCCTCCGCCGCTGCGCGAGTATTTCCCGCTCGCAGCCAGCGCAAAGTCGCCCGTGGACTTACCTCCGATACCGTCATGGAACAAACCACCAGAGCCGCATGTGCCGGAAAACACAAGGTTATACATCGGGTTCACTCGGTACTGGCCGCTCCTACAGCAGGTAGTAGTGAGCTACATCACAGCGGGCTGGCCACCCAGCGATATATACGTTGTCGAAAACACAGGCACCTTCGATGCGAACAAAAACGGCCTACTCACCTCCGCCAACCCTTTCTATATGGACTATCACCGCCTCACCGACATCCTCGGCGTCAACGTCATGACCACGCCTGCCCTGCAATCCTTTGCCCAGCTGCAAAACCTATACCTATCCGAAGCCATCAACAACAACCTCTCCTACTATTTCTGGGCCCACATGGACACCGTCCCGCAGACACACGAGGACGCGGTTCCCTACAAATCCCTCTACGAAATCGCCGTCGACGTCATACGCGAGAGCGTCGCGCCCGGCTACCGCGTGGATGAGAAAACAGGAAAGGAAGGCCGCTGGGCCATTCGCTTCTTCAGCTACGATTGGCTCGCTCTGGTCAATACGGCCGCTTATGTCGAAGTCGGAGGCTGGGATAGCATGATCAGCTACTATGGCACGGACTGCGATATGCATTCGCGACTGGCGATGAATGGGTTCACGACGCCGATTGCGGATGCGGGACAGGTGTTTGATGTGGGCGACAGCTTGCGGGATCTGGAGGTATTATACAGGCGGAAGAAGAAAGCGAGGGCGGTGAGGAGGGAAGACAGGATTACGGGGAGTACGTTCGACGATGAGAAGCAGGTCGTCAGTGTAGGCGATGGGGGCAACGTCAACACCACAAACCCCCAAACCAACAGCACCACGCCATCCGCTACACCCATCCCAGTTCCCGCACCATCATCAATCCCAGCTTCTTCTGGAGCAAACAAGAAATACCTCGAGGAGACGGAGCAGGACACGCTCGGCAGCACGACGTGGAAAGAATTACAAGTGACGCTCGAAGCGATGGCGGAAGCGAAGCGCCAGGATCCGTATCGCAATTCGTGGCAGCTGAAGCAGAGAGGGGGACAAGGCGAACCGTTCTATTACGATGCGGATGGGTGGGAGCAGGCGCTGCAGATGACGATCGCGACGGGGGGGAAGATCATGGAGGAGAAGTGGGGGCATGAGGGGTGTGATTTGAGGGAAGTGGGGTTGGGGGAGGGGGATCAGTGGAGGGTGGAGCATGATAGGTGAGTTTGACTTTTCTCTATGTGGTTGTTGTGTATGGGGGGAATTTGCTGACTGGGGGGGTTGTTTAGGGATTGAGTATGCGTAATGGGAGTTGGGACTCGTACGTACACACATGAGTGAATGATGATAATTCAGTCAGTCAGTCGATGTATGGATCAATGTCACCGATTGAGCATGTATCCCATGTCTGGCACGGCATCCGTTTCAGGGGTTTTTGCCGAGGTACATTCGAGACGGATGCTAGGGTTGCCAGGACTTGGGATAAAGCGGGCGGATAATTCGCTCTCGGTTTTGGATTAGTTATAACTTTGCTGCATAAGTTTTTTTGTTAAGTATGGCTTTTGTTTAGTAGGCTTTGTATATGGGAGATATCGATACCCTGGTTTTCATATCGTTAATATATTCGCCATGAAGTACGTGCTGTGGAGCGTGGGATCTGTGACTTACCTACTTGTACTCCGTCGAATGGCAGAATATCTTTATCCGCTGGCACTGGCAGAGATCCTCACTCTCAATAGAGGATCGCTTGACTTATCATACCAGCAAACTACAGTAAGCCATATTCGTTCATCCAGTGCCCGCGCAGCAATCTCCTCTCTACTTTGAAACCATACCATCCCTATCTCAGAGCATACGTGCGAAATAGAACATACCCATCCATCCAGTCAATGACCAAGACTTCCTCCCCTTAGCAATGCCCATGAACCCTAATAAAAAAGCGTCAATGCCTACGGCCTTACTTCCCATACCCCACCCACACCCTCCCCATCCAATCCCTCTCCGCATCAGGCTCGCTCGCACACCACGGTTTCTCATCCTTCGCGTACGGCACGAGCGGGAGATCGTACGGCATGCGCCAGCCCACCACCGTTCCCCCTCCTTCCCCTACCCCATCCCAATCCTCCTCGCCCACACCCCTCCCCTCTCTCGCAGCCGGCATATCCGTCCCAAACGTCGGCACCATCACCGCCCCCTCACCATACAACTCAGCCCAAACCACGACCCCGATCTCGAAACTACAGATCTTAACCTCGCCGCCCTGCATCGCAGCGGCACCCCATGCCTGCGTTGAGAGGTTCGCACTTGTCATCATTGCCCATTCGATACTTTCCATGGTGGTGGAGTGGAAGCGGATGTAGGTTTTTATGTGGGGTGCTGCGCGGTGGCGGCCGGCTTTGCGGGTTGGGGGAGACGAGGGGGATGGTTTGGAGGGGGGGGACCAGTGGTGGAGAAGGGGGTGGAGGTAGGTGAGTTGGGCGCGTTGGGTGGGGGTTGTTGTTTTCATGTGGATTGAGGCGCCGGCTGTGTAGCCGGTTGTGGAGCGGCGGATTGTGTCTGCGGTTGGGAAGATGAGGGAGATTTTGGGGGTGGGGGTGGGGTTGGTTTTGTTATCGTTACTGGGGGTGGAGAGTGCGGGGAAGAAGGTGGTGGTTAGCCATTTTTCGCCTACGGAGGCGATGGAGGAGATTTGAGCGACGATGTGTGGTTGGGTGGAGTTGGCGGGTGCTGTGGAAGCGGATGGGGGGATGCGGCTTAAGATGTTTTTAAGACCTGGCCATCCCCAAAGGATTTCGGCTTGTGGGTCAAGACTTTGGAGCATCTGGCGACCGGGAACGCTGGCGATTAGGGCGCCTCGTACGGTGGTGAAGTCGTACGGCTGTAAGGATTTGATAAGGTCTTGCAGCTTGGATGGACCGTAGCCGCGGAGGTAGGCTAGAAGGTCGTGCTTGAATCTTGGGCCGCTGCCTAATGGTGGTAAGGAAGGCGTCGAGTTGCTTTGGTGGTGTAAAAGTGGTAGTAGGGGTGTTCTCCAAATGGCTTGAGACATGCTCCAGTCCCGCTCAATGAAATTCGCTGTTAGTAGAACGACTTGAGCCAGGTCGTCGTGGCGAAAAAGAATGATCATCTTGGTGTGATGCGTTCCGAAGGCTTCTGCCATATATGCTTTCACGACTTGGATATTGGGGTAGCGCCTGGCTCCATCCTGTCGTCGATTAGTAGACTGGCATGCGCAGTGAATATGGGACAGGGAAGTACGATGATACCAATGCCATTAGTGTCTTCGGCTTTCCAAGATCCGTGAACTACTCGAATTCGTATTGCATCTTGTGTGTCAGAGTCGAATTGCTGCCTGTGCATGTCAGCCGCGCTTTGTTGTCTTGTAGCTAAATGCCCACATGATGAAGTCGATGTCGAATAGGTAATTGAACAGCCAGCATTCTTTGATCATGGGGTCACCGAGTAAATCACTCAGCTTAAGAGTATCGATATTGCTAGACGCTGGCAAGTCTTCAATATGATTAAGGCGCATTGGAGATGGAATTATCGTTTCTGTCACGGATGACTTATTCGATTTGATAAAGGCACCATTTTTGTCAGCCTCCGGCAAAGCAGGTGGTCTCTTCTTAGCATCATCTCCTGTCAGGTCAGTTATCTCAGACTCTATCAAAAAAGTCTCTCTTTGGGCGTTCCTTTTTGGTGGAGGAGATATACATGGACCAATCATGGCGCCAGTAGTCTCTTGTTCCTCAATACTTCTTCGCCTCTTTCTGGTAAGGTACGCGTCCATGTTGACATTGAAATGGCATTCCCTTTGTAGAAGAAAAGCACACGACTCGCGGGAGTCCAGCTATGCATGTGACAACAAGGGCTCAGTACGCCCAAAACCGCGTCGAGATCAAGAAGAGTCGTCTGGCCCAATTTTCAGCAGAATCGATGAGTGACTGCTGTTTGACACTGTCAAGAGCTGGGCAACTCGAGGAAGAAATATTGTTGCAAGATAATCATTCGTCGTCACACCCTCGGAAGCTAACCTCGAAAGGTTGGATCGGCGCTAATTCGACTGGGACCAAACTACTCAAGGACCAGGGGCTTGGTCCCGCTAGCGCATGCTCAGGACTTTTGGGAACTGCCTCATATAAATTGCAGAACGTACGTAATCTGGTGAATGTCGGCAACGACTGCTACGCTATGTCCGACTGCGACAAATGTCGAGATCATCACGAATTTGCCGCATAGAAGTCAGCTTGTCTCTGGTAGGTTCGTTCTCGTAGCTGTTTTCAGCCACGCGTAGTTCGAAACTTGCCTCTTTGGACAAATGTGCACCATGTCCGGGCTTGCGTTGCCGCACGTTCTTCATGTAGATTCGCAGGCAACGAATGTGATCATTTGATTTTTCCTCCTCTACTACAAAGGTCTTTCATAGCTGAGCATCCACTCTATGCTCAGGCGTTTGTCAGCGGAGAAAGGGTGAACAGGCCTGTATGGGCAAAGGAAAGCTCAATGGTTTCCAAGGATTTTCCTCTTGTCTCGGGCATCCACATTGCAAGAATGATAACCGTAAACGATGACAAAGACCCGAATAGAAAATAAGCGCCATATGCGGAGTGAGCAAGAAATATGGGGGTCGCGAAGGCAACAAGCCAATTGGTCAACTGAATGAAGAGGTCAGCACCATTTCCTCGGCCGCCTTGTTGTCAAGATCCTGGGGCTCTACTCACAAAATTCAAGCCTTGGGCAATACTGTTGGCTGCTGCCCTGGTTTCTGCGGGCTGTATCTCGCTTGCGTAGATCTTGCCCACTATCCCCCAAGTCGAAACATACAGCAGAGCGAACACGAAGATCAAGACAATCACGAACCACCGGCCAGCGCCACCTGCGGGGTGTACACTCTTCGCAGCATACAAAATACCAATCACGTACATACATCCGGCGAGACCCACGCCTCCTACGATCACCGAGGTTCTACGGCCCCAACGGTCAGCATAGAGTGTTGCGGGAATGGAGATTGCCAGCATGAGGATCGCAGACAGGCCGGATGCTAAGAACGAGGCTGTTCCGTTCGGTAAACCAGCTTGGACGAAGAGTATTGGTGCGTACTTCGGAAGCAGATAGGGTCAGTGGTATAACGGGTGTTGTGTTCTTCTAAAACCTGAGCTTGGCTTACATAAAGCACTCCATCAATGCCACACAACTGGATCATCCCGAGGATAAACAGACCAAGGCTAGTCCTCACACGGTATCGCCGGTGAAAAACAGAACTTAAACCTTGCCACAGTGATAGTCGGGACCGATCTTGACTAGCCGTGGATAAGATGTCCTTTTCCACTTCTGCTCTTGCCAAGGTTAGGCGCTCGGCTTCGCGCATTGCATCATCGCGTCGGCCACGAAGGAGTAGCCAGCGTGGAGACACAGGCAGAAACAGGCAGCTAATCGCCAAGCCAACAGCAAGAGCGGCCTCAAAAATGAAGGGTAGGCGCCACGAGATCGAAGATGCAATGTGGATAGTCCCGTAACAGGTGAAGTATCCGGCGCATATACCCGCCGTGGCCATGAATTGAGGCACCGACACTAGCATGCCACGTCGTGCTCGTGGAGCGATCTCTGTTATGTAACTGGGATGTTTTGCATCAGTCCGTAGCAGTTGCAATTGAGGACGTCTTCTCACATTGAGACATTGGTCAGCCACAGGCCCTCACCAAGGCCAGCCAGCGCACGCCCAACCAGCAGCATGGGCAGATGGACCGCACCGCCTTCGAGCGCGGATCCAACACAGAAGATCGATGCACCAACAAGGACGACGCGGAGATGGCCAAAGCGATCCGCCAGCTGACCGGCAAAGAATGCAGGAGGTGCGCCCATCAGGAGCAGGAAAGAGACGGTGAATCCCTGCATGAGTGGTGAGAACTCCCCAAATACTTGGGCAAACTGAGGCATTGTGGTGATGGCTCCGATCGAACCGGTATCGTATCTAACGTCGCACAGCAAGTCTGAGTTCCACCCACATAGTCCAGATAGGATACCTGCAAAGGCTTACCCATTCAGAAATCCGCCAATGGAAACAACGACCGTAGAAATCAGGTATGTCGGCGGGTGGACGATGCGGTAGAGCCAGCCAGAGCCGTTCCTCCTCGGAGACAAAGCCATGGCACGCAGCTCGATAGGTGCTATCGCGTACGAATCTTGAGAAAGGAAGATATGACATGTATGAGTGAGAGATGATGCAGCAATGGGATCATTCTACGCCGTCAGTGATCGGCGATGAATTGACCTGTTTGGCCCTATGGACATACCTCCGTCTATCCTCTCGTTCCCCTTTCCACCACCACCGGACTCCTACCCCTTCTCTTCCTCCTTCCTCTCACGCCTCTCTCCATCACCTTTGGTATAATCTCTGCCCCACCCTCCTATACTACCTGATCTACCCTACCCTACCCTACCCGTTACCACACAAAAATCCACCATCGATTGTAGCCTTGATTTTCCAAATGGCTACCTCTTCTTAATATATCTCTTATTAGTCCTACCGGTCCTCGGCTTGTCTAGAATGGGATTCTGGTTTAATGTGACGCTTCTCCGTACAAGTTACCAAGATTGTGGTAGCGATAGAAAAGGGTAGGATTTGTCTTGTCGTCTGATATTGTTTGCTACTATGATTCCAACGCTAGTCCAATTACCCCTCATTACTTTAGCGATGTTCCGCATGCCAAGTCCAGCCCTGCCGTCCTTGCCGCTCAAAGCCACAGGCTTGATTTCAGGGTCCAATCCCACTTGCGGGGTCCAACATCTTGTGTCACCCTCCCTCAGCAAACACCGATCTTCTTCGAAACCCCCATATAAGAAGACACACACAAATCCACATACAGTCGCAAACATGGTCACCCAATCACCCGCCTTCAAGACAGCCGTCACCGACTCCCGCAAGCTCAAAGCCAAGCCCAACAACGAGGAGCTCCTAGAGGTCTGCAGCCATCCTACTCTATTTTATCCTAAGATAAACAGTATTTAGAGTACAGGCTGACATTTATCTCGGCTGCTCCAGCTCTACGGCCTTTACAAGACAGGAACGGGCGAAGACTTCAGCAAGGCGGTGCAGCCTGGTGCCTTCAGTTTTCAGGTTCGTGCCACGTCCACCCTCATCCATATATCATCGCCCCATTGCTGCAATCAATACCTCCGGGAGACAAGCGCTCATACTGATGTGATCTTGCCTGCATACAGGAGAAATACAAGTACAATGCCTGGAAGAAGGTTGTCGATGCCAAGACGAGCCCTCAGGATGCGCAGAAGCAATATGTGGACCTAGTGACGAAATTGAAGGGGAGCTATGGATTTGAGGGATAGGCGGGGAAGATGTGGTAGATAGAGCGGAGGTTGGAGAGGTGATTATTGGGGTCGTGTCGTGATGAGTGGGGGGGTGGATCTTTGGATGTGCGAGATGGCATGCATGCATTCTGATAGCTGGAATGGAGTGGTGGGATATAGGAGGGGATCGGACATACGACAATATCAATACACATACATTCACCCTTAAGCTAGGACACTCCGTCTCCGAAATCGCAGCCCTCAACCTCCAATAGGTTTGTAGTTGTAACACACAGTACCCGGAAAACCATTGCTAATCCTCGAAGTAAACTATGTCGCTTTTCAAAATCCTCCCTCTTCATACTGCCATGCTGGAACCGAAGGAAAGGTAATTGCCTGCAAAATCCGCCCACTCAATTAAAACAGTCTGCACGCACAGCCATAGAAGATTCAGTCAGTACAGAATGGGGTTACTGTCCCCAGTTGTGCATTCGGCGCAATGAAGTTTCCACAATAGGTATAATTGCGATTCGAGACCTCAGGATCAATCTGCTGTAAGCTCTTCATGTAAAGAGGGACTCCATTCGGATTGTTTTCTTTTGGTTATAGCGTTTCGCTGTCCGGGTGGTTTACCTGGATACGCTTGAGCTTGCGTTTGTGGACTGGTGTTAAGCAGGGTGATTGTGGTTTTTTGTGTGGAACGATGAGGAGGAGAGGAGGGAAGGCATGAAGGAGTAGAAGATTTGTAGAATATGACAAATGGATGAAAGCATAGTCGATAACGGTACCATGCGAGACTTACTTTGAATGTGACGATATATCGTTGAAGATAGTTAGTTGCACAGCTAAGTATCGTTATTAAGCGGATATAGTTACAACCAATCGTTATAATCCCGGTCTCACTATATAACAACGTGTCGTTTGCACAAGGTACTATCGTTACGGAAGGTATAACCAAGCTAGAAGATTACATAGCTGGAAGAATTGTATTTGAAGAACCGGGCTTGGTAACATCTCGACAATGCAGAAAATGTCGTCCCTATGTGTCAATCCAGGATCTTGTCACGATGATCGGACGACTGATATCTGAAATCGTAGTGGCTAGAAGCAGGCTTTTCCCGCATCCAGTCAACTCTATCGAACTCCCTTGCCAACGATTTCCATGACTAGTGGTTGCAATTACTGAACCCGACGATAGCAGTGCGTAAATGGGTTGTGTACCTCGACCCTGCGGAAATACCGTGACAGCCCCACGGAGTCCTTTTAAGACGTCTGTTGCTACATGATGCGGCTACTTTCGTGGAAAGTGCTCGGTTCTGATCGGTCCTGTCATAGCACACTCCACTGTAGTGGTCACGCTGTCGTTGTCACTTGCGTGCTCGGCTTCTGTGTGTTCGCCATGTCTATGAGCGAGCTGATGGTGGGATCAGAAGGTAGATACTTACCTCATGGCGATTTCCTGAGTACCATCTGGTAGAGGTTTCTTAGCATCTTGTACAGCCTTCGTAAAGCCTTCTTCTTATCTCTGACATCATCAGGTTTTCCTCTGCTGGTGTAGATCGAATCCCAAGAGCATTATAAGGTCAAAGATTCCCATTTCAGGCAACTACGTCCCAACTCATCGCTTCGCATGTTTGGATACTGTCTTAGGCTGCTTGTGACTCATTGGGAATTTGCTATGCCCTCTGTAAACCACGCATCCTGCAGTAGCTCCTTGGCCGACGGTCTATCTCTTGGGTCCAGCTGCATTAGTTTGCGGATAAAATCCCGATCGTCCTTGGCGATTTCCAGGGAGGAAGCCATCTCGAAAGGCGTTCGCTTCTTTACTGATTCGGTAATGATTGTGAGCGTATCGAGTCTATCATCATCCGCAAGGCTTGTATAGCTTAGTGGAAAAGGTCCAAAATATTTGTCTTGCCGTCTCAATACCTCAATAGGATATGCCGAGTCCGTCGGGTCGACGTCGAAAGGCTTGAAAATATGCCAATTCTGTCCCCATACCAGAGTTATAAGCTTCACAGAGTCAGTAGACGGAAGCCATTTGCTAGTGTCGCGGAGGTGGGCCTTACGGTAGCGCCCAAAGACCAAATATCTGTGGCTGGACCCCATATAAGGTTTAGCATCGCTTCAGGACTCCGAAAGATAGTTGCTCCAATGATGTGCTCTTCGACGACGGAATCAACGTGTGTGCTATCTCCGCAATCCGCCAACTTAATGTCGCTGAAGCGACTTTCACTGCTACCAAAGTTGACGAGTATGTTATCAGGTTTGACATCTGTTATTAGGAGTCAGCTGTTGTATGGTGACATATTGTTGCCGTTACTTTTTCACGTACCCGTATGGACAATCCCCTCCTCGTGCAAAGCTGCGAGCGCTTATAGGACAGCCTTTGCGATATGCTTGATTTCCGAGGACTAAAACCCTTTTGCCGCTGATTCGATCAATAAATTGCTGTCAAGGTGTTCCAAGACTAGCAAAGGAGGATCTTGAACCTCGTCGATCAGACTACGGAGAGATGGTATGGCTTGGAAACGCTTAAGGATATCGCGCTCGTTACTAAGGAGATGATACGGTGCGGCTTTAACAATGACATTCTGGCTCGTCTGTGTATTACTGCAGCATATCAGAAGGAGCGTACCAAGAACGTGTAAATGATGAGAGTCTTTACACAGCCCGCCATATGTTTTGATGGAGTTGCGTCAAAATCAGATAGATGCCGTAGATGCCATTCGCTTGACTACCAATTTGCATGGATACAGTGGAAGCCATCCGTTGAAACACCTTCATCGCATAAGACAAAGCAAGGTCTAAGTTGCGCGGTGGCTTATACGGGTAGGCTTTCCTTATTGGTTGAGCCTAGCTGTAGAAGTAATTCCCATAAGGAGATCATCGGATCAAGGCTTCGTTGCCTGACAATCATGGTGTAGCTGCGCCGTCCATTACTAACAGGCAAATCTCTCCGAAGACTAGGTAGGTAGGTAATATTCATAGACGGATCCGGCCCTATAAGGGTGTGGGGTTCCCAAGCTCTCTCCGAAGACTGGAGAACTTTCTGCTTCCTGTTGTTAGGAATGGTCTCTAGCCCCATCCATACTAGCGTCTTGGCTATCAAACACTAAGGTAAGGTACGGTACTAATAGTTGGGGAGACTGTTTGAGTACGGTCTTTTTGGTATATTTGCCCATCTTAATATTTTTACCTAGGATATAGTCCGTAATCTTCCAACATGGTCCTTGCTGTAAGGATATCCCTCTACAACGGTACGATCCTGCGCAAAAGTCACATCGTTGTAGCCCGGCCTAACTGCATGATCCCTGTATCAAGCGGCTAACGGGGGTTGAGAACATCGCGCGATCAATCACAACGTGTCAATATCATCCTCCAACATAATTTGGCGTCTGGGTGGTCGGGCAGACGGCTTGCTGTAGGATTTCCCAGCCACCATGTCAGCACTAGTTCTAGCCCAGGAACGCAAATTACCATCCTCATCATCCATGAGCTCCACAGTTCACTCGTACCTGCAACGAGTCAATTTTGATGACGGTTGATGGGCGGCGACAGTTGAATTCCCTCGATTCATCCCGGCATTGAAGCAGCGAGAACCACATCGCATCGACTATGGATGTCTTGGATCTAGCACTTGTGGGAAAGGCAATATTCGTGCTCCTTGCTGGGCTCATTGTGAGCTTCTTCGTCACTTTATACAAGCGTCGGCGCGCACTCGATGGCCTGGTACGCAAGACTTCATGCTGCAAATACTCATCTAACGCCCCCTAGCCGAAACCACCATTCAGCTTCTTGTGGGGCAACCTTCCCGCAATCGGCGAGGTTATGGCCTCCCTTCCAAAGAATGCTCACCCACATATGATGGTCCACTACCTACGCATCAAATACAATCTGCCTCCCATCTTTTACATAGACACGTGGCCGTTTGGACATCCCATATGTGCCATCATCGATCCAGACGTGGCAAACCAAATTACAGTGCAAAATTCTCTCCCGAAACACGTAGCGCTTGTCGATATGCTCCGCCCGTTGACTGGGTCGGAGAACTTGGTTACAATGAACGGGCCAGAGCATAAGATGTGGAGGGCTATATTCAATCCTGGATTCTCAAACGCCCATATGATGAGTCTTGTGGATGGAATAGTAGACGACGCTTTGGTTTTTACAGAAATTTTAGCAAAGCACGCGACTGCGAAGGATATTTTTTCGCTGGAAGATGCCACCACGAAAGCTACTGTAGATATAATTGGTAGGGTTGTACTGTGAGTATACGTTGACGACTACATTGATGCAACTGCTCATCGCTTTGCCCAGAGATGTTCGCATGCACGCTCAGACTTCTGAGAACGACTTTGTGTCAGCTTTCCGGAACCAGGTGACATGGCTTCCTCGAAGTAACGAGTTTAATCCCTTCCGCATCTTGAGTCCTCTACGTCCTATCGTTTTCCAGTACAACAAATGGAGAATGGATAGGTTCATTTCGACGGTGATAGACGAGCGATTTACTGCCCGTCCAGGGTTTCTGGAAAAGGAAACGGAGAACAAAAGGAAAAGACCTGTGATCGATCTAGCTTTAAGTGCCTATCTTAACGACACGAATAGTACTACCATTGATGCTACATTCAAACGAGTTGCCATGGACCAGATCAAGACCTTCATGTTTGCAGGCCATGATACGACAAGCTCGACCATTTGTTATGTCGCCTATTTGCTGTCCAAGCATCCAGACGCTCTGCAACGAGTGCGCCAAGAGTACGATGATGTCTTTGGGACGAATGTCGAGCACACTGCGGCTGCTATAAAAGAGGATCCATATCTCCTGAACAAGCTCCCATACACAGTCGCTATCATCAAGGAGGTCCTGCGGCTGTTCCCGCCGGCCAGCAGTATCCGTATGGGCCTTCCTGGCCGTTTCTTACATTACGATGGCAAGCAATATCCTACTGAAGGTGAGTGAGACGAGTAGAAGGTCGATCCTTAGTAGCCTACTGCTGTGAGTATGTTATTGAAACCTACTTAGGGTTCATGGCATGGCCAGTCGGCTACGCTCTTCATCGAAGACCCGAATATTGGCCAGAGCCGGAAAATTTTATCCCGGACCGATGGCTCGTATCGGAAGGAGACCCGCTCTACCCTGTTAAAGGCACCTGGCGTCCTTTTGAATTCGGTCCGCGACACTGCATCGGTACCGAGCTTGCCATGATCGAGACGAAGGTGATCATGGCGCTCATGCTGCGATCGTTTGACATAAAGCCCGCACACGAGGAGCTCAATATGAGCACGGCGAAGCCAGGAGTGGCTACCACACCAGATGGGGAGAGAGCTTACCAGGTCCTTATGGCAACCGCGAAGCCCGTGGACGGCATGCCCACGAGAGTTATCAGAAGACCGGGAGCGGCCAGCTAAAGCGAAGGACTTATGGTATCTGCAGGGATTGCTGTCATTCGCGGACTCAGCAAGTATCGAACTCTAATCCCCTAAGCTGTACATGTCTCTATCACTCACGCAGTCCGTCGCTAGCTGTACATTCCCCTTGTCCGATGTTTTTTGAGGCGACTATGGCTAAGTAGGGTTTTGGATCAGGCTATCGAAGGGGTGAATTGCATATTTGTGTGGACACATAAGTCGATAATAAGCAGAGACAATGTGATTGTCTTTAAAACCAAGGACTGTGGAATAGGTTTCGATACGATGGGAATGGAACCTATGAAAGCCGGCATTGCCATCCAGCTTCATCCCTCGACTCCATTCACACATAGCTGGATGGCAATACCGGCTCTTATCAATTCCATGCCCATCGTGCATTCATATTGAAAGTTGTTGCACAATCGTTTTGAAAAAGCTCATCACTCGTCAGTATCAGCGGCCATACTAGTCAACGCGCAAATTCAAGTAGCGTATTTAATACGAAAGACAACGGCATGACTTCTCGGCAGATACTGTTCGGTCGTAAGTTTCTCGAGAAGCTCACCATCGCAAATATGAGAGACATTGCAGCTGATGAATGATGCTCCATCCGCCATGAACGTTACTTCACGGCACCACATCGAGATATGCCCATGAACGTCCCCTGTGGCCACAGTATTGGCGGTAATTGTAGATAGCTATGGATATCGAGCGCCAAAGAGACCAAGAGCTGTCCGATGTGCAGGAATCGATTGGTGGAAGGGAGGACATGGGAAGAGTAACGTGCATTGGAGACTATTAACGTCTTTTCAGAGGGACTATCCGGAATCCATTAGGAGGAGAACCATTGACAAGGGATATAGAGCAATGGGCACTCAAAGCAGAAAACCTCTGGCAACTAATCGGCAAAGACCTAGGACCCGAATCCCAAACTATCGAAAAGGTACGTGATTGGATCATTCGCGGAAGTAGGTACAGAGTTATTGCACTCGGAACGGTGAACCACCTTGACTTTCTGCGCCAGGAGTATAATACCACCTCATTCACGTTTAGCAGAAGCTATCTTAGAGTATTACAATAAATCGTGTAAGTACCTGGTCCCTGTCAATGGTAAGAACGACCCTTTTCCCAAACCGGGTGAAGATCAGTACGTACCTTCGGCTTCCGCGTCATAACCGTAAAACTGAGGAACAATACGAGCGGGTGCTGGAGAGTAGTAAAGTGAAGGTAGGAGTAGAAGCAACAGGTTGGGCAACATTGGGATCGGAAAATGAGAGTCTGGCTGTGGCGAATGGTCTGGCATCGTTCTGCGCTGAGGAATATTGTGTAGACTGGTGGCAATCTTGTATATATCCCCACCAACATCTTCTCTCACGTCCGTCCCCAAGCTCTTTTCCAAAATACCGTCCAGAAGCTGGCTCTCTTTGTTCATATGATCTAGAGCGAGTCGATAGAATGACGGGGTAGTGGAGTAGAGTATGTTGTAGGTTGTGTTCAATAGCCAACGACTCAAATTTGGAACTGTATCTATTGAAGCTGATGGGTTAGGAGGCTGGAAGGTATTTTAGCGATGTACTCCTGCACGAGTAAACTCAACCTCTACCTTGCCAAGCGCTTCACAAAAGGTGCATCTCGATCTTCTAATAACGAGGAGGAGGAGGAGGAGGAGGAGGAGGAGGAGGAAAATGTACTGCGATGGTATTACTGAAGGTACTGGATGGGATATATGGTCTTTGAGTATGGCAGTTTTGGAAGGGGGATGCGGATGGGGAGATTCTGGTGGAGAGATCGGTAGAGGGATGTTTTGATGTGTGTGAGAGATGAAGAGTGGAGACTTATGTTATCGGCGAGTATTTTGGAGTGGGTATCTTGGCCCTAGCATCAATTATGTTCTTGTTAAGATAGAATGGTTGACGGGGGTATACAATGATTCTTCTTATCGACAGAGATAAGTTTCTGATCGAGCATGGCATACTGCTATGGAATTACCGCGAAGTTCGAGTATTGACTAGCAAAAGGGGTTTATACCGCTTGTTATGCTAAAATGTCGCATATTGGCCTTTTGCACTGGCAAAGCCTTTGGGGTGATACTGTCGTTGGCAGACGAGATCAGATCATAGATCATTGTTTCGTAGGATGATATTCTTCCATTGATATATCGGTATCACGTGAGCAAGGTCAAGACGGGGCGTTTAGTACTCTGATGGGGTGGACGACCCCGTATGCCCGCGTGATATTGGAGATAAGTGTACTTGTAGCGTACATTTCGTCCTGCGCCCTGCTGAGGACACTCACTGCTAGGCATCCACGAGGCGAATATCCCACTCCGCACATAGCTTTTACTTTCCGATTGGCCCACAACCCTCTTCTGTCTCTGAGTAACGATTTCTCTGAGTAACGATTCTACACTTCAAGGCGTTATGCTTTCTTGGCCAATGCTGCACCAAGTGGGCCCAGTGCTAAATGGAAAAAGGTCCTTTCCTCGAACCCGAAGAACAGGTCTTTCGAGGACCAATTGAATCTTTCACATGACTCCTAGGGAGTCTGGCCGAAAGCGCCAATAAGCCTGCTTTGAGTCAGAAAGAATCGATGAACGCCTCGGGGGCTTCCCCACAAAAAAACGTTACACAAAAATTGGCTTTATTTGCGTAGCGCGCTTGGGGTGAATAATAGGGAATATTCGGGCTAAGTGACTCACTGAAGTCCACTTTATAGTCCAGCGATGAGTGCCTGTTCTTCGAAAAGCTTGACATAGACAAATTTTGACCAGTATCTGCCTGACTGCAAGAATCTTCAAGACTCTCCGCACTTCTTCAATCACTTGACTCTTCAGTCTTAATATCTATACAACATAATCTCATCTGGAGAAAGCCGAATTCAAAGCAATATAATCTCAATCAACAGGATTTCGATCATGTCAACCGTCGTCAGCGCTGCAAACGCTAGGTTCCTCGCGAACCGACTCAAGGCTCTGGACATCAACAAGCTGGAGCACGGAGCTGTGTGTAACATCTGCCAGCAGCCATTCTTCAGTCCCGATCTCTTCGAGTTCCCCTTCGCCACACCATGTGGTCACGTATTCGGAAATCACTGCCTAATGAAATGGCTTGCTGGTGGGAAGGAGATCAAAGATTGTCCTTGTTGTCGTCGATCGATCCTAAAACATATGACCGATGAAGAAGGTTCCCAGCGAGCAATGCTCGAGGAGCTTGACATGCATGGACCTCGCGAACCGATACCGGATGATCAGTCGACGTGGAACGGTCGGATCAAGTACATGCTCAGCGACAGCGGAAGGGACTGGGCCGTGGAAGCCGAAGAGCTCTGGAGGATCTTTCTGGCCGAGCTTCTCGAGTCGCTGGACGCCATCACGACTGCCGAAGAGTGGATCAGCGGTCACGGTGTCATCGTTCGCAAGTTCCTCAAGCTCGCGACGGTGGAACGATTCTATGAAGTGATGGATACCGGTCTGGCCCACGGATTCATCAGCGCCAGACCGGTGTTCGGTATCTCGGATACGAAGGCCATGCTCCCGCAATCCTATCAAGCACTATGTGAGCGCCTGGATCGACCTTTCGAGGATGCCACTGTCCTCGGTCTGGATGATCAGAGGCTTGTGAAACCTCTCTTCTTGGAGGCCACTGAGGATTGGTATGCCTTCCTGGCCGATTGCCATCACAGATTGGAAAAGCGCTATATGAAATTGAACGGGGATCTGACGATTGCATTCAAGCAAGCCTGGTCATGAGCTCCGAGGGACCAAAATGTGAGAAGCCGAAACTCCGTATACTTGGGTAGAAGTGCTAAAACTCCACGCAGTATGTTGTGTGAAGTACTGGTTTCCATGTGTATTAGTCTTTGGGTGTTCTGGTTCTTATGTGGTACATGTCATGACTTTGATGGAAAGCTTGTGGCAATTGCGTTGGGTCAATGGATAGGTTCTAATGGAATTTGGTTTCATTTTGTATTCTTTGATACTTCGTTGGGGTCCATAGACGGCCGAAGTTGACGGCCCTGCTTCCTCAATGCTTTCATCCGCTCACTTTAGGATCCTGCTTGAGCTCGTGACCTTATAGACATTGGTTGGATAGTCAGACACTCGGTGAATTAAGGTGGTTAGCGTCGCTAACGCTAGCCGCTTTAATGTGCGCTTGACTCGAGATTTCTTGCTGGCGATACTTATTCCCAAAAACATTCTGGCAGTTTGGCAGCTTCTGACAATAATTGCATTATGGAACTGCTTCGGTGTTGAATTGAATAGGACGTTGAGGGTTCCTGAATCCGTGCATTGCAAAAAGTACTGCTCTTCGACTCGGAAGTCTAAGTTTTTGAACGTTACTATCACTGCCTGCCGATAAAGCTTTGAAAGACCACGCTGATTCCTACTCCATGTATACGCAGATGTTTCATCGCCCCCGATAAATCTTGATAAAACTGCTGAAGCTTTTGGGAGACCATCAGACCAGCGTTGTAAAATGAGGTCGTGCAACACGAATTCGTAGGACGCGGAGATGAAAATGACACTTCCTTCCGCTGGTGCGGTCATACTTATTCTACCAACAAAACAGATCTAATGTTCGCCGAATCTACCTCATACCCACCAGTGTCAAGGCGGTCTATAGCGGCCGCTATGTTGGTCTAGTGCCTGAAACGCGTTTCATGACTAGGTATTCGCGCAATACTCGCCGCTTGTACTTGGTATGACTCTAAATTTTTTAGATGGCATGGTGAAAGACCATGATCTGGCGAGTGATGGGAGATAGTGACCAGGCTGTCGTACTCGTGGTGTGCCTTCAGATCTCTCATATATATTGAATTCCATCTAGCTCGCGGCTTCGACCCCGTCGTGTTTCGTATAGCAGAAAAATTCGTCGACTGGGAGACTGCGCATCCCATCCTAACGCCTTGGCCGGCGTCTGGTCTCTCTGAAGCACTCTATCGCTCTCCCATCGTATGCTATTGTGATAACAGTCTCGCATCCTTGTTCAGAGCGTGAGGCTAGAAACGTGCGCTTCTTCCTCCAACTCGAAACATAGCTAGTGTCCGTGCATCAAAAGAAGTTCATAAGCGCAAAACACTCTGTCTAGTTGCCTATATTTACCATTTTACGCTCCTGCGTTCGTTGCTATCGTTCCCATCGTCACATCTCATCTCGAGTTTATAATACTTCTTCCCCCCACACCCAATAAGGCGCCTAGGCCAAATCACCATGCGTGGCCTCGCTTGTTCGGTTTTCGCCTGCGGAACACTTCTTCTTTCGACAGCAGCTTTGCCGGCGCCAGCACCATTGTCCAGCCTTGATAATTCGTGTACTGGTGGTTTGTGCAGCGACGGCTCTGCTTGTGTTGTTTTCACAGATTGCACCACTAGAACAGTTTCACAAGCTGAAAAGAATCGCAATGTCGGTACCTCGTTTGTCAGCGTCTTCCTTATCCACTGACCGCCATCCTAGCTCCCCGTCTGCTCCAACACGGATACGAAGACCAACAAGCCGTTCACCATACCAGCTGACTTTTCTTCTATGCAAGATTACTGCGTTACAAATCTCCAGGCTACATGTGCTCTCGTCCTCCAATTCCCAGTGGGCACACCAGGAGAGGGAAATCCTGGAAATTGTGGCAATGCTTGCACTTGCGACAATAGCAACTGTCCAGCGGTGCCACCCTCTTGTCACGACCACAAATGTCAGGGCATAGTGGACCGACGTGGGAGCAGTCTCGGGACTTGTTCAACAGGAAAGACCAGTAATCAAGGGGGTTGTGCTTGTGACCCTTCACTACTACCAACCGCCTTGAATTCATATGGTGGGCCGAATCCGATGCCGCCGAGGGTTCCGGATGGTTTGCACATGAGTTGATGCTTAGCTATTCACTTGTACACTATGTATGTTCTCGTCACATTGCGATGGAAGATAGATTCGCATAATATGGGCCATGAGGGCATGGGTTTCTGCTATTCGTCTGTTGCTGTTTGGAAACGCTCGAGCGGTACGCATATGCATCAACAAGGTCTCGAAGTCTGAAATGAAAAGTCATATGGTGAGCATTGGCGTGCATCGATCCTAGGATCGAGGATTGGAGATGTCAAGGTTTTTTTTGGACTTGTTTGGGTACTATGAAGCGTTTGTACTACCAACCAAATTGTTGTTCGTAAGGTATTCGCCCTTGCAGAGACGCGTGCCGAAGAATGCGAAAGTTTCTCTCCAGTCCATAGAAATCGAATGGGAGCGCAGATGTGGTGCTCACTTCGCTGGAAACCCAAAGCATCTTCTCTCAATTGTGACGAGCGATATCGAGGTTGCGATAAGCATACGTGAACATTGACCATACAATTCGCGGAAGATTTATAAGATAGTAAACCCGGGAGCTTGGCCTTCGAGTAATCTATAGCCTTTGTTGATCGTCAAAGGAGGCTGACCAATTCTTCACAATTGAATTAAGGGGTGTCGCTTATACACCCACCTGCTACATGCGATGGGTATGGTGGCCAAATGCCTGGTGCAATGAGATCCAAATAAGTGGAAAACGGATGCATGGAAGAGTGGCGGTGGGGGTTGGTATCCATAGGCTCATTCTTCTGATACAAGAGGAAGAGTCTCGTTGGTGGCGGAATACTGGTAGACAAAAGACATGGTCGACCGAGGCGAATTCTTGTTGGTAAAGGAGGCCGAGCAGAGGTACACTCTGCTGCTGTAAGGAGCCATGCAAGGAGTCTTGGGAGACTCTAGGGCACTCTTTTCCCTACCCTTGCTGAACCTCCTGTAGCACCTTTTCAAAGTTGCCAACGTCATGGGCAAATCGTCCGAGGAACAAGCCATCAAGACCTGCTTTCAGTGTCGCCCATGTACCAGGTTTTGCACTGCCACCGTATAGTATTCTGGCCTCCCTCGTGCCCTCCTTCTCAATAAGATTTCTTAAGCTTTTGGCGACTGCAAGAACATGATCTGCAGATGCGGGCTCCTGAGCTCCAATTGCCCACACAGGCTCATACGCGAAGACGATGGGGGCATCCCCTGGTATAGCTTGCAAGATCGTCATGATCTGAGGAGAGCACTCTCTGATCGCTATACCGACGCCTTCCGACATGATATTGCTCTTGTCCTTCTCTCCGATGCAGACCAAAGGTATCATGCCATTCCGCACAGCTGCTTTCGCCTTCGCTGCTACCACGGCGTCGGTCTCATTGAATGGCGCACTACGTCGCTCCGCATGCCCTAAAATCACCATCGAGCATCCCATCTGCTTCAGCATCAGCGGCGAGACTTCACCAGTATGAGCGCCAGTATCTTCTGCGTGACAGTTTTGCGACCCGAGTAGGACCTGCGGTGTAGCTTTCAGGATATGTGTGGCCGCCTCCATGCATGGGTAAGATGGAATGATGAATATGCCTGTGGGGGAGTTGGCAGGAGGGGCGATCTTGGAGACCGCGGCGACGTACGAGGTGGTGGTTGGGAAGTCGAAATACATCTTGGTATTGACGCCGACGAGTCGTTTGGGAAGACTTGGAGAGGCCATTGTGCAATGGTACCTCGATATCAGTTGCACCTGTGGTGTGCGGGCGAAAGGGACGGTGATATCATGGGATGCTCAAGTGTATCGATCGTATGTTGTAGACTTGATAGAGGTGAGCGGCTTGCAGCTTGCAGACTGGCGCACCCTCTACGGAGTATTCTGTACAATATTATGGATCGAGCCAGCAACCTGTTACTCCCTGCAAACCTGAATTTGGTAATATGATAGTTTCTCTCATTGGTGCTACGATGCTATGATGTTGCTATGTACTGCATGGGTTATATGGCGCTATTGGCTCGACATGATTCCTTATAGATGACTATGGGGAGGTCGTTACTTGATGCCTGCTGAGGTTCAGCAAGCTATTCTCGGCAGCCTGGACTCTTAAAGACCAGACATACCGTTGGCATGTTTGGCCTCATAGTCACTAATCGCCTTGACTTTCTCGGCACTTGCACTGCTTGGATCGAATGTGTAGCCCAACCATTCTTTTGCCAATCTCCTTGCCAGTTCAATCCCGATCACCCTCTGTCCCATACAGAACACCTGCGCATCGTTGCTCATAACCGCCCTTTCGACACTGAAGCTATCATGCGCTGTCACCGCCCGTATACCTGGCACCTTGTTCGCGCTGATGGCCACACCTAGCCCCGTCCCGCAGATCAATAAAGCACGGTCTGCTTCGCCGGAGAGGATCAGCTTTGACGCGTCGACTGCGACATGTGGGTATGCGGTCTTATCCTCGCCGTGAATAACGCCAACGTCAATGACTTTAGCGACTCGGGGGTCTTTCTCGAGATCGGCCTTGATGATGTCTTTGTACGAGAAGCCCGCTTCGTCACCACCAACGGCGATGCGAAGACCTGAAGATGCCATAATCTTTGGAGTATAAGATTGACGAGATATAGGGAATCTGACTGCATGAGCAGCATCGAAGCATCGAGGTCGATGGGAAGGGTTGTGAGGTGGTTGATGGGAAGGACATGCTTGGGTGGAGAATTCTGGGAAGGTTTGCCGAACGGCTGGAACTATTCTAGTTCTAACCCCCCACGCGGGTCGCAAAAAAGTTGGAAAATCTACCCGAGAACCCCACCAAAATTTCTATGTAATTCTCTACTATTCAATACCTAGTCATTGCGCCAGCCCTATCTAGTATAGCTTGTAACCTTTTAGGCATTAACTAGACACGGTTATTAATGAACGCTTTTATAATATTCGCCTAACCCTTATTAATAATAGCCTGCGTGGATGCGTCGTCCTAATAGGGAATCTTCCGAAGATTTTATTTTAGAGCCTGCCATATATTCTTTATTAGCGTAAGATCTAGAGAAGAAGGGCAATTAAAGTAGTATTTTAGGCCTTTCTAAGCCTTCTATCTCTAGACCTTATTACGCTTTAAGCCTCTACTATAACCTAAGTCTCTATCTTCCTCTAGAATAAATAGGTTATAACGTCCCGCCCTAATATCTTATATCTATAGCTTTATAACTAGTTTAAGTATTAAATTAATATATATATTATATAATATCTTTCTATTTATATTACCTAGTACCTAGTAGTAGACTAGAGGCGACTTAAAATTATAACTAACGGCCGCCTATATATATTAATATTTTTAGTCTTTTTCCTTTATTCTATTACCCTTAGGATTAGCCTCTTATATGTAGTCTTAATAGTATCTTTAACTAGGCTTTTATATAATATAAAGCTTACCTTATAAACTAAACCTAAAGTAGTACTTATTACTAAATTATATATATTCCTAGTCCTTAGAGTTTAGATACTACTAGAGCTAGTACTCTACGTATTTATAGTATCGTTTCTTATTTATCTTATTTACCTAGCCCTTCTTATAAGTAATATACTTATAGTAATCTATTCTATTAAGCGCCCTTTATACTATATCCTCTAAAATATTAAGGCCTACTTTATATCTTAACTAAGACTATATAAGAGCCCGCGTATAGAACCTATCCTCTTTAAGAATCTTTTTTATTTACTATATATCTTTAGAGCTAATTAGGCTCTTTCTACCTCTTTTCTCCTAGATCTTAGGGTTATTAGCGCTTCTTCTTAAGGAAGAACTATAGTAGATATTATATACGCTAGTTAGTAGTATATACTATATATTATAGCGTATTTATAACGATTAGAGTGTATTTTTACGCGTATCCTATATCCTAGTAAGGCTAGCATCCGTCTTAGTTATACCTCGGTAAAAATCCTTGAGACGGATACTATACTAGGATATAGGATAGGGGTAGGGTATTTATAGTACTACTTATAAGGAATAGGAGACGAAGGGGGTATTATAGTAGGTAGGTAATTAGTAGTAAGTATAGAGAAAAGTATATGAATTTTAGTAGGGTTCTTAGGTAATTAGGGCCCCCCTAGTTAGCAAGCTCCTAGGGGTAATTAGCTACTAGTTATTACTACCTAAATAATATTTTTCGCGTTTTTAACCTATTATCTTTAAACTATTAGTACGTAACTATATTATATTATAACGTGTCTAGGATACTAAGGATAAGATCCTAGAAGTCTTATAAGACCTTACTAATAATATCTTCCCTAACCCTAGTTAGACTACTAAGTACTATGGAATTTTAGTACGTACCCTCTAAAGATATATTAATAGACGTCTCTTACTATTTAAATAACTAGTAATTAATTAAGTACTTAATCTAGCCTAGAAATAGGTATTAATTAAGTATATTATATTAAGGTATAAATAAACCGGTATAATTTATAGGTTATAAGAGCTATTATTCTCTAGATATTAAGACGTCTAGTCTACCTATCTAAACTAAGCTATATTAGGCTTAGCGCCCCAAGTAGATTACGCTAAGTTATATAAATTACTAATAAAAGTATATTATAATATATTAAGCGTCTTAATACTATTAGTATATCGCTTAAAGTAGGAATAATTAGGAGTAGTATTAACTAGATCTTATATTTAGCTAATCTAGATACGCGTTAAGAGGTAGGGCTAAATTAGATAACTTAATTTATTACTTATAACGATAATATCTATAAATATAAATAAGCTCCCCTTACTATTAAATAAAAGAATATCTATTAGATTAATATCCTTATAACTTATTTTTAATAGTTCTATTATATCTATTACGAGCGTAGTATTATTATTTACGACCTTTATAATAGAAATAAGATAGGCTTCTAAATAGGTATAGGCGTAGTATATTAGATTATATTATTAGAATTAAAGAAGCGTTTAATCCTTATAGACCTAGGGAATTATAATTATATTATATTAATTAAATATATTACTACTAGCGATAATAGTTAGATATTACTAGTATTTATTATTTATATAAGGGTATATATTCTAGAAAAATAGGCCTTAGAAAATAAACTTTATAATAATATTATACTAGCTATAAGTCTCTTAGGCTATTTAGATAATAATCTAGTAATAGACTAGATCTATTATTTTAATAAATATATTAAAGTATATAGGTAAGGAGTATAGTATATATTAATAATAGATAGCTATAGCAGTTATATAATACTAGATTTCTTAAACTATATAAAAGGGGTTATAATATAGCTATTTATCTTCCCTCCCTACTTAATATACCTCTTATAACCCCTAGATATTAGTGTCTTTTAACTATATAAATACTAGTATACTAAGGGTATTAATAAGGCTATATAATACGGCTAGACTAAATTTAATAAACTTAATTTTTTTAAACTTTTTCCTTATATATATAAATAAATATTTAATCTTAAGATAATTAGATTAATATAGGAGAAAGTAGGCCTTATCTTATATAATCTAGATATTATTCTTAGTAAAATCTATATAATTAAGGAGAAGTATTATCTTATTACGCTACCCCTAAAACCCCTACTACTTAAATAGATACCCTAAGGGTTTAAGGAAGTTATTAATTATAAAGAAAATCTATTAGCCTTAGTCTATACTAATAAGTTACTATTAAGTAACTTTAAGTTAGCCCTTAAGCGCTATATTAAGGGAAGTACCGTGTTAACCTACTTAAGGGAGCTTATAAAGTAGGATTTATAGAATTCTTACGCCTACTAACTAGTAAAGACTAGACGGGATAGGCTTAGGGGGATATATACTACTAAGTCTGAAGTAGTTATTATAAGTATAATACGTGCTACTAAGTAAAAACGGGATAATAATAAGGTAGATAAGGCCTAGAAGGCTATAAATAGTATAGAGGCTAAATTAAAGAAGGAATAAGTAAAGGTAGAAAAGGAGTAAATTAAGGTAGTTTAAATAGCTAAATAGCTCTAGAAAGATGTTATAAAGGATATTAGAAGGGTATCTATACTCTTTTATAAGTAAAGGGTATAAAAGTGAAAGGATAAGAAAGCTATAGCTAAGAAGATATAGATATATAGAAAAAACGTTATTTAGGTAGTAACGACTAGTGGCTGATTACCCCTAGGAGCTTGCCGACTAGGGGGGCCCCGATTAGTAGCGCCAAGTTGAATTTTCCAACTTTTTTGCGACCCGCGTGCCCCCGTGCCCCCCCGTGGGACATGGCTGGAGCACTTATTAACCCACTTCATCGTCCCAATTATGATTACTGCAGCAGTCGTCTCTCCGCTTCTCGCGTCGATTCCAGGCACTTTCGACAGTGTGGATCTGGTTGTATAGGAAATCTACTCTGATGCCCCTTGGGTTCATCGCTGCTCTTCTTGAACCGCTGCCAGGTATTGCCTCAACCAGCGCCTTTGAATCTTGCGGCATGTTTGACACACCTGATGCAACTTCAAGATGCCGTATAAGTAGTCTACGGACCGTTCGATCTGGTATGCCACGCCAAACATGCCTACAACAGTGAAACATATTCGTATCACCACCCGCTGACTTAGGCCAGACTAGATTTCCACTCAAGGAAGGCGTAGCCAAAAGAGTGCAATTCTACCAAGCGCAAGAGTGATGCTGCGAAAGCAGCATGCTCTGCAAATGAATCATGCGATCCGTCAGTGAATTGTCCAAACAGTTGAGGGGCGTTGCATGGTGACTAGGAATACATATGCACGTGGGGTATACATCAGGATGGCCGGATTTTAGCATTCCCTACTGACATAATCAGATATCATGGTGTAGTGAAAGTCTGTTGGAACTCCAGCATCTCATTCGCGAAGAGACCCAAACCTTCCTTTCTTGAGCTGTCCAGAACTCACAGAGGGACGCGGTCGCTCATCCTACTAATGAATGTCGATAGGAACAACCTAATTTTGATCTGAGGCACCATTTGGATGATTTGTCTATGACGAGGCGATCACTGGCTAATTCGATTCTATTATTGAGAAGTTTCTCTGATGAATGAAGCAGGTAAAGTTATTCGATTAGTAGACTCTGAAGCAAGTTGGTAATACCCAATCTGGAAACAATGAGAATTTGTGTCGATGTGTTTCATCTCTGCGTACCGGTCGCCTTGGTTCATTCTTCGAAATCTTGTTGTACACAATCCTTTGGTTTTACTATTCGTAGCAGATCGCAACTACAGATGCTAGACTTGTTGGGACCTTCGGTTGATACCGCTCGTGCGAGTTCAGTGCCGTGGTACTCCGCGATTTCAATTTACTTCTCGTAACACTGGTAACCGGATCTCGCTCCATCACACCCGGGAGAAGGTCGATGCTGTGGTGAGGCTACGACCACAAGTCTCTACCGTCATTACGATCCTTGCATGCATCACAAGCTTTCTTAGCCTGGAAAATGCCGTCTTGACGTTATATCTGTTTGAACGTTCATAACACAAGCTCAGCTGATCACTAAGAACCATGTGAAGGAACTACTGTTAGATTAGATGCCATTTTTGTCAGCAGCGACATGATGGATCGGTTGATTGGCTATTTAGGAAGACGCTAACATGGGCTTGATACCAATCCCAATACTTACCGGCCACGAATTCATTACTACAATCTCTAGACGATGGCTCTGTGCACCTTTGCTAGGGTACCGCTCGCCGAACACGGGCTACCCGGCCCAAAGAATCTTTTGTAGTCGTCAGTTCTCCACTACCCTTTGGCCTGACATCAGCTCTCTTAATTGCCACCGCAGATAGACCAGATTGTGGACCCAACGACGTGGGAAAGCAAAACGCATGTAGTGCCTACCAATCCCTCGATGGATTAATTGACGTAAGCCGGATCGATAATATCCCCCGTACGGCATCGCTTCAACACGAATCGGCGAAGGTGCACAACGCCGCGGGAACGACAAGACACCGAGACTACTTCAGCACTCATGTCAAGCTATACCTCTGGAATCGGGTATTCAGGACGTTTATGGCGGTATGAGTTGTCCGAGGTATCCAATGCCAATATGACCTTTTGTATCATGGTACACCGCCACGTCCATCTCCACATACCCATGTTGACTAGCAAAGAACGCAATACCTCTCAATGTTGATACTAAATGGTTGTAGGTCATGACAAAGTCGGGTGGTCGAACGTCTTCGATGTTGATGATGATATTGACCCATCCGGCTGACCACATATGCAATGGTAAGCGACCGTCGGATCCTATTGCTACCACGGTATCGAATATCATACTGAGACCTTCTATGATGCAAAGATCCAGTTCGCCTTGGTTGAGGAGGCCGTGGAAATTCGATAAGTGGAGTTTGATTGGTGTGCCTGGAACACCAAATACGAAATCGTCTTCCCGAAGAAAGCTGGTGTTGTGGAGACTGTCCACTGAATTAATGTGTTGATTGGTACAGTAACACTGAGACATACGTACGCATCGGATGGGAGCAGTGAGATATGACTAGGACTACTACTAACAGGAGTCGCGGCCATTCCCCCAGATGCTGCAAAGAAGACAAATGCTGCAAGCACAGCAGATTGTGACAACATATTCGAAGCCTGATTGATATCTATTGAACAAGGAGGAAGTGACTAGGCATGAAACCATGGTCTAACCCACGCCCAAGGTCTTGAGGGACAATTTAGTTGCGACAAGCGACTAGTGGATCGGCGATTCTGTACAGCCGTCCATCGGATAATACGTTCTGTTGAAAAGCGTACGGCAAGGTAGATCACTGTTGATCCATGTTGGGGACTCATCACGGAGTCTACTCCGTGTACTCTCGCGCATAGTCGGCTTCCTCTGCCAAAACTTTATTCTCCCAAAGCGATAGGACGATGACAACTTAGTAAGAGGAGTTTTATCGTAGATCTACGATGAGGATCTATGCCGGACTCTACTCCGCCTGTCTGCTTTGGCCGTCTACGCACCTGTGCTTTTGCGGATAGTCGGCTTGGTGCACCGAGACCCTGCTATTCCAGGTATCGAGGCTTTCACGTTACGTCAAGACTTTCAGACAGCATGCCTTCCACTGCAGTGATGACATTACTGATGAAGGGCTTGTGCGCGTTTGAAGATGTCCTAGTATCCGCTGCGGTCCGGAAACGCTCTTGATAGCCGGATAAATATATAAACATAAGTCATGTCTGGGGATCATTATATATTTGCACACTGCAAACCTCCTTGAGCTGGGGGAGTATGTACTTTGATCGTCAAGAATGAGGCTCTTAAAACTTACGCAGTTTGCTTCCTTACTATCATGCACTGCAACGCATGTGGTCAACGGCATTCGATCGGGTAACGATGCATCGTCTCTACAGTCACAGCCATTCCCCAGACGTGCGGTGTCGCTGCTGGGGTCCAGCAATAGCAACGACAGCGTGCCATTACTGCAGACGTACGTCTGTTCAAGGTTGTGTCCAAAAACGGTAGATAATCTGACACCAACAGCAATTCCCTCAATCTCGGAGATGCCCCTACAAAAGCCCCTTGGACTTATATAGGCCCCAAAGGGCTCTATGTTCTTACCAACTATTCGCTGCCCAGGATCCGCGTTACCTGGGTCGGCACGTTCCTAATCACTTGCCTGGGCGATATCGTCGACGCGATTGCCAATCGAAAATTCCGTGGAGACGAGCCGTATCCAAATGGGCTCTACACTTGCGACTTGGACTATCTCCTCCCGGTTGTTGGACCGATGGTGTACTTCAGCCTGAAGATGGAACGAATAGATGCTCCCGGCTGGGCTATGACATTTGCGGACATCGCCGATGATCTGGAGGCGTTGTATTATGCCGCGCTGTTTTTCGACAATGAGCCCGGTGTCATGCCGGGGATGGATGTGACGATTCACCGTTACAGGACAGATAGGCCGAAATTCTTGGCGGCACGAGCGAAGCTACAGTGGACTAAGTCTGTCATGGCTAACGCTACAGCATCCCAGTAGTTCTGTGGGGGTCTAAAATGCACTTTGCTGGACCATGGAGTGTCCCGGCGGCAAATACATATCAGTGGCGAAGGAGCGTAGTAACACAGTATACACATGTTTCTCCAGCCTAATCGAAGGAGGTTCCGACCTGTGACTTACGCTGGTGATATGTCTCAAATCTCTATTATAAATCATGTGAACAGGGTTGACAGCGTCCACCTAGCTAAACAAGCGTTTGTCTCTTGAGTTATCTTTCTTTTTTCACCATTACATTGTTTGCTTGCGTTCCTCACAATTATCTCCCTATCGTTTCAAGTCATCCAAGATCCGACAAAGCATATTCTCAGATCTAGCCGATAATAAGTTGATCCTATGACCTGGATTTCCTCAAATGAAAACCTTTCTAACGACAGAAATAAGCATCTAAGCGCCTCATCCTATATCCAGCAATTCGGAAACGTCAAGACCTCTTCCTCTGTCTAATCTACCCTTCAGGTACCATCTATAACCCCAACATATCACAAGTCGACTGGATATCACCCAAAACCGCCCACCCCTCTGCGGCAATCTCCGGCTCTACTATAGCCACTCCTTCGAGTAACGTTGACACAATCCCAACAATGAGCTCGCAATCGAAGAGGTTCCATCCGTTGATGTGGAACTTGGCCTCCACCCACAGCCTGGCAACAACGTGGCCTCCGTTGAAAACCTCAACATTGACCGCGTTTGCCGCGTTGCACATGGTGATTTTCTCGTCACATTTCGAGCCATGCGGGCTCACATCGTTCGGGTTAGAGAGCTCAGTTGTTCCGCCGTGGCAGGTGTTGTATTTGATCTCGTTGCAATTCTTGCCAGATGCTGACCCTTTGAATCCAGTCGCTGCGGCGTAGATCATGCTATTGAGCTGGTCTTTGGTTTCATATAGACTGTCAGCGATGTTGAACGTTACCGTCGCGGTGTCTAGCTCCCCCCCGTCCTTTTCGACATACCGCACCCCGTCCACGGGAGCGTCTTTCGTGTCGCAGTAGGCACCTGGGCCTTTGGGATCCGGACAGTGGGGTTTCAATGCTTTCCGGATCGACTCGACCATCCCGTTCCCGCTCATGTTGCCTATATGAACGGGGATGCGGGAGAGCGTGACGTTGGTTTGTGGACGGTTCGTGGGTATGCAGCCAGGTACGCTCACATCCTTGTCTTGGTTTACGCCTACTTGCTGGTAGATGATGCAATCACTCGTCGTGGCTGGGGGTAGTGCTCTGGAGACTGAGGAGGTTGAGGACGGTAGCGCCGTATATGAGCAGCTTGCGCTCTGCGGAGCTGTAGCCGGGGCAGACGTCAGAGGCAAAGTGATACTACCCGCGCAGACACACCAGCCCTCGGGCCTGAACCCGTCGGGCTCGGGTCCATAGTAGGCGCAAGAAAGCGCGGGAGCAGTCGTGGCAGCCGCTGTCGACGTCGATGGCTTTTTGGTCGGGCTGGCAATGGTTTTGCTCGGAGTTCTGTCAGAACCGTCTTCGCCCTGGTCGCCCATATTATTTACATCCAAGGTTGGGCCAGCTGGTGTGGCAGCGCGGATCTCGTGATGCATGAAAGCTTTGACAGATTCGTGTGGTGGGAATTGGTCGGCCGCCTGGGTACGTTTTACCGCTTTGAGAATGTGTGAATTCGTGGGATGGGGAATGACACTCAGCGTCAGCAACAGGGTAAGGGTCGAGGAGAGCGTCGAAAGCTTGCGAAGCGAATACAATTCCATCACGTAGATTCAGAGGGTGTGTACAGTAAGTAGTGACTGGAAATTCGACATGAGGCAGGTTGATCTTCCAATATAAAGTCCAGATAGGTTGATAGATGCACACGCCGCCTAAGCACAAAGACTGCCCATACAAAGGCACAGCTCCGGTGTTCCAACATCCTACCTCCATCCTTCATGTTTCACACGTTATGAGTCCTGATGTGGAGCCAGGTGCATTGTTTCAAGAGACAATGCTTCCATACAAAAGTCAACATAGCTAGCGCAGAGTAGACGGCTTCAGTATTCATAAGACCGTTATAAAAGCGTACTACTAGCATCCTAGAGATTAGAAGTACCCTTGTTATAATTGATTTACTGATCACAACATTAATGACCAAAACATTGTGTACGACGGTTTAGGGGACCACTTTAGCGTCAAAGTATACTAGTGTCATATTTAGACGTAAACGCCGTGAGGCTGAGACAAATTGATCCTGATCAGTAGAGCGCGCGCGTACTCAAACGCATGAAACACTGGACAAAGTTGAGATCTTATGCGTTTTTGGGTAAGTACTGTTTCAACCGAAAGGTGGTTCTCCGTGGAGGCGGCGCATGTACGAATCTCCGACGCAGTCTATGCTATGTTGGCGGCACGGTAGAGATCAAAGGATCGATTTCAGTGTTTTACATGATCCGTCACCACAGACAGCACCCAGCATTAGATGTCCAAGACATTGTGGTCGACATATCGTTGGCTCTGCATCCATGCAGTCTCAGGAGGAAGGCTCAAACGCAAAGCATAGCCTTAGCCACGCCGTATGGCAGTGCAGGCGTTCAAGCTCTGTAAAATCCGCGGAACGATGATACTTGTTGTTTTTATATCTATCAAAGTCAACGCATTGAACCCTCGCCCAAAAATTTCCTATATAAGAATCCAGTGATTCTATACCTTCCCTACATTCGTCTTTCCTCGATTGGCAATTCTCTCTAAGCTTTCGGACCAATTTCCTTCTCCAGTCTATTGTTCCTATCGTGGTCATTCATTGAAAGCACTGAGAATGTTTCCATATACATATATATGTCTGCTTTTCACATTCCTGACCCTTATCAACGCCGCTGTTATCCCTGGTACTCGAATTTCCAACGAATATGCCTGGGTCGATCTACTCAAGCGGACTTTCTTTTCTAGTGAGATTCCGAACGTGCAACTCGAGAAGCGAGCGCCTTCTCCCGCCTATCAGAAGGCAATCAATGATGGTGCTACTTTCGTGGCAAAATTCCGAAGCGGCCCCAGTCCTGGTGAAGACACTCGATTCCATATCAAGGACGTGACGCAAACAATATTCGAAACCAACCAGTTGTTCGATAACTGGGGCTGGACGGACCCAGGTAGTGGGGACAACAACCCACGCCCCGATCTTCAATCTGCTCTATCAGCAAATGGTCTTACCGGTATGTTTACATTTTATTGCTCCACCCATGAATAAGGCATTCTGTTGAATCATGAACTACCGTTTCGAGGAGACTGGCAAAGTGGAGTATGAGGGGTGCCTGCAGCTCCAGCGGTAAGAGCTCGACAGATGTGGGAATATCGGTTCGCAGCCAGCCGCCGAATTAAATTGAAAAACATGACCTCTCGCAGTCACCGATATTGCCGATGGCTGGTTTCTTGCACCAAGCTGGAAGTTGGCCGCCAATGTAGCCATATCAATAAGTCCTCGTACTCGAACACTATCTTGAGAAGACGATAGCTAACTCTAGGATGTGCGATAGGAGTATTCAAGTGGCGTAAGTCCTGCTTATCTTCAGTACGGGGACTATACAAGTCTTAGACCTTTGCTGATCTATACTTGCTAGGCGGTAAAACGCATGACGGCAGATACAACTCTGCCTGCGATTCAAAAGGTGCCAAGGATGGTGTAAGATTCATCAAAGACCCGCGGGCTCCAGTGTCAACCCTCACTAAGAACGTACTATTCTAGGAGGCGACTGAGGGTTACTTCAATGGACTGTACAACACAGCGCAAGGGGTCATCATACCTGAAGATAATAGGTCACCCAGACACTCGATCACACATCTGCAGATATATCCTCAATTGGAAAATTGGTCCGACTTAACCTACCTAATATGGGCCGCTGAGATTGGTACGTACTTTGCTGATTTATTTGTCTGTATCTGGGGTCCCGACGAGGCAATTCATTGTTCCAGATGTCAAAACATAATTTTGCCACACTGAGATGTGCTGTGTGTGGTGCTATATCAACTAGCGGCAACTTGGGAAAGATGATACTAACTCGAGAAATTGCGTAGGCAATGACAAGTCGAAAAACGACAAAGCTAATAAAGCCAAAAGAACCGGCCTCAAGTCCATCTATCGATACCATATCACCGACGAAAGTAACACGCAGAACATCATCAAAGAGGCTATGGGATATGATCTTAACATGGACCGCCATGCCCTAGCTAATAAGCTTGCGCCTTGGCCCAAAAGTGGTTCAGCAATTCCTGGTATGTATCTCATGTGTTCGATTGCGGCCAAATATATTCTCCATGACTGGATGTATGCCAGCCGCAGGTTACATCTTCAGTGCTGGTGCAGTCGTGTATCATCCCATCTTTCAAACTATACACTAATAAGGCCGTACTGAATTTGAACTCTGCGTAGGTCAGACATTCTCTGTCGCAAGAGACGACCGTGGAAAAGCCCTGCTAGGTTCCCCACACGGCAAAGGGGTGGCGTGGCTGCTTTTGCAGCATCAGGATCCGGATAAAGAGCTTGGGAAGAAGACGGTTGATACCATTACACTTTTCCAGACTGAAAGTTCGGGGCAGAAAGAAGTCAACATGCTTATCACCATCAAAGATGCCTAGGAATTTGTTTCAGAAGTGATAACCCTGATATCTATGCTTTGGCAGAGCACTCGGGCCAATTGTGCTTGACCAGTCCTAGTGAGGGGTATGTCGACACAAGGATAGCGAAACGCAAGCTCTCAGGCTTGATGAATTCTTCATTTTCGTTGAGATCAAGGCAGTACGGATGGTGGACTGATATGCCTGTTGTTGCCCGGTAGTAACACAGCAGGTTTCACACCAGCAACGATACTAAATGAAGGGACTCTGGGCTCTTATTCGCAACAAGGCAAGATCTCATTACAGGGTGTAACCAGGGGGCTACAGTAGATAAGCGAATTAATTTTAATGTATAGTCCCGGTCATAAGTCTTTGCACCCGAGATACCCCGCATTCCCCTACTAAAAAAGGTCCCCTTTCTCTATAGCTTACAACACTATTATCTAGTTAATTATAAAGCTAAAAATTATATAGATATTAAAAAATATAGTGTTTTATAGTTCTACTAAGCCATTTTCTAATTAGTTTACCCTAATACTTAGTATACTATCCTTCCGCCTTAATAACAGCCTTAACCCTCCTTTCTATACTATCTACTAACGACTATAATATATTATTATTAATAAAGTACTAGGCTACTTCTAATATCTTATATAGCTTCTCTAGCCTCTCTTTATTATTCTTACTATAGCTTATAATATCTAGTTCTAGCTTATAATACTTTTCTTTAAGTAGTTACTAGAGGTATTTAATTAGATTTAGGTCTAGTAAGTAGGGTAGCTAATTAATAAGTTATACCTTATATTCTTTAAACTATACCTTTATAACTCTTATAATATATATATAAATATTATCCTATATAAACTATATACTAGGCTAGTAGATTATAAGGATCTAGTCCTTTAAAATATTAATATATAATATTATAGTATATCTATTTACCTTTACCTTTAGATTATATACTATTTATACTAAATTACTTCGCTTAATATTATAAAAGGCTATTTATATTATAGTTAACTTTACTTTTCCTTTCTTAAATAGCTAGATTATATCTTTATCCTATTTCTAATTAATATAATAGAAGACCTATTCCCTTTTTTTTCCTAAGCCTAGCTCTATTAAGTACTTATCTAACTAGACTATTAATACTTACTCTACTCTACGCTAGTATCTCTACGCCTTATATTAATTTAACTGCTATTTTATATATATCTTTTAGAGAAGTAGGCGCTTTATTATAAGCTAATTAATAATTCCGTAGTCTTTAAGCTATTATTAGAGTATATATCTACTTATTTATACTCCTAGCTCTTTCTTAAGGTTTAAGTAATAGATTTTTAGTTTTATCCTAACTAGTTAAAGGAGTTTATACTTAGTATATACCCCTAGGAGTTATAGCTAACTAGATCTAGGCCTATCTTTCTATAAGGGTCAAGTAGTAGAGTTCTTAATAGTATAATAAATTATTAATTTAAAGATATTTTTAGCCTCTAATATTACCCTATACCTATAGCCTAATATATATTACCTAAGGATACAGCCTCTTATAAAAGGAGTAAGATACTTTTACTAAAGCCTAGTACGAGATCTAGGAGTAGTAGGAGTTATAGTTAGTATATAGGAGGTGGGGGGGAATATAAGGTTTTTTAGTATTCTCGCTTAAATATAGGATGGTGCTAAAACTTATGGCCTAGTACTATATGACTCTCTTGGACTTGTCGCATTAATGTCAACGCCACCAGCTTGATGAACTTGGGTCGAGCAGGTGTTAGCAGTATCTCGTCTGGTGTTTATGATCTTGGAAGCATGGAAAAGAGTTGAGATAAGGATTGATACCACAATTCCAAGCACGCAGATGTAGAAAAGAAAGACAATTGTACCTGAGTCCGAAAGCAGTGTACGATAACGTTATAGTATCGGCGGCTAAGCGACTAGATGACGCGGCCGCCACGCTAAGCCTCTGTTTCTGATACATGCTACTCCGTAGCGCGCGCTAAGAGCGAGGTTGTGTAAGAACTTTGGACGGTATATTAGTACCTGTTTCATAAATGATACTGAGACCCGAGGCCGCCACCTCCTTATCTACCATCACAAACAATCTTGTCCCCTTGACTTTTAAGATGCTCACTTATAAAAGGCTTTCTTTATAGTCGGAGATACCTGAACTTTCCTCTTCACTTGAAAGGTACTTGGTTAATTTCGAAGGACCGTGAATACCTTGACAACACACTGTGCATCATGGGACTGCCGTATGTGCAATCATACTTGGTTGAAGTTGAACGGATTATATTCAACAGGGCTAATTGCTTAGCAGTCGTGATCCATTTGAAATTCTGCCAGTTGAACTTCGCCTGGCCATCATCACCTATCTGCCAGACCTACCGACGCTTCACCGTTTGACCTTTGCTTCTACAATCTTACTCGGTACCTGTGAAGAGAATTCTGTCGAATGCGTGAGCGCGGTAATCAGATCAATGACAGCAGACTTGCAACAAATTATCCGCACGGTCACAATTGCCCTTACTAACATTTCCACTGATACAAATGATATCGATAGTAACGTTCTCTTGAAGGGAAAGGTGGATGAAGAGGGCGGGCATATTGAGACGAACGAGGAATCCAGCATTCGACTGCCTTCAACCCTGACACCCAAGCAAATCAGAAGTCTTCTGCACCTATCAAGTCAAATACAGATCATTGGCCAATCTTTCCTAGAAACTCACCTCCATCGAATCAACAGCATAGAAGCCCAGCACTTACCCGAGGGCGCTCTCGCTTTTCGTCGCGACATGGTATTTCAGAACTATCCACAAGGCATCGCTTACACTCCGCAAACAACCAGGTCAATCAGCTGGGTCGAAAAATACCGCGTGGAGCGTGCACTCTGGCGTCTCCAGCTGCATGCGATCCTGACCCCACGACAAACCGAGGTCAGACCATTCGACAGTACGCAATACCCGACCGGGACGTTCAGGAGTCCACAGCTCGCTCGTATCTACCCGGCCAGTATCTACCGCGCCTTTGAGGGCTGGGAATTGGACGAAATGCAATGTGTCCAGGACCACATGAACGAGCATCGACTCTCCCTCCAAGTGCCAGTCTCCGCCGAACTCGAATATCCCAATCCGCTCCCAACGCAACGGAAAGCTACAATCCCCTCTGAATCGCCGAAGGAGACGCCACAGTGGCCCGTACTGTCAGACCCGCCCACCGACGCAATCCCGCACGCCTGGTATCAAGACGCCTCCGCCGCAGAACGTCCGACAGAACCGTATCGCATGTTCGCCGCCTACGGCACTAACTCCCCCAGCTCGCCACTCCAAGGCGTGGACTGGGCTATCTTCCGCCGCCTCGGCTTCGGCATCTGGGATCTCAAACGAATGGGTACGATGGAGCTGTTCACCGTGCACCAGCGGCAGGTTTCTGGCGACGAGGGCGAGCGCATTCGGTGTGGAGCTGGGGATAATATGGGGCTGAACAATATTTTGTTTACGTGGAGGAGTATCAAACTGGATGGGAAGAGGATTGTCGCTGATGGACCATAAAGTGTGGATCATCGCACTTCGATGAGACGGATCATCTGAATCGCTCTTTCATCTTTACCTCCGGACATTGAGGACATAGACTACGCCCCAGCACATCCGGTGAGCCATATCAGCGGTGAGCTGAAAACGCTCATAGGTATCAACAGACCAAAGAACCCAGGAACCTCGGGCCCAACGCCAAACACCCTTCCCACCTCCCTACTACCCGACCCTAACCCCCCCCTCTACTAACCCAATCCCACAACACACCACCCTTACCCCCCCAAAACCACATACGCCGCAGACGCTCCCCCACTAGTATTCAACCTGCCACGCCGCACCCTCAGCATCCCCGCCACCCTTTGCTAAGACCGTCTGAAACCACATCCGCCGCAGAATCCCCCACGAGTACCCATGACCCTCTCCGGACCACCCACCCTACCACCCACAACCCTCCCCACCCCAACCCCAACGGCAATCCCCCCCCCTCCCCCCAAGAACCGCAACAAAGCACAGCAACGCCACAGCCCAACGTCAAAAATACACGCATACTCGCCCCCTATAACCCTCATGTGAAGAAATTCCTTATCCTATCCGTCTTGCCGCAGAGGCTGATGACGGGGGCGTGGATAGCGCAGTGTTATGCGTCGTTTTTGACGCTGGGGATGATGCTGATGCTGATGCTGATGCTGATGCTGATGCTGATGCTGATGCTGATGCTGATGCTGATATTTGCGATGTGGATGGTGGATAGAAGTGTGGATGGTGATGGTGGAGGCGCGGATGGTGGTGTGGATCGTGGTGTTGGTATGGTAGGTGGTATAGAGCATCATCTAGATGAGGTTGGTGCAGATTGCACGGGCGGTATCATTGTTCCGATGGTGATACGGCTGTTTTGGGAGGTCCAGGCTGGGTCTGAAGTGGATGAGGGCTGTAGAGAGAGACTGGAGCGGAGCGTGGGTTTGGGGATGGGTCTTTGAGGTCGTGTTGATGTCTGATGGATTTAATGGCAACAGTTAGATATGTTGAAAGGAAAGAAATCAAAGTGAGGAAAAAGATTAAAGATTTTCTATATATAAACAGCCGTCTCGTCGTGATGTATACCAAAGAGGCACGAGGTCTAAGGTGGTCAGCTTCCAGGAAAGCCTGTGGAGGTCATGGAGCGCAGTAGGAGATACGCTCGCACGTAAGAGTAACCGCAGGTCGTTGCGGATGCTCTTTGCACTTCACCCCCTCCCCCCTCCCCCCACTCCTATCCCATATGCCACTCCCCCACCCAAAAACCTCAATCACCAACACCAACACCCTTAACATCCTTCACATCCTTCACCTGCGACGACTGACTCGCCTCGCTCGAATCGTTAGAAGCCGGCGTCTTGTAATAGGAAGAGCGTTTGTGCTTGCTGGGCGAGAGACGATAGGCGTCGCCTTCCGGTCGGCGGAAGAGGACGAGGCAGAGGGGTCGGAGGGTGGGGATGCAGGCGGCTATGATTATGATGTTCATTTCTATTCTGTGGGGTGAGGGGGGTGGTGTTAGCGGGAGGAACTGGGGTGGGGGATGTGGCATATGATCGGGTGGGTAGGAGGAAGGAGGTAGGGGGTAAGTTGACGAGGGTGCTGTTGTGGGGTAAGAGGCGGTGCCTGGTGTTGTTACAAGGATATGGTGATGCGAAGGAGAAGTGCAGGAATAAGTGCACCCATATGTCGGGAGCAATGCCGATGGTAAACAAGATTGAAAAGCTTCGAAGAATGGAAAAATTGGCCTTACCCATTCCACATGAGTAGCTCGATCGTCTTCCCTGATAAACTGTCAGTGCCTGGAAATTCCAAGTCCATAATTGATCAGACTCACAGGTAATGTCTGTTTTAGCCTCAACGGTGATGGGAACTTTCGATGTTTTGACCGCTGCGCAGATTCCAGCACTACTCATAGGACCTTCATTAGCCAATGTGGGTCGCTAGTCGAAAGTCTAGCTGTTGAACAAAGTGAAAACCACATACAAAACACCCATTGATAGCAGAAGACTCAGCAAGAATTTCTTCGACCGTTTCATCTGCAGCTTCCACACGATATCGACCGGGATGAAAGCGAGGGCGAAATCCAGAAACGCCCAATAGCCTGATGCAATAATGAGTGCTTGGCCATGGCAAAATGAGAGAGAGATCATTACTTGCAATCACCAAATTCCAGGTGTTCACCGGGATGGGATTCCAGCATTTACCCGTCCCCTTCTTGATCATCCCTTTGTCCCAGATCGCTCTTGCCGGCTGACACTGCGCGTAGAAGAGCGTGAAAGTGATGGTGGCGGAGACCACGATACTGATGGAGATGCCTCGGAGCATCCATTTCCGCCAGTCGCCCGGCGGTGAAATCCTCTCGATCAAGAAGGCGACGGAGATCTTGCCGATGGCAATACTGACCATGGATAGGGATCGTGAGATTGTGTTGATCTCCAGCGCATTTGTGATTTGATGGGGCTTTAGGTAGTAGAGATGTCGTGCGTAGCCCCTGCCCGCATACACGCTCCACATGATTGAGATGATAAAGTCGAGGACCTATGTTGGTGAGTCCAGCACTCGTCGTTGGCTTGTCGTGTGCAGGACATACCAGCGCGAAGCAAATGCACCAATCGTCCCACCACACATTCCGAGTGAGCTTCACGCGCGAGTACATCCTACCTAAAACGCACACCACGGAGATGATTGCTAGTATCCAAGTGAAGGCGTAGACCTCTCCTGCTTTGTTGTAGTTGCCCCCCGGGGGCGGTGGATGCATCGCTGTTGACATAATGAGAAGCGTTTCACGACAAGGAATGAAATTCGTAGCTTATAATGATCCAAGTGAAACGAGCTTGTAAGATCTTTGTGATGTTCGACATATATAACAAGAGAACGACTCCGCGACGTTCAGGGTACATGACAGCGTTTGTAATCGACTATATGCTAAGGAGGAAACAACCCTGGTCTGGATCCTGCAACCTCGACCGATTGCTGGTACGCTATTCTGTATCCAGAGATTATGCTCGAGTTGCATGCCGAATAGCCATCGTACGTAAACATCTTCCTACAATTGCAGGGACATCAGTGTCAGTGCTCAACACGAAAGCAGATGACATCAAGTCATGATGCGATTCGAGCGCGAGAAAATACTCCAGACCCTTTGCTGTGGCTTAGTGCGCCTTGTTTGGACTCGACTTCCAACGGTCAGCGGTATGATTGGAGGAATTCGCAGATAGAGTATGAGATTGAGGAGTGGCACAGCTGGATGCTTTGTACTAAAAGCTGAATTAGGGATAGTGGATGAAGCATGACTCGCGTTTAAAGGTAAAATCCTTGCCCTCCAGGCGCTCCACTGCCAGAACGTCGGGTAATTCACGAATCCGAATCCCATATAATCGTTACGGGAGGATTGCGGCTTCCAGAAGCGTTCGCCTTAGGAAAGCTGGGAATCGAGTTAAAGGCGGGTTCCCCTGACATCGTGTAAACGCAACGTTGACATGGCCATTCGGGGATTTAGTGACGATAGATCTTGCGAAACAAAAGCTTAACTCTAGATCGCGTTTCCAACGCCTTACACTTTGGGGGAAAAGATTGCCGATCAGGGACGCAGAACGTCGTGGATGACCTAGGTAAAGATGATTGGATGATCCCACGCCAGACACAATTGTATGCAATTTGCGAACTTTGACGTTGATTGATGGCAAGAAGCCATACACGGTTCAGTCAAAGTGGACCCCATTCCTTGATTCCTGGAAGCATTCGATTCCCCAAGATCTCAAGCCTCAAGGAGTGATATGTGGCGATCTAGCGGCGAGCGACGGCAGCACGGAGCGGGTCGGATAATTGCTGGACCCGGCATCCTGGGTGGCTGTATTACACATATGCTAAGGTATGTACCCCGATTGCGTCCTGGGGGCGGTGGTGGCTGCCACATGGCATGGTCCGTTATCCACATCCAGCAAAGTGAGATCTTCCAAGGCAAGATCTAGACTCACAATCGTAGTTGTAGCCACTATCAGTCCTATCGCCATCCTGACCCTTCTCCCTAGCCATACCAGTCTTGACATCTGATGATTTGACATATTCAATTTCAGGACTCTCGATCTCCTTTTAGGTAGAACCTAGCCCTCCAACCCTGGTTGTAGCCACTATCAACGGTGTTACCGGTTCGACCATTCTCTGTAGCCATCGAGTCCCAGATATGACAGTCGACCTAGGACTCTCGAGATCTTCCCGAGCAAGACCTAGCCCCCAACTCCTGGATGTAGCCACCACCAATAACATTACAGCTCGTGATCTTTCTCCGAGATCATAGTGTCCTAGCATTGGCTTTTCGTCTCCATCTGACGATCATCTTTGAGACTCTGGAGACCTCGCAGGTAATGCCCATTCCCCAATCCATGTTGTAGCCACCACAGACCTCATTGCCAGACAGAACTCTGCTCGGGGCCATAGTGTCCCGATCCTGCCGCTCATCTTTTATGACAGTCGTCTCTTGAACTTCCGCCAAGCATAGCCCCGCGCAGCCCCCAGAAGATATATGAGTTGAAGCCCAAGTAGCCCAAGCCCAAGAGCACTGGCCGGAAACATAGCCCTGTTGAGCTCCGATGTCCTCACTCCATCTCTTCAGTCCACTCGTCGTAGTCTCGTCCCCCTCGATGAATGAATCACAAGCACGCTCTTTGGTAGAGATAGGCTGCCAGCCGAGAATAAAAGCATTGCCATTGCTTTAAGGGCGGAGTGCCAAGCCCAGAAGCTTCCTCCCTCATCCCTCCCAATCACGCGCACCCTCCCAGCCCACCAGATCCCCTGCTCACCCCTGCTCACCCCTGCCCTTCCACAATCCTGCTCTTTGAGAGATATCGTCTCCCGTAGTGTGGTATTGTAGAACCCCAGCTGCACGGCTTCGCTTTCCATCTTGAATGACTGTGAAAGCCTGTACGCTGAGATAGAGGTCTGGGTTCAGGGCAGTATGTTGTATGTAGGTAGGCGAGGGCTTGTGGGGGATGAGATGATGAGGCGAGAAGGCACGTGAGATGGGGAGGCGGGAAGGGACGTCAAGGTAGTTTGCGCGTGCGGGGTCGGGCGGGCGGAAAGAGAGGGAGGACTGGCTGAGGTGTGGACGGAGAGATGTCTCAGAGGTGTGGTTTTGGTATGAGGGTGCATTGGTTTGTGGAGATGGGAGATGATCATTGTTGTGCCAAGCCTGCCAAGAGCTCGATGATTTCGAACACACTTCATACATTCATTCCTCTTAGTACTGTGGGAATAGGACAAAGACATGTGGTCTCTAGATTATGTGCGCTCAGATTGACTGGCAGCACCGCCTTTGATTTCAGATCTGCACGGTGAAGTCGTTTGGATGACCTTGAGTAATTTGTCTACATTGATAAATATGCACAAAAGCCGACAAAAGCAATTACTGAATGACCAATCTCAGATCATGTATCTGTGCAAATTCTCCGCTGCATTACCGTCGATTCATCCTCAGCGCTTCCTGGCATTCCTGAAAGTCCAAAGCATCGGCATCTACGCCTTTCGTCTCGGGTATCGTGAACCATGTGACGATGGCACCTGCAGCATTGCAAGCAAAGAAGATCCAGAGCACGTTCGCCACGCCCAGCTTCTTCGGGTCGGAGAGATAGTTGAACAAGACGCCTGACAGGATAGCACCGAGTTTGCCGGTAGCGGCACTGATGCCGTGAGCGAAGCCACGAACACGGGAGGGGAAGACTTCGCCGGGCACGATGAATGTCGTGGCATTGGGGCCGAAGTTGAAGAATAGCTGCATGTGATGTTAGCGTTGGGAGTTTCACGATATTGGGGATCCTCGTACCTGAGCAATGGTAAAGCAGACGAATTTCCCAGCCGTGCCGAGATGCTTGTAGTCACCCGCGATGATGGCGAACATGAGAGCGCAGACGAGGAAGCCTTGAATCTGGATCCAGCGACGGCCCAAGATCTCGATGAAATATATGGTGAGGAAGTAGCCAGGTACGTAGCCGGCTGCTGCGATGATGAGATTTCCGTAGGCGTTCTTGAGCAGAGTGTCGTACTCGGTCTTCCCTTTCGAAAACCCGATGGCGCTGAGCAGAACGGACTGGTTGAGATTGAGACCGTAGAAGGCTACATCGACCAAGAACCATGTCGATGCGGTACCGATCAAGGTCTTCAAGTGGCGCCATTGGCTGAAGTAGGTGAAGAATGCCTTCATCTGGATATCTCGTGAAGGTGGAGCAACGTGGGCTTCGACGATTGATGCGTGGCGGTTACCGTTGACGTCCAGGCCGTGAGTCTTCTCCATGGGCCCTTTGTCCATGCTTGCAACGGTCGAGGACGAGTCATCGATTTGAGAGGCTTTGAAAGTGCTCAATTCGTTCGACTGCATAAATTTCCTGCTCTCGGGCATCTTCAATCGGTACCAAAGAGTAACGAGCGCGGGTACTATTGCGACTCCGATCTGGAGTCTCCACACTGCATCGAGCTGACCGTAGTGACCTGCCTTCAATGCTTTGCTGAAGCAGCCGAGTAAGATGAGGGTCACAATGGAGCCCGCCAGAGTTCCCTATGCAAGTCAGTTTCGGCATGGCATTTACTGGATTTAAAGCGCCTACCCAGCCTTGATTTGAGAAGATCCAGCCCAGCATGCGTCCACGGTTGCGAAGAGACGACCTTTCAGCGACAATGGAGGCTGACATGGGATAATCACCACCGATACCGATACCCATCAGTACACGGAAACCGAAGATGTACCAGAACTTATCCCGAATGTGGTGACCGAGATGGTTAGGCGTGCTGATGACGAGAATGACACCAACGATCATGATGATCAGTTCCTTTCCGTAGACAAATTTCCTTCCGAACGCATCGCCAAGGAATCCGAAGCTGAGTTGACCGATGATGTTGCCGATGTTCGCTGCTGCGTTGACTGCTCCTCGAAGAAGGAGCGGGTAGGTGGGAGTTTTCTGGTGGCCAGGGCCTGGGAAACCGCCCCAGTATCTGGAAAGCAGTCAGTATCTGAACCCGAGCAAATCACAAGCTAGAGCGGTCATACTCATAAGTCCAGATTGGTGTTACCAAGTTGATGATGAACAGATCGTAGGAATCCAGGAAGAAGCCCACACTGTGATGTGTCAGTTCGGTAGTCGCAAGGCTGCGCTCGGTGCGACTGACCCGCAGATGGCGTATAGCTTCAAGTCGCCCCTCGTCATGACGCGCCCAAAGCCGGTGGCATTGGCGTGTTGGTACTGCTCATATTCCTCCTGGATGCAGTGTCAGCTCGCCGAAGCCCGGTGGATGCATTGACCTTTGATGCATACAATGGAGATGGGATTGCCATGCTCATCCTTCCGGGTGTAAGCCTCTTCTTCCCACCTCATCTTGTCGCAGAGTGTTTCTAACTATGGCGACGTGCCGGGTGTGATGTTGAAGTGTCGACGAAGGATCGATGGTGTCCTCTGAAGATGAGTTGCTGCAGGAGGAAGGGAGGAGAAGACGCAGGGAAAACGAGACTTTATTACAGGGTTGCAGGCCTTTCTGCTGGTGCACGGTGATGATGGTGTTATTGCCAAGGGTGCTAGAAGACCGGTACTACGGAGATCCTACTACCTTATAGTAGTAAAGTAGGCTGGATAATGCAATGGATGCAGTAGCAGCCGTCGTAGCTGGAGTGAGTTACAGTAAGCCTCGTGGGGTGCCCTCGCTCCATTGGGCTCAGTCCCGAAGTATGGTAGCGGAACGTGTCTGTTCCGCTGGGTGTCTGGCATCGTTGGGTCAGGTCGCCAAGGGCACAGGCGGGGCCACCGAAGCGAATTGGACGAAGCTACCGAGACTTCGAGGCGAATTGCGGTGTTGAGGGGATGGGGGGGATCTTGGAGCTTTATATCCACTACTTCTGAAACGTGGTGACCTGCGTGGATCTGATTGGCTCGGATTCCCACGCTTCAATTGAAGATGGCCCGATCCAGAGCTTTGGCTTTGGCGGGAGCTAATCCACTAGAGCTCGTTCTAGCGTCCCGGCCGAGGCTGGCGCTATCTTCTTCCAACTGACCAACAGCTGCCCGATTTAGTGTCCACCCGCGTAAAATAATCATGAACAGGCTTGAGAGCTGCCGGTCATCGCGTGGGCGCATGGGATCTGATCTTATCATTGGTGTTTGCATCTCGTATATGACCTTGTTGCCACCACGTGCTCCTTCAACAACGGGAGTATGGAATGCGACGAGCCTCTCGGATAACCGTCAGGTCCTTCTACTCAGCTACCCAGATGGTGGCACCGAACATCAAGCATCCACATGGTTTGTATGTATAATCATAAATCAACCGGGTAAAACCCTCGAATCCACTTTCATGCGACCGAGGCTTTGCAAATGTCATCCATCGACCTCTCTGGCTTGTTGATTGGTATGAAAGGATAAGAGCTAGCACCACTTAGCCTTCGCTGATACCTAGTATTCTACCACATATGATGACAAATCTTGCCCATTAACGCCTCGAAACACGCTGGCATCATTTGGTCGATGGCACCCCTTGATGACACAGTCTCTAGGCCATGTTCTTCGCCCAAAGGTGTTGCTAACAAGACAGTAATGCAACTTCATCCCTTAATCTTTTATTGGGACTAAAATCATACAATTGTGTTCTCCCAGACAAACATCCAGATATCTGATATGAGATGATCGGCGATAAGATGGTGGCAAGATCTCCAACGATCTGGAAGGCGAGATCAAATAGAGATTTCAACAGCTGTCCAATGCCTGCCCCGGCTAATATTCCTTTGTGCTAACAATTCGGGAATCTGTGTGCTACATCATTGCAAGGATTTCCGGAGAACCACCATCTGGCCACTGGGCTCCCATCCACCAGTCGTTGGAAAATTCGCCGTCCACTTTCTCGCAAGCTATTTGCCACCGTGCATCAGAAGGATTCATTGGCAAGAATATTGATGATACTGCCCGCCTGACCTGACAAGCCCATAATACTACGCATATGGCTCCCTCTGCTTCAACACCATTGAGTCCACCTTCATCTTCTTTGACATCAGGCTGATGCCTGCTTTCCCATCTTCTGTGTTGACACTGTTATTTAACACTTGGAAGCAAGGAAGTACGGTAGGACTGGCACTCAGATGGACTTATCACGGAAACCATCTACTATGGCTATCATCACCAGCGATTGATCGCAGAGCAGGCTCGATGTGAAGAACTGTCCTCTATAGTTGCGACCGAGCGATCTCTTTGACTGGGAGATATCTCTTCATCTTTTCACGATTCGCAAGATGGAAGTGTTTTACGCTGTCGTTGCTATCGCAGGAAAGTTTTCACTCCTGCATCACACACCACAGAGTAGTTAAGATCACATTGAAATCCCCACCATTTGGTGATAAACGCCTTCTTTAAGAGCAATAGTAGCAGGCAGCTTTCTCTCATCATCCTCAAACCCCAGCAATCACTCCCTCCTCTCGTACCCCATCAAACTTTCCCTTTCACTTCTCACCAGCAACAAAAGCCTTAATCTCCTCATCATCCAAGATCCCCCTCTCCACCTTCGCCAAAGCATCCGCCAACTCCGCCACAGCATCGAAGTGATAACTCCATGCTCTCATCCCCCCATATCCGCGATGCTTCGATCCGGCCAATGTTTCTAGCCTATCGAGAGCGCCATCGAATTTGGTCATGAGTCGCGCGTGTGTGGAGAGAAGATCTGAGAGCTTCTTGACGACCTCATCAGGTTCTGAGGCGGGTTGCCCTGTTTGCTTCGCGGCCTTCGCCTTCTGGCTGTCGGAGTCGGATCCCTTTTGCATCAATGCGCTCTCGCATATGGCTTTGACTTGCTGAAAGACCGCCCTGTTAGTGGTGCGGTACGCTAGGCCACTCTCATATTTGATGACCGACGCTTCGTCTACTGTGGGGCTTGTGTCAGTGTAGGAGATACAAGGTTATGGGGATTGGAAGAAACTTACGATCCCGACGATCTTCACTGGTGATCTTCAGAAGTTGTTCGTCCTCAACGCTTTGGCGAGGCTTTTCATCACATTGGCGGTGGCTCTGTGTGTCTATCCTCAGAGCCGACATGATTGACCAAGGAGATTTCGCGATTTTGCAGTCTTTACAGCCTACGAAGTTGGTGATCGTGCCTGGAAAGGACAGCGTACAAGCCGTGAAAGGGAGTGTTGCACATCTTGTACTGGCAGTCGTTTGGTTTGCCAAAGCGAAGCAAGCAAACCGGAATTTTGTGCCTGAAGTTTGCATATTTCCCTTTGTGGTCATGTCAGTCGCCAATGCACGTTACGTTAAGATCGACTTTGGTTGGGAGCGCTTGCAGATTGGCGCTGTTAAAGTATGGCAAAAGGCTATTGGACACCTACAAGCTGTGACTCTCAGGTCAATCTAACACAACCAGATATGCTCCCATGATCAAGGAGATCACGAAACTCAATGATACTAATGGCATACTCAAGCCTATGTGGTATGGTCACACTGGGGGCATATAGGAAAAGACTCTTTGCCATTAAGGAGATACTGCATAGTCGGCCTCACACCCGCCAAGGTCGAAAGCTCAAACGCAAGCCGCCGTTTCTCAGGCAGTCATCTTCAAGGCTATCAAGCTCTGAGCTTGACATTTCCTGCCAAGCAGCAGCCCCATTCTTCCCTTGAAGCCTTGAGAGACGATTTTACCAAGCTGCTGATATCGATAGCCGGAGAAAGAGACCGCGATTAGAAGACCACGGATACAGCCTGCAGGCATCGGGTTCTATGTAACTCCTATCCAAAGTGAAACCTTCGTCTTGGAGTGTTGTTTATTCAGACCACAGGCCATCAACAACGATCTGGATTGTTGATAATGGAGTGTAGGTACTAATAGGCTCGTCTAATTCATTATAGGATGTCGATAGTATGGAGATTTGCTATGGATCTCCCATGATGAATGACTCAGTGGCCGACCCTAAGGCCAATCAGCGCGGCGGGGAAGAAGATGGAAATTGGTCCCCACATTGGCAAATCATCGTCTCCGTTCCATATGATTATTTCCTGAGCACCGAATAACTGATCTGATCGCGGTAATATACATGACATTGCCTACAGCCCTTCCCTTCGCCTTGCCAATCACAATCGCCGCACCACTTCACCCAAACGAACATCGCCTCACTAAGCACCTGCCTTCAGGAACCCATCCGCCGTAATATCGCTAGAATCGTGACCGACCACCTTGCCAAAATATCCCTTCGGGCCCATCATATACCCCGGCATCTGATTCCAAACCTTGGTCGCGCTCCACTTCTGGTACGTCGCCGAATCGTCCGCGGTCGGGTTCCAGAGAATGTTCTGCACCCCGGCCTGCTCCCCCACCGCCGCGAGATTCTTCACCGTCGGGTCGCCCATCACCATGCAGGTGTTGGTGATGCTCTGGAAGTTCCGGACGCAGATGTCGTACGTGAGCGGATCCGACAGCGTTCTATACGAAAACAGCATGTGGCCTTCGCAGGTACCTTCGGTGTGGGATAGCTGGACCATGAATTCGTAGGGTTTTCGGCTGGCCATGGCCGCGGCGGCGACGCAGATTTTGTCGATGACGGTGTCGCAGTCTGGTCTGACCTTGACGGTGATGGTCGTACTCAATCCGATGCTCTTCATGTTCTTGTCGTTGCTGCAGGTGGGCCAGTTGGGGGCGAAGTTGATGAGGTCTCCGCCCAGATCGGGCCGGTGATCGACTATGGTGTTGAGGTCTTTGCCGCGCGGAGAGAGAGTTGGTGATGCGTTGGTGAGGGCGAGAGCAGCGACGCAGCCGAGGAGGGAGATCATGAATGCCATTGCGTGGTGACTCTGGCTGGGTGGTTCGTTATGTATAATTTGCACGACAACTCGGTAACGTGATCTCGCAATGCGATAGCAAATTAAAAATCCAAATAGTCATAGCTATCACGGCCTTCTATAGTAATCTCCATACCTGTGATTCTCCTCGAATCTCTGATCGAAACACAGTCCACCGTTTCTTCACTGTTTGGAAATCAGCTCCGTATCCCCCCTCACTGACGGCGAGCGCATATATCTACCATGTGGAAGGGGTCGGCATGCCTATTAATCGCGACCCGCGACTAGGGGGGCCCCGATCACCTAAACATAAGTGTTGGTCAAACTTGAGGTCTTTCGCCAAGGGGTCGGCGGCGGTGTGAAACATGTTTGAAGCACGGTACGCGGTCTTATACCCGCTTGGGCGCATAATTCCTATACTTAGGCATCCCGTGTCTCCGCCACGATTTGAATGCAGTGGCCCGACGCTAGTGGGCCGCACGTTGAAGAAGTTCCCCCATCGAAAGATAAGTAAGTGGAAGGCCTAACATGTAGGGGTCATATGTTTTTTCCTTTCCACGTTCTTAAACGGGCTCACCGGTAGGGTAGCCTATCAAGATGTCTTTGCCCGTCGAGTCGGGTTAGTCAGCTGCCGCCGCTTTACTTACCTACTATACGCCGTCGCGTCACCTACTACTCACCTCTGCGCAACCTTTGCGCACCTACTGCGCAGGTACTACTCGCTCCTACTCCCTTGACGTCCTATTCTGGTGACCTTGAGTATATCCTACCGGCTCGAAGTCGTTAAATTTATACGGCGAACTGCGGTAGGATGGAGGGGGGCTATAGCTAGCTCCCTAGGGGTAACTCTATTTAAGACAGTCCCCCTAGATAGTCCCCCTAGCTATATTTACGGGGCGGTGGTTTATATAACGCGATATATACTTACTAATATAACTCCTACGTATTATAACTAATTAGTATTATTTAAATACTAATATTATATATATATACTACTTTATAATATATACTCCTACTATTAATATAGTTATTTATTATAATATAGTAGGAGCTACTATTATATAACTTTTAGTTCTAATAGTTAGACCTTATTAGCCCTACGGCTTAGTAGGGCTTATAAGGAAATAAGTAGTATATTTTTAAGTAAGTATAATAGCGAGGTTATATAATAGTAATATTATAGGAATATATATATAAAGTATAATTAGTAGATCTATAATCTTAAATAAAGCCTCTTATAAAGTATTTAAGTAGTACTTAAGCTATATATTAAAGACTATAAGTTAAAATTTTAACCTTATAATATATCCGCGTACTACTTTAAAAGCCGAATAATTTTAATAGCTAGTAATAAAAACTTATAGAATACTCTTTATAACTAGATCCTACCCCTATAATATAGTTAATAAGGGCTAGAAAGGGTGTAGAGCTAAGGAAGATAAAGAGACTAAAGTTATAAGTAAAAAGGGATAAGGCGGATACTAATTAGAAGTTAGAGGCGAAGGAAAAGTATATAACTAGTTAGAAGGTAAGGAATAGAAAGAAGGAGGCGAGGTTAATAAAGCCTAGGAAGGAGGATATTAGCTACTTAGCTAATAAATTATTAAGTTTATTATAATAGGTAGGATTAGTAGGATAGAGTGTATATATATTAAAATAAACTATTATAAGCGCGTAGTAATACTTAATATATAATAATAGTAGTAGTAATAGCGATAGCGATAGTATTTATATAGTTACATGTTAATAAATAGTAAATAGTACTACCCTACAAATATAGTAAATATAGCTAGGGGGACTATCTAGGGGGACTATCCTAAATAGAGTTACCCTAGGGGTATAGAACTAGATATAGAGACGATACTATACCCTATTATAAAGAGATAAATGTAATCCACGTGGATTATATTTAAACCCTACTAAGGATTTAGGTGGATTACATTTAATTTTCTTATTTTAAATGTAATCTACAATTTTTCTATATAATATCTATAGAGATAGTACACCATTTTAAAGCGTAAACTCAGCCTTATAAATCACATCTACTACGGGGTTAATCGGTCTTAAGAGTATTTTTTAATAATTTTCATAAAGTTAGGATTTTTTTGATATTTAGACCCTGACGGCTAATCGACGACTAAGGAAAGGTTAATTGTTTCCGGTTATTCCTCTATCCGAATTAAGGTTTAAAATTTATAAGATTTGAATAGATATATAGATATCTCTTTAGGCTTTAGAACGCCCTAAAAATTATAGAAAACGGTTATATATTACGAAAGTTATAAAGAATTCAAATAAATTCCCTTTTTACTATAGGATCGATACTATAAATAGTAGGAATTTCGCTTAAGTTTATACTATCTATTTTTAGACCCTAAAATTAATAAAATTTAGGCGTTTTAAGTTTCTAGATCGGAGCTATATTTGTAAAGTTATAGGGTTACTCTTTTTATCCTTAATAAAAAGTTTAAGACACTCGCTTATAAGTTCGGCTAGGGTATATTAGCTAGTAGCTGGGAAATAGCCGACCCGACCCCTAAGTTAACCGCCTAATAACCGCTAGGAGCCTAACTTAACCTATTCCTATTAATATTATTCCATTCTTCCTTAATATCTCAACGAATTCTTAAGGCTTTTAACTTAACTCAAGTCCTATATAAGAAATCAATATAGCTCTTTTATTTACGATAGAATTCATCTTAATCCTCGGAAATACGGGCTTCCTAGCTTGTAAGGAGTATAAGTACGCTGTACTTCCCGTTAGTCTAGAAGGTTATTTTACACGAAGCCCTTATAAGCTACCTCCTAATAACCGCTCTCGTATCCTTTCCGAGGTAGCCAAATACCCTTATTTAGTAAACGACCGAAAGGGGGTAGTAGATATTAAAATTCCTACTTCTTTTCCTTATTTCTTTCCCGATCTAGCTCTTTACTCGGACGGACTCGGGTATTTAGACTGTCTCTATTATACCCGAAATAGAAATAGTATTTAGTTATATTTTTCATCTCTTTATAAGTAGGAAAACTTGAAAGGAAAGGGGCAAACTCTAAAAAACAGGGAAATAGAAGTCCCTTAAATTTCAGGCGTTAGCGTTTAATAATTCTTCCGGGTTACGCCTAGTTAGTAATACTTTAGGGTTAATCCTAAAAAGCCTTTATTAAGGGGGTCTATAACTATGCCTAGAGCGGCTAGCTCGGGGGTAGAGAGAGGGAGTAGCGAGGAGGAAGAGAACGTTTCGAGAAGATCTCGAGTTAGTTCTATAGAAAGTCAAGGTAATTATATCTATAATTAACTATTCTTCTATTACTAATTTACTTTATAAACCCCTTGAAGTAGGATCTAGAATAGTCTACTCTAGATTTAAAGTTCGATGATTTCTAGAAAAGCGAGGTTAGAAAAATCCAGGCTAATTAAACCGACGACCCAAGTCTATAGCTAGAAAGAACTTGATAGGCTACCTATCTAAGCGGACTAGATAGGCTAGACCTACTCGAGTTAGTAGCGGACCTGACTTCCCTTCTACTAGAAGCTATTTAGTTAATTTTCGACGAATTAGCCCGGAAATCACACGAAGCTATCAGTATTATTAGCTTTTTTAGTCGATTCGAGATAGTTTAAACGGAAAAAAACCAGTCTAGGGCTAAACCCTTAAAGCCCTACTAAAAATCCGATCGTCTTTCAACGTATTCCCAGCCCTAGAAATAACTACTCAGCTTTTTCATTCGAACTCAAGAGGGTTTTAGCTCGGAAAAATTCCTAGAGTATTACTTTACTAAGGGTTAACGATTTTTCTACTCTCGGCTAATTCAGCTAGCCTCGAGGGTTAAAAACCTCGAAGATCTTAGAGAGAAATTAAAATCCGATGTCTCGTTAAGAAATTCTAAGAGCGAGTCTAGCCTAGAAGGGTCTAGCTCGGAATCTAAGAAAGAAGATAAAGAGGAAGAAGATAAAGAGAATACTCGAATTCCAGTAAAAAATTCCCGGAAGCTCTCTAGTCTAACTACTCTTAAAAAAGCTCTATTAGATTTCACGATTTCTCTTCTTAACCAATCAACTTCCGAAGATAAATACGACCTCGCCCTAGTCGACGCGCTAGCCGTATTAGGCGTTTAATAGAATAGGTTTAGGGGGGTTAATTCCTACCCTTCTATTCTTAGTTCTATCTTGAAAACTAGTCGATTTCTCGTTCTTCGCTATTCTTTCGAGAACTCCTCTCGTATATTAACTACGAGAGGTAAAGAGATAGCCGAGGATTCCGATTCTAGTACTTCTAGTACTCTAGAACAACTTTTCTCCGGTCTAGATTTAGGCGAAGGTCCTTTATCTAGACTAAAAACTCTCGTTAACCGCTTTCTTATTCGCGGTACTCGTACCCCGATCGATTGGCTACTAGATCTTCGAAGCTATAGGATGAATATAGCTCGAAAAATAACTACTACTAGCTAGTTAGAGTAGGAGGGAGAATCTCTTACTTATAGGAGTACGATTTCCTTCTCGATTTCCGACTTTTAAAGCTTTACTTACGGTCTACTCACGGCTACTCGGGGTATTCTCTATAAGGATTTACTATTTAAAAATAGTACTTCTAATAGAAATATCCCGGAAATTCCTTGGAGTCGAATCTATAATAATCCTATAGATTTAACTCTATTTTCGAGCTTTCTTTCCGACCCACGTACGCAGCTCGGTATAAAGAATCCAGAAAAATTCCTATTTAACCGAATTCGCTCTAGTCCCGATCTAGCTAGCCGTTTTTCTCTTTCAGGCCCGGAATTCACCTAGAATACTTGAAAGCTACGAGACTGGTTTAGAATTACTAGAAGTTATCTCGAGAAACTTCTAGTACTTAGTTACTTAACCGGAGGGGGTCTAGCTCGGTTTTTAGAGCTAGTCTCTATTTAGTATTTAAATTCTACGACTACTAGCCTACGGAATATCTTCGGTAAGAACGGGTTACTTTTCTTTGTAACCTACTACTATAAAGGTTATTTAATCTCGAATTCCACGAAGATAATTTACTAATATCTACCTTAAGAGGTTAGTAAGTTATTCGTCTACTATCTTTAACTCGTTATCCCTTTTATAAGCCGAATATCTCTTAAGGTTTTCTAGAAACCTTTATCTTAATACCTCTTCGAGAACCCTATAAAAAAGAGAAAATCTAAGGCGATAAAATTTACTTCCTAGTAATTTTAAACTATTCTTCGACGGGAGACGCTAGCCGGATTAGGTATCTCTATTAATCCTAGCGAATATCGCTATATTACTATTAGAATCGCTCGGCGATATCTCTCGAAAAGCCTAGGGTTTTAAGTAGAAGATGAGACGAATATAGATAATGAAAATGACCCTAACTACGAAGATAACGTCATTAATTTACAGGTAGCTTACGGTAGTCGAGAAGCCGGTCTCGTCTACGGTAGAGGTCTATTAGAAGCTACGGGAGAGGTTCTTAGCCTTAAGAAGAAATTTCAAGAGGCTAGTCTCGTAAGTTACTCTATTTTCTAATATATCTCCTTTATATATACTATTAGGATCTTATTCCTTTATATCTCTATTATATTTTAACGCTCTAGCTAATTTATTCTATAGAACTAGTATTATCTTCTCGGTTTTACTAGTACTACTAGGGAGTTCGCTCTAAATAGACTAGAAAAGCCTTCTTTTAAATACGACTTCGAAAATCAACGTCTTATACGACTAGACGCTCTACGAAAAGTCGATCTCAACGAGTCTATCCGAAAGTTCTTTCGAAAACCATCTATCTTTCGACCCTCTTAACGAGAAATTCTAGGAGATATACTTAATCGAGTTAGTCCTATACTAGCTATTCTCCCTACGAGCGCCGGGAAAAGTCTCCTTTTTCAACTCCTAGCTTTTATTAATTCTCTAGGGGTTACTATTATTATAGAGCCCCTAATTTCTCTTCTATAAGACTAGAATTCTCGGGCTTAAAACATCGGTATTTCTTCGGCTATTTTCAACGCTAGGAGCCCCCCGGATTCAGCCTCTCTAGTCTTTACTACCCCTGAGACTTTTATCTCTTTAGATTTTCGAGCTTTTATCTCTTAGCTTTATATAATACAACGACTAGATCGTATAATTATCGACGAGTATCACGTTATTCTTAACTAAAAACAAGCCTTTTAAAAAGATCTTAGACGTCTAGGGGAAGTAGTCGACTTAAAAACCTAGATACTTCTTCTTACGGCTACGCTACCTCCTCGATACGAGACCGATCTACTAAGAACTTTATTCTTAGACTTCTCCGGGCCGAAAATCTACCGAAGTTCTACTAAAAGATTAAATATACGGTACTCGGTACGTCGGAACACCTCTAAAGAAGAGGCCTTCTCGATTTTTCGACGGTTAGATAAGGAAAGCTTTCCTAACTAAGTCCTTATCTATACCCGTACTTGAGAGTAAGTTAAAGAGTTTAGTAAGGCTCTTAACTACTCTACTTACTACTTGAATAGTCTCGGAAAAGAGAGAGTTCTTTCGGAATTTCTAGAGGGGAAGATCTAAGTTCTAGTTACTACGAGCTTACTTAGCTACGGGATCGACCGACCTAGTATACGAGGAATAGGTTATTTTAACCTACCCTATCGTATATACGACTACGCTTAAGAAACCGGTAGAGTAGGTAGGGATAGTCGACTTAGTAAGGCGATTCTCTTACTTCCTTCTTCTATTTCTTTAAAAAAGCCTATGAATATTCGACCTAGTACGGATAATATCTTTAAAAATAGTATTATTTAACGTTATATCTCAGATACTTGTCGTCAGGCTATTCTAAACCCTTACCTCGACGGAGTTTTAAAGGAAAAATATGGTTTAGAGGTCGTTTCTTGTGATTTTTACTCCGGGACCTTAGGAGGTAAGTCTTCCTCTATTTTATATACTTTTTCTAACTTAGAGTAGAAATTTCGGAAGTTTCCGAGAGCGATTTCCCTAGGGTTACCTTCGAGAACCGTGAGAACGATATAAATTCCAAAGAATTTACGCGGGAAGCGAGTCTCTAAGCCCCTATTATAAGTAAGATATATTTTATACTTAGTTTATATAAGGTGACTAATAAAGTTTTAGATTTAGAAGAGATTCGAGCGAGGAGAACCGCTATCTCTTCTATTTCTATTGAAAAACGAGCGAAAATCCAATGAATAGCCCTCGAATACGAAGAGTTTAAAGAATATCTTCCGCACCTCTATTCTTTATACCCGTGGTACCTTATTTATAGTCCGGAGGCTTTAAATAAACACCTACTTCCTAAGTATTAAAGCGAGGGAAGTAAAGAATCTCAAGGGCTTTTCTTTACCCTAGTTAGGTTCTTTCGAGATAAGAAGGTAATTTCGAATTTTAGCGCTTGTTTTTACTATTTCCTACCTTAAGAGCTATATAAAAGGTTTACTCTTAAACCGGGGGGAGGGTACTCTTATTCTCAGGATAAAAGGTATACGTATCTAGATTTCCTTCCCGCCTACTTTACTATTAGTCTATCTCTCGAGATAAACGACCTAGGATATACGAAACGACTAGAAGAGGCTAGTCTTACTCGAGGTAATAAGGAAGAGGAAGCTAGCTATCTTAGGGAGAAGATAGTTTACGGGGATATCGAGACGAACCGATTATTCGTCGAGTTTCTTATAGGGCTTTAAGGTATACTAGATCGCTATAAAGAGCTAAAAGAAGCTTCTAGATAGACTTTTATTTTAGGCGTTAGGCGCTAGTATATATAGAGGAATAGAGTTATCTTTTAAAGAAGATCTTAGTAGATTTTTAGAAGGTAGAGGATCTCTAGTAGTAAGAGTTAATAGTACCCTTATCTTATAAATCTAAGTTTCTTAGTTAATCTAGTATAAATACTAGGGTTAGAGCCGGTTTTATCTAATCTATTTAAATAAGGTACTTAAGGATAGAGTTATATATTTAAGGGACTTAACCTAAAGTCTTAGAGTTATATATAGAAGTAGTAGCCTAATCCTAAGGTCTTATAACTTTAATAAGATATAATAAGGATTAAATAAAGTAGGTTATAAACTAGGAAAGATATACTATATAGATATTTCTTTAATTCCTACTAGGTAGATTTTTATAAGGTAGGGGTTCTCCCCTAGTAAGAGTTTATAATACCCTTACCTCCTAACTATATTTTTCTTAGATAGTTTAGTATAAATACTAGGACTAGAGCCGGTCTTATCTAATTTATAACCCTAAGGTACTTAGTTATAGAGATGTAACCTTAAGAGATAAAATAAAAAATCTTAAGGTTATATATATAAGTAGTAGCCTAATTCTAAGGTCTTATAACTTTAAGAAGATATAATTAGGTATTATAGAACGAGGCTAGAGGCTACTAATATAATATAGTATAGTTATAATAGGGTCTAGTCTATATATAAGATAAAAGACGAGGAAATAAAGAGGACGAGGTAGGAACGTATATATATAACCGGGGATAAAATCTCTATTAGTATAACCCTACTAGGCGGTATAGTAATATATAACTAGACTAGGCGATAATACTAGTCTACTAGCTAGCTTAGTAGCTAGCCTATCTAGGATATAACGACCTAGTACTATAATATTAAGGCTTAATAAAGTAGTTTATTAAGTATAAAAGATTTATTATATAGAGAATTCTTTAATTCCTACTAAGTAGATTCTTATAAAAACTTAAGAGGTAAAACTAAAAATTATAAGGTTATATATATAAGTAGTAGCCTAATTCTAAGGTCTTATAACTTAAAGAAGGTATAATTAGAGTTTAATAAAGTAGTTTATAAATTATTAAAGATATATTATATAGAGTTACCTTAAATACCTACTAAGTAGATTTTTATAAGGTAGAGGTTCTCCCCTAGTAAGAGTATATAATACCCTTACCTCTTAAATCTATTAGTATAAGATAGTTTAGTATAAATACTAGGATATAAGCCTATCTTATCTAATTTATAATAATAAGGTACTTAGTTAAAGAGATAAAAACTTAAGAGGTAAAACTAAAAATTATAAGATTATATATATAAGTAGTAGCCTAATTCTAGAGTCTTATAATATTAAGAAGTTATAATTAGATTTAAATAAGGTAGTTTACTAACTATTAAAGATATATATTATATAGATTTACCTTAAACTCCTACTAAGTAGATTTTTATATAGTAGAGAATCTCCCTTAGAAAGAGTATATAATACTATTACCTCTTAAATTTTTTTTATAAGATAGGGTAGTATAAATACTAGGATATAAAGAGTAGTAGTAGTATTAATAGAAGTATAAAGAGTAGTAAAAGCCTATTACTATTACCTAGTATTATTTAAAAGAAGAGGGGTTTACTAATAATTAAGATAATAAAGAAGGGATAGAAGATAATAATAATAGCCTAAAAAGCCTAGATTATATATTAGATTTATAAGCTAGGTATAGAAGCTATATAGTAGGTATAATATACGCCTAAGTTATATTAGAAGCCTTAGGCGAAGTAGCTAGTATCCGTTAGTAGTACTATTATACTAGTAAGGCGTAGTACTAATTATTATAGTTTCTATCTATATTAGAAGTATTAATCTAGAAGTATATATAAGAGGCTAATAAGTAGGACTAAGAATATATTAAATAGAAATAAATATAGATATTAAATATTAATAGCCTATTAGAATAGATTATAAGGGTTAGAACCTAGTTTTAAAGGAAGTAAGAGCCGGTAATTAAAGCTATTATAAGGGGAGAAAGCCTAATTATTAGTATTATAGGTATAAGAGCGGGTAAGAGTTTATTATTTATATTACTAGCTATATATTTAACTATAAATACTAGTTATAATACGCCTAGAATAACGGTAGTAGTAATACCTATAATATCGTTACGGTAAGATATTTAGTAGCGATATTAAGCCGCTAGTTTATTATATACGGAGTGGAATTATTACTATTTATAAGCCGGAGTTAGTATTATATTAGTAACTAGCGAATTAGCTATTAGCTAGGTATTTCAAGCGTTTTTATTATAGATCTAAGATAGCTATTATTTAAAACGAATTATTATTAATAGATACTATACTATATTAGATAGTTAAGAGGATTTTTAGCTTAAATTATAACGGTTAAGTAAATTATAAGCTACGGAGTATTAAATCGTAATATTAATAGCGATATTACCCCTAGAAGATAAATCCTAGTTTTATTAGATTATAAAGATCTCTTATAATATAATCTAATAACTTTAAGCCCCTACTAGTTAGCTTAATATCTAGTATTAAGTTATCTAGTAAGATAGCTAAGATAATAAAAGGGTAAAAGGAGTTATTACTAAATTATAGTAGTAATATCTTAAAGGGAAGTTTATTTTATATAATACCCGTATAATACGTATTAAGGTATTAGCTACTATATTAGATTATAAGGTATATTTCTAGGCTATTAGTAATAAGAAGGATATATTTAAGTAGATTATTTAACTTAAATACGCTATTATAATCGCTACTAATATACTAGGATTAGGAATTAATATATCTAATATTTAAGCCGTTATTTATATAGATAGGCCCTGTAGTATCTAGGATTTTAAGTAAGAAAGTAGGCGAGCCGGTTATAATAACTAGATTAGCGATTCTATTATTATAGTATTACCTAGTATTAAATATAGTAATAGCCGGATAGCCTAGTTTATCTAGAGATAGATATATTACTAGGTAATATTAGATAGGTATTTAAATAGCTAAGAAGACTATTAGTAATATAAGGCTTATAAATAGGTATATTATATATACTAGCTATCTATTATAGTAACTACTAAGTTAAATATTAGCGCCTTAATATACGTTAATTATAATACTATTAATTTTCTAGAGACTTCTATATAATAAAATATATAGATATACTTTCTCTAGTAGCTTCTCTATAATAATAGTAATAATATATATACTATTAACCTTAAAATATAGCTAATTAACCCGTAATTAATAGATCTAGATATAAACGCTTATTAAAATTAGCTAGGAATAGGAAGCTATTACCTATTATCTTAAAATTACTCTCTACTAGGTTTAATATATAAATAGCTATAGACTTACGCCTTAAAACTATAAATTAGGACTAAAAGTAGTTATTAATACGCCTTATTAAGTTAAACTAGTCCGTTTTATTTATAAGTCTAAGGAAATAAGATATATAATATATAAAGAGGTAGCTTAAATACTAGGCTAGTATATATTAGTATTAGTAATCTAGAGAGCTTTTAAGAAAGAAGGCTTTTCTTAATATATTACCTAGAGAAAACCGCCTACTTTAAAGGTAAATTAGGTAGTATATCTCTAGTAGGCTTAGGAATATATTAACTAGACTAGGGAATAATAGGAGATAATTCTCTAGACGGATAAAATATAAGTAATAGCTAGTAAGTATATATATATTTAAGTTACTAGGGCCTTAAGAGAGGAATATAACCCTACTTATATTATTAAAAAGATACTTTAAAGGTAAAGATAGATATTTTAAGGTTTATTCTATAGTAATATTAAGGGCCTATCTTATAAGGATAAATAAATTATAACCGCATTTTATTTAAATAGTACTAAAAATTTAATTGTATTTTATTTAATTTTCTATTTTAAAATAAAATACGGCTTAAACCCTAACTAATTTCTAAGGAAAGTATACTATTAGAAAGCCCTTACTTAGCCCTATAAACTAACCTACTTACCTACCTTATTAGGCTTAGTCTCGACTTTATATAATTTTTAGAATACTAGGATTTTCTTAATATTCCAGCCTTAATAGGTAATCTACTACTAGTATAAGCTTATTTTCTCTTACTTATTCCTTTAATTATATATAGAAGTGAAATATATAAGAAGTATATAAGGATATAAAGTTAAGCTTAAGCTATTTAATAAGCTAATTTTTAGCTAGAATAGATAGAGTTAGCTTAGATCTCTATAATAAAAACTAATAATTATTTAAATTACTAGAGATACTATATAAGATTACTAGATTTTAGTTAGATACTATATATAGATTAGATAGAGAAAAAAATTAGAAAAAATTAGAAAAAAGAAGTAGTTATATCGGGTAATATATAAGAAAGTTATTAAGTAAATACTATCTAGTAGAGATTCTTCTAGTACTTCCTTAGTATACTATCCTTAGATATAAGATAACTAGGATATCTACGTTAAATATAGCTATATATATATATAGTTAGATTCTCTAAAGACTTAAGTATATCCTAGAGCTAAAATATCTATAGAATTTTTATAGGAAAAAATTATATTAGGGCTATAAGATTAAGGTAAGAGCTAGACGTAGGAATATCTTAACTAGCCTTCTACCCGCGTAAGAGGGTTAGTTAGCCGCGAGAACTTTAATATAACTACCTAAACTACCTACTTCTAATATCTCTTAACCTCCTTTCTTCCTCCTTCCTAGAAGAAAGTATAGGATTACTAGGGAGAGGTAGATTAGATTTTAATAGGATTTTTTTTCCGATATAAGATTTAGAAGAGGGAAGGGCTTAGAAGTAGAAGAGTAAGGTTAGGGTTTATAAGTAAGGGTATTAAGATATATAGAAATAGGGTTAAGATAGAAATAAGAGTTAGGGCCTAAGTAGATAAATAAGAATAAGGGTAGATATAAGAGGATAGATTTAAGGATAATAAGAGTTTAAGTTTAGTTAGAGTTAATAAAGATATAGTATTATAGTTAAAAGTAAGGGATTATATATAATATAGCGAGTATTTATAAGATAGGTAGTTAAATAGTATTACTAAATAGTATTTAGATAAGAGCGGGTAGATATAAAGGAATAATAGTAAAAATATAAAGTCGAGCTAATAGAGTTATAAGTAGAATAAATTAGAGGAGGATAAGTAGGAGGAGAATTCCGCGGGAAGTAATAGAGAGATAAGTAAAAGTAACTAGAAGAATAGAGTTATAAGCGGGATAAAAGGAGAAAAGAAAGATTAGTTAATAAGACGCGTTAATATATAAGCGAGAAAAGAGGTAGAGTAAGATAAATTAAAATATAATAGGATAGGTAGATTAGTAAGGTAAGTTAAAGGGAACGAATTATTAATAGATAGAAAGATTATATTTAAGTATTTTAAATAGTTTTAGATTAAGTAAAAGAGAGGGGAAATTAGAAAGTAGAGGTAAATAAATTTAAAGAGTTATAAGAAGAAGGATTATAGAAAGGAGATAGGATAGAAAGAATAAATAGAAAGATATAATTAATATATAAGATAAAGTAGAATTATAAAAGATTAGAATTTTAATAAAGGAGAGTTAGAATAAGATAGAAAGGGATTAAAAGAATAGTAAAAGGTTATTAGAAAGAAGATAAGGAGTATAATAAGATAAAGATTTTAATCTATAAATTTCAGATAAGAGTTAAATAATAAGGTAGTAGAGAAAGATAGAAGATATAGAAGGGTAAAGATAGGAAGAAGAGAGAAGAAGATAGAGATAGAAGTTATTTAAATTATAAAGAAAAGAAAGAGAAGAAGAGAAGGAAGGGTTAGGGTTAGGGTTAGGGTTAGGGTTAGGTTAGGGTTAGGGTTAGGGTTAGGGTTAGGGTTAGGGTTAGGGTTAGGGTTAGGGTTAGGG
>JAABUM010000197.1_pt1 | contig 124085 bp, 141 predicted proteins | sample 5559161 | NCBI WGS metagenome assembly JAABUM01 (sample SAMN10711868, study PRJNA513369) | rock metagenome | isolation source: Antarctica rocks | place: Antarctica: Victoria Land, Siegfried Peak nord
TTTTTTTCGTTTGTTTTGGGTTGGGTTGGGTGGGGGTTGGGGTTGGGGATGGGGAGAGGGAGAGGGATATGTTGTGTGTGTGTGGGTTGTGAATTGGCGGTTTTTAGATCGTCTGGTTTTTTTGATGGATGAGGTGGATAGGGGCTTTTGGGGTTGGGGTGAGGAGGGATGTGGGGATGGGTATTCTGGTGTGGAAGGGGAAGGGGGGGGATGGATGGGAAATTTAAGGGGGGGAGGAGATGGGGATGGGGATGGAGGGGGAGGTGGAGGTGAATTACTGTTTTGGATGTGGTGCGGTTTTGGAGCTAGGTGAGGTTGAGCGGTGGGGATGGGGATGGGAAGGGAGGGGAGGAGGGGAGAAGGGAAGGATTCAAGATGAGGCTGTATTACTCTTTTTGATGAGGTGCGGTTATGGAGATTATAGGGTGGCTGTGTCTTTGATATTGCATGATGGTACAACATAGACTTGCTTGCGATGGCGGTAGATTCCGTGATTGGGATCGGATGTGGCAGTGCGCTCGCTTGGCTAGAAGAAAGGGAGACCGGTAATCGCAATGACAGGGAGCGTACGTACTTGATGGTACAAATGGAAATTACGCAACGATTGTCTGTCTGCTTCAATATCGATGATTGTCTTCGTTGATGACGTATACTCGATGTGAAACACTGTTTTGGTTCTGTCACTTGATTTGATTGTATGTGAGTGATTGTCCATGCTCGATTTGATGGGACTTTGGAGGTGGTAGTTATCATGAGTAGCTCTCTAGCCGTAGACGGTTTTGCAACGGATTTCCCATAGGCAGATGACGTGATGAAATGAGATGCTGCATGTTCCGTAACAAGACAAAGAAGAGATCAACGGTATCGCCATAGCGAGAGCGTATTGTGCCTCTTCCAGGTCTTGCGCCTGCCCGCCGTCGTCTTATTGAACTTGTGTCCCTTGCCCAGCCCACGAGACTTCTTGCCGGTGGCGGTCAGACCTCGAGATTCGCGATGCTAGAGAAAATATCAGACTGCATTCTATCGATGTGGGAAAGACGTAGATCTACCTTGTGAACGGGCTTCACGATCCAGTTGATGCGAGCATCGCGACGGATGGCTTTGTGTTGAGGGTCGACGAGGATCACCTCGAAATACTTGTAGGTCGAGTCCTGGTTGATCCAATACGAGTTGAGGACTCGTAGATTTGCAGCACGGCGACCCACTCGCTCCTCTGCTGTAGACTTCAACGACCGCTGGTACTTGAGCTGATTCACACCCTGGTTCGTGGGTTTGCCTAGAAGGAGCATAAGCACCGATCAGAAATGCGCGTCCAAATATCCGAATGCGGAGCTGATTGAACCCCAGCCCAGCTTCGTCCGGGCAGAGGTGTCGCCGCGCACTCTATGGCCTGAATCAATCACGGCAGATGCATACCGTATGTTGCACCCTTTGGCACCGGCTTCTTGCGCCCTCCACGTCTAACACGAATGCGATAGATGACGTATCCCTGTTTTGCTTTATACCCAAGACGACGTGCCTTGTCTGGCCGAGACGGCTTCGAGGCGCGATGGCATACCGCCAATTGTCGAAGCTGTAGAGGCTCTCTCAGTCGAGTTCATCGAGTGTAGGTAAGGAATTGACAGGCTGACGAGACACGAGTCGTCGTATGTCCATCCAGAGCCAGAGATTGAGGGTATCATACTTCCCAGCATCGCACGCGGAGCAAGAACCTCATGACATCCTACCTCTTCGTTAGCCGGTTCCACTTCGGTCTGTTTCGGTAACTCACGCTCTGCTTTCGCTTCGCAAGCTCCTCGACATATTTGTGGGCTCCCATGGTGATGCTCGTACAGTTGTATGAGACTATGAGCGTGATCGCCAATGGCACGTAGATGAGTATAGACAGTCGATGTGGAGTAAAGTTCAAAACCACGTCTGTGTGCGCGCTAACTATTCTAGGCCTAGAGCGAGGCTTATTGCCGTGAGCAAATTCCGTCGCTGATTCCACAACTCAACTTCATTCCTAGATTGATATTCCATCTTTCCCGTAGCAAGATTGCCCGGCCACTTGTTCATGGAAGCATACCAAATCAGATACCAAAGCTCAGAGCTACCAGTCTGAATTGCCTTCGAAGGAACAACATATTTCGCGGTAGGGGTTTGAGGACAGTCTTTTGTATGTTCTGCATCTGGCAATCTTTGTAGAACACCAGACCACCGGTCAGGATACTAGACCCATCTCTAAAAGTTTTGTCACTGTGAAACACGAGGGACTGAAGTCATTCTCAACCAGCTTATGTTTCTACGGGCCGGGAAGCCTTTTTAGATCAACGATTGCGACTGATCGGTTTGGCATGCAGGGCTGATATCGACCTACCTTGCACAAGTGGCCTAGACGTGACATCGACAGTATATTATCAGCGATCGAGCAGTCTCTAAGAAGTAACGCTCCCAAAGGATCATTTTTGCACTGGATGAGTATTGCTTTGGGCTTCAGTGAGAATTTGCAGCTTAGAGCCATTGAAACAGATCTCCACAGACAACTAAATCAGCCAGGAACGGTAAGCGTATAAAACCGCATGCACTTGAACGCCTTAGAATACACGGTTCAACGTGCCAGACGCGATAGAGTCTAATGGTCACAATCCCGCTTCAGGCAACCAAGTCAAACTGGACAGCAAAGTCTAGCTGACTTTGTATTGCCGGCCATTCTTTGAAGTTCCAAGCCAGATCTTTGGCCGTCTATCATGGCTGCTCCATGCTAGATAAAGCGCTTAATCAGACCACTTTAGGGACTATACCTCTGCCAAAGAGGTCTCGGCAGTTCTGCTCACGCCCGCTTCGCAAACTCTAGCCATGGAAGCAAGCCCACATCAAGCAGGCCCACTTTCGGTTCCCTCTCGCCTACTGATCCAGCTCTCGTCTATCCAGTCAGCTATCGCCCACCAGGCTGATACCCACTCGTCAGACTCTTGCCGCGCGCCAGGCTTTCGGCCACAAGTAAGACCCTTACCAACCAGGCGCTCAGGTAATGGCGAGACTTGTACAAGCTAACATGCTAAGCTGATATCGCCGATCGTGGTATTCTATACCTAGTGGTCTGTCCTTCATTATGCGTCATCCATGTCTTAGACTTGAGCCACTTGTAATCTTTCTGGACATTGTTGCCGGAGAAGTGATAAGCGTTGGTTGAAGATTGAAGCATCCGACTTGCGGAATCAATATTGACATTGCCATTTGACAATCACCTCTTTTCCCAATATTGCAGTACATCTTGGTATCTCGTTACCTTACCGTGGAGTTTACTCACTACGCGCTTACCCTCATCTGCAACGTTGCTTGTTGCTCTATATGATTTTCTCGTCTTAAATCAAATCTATTACTTGACAACTTTCATATACATATTTGTGCTAGAAATTGTCTGTTCTCTTCAGAACAAGAAGATGGTGCTGAGTTGACAAATGTTGCACTGAAGTTCTGTTGGCTTTCTACGATTTTCATAATTTCCAGTGGACCGTCCTCTTCGTAAATCTCCTCAACGAATGCTGCCATTTCTATTCAATTTTGTCTAGTGGCCTAACCCCTTGGATCCGGGGCGCTAATCTGATTGCCACCTATATCTGACGTTTCTGTCAGAGTGGCCGTTGCCTAATGTGGAACGAGTTCGAGAAAGGCAAAAGCTAAGGCGATGAAAAGGGAACTCAATGTGCATTGTAAGCTTCGGAGGCTCTTGAGGCGAGCAACGATATGGCTGATATATTTTTACGTAGTGAGAAGCATTAAGCAACAGCGTGGAACATCGTTTATCTGAACAGCAGACCTTGTTCAAAGCAAACCGTGTGGCAATGCCAAAAGCGAAATCACGCTATTCTTTACGCTTGCCATCAGCTGAGTCTGATAGGTGAGCGAACGTTCCATGCATATGCTCAGGGATACAGGAACACTGATTCACGCTAGCCGAGATAGAAGTCCCTCAAGCATTGAGTCCATCTTCATGACGGAGGGGCTCTCAGTTGATACTCATTTAAAGTTAACGCTGCAGCTAATCTTGCGCGTCCGGTTTAACCACATATCCTGCAGTGCGATTATATAGAATGCCTGAGCTCTGCAACACATATGACAGCCAGAGCGGTGCAATCTCCGGTTACTACTGCTGATTAGTAGGCATAAACCTTTCAACTATTTACTTTTTTGATCCTAGCTTCCACGATCAACGCCCTCAAGATATGTTGTAGAAGAACCGTCCCTTGAATCAGCTTTGCTGTCTAGCAAGTGCCAATCCTCGTTGCTGTAAGATGAGATGAATTCGGAGTTATACATTTTCCTTGCTTGCTCGGTAGGGGGTAAAAGGTTACAGAGACACTCACACACCCCAACTTAATCATCCTCGGCCCTCATCTACCCAAACCTTACAAACAACCCCAACACTAGTAATCACCAAAACCTGTTCCCAACCCCTTTGACACAGTCATACACACTCCTGCGCACCACCCAAACATCTCATCCGAAGCTCTATACACTAATCCTTCCATCTCCGCTATCTCACCATCACAACAAGACCAAGTAAACGCAAGGCCCAACCACAATCAAGCCTTCCAGGATCTAAGCCCAAATTGTAAAACATACTTCTCATACATGCCAAATGCTTTTGCGAAAAGGATAGCGAAGAGGGTCATGCATCCATTGGTGCGAACGAAGCTAAGGCTTGGGACTATGAGGTTTGAATGCTGGAATGGAGTGTGGCCTGTGAGTACCTATGTAAGAACAGGCTGGAAAGGATGCAGAGCAGCTGGCAAGCAACGTGGACGCATAGATGCCCAGTCGGAATTGTGTAAACTTTGCCGTTGAGATACGCCAGATGTTATTGTCTTTGCTGGTTGCGGCTGAGTAGTAAGAGACTAGATGGAATTCGAGATGTATGATGAAAATCGCAGACATGCGTTGAGAATATTACCCTCGTACATTTCTTGGTGTAACGAATGATGGTACTTATAGGATAAATTACCAGGTATACGCTTGCGATTAGGTCTCATCTCTGAGCTCACAGTCAAGACTAAGAAGAGACCAATCTTTGACCCCATATTCGTTACCTGAAACATATTGCATTGAGAAGCAGAACTCACGTGAAAGCATAATCCAGCTCCTAACGGTCCAATGGCAGCTACAGGGGACAATCTCCAAAATTCATACACGGCTCACTTATCATTAGCAGGATACTCGTGATACAGTACGTAGACTGCATCAAGATGTCTCGATAAAGCGAACTGAACCAGCTTCGAGAATATCTAGTATTCTTGTAACATGACCATAATCACAGCCAGCTGTCGGCGTTCATGCGGTACACACTACGGGACTCACGATGCAACAAACATACTCAGCCGTTCGAGACGAGACTGTACCGCCTCGACAAGAGTAGACCTGAGGGTAGAGGATTAGTATTTCAAGTAAGCTTTCATGATCAAAGAGCTCATGTTCAACATACTGGTTGTCCAATAGTCTTTTTACTTGCGTGACCTTCGCTCTCCGTAAATCAACGGGTATTTCATATAGGTCTTCCCCATTCGTCCGTCCATCTCCCTCGGAGAGTTCTTTTGCACGTACCACAAGGTCCTCTTTCAGGTTGTCAGCCTAATGCAGCGTTAGCCTGACGAACCAGCTAAGAGGAAGTAGCTAGACTGATTACCTCGCGACATCTATGCCAAAGCTCTGATGCCAGCTCCTCGTCTTCTTCGTGCTCTGGAGGTGTCGTCACAGTTTTGTGCGTGCCGTCAACTTCTGCGATCCAAAGTTGCTCCTTTTCGCTCAAGGTCTTGCCTCCAACACTACTAAATTTCTTTCTCAAAGCCTCGTAGCGATCTGCAAGCTCAACTTGTCTGCTTTGCGCGTTTTCTAGTCGTTCGTCAAGGGTTGGCGAACGCCATCCTCTGTTGCTGTCCAGGTAAGGATCCGCGTCCTCGCCTGCAACTTTCTCGGTACGCTGTGCAACCTCTTTTGCTCGATTAATCTGGTCACGAAGCTCGTCCTGGAGACGCTCACAGCGTCGAAAAAGATCAGATGCTGCTAATCCCAGTTTGTGGGTTTCTTGACTGAGCAAACGATGTGCTTGTGTCATGAGGTCGAGGGTGACAGTGGAAAGACGGACTTCTTCTTTCATTGTCCGCCTGTGGCGGCTTTCAACATGTGTGTCAAGGAATCTTGGTAATGCGGAATCAGTATAAAAGGCGTCTGGTGGGTAGTAGATTGATCTTGCAGGCCCGAGATTGAGCAGGTTCATGTCTGGCATGAGATCATCGCCTTCGGGGTCGTCGATGTTAGACACCGGCTTATCATACTGTTGATGTGGCTCATCAAGTGTTGCTGCTTTTGGCTGTCCGCCTACTAAAGTCAGAAGAAAGTAGCCTAGATCAGAATCCTGTAAGTTTAGACATGCCGTAACAGGCAAAGCAGAGCCTGAAGCAGAGTCCCGGTCTTGGTCGAACGACAGGATTGATTGTCGAAAAGTACTAGGTCCGTTTTTGATGATGTCGATCCGTAGAGGCGCACCGAGTATTTCGCTATCTTTCAACTCCTTCTCCAGATTTTGCACCCACGGATCCAGTGAAAGGAAGAAGACTCCGCTGTTATGCGTGGTAAACAACGAGTAGCGTGATTTCACGTCTGGACTGAAAGTGGGCCACTGCACATCAAGTTGTTCGGTGGGGCTCATTGTCTCAAGGCCTTCATATACAACTAGGTAAGGGTCTTTTGGAGGGGGTAGCAAGCGTTTGGGCTATGAAATCTATCAGTATACCAAGACGTTGCAGATAGATCGTTGGGTTTGGGTAATTCACCTTCCTCCGTGGAAGCCACTGACCCTCTACACCTTCGAGATCAAGGCACACATAGACCCTACCGCTCCTTGTCATGAGGGCTACCACGGATGCCGAAGTGCCATTCTCATCTATTAAGTCCGCATCCGATTCTGAATCATCATCACCAAGGAACTCTTCTTCATCAAGCTTTGCCGCGATGACGTGAATATCAGAAAGGTCCAAGTCCTCATCTACATCTTCTGATAAGGTCTGAAACGGTCCTTGTAGTCTTGGGATAGGACCTGGATGGAACGGGCGGCGGAAAATTTCTGGAGAATATTCGTCCTCAGCATCTAACAGGCTCGGCTCCTGACTGTCCACATCACGAATCCATTCGAGCTGGTCAATGCTCTGCCGTTCCTCAGCCAATTCAGGAGATACCTCGTTCCCCTTCGAAGCCGCCTTTGCCACAGCCGCTGTCGAAAGTGACGAGATGAGAGTCGCGGAGGGTTGCCACCTTGAGGGTAATAGCGGACATAAAGCGTATATATCGCCTCCTTTCATTGCTATCCACATAGTCATTGCAGACCATGCTGACTCATTGCTGGCACCAGTGCCCCCAAAACAAGCAGAGGCAACCTCCAAGCCCACGTTGTCAACGCTGAAGCGCCTGCTTTTCCCGATACTATCTGGAGCAAAACTATCCTCCTCCGATGATCCCATTATGAGTTTCTTGAGATCTAAAGCTAGTGATGGGCTGTCTGATGACCACTTGTTGTCTCGATTGAATTCCCACAAGCGTACACTTGCGTCCGCTGTGACCGTTGCCAAGCAATTACCCCCTACTCCGAAAGGATGCCATAAGACATTTGTGACTTGAGATCGAGAGACAACGTGGGTTGTAGGGCCAACGGTGTACGTCTTTAGTTTGATTGGATCGTTCGGTATCTGACCTAAATGGGAGGAGTCTGGAAGGATGGCAATGGTGACTGTGTGTGACGTTGCAATAGCAAGAAGATTGCCATTCGGAGAAACCGAGAGCTGCTGTATTGGTTCTCCAATTTGGACTTTGAGAACCTATAAGGCTTATATTAATTTGGTGCTTTGTCTACAGCAGAGGTGTTCTATACTCTATAGCTTCCATCCTCAGGACCATCGTACTCGTTTTTGGACTGTTTCCCCTCCGAAGTAGATCTAGGCTTCCTTGAAGGTGTCTGCGAATGGTCTTCATAACCGTCTTTGAGCGAGACCAAGTCAGTCCAACGAATGTGTTTTCCTACAACCACAAATATCTCGGTGCCTCTCCTCGCCATAGTTCTGGTGGGTCCCACATATTCGCTACCACCTGAAATACCACTCTTTCGCTGGGACGGCCCTGTTTGTCTCCCTGATTCCTCGGAAATTTTAGGTTGGGATTCGTTGAAGACTTCGAACCCCTGGGAGGGTCTGGATAACCACTTAGGGGTGTAGCTTATGACCCTGGGCATAGCGGAATTGGAGGCGTGTTGTGGAGGAAACGTAAGTTAGAGGCCAGTGACTAGCTGATAAAGAACGGTAATTTATGTTGGGATTTATGGTGTCAAGCTGGAGAAAGTCGAGTCGCGTACTGTAGCGCGTTGCTAGAAGAGTTCACCTAGTAACCGTCCACACTTAGTAATCGTCCGGCTCTATAGGGCTGAACCCCTATAAGCGTACCCTAGAACATTAGAAATATGGTCTATAACGTCCATTTCATGCTATAAATCCATAAAGCGACTGTTTCTAAGCTATTTAAATCATCCTTTACGAGGTTTTCTTGTTCGCATGCCTCGTCCTGATTGGCTGATTCCTCTAATCACGTGTCCTTCCTGTCCTTCCTGTCCTTGCTGGCTATTTTGCCCTCGTAGGCCCCGTTCCAACTCCGCCGTAGTTATTCTAATAGGTAACCTGATAATAAGTCTTTTTAGTCGCTTAGTCGTCATGCGGGCGATGTTATAATCCCCCTTACTTGGTATTTCTTCCTATATCGCCGTCGTCGGGGGTACTCTGGTTCTATATGGGATCGCTGTTACGGACGTGGCTATAAGGGACCTGAAAGGGGTGACGACTACTGGCCTGATTACCGGGGGTAATAGCTTCTTCCTAGGAGTAGGACGTGATTTAGGACCGGGTTTTTCCTTCGGTTTGAAGATTTCTGGACCGAGTCTATTCAGGGTAGTAACGACAGCTTTCCACGCTTTATTAGCCTGATTAGTCTATTATTCTATAAGTACCGCTTCGTTTATAAATCTAGTAGCCTTATAGTTCCCCTTTAGACGATTAGATTTCTATTACTTCCGTCTATTAAGTTCTATAAGTTCTATATTAGTAACGCCCTAGATTATAGACTCAGCTATTACTCGAATAGCCGCTTTACCTACTTTTTATAGAATATTTAATAGATTAGGTTATTACGTCTTAACTCCGGTCTACGTGATATACTATAGGATTTTTTAAATATATAGAGCATTAGCTAGCGTTAATACGAGGTGAAATTTCCCGTTAAGGCCAATTAAGGTAATTATTACCTCAGGAGGTATAGTAGGGCGGATCTTAATATTATACTATTAAGGTAGCTAAGTCGTAGGAAAATATTATAGAATTAATTCAGGCCTGAATAGTAATAGTCCTGCTGTAGCCTAGGCCTTCTTTATATTAACTACTGTCATCGCTTCTTGCCGGGCCTATTAATAGATATCTAAGAAGTCTACCTTATTAATATAGTAGCTTGCCCCTAGACGTGTAACTCGCTAGACGTGGGATTTATAGGCTGTCGCTAAGGGAGAAAAAACACCAACGTCTAATAGCTGAAGTAGATATATTATATATAGCGGTAAGTAAAGAAGAATAATCTTATAGTCTATATAGTACTAAATCGCTGCAGTCGTAATATAAGAAGCATGGCTATTAACTAGTAGCATTTAATATTCTCCTTTTTAGTACGCTTATATCTCTTAATTAAATCCCCTTTAAAGCTATTTAAACCCGATCGTATTATTAGTCTAACTATTCTCGCTAATATAAATTTCGCCTGATTTAAGAGCTTCTTTCCAAGATTTCTAGATTAATTTACCTTTAAAGATAATCTAGGGGGGTAGAGATCTACTATCTATTAAGACGTACTTAATAAGTAATACCTATTTATAATTCCTATATTATATTATATAAGCCTTCTTCTTATTATACTTAGGTATTATAACTTTAAGCTTGGCGATTACCCCTTATATAAAACCTTTTTTATCTATATTATAAATATCCCTCTTATCTACCTTATACTCTATCTTAATACGTAGGTAGAGATTAAACCAGCTTAATAGTACCTTAGGATCCTATATTATAATACGTTCCTTATTAAGTAGTAGAATATAAGCTATCTTTACCTCCGGGTATTATAATATAAATTTCTAGGGCTAGTTTAGTCCGATTAGGGTTTTATTATCCTTTATAAAAAGGATTTTATTCGTTATAAAGCGTATTTACTCTATCCTTAGTAGCTAACCCTATATATAAAGACGGAGAACCTAGGCTAGAAGTACTACTTCTTCTCTAGGAGTAATTCGCTGTTAGCCTTTATAAGTATCAGATATTAGTTTATAGCCCCTGATCCTATCGGCGAGTATACTCTTTAATATACTATATTACTTAGCTGCCTTCGTGATTAATAGGATTCTATTACCGTGTCCCCTAGCCTCGATCCAGGCCGTGTAGGCTAGTTCTATACGATCTTCCCTGCCTAGTTCGGTCTCGCATGATAGAGGAATAGACGGTAGCGGTACGTTTAACATGCTAAATAGATTTATAGACAGCGATTTTATAGAATTCAGGTCATAAGAAGTTATAAATGATAAAATCTGAAGCTCTAGGGTAGCCTTATAGGGTACTAACCCTATAAGGCCGGACGATTACTAAGTGTGGACGATTACTAGGTGAACTCTTCTAGTGTCGCAGCTCTAGAATACCTAGCTGGACAGCACGACAGCTGTCCACGACGAAACATAGTAATCATCCGAGACAAAAAAGTTCAGGTCGCAATGCCTGTACCCATGCAAACCACTGTCGACAGGCTTGATAAGCCCAGTGCGTATTACCTTGGAAGAGTGAGCACCACCCCAACGGCCAAGCGTCGCCTTACTATGGTTTGTCAAAGGCTTACCCAGGATCGCGTATGGCAGAATAAGAAGCGTAAGTATGGTCGTGACAGAGATGACGATGATGTTGGACGTCAGAAAACGCCTGAAGAGCCAGAGGACCCTTTGAAGGATGCTGCGACACTCTATGTTGGCAATCTGTGCGTCCAAAAGCTTGGTCCTGGTTCAATGAGAGGAGAGGTTTTGACAAATGCTCTGCAGGTCATTCTACACTACAGAAGAGCAGATACACGAGCTTTTTGCTAAGTATGATTACCGTTGATAGCATTTGGCGCAAATACTAATATGGGATCAGATGTGGGGAGATCAAACGCCTGGTGATGGGCCTTGACCGTAATCACAAAACACCTTGTGGGTTTTGTTTCGTGGAGTATTACAATCACCAAGATGCATTGGACTGCATGAAATACATTGGGGGTACAAAGCTAGATGAGCGCATCATACGGACAGATCTGGATCCTGGGTTTCAAGAGGGTAGGCAATATGGGTACGTTGCAATTCAATCCCTACGTTTGGGTAAGGTCGGACGAGGTATGCTGATATTATACTGAAGACGTGGGAAATCCGGAGGTCAAGTCCGAGATGAATACAGGGAAGAATATGATCCAGGAAGAGGGGGATACGGTCGCGCCATTGCTGAAGAACGTCAGAAGGAGGAAGACGAGTACGGCAAGGGGAGATAGTCGATCAGGGAATAGGTCCAGCAGCCACCGTCAAGTCATATTCATGGCAATATAATCGATCGTATCCTCCTATCCGCGGAGCTGACTAGTCTTTCAAGGGTCAACGGACTACGTGATTGGGTTTTGAACCGTGGCTTGCTTCTAGACGGCGAACGCATATTTGGATTATTGAAGCTTTGCAGTTCAATACTCTCCAAGATTATGGTACTCTTTCAGGGTATCTCTAACTTGTTGTAGCCACCAGACATGGATTCTCGCATCCTCGGTCAGCTCTGGGTGGAAGCTCGTGCCGAACACGTTGCCCTGTTTAACGGCGACAATATCTCCAGTCTCGTCTTGCAGGCCCATAGTAACGAGTTTCTCTCTCAGTGTCCGACTTCGCCCTGGTAGGGTAGCCATGATCTCGACTGGTTGAAGGACTTGTTTCTGTGCTGCCGTACCTTGTGGATGCCGGCTGGGTGCAATGACTGTCCCGTCCAAAGCGCCTTCACTGGTCTGCTCTCCGTGTACCGCTGGTAACAGCTTTTCCACCACTGGCGCTCGAATGAAGACTCCATTGAAGGGTTCAGCTGTTCCACCGCCCTCTCCTGTGCTTAGGAAGGGTAGATCCAATTCTGCCTCGAAGCTCTCAGTTTGGCGGCCGAAATAATTACGATTTACCCTCACGTCGAGACCGCCGATGAGATCTTGACCTCCTTTTTTCGTTCGGTTCGCAGACTCGGCCAATAAGATTAGGCCCGCACAGGTGCCCCAGGTAGGTTTCCGGCGTATCCTACAGGAGCATGGGAATTAGCAGGGGTAAGCGTGGGGACTGTTATGATGGTGTAGTGACATACTTGACGAAATCCCGCAGAGGCTCGAGGAGGTTCGATCGAGCTGCCACCAAAGAGACCGTCGTACTCTCCCCACCAGGAATGATCAGAGCGTCGCATTGTGCCAGCTCGTGCGATGTGCGCACCTCGAGAAATTGCCAATTAAGATTCTGGCTAAGAACAATCTCTGTGGCAGCTTTTGCTAGAAGCTTGAAATGCTCAAAATAGGCGCCCTGCAGGGCAAGGACGCCTACAGTGATGGTCGTTGACATCGAGATTGGATAGCTGGGAGTCATGCAAATAATATCCCAAACGTCACTTTGCGCCGGCAGTTGAGACGGCCCGCTCACAGCCTAACATCCGGCCTCTATCCCAATGATCTACTCCTTTCCATTCCTGTTTCAAGCATCTACTCTGAGTCGTGTATACCTTCACGTCGTCCGATGGAGCCTTCTTCTTTATACGTGATGGCCCATACACAGAGAGATCCAGAAGGGCATCATTTGAAGATGCCCACACCAATAGAACTAGTTTTCCTCTCCGCCCTCTGCACGCCCGCTACGCGCTCATGAGTACATCGGTAGTCTTTTTAATGCCTACCCAGATATCGTGCTGGAACCCCGACAGCAGAGCATATGCTCGCTACTAATCCTCCCTGTGTTTCAGACTTCTCCTCCAGCATTCTATAGCCGACTCGAAGTCTCCCCATCAGCCAGCCATACTACAGTGGGCACCGGCCCTCCAAACTCGTCGGCTCCAACGAGGCCCACATGGCCAACGATCATATAGGCACCATTTTCCATTCTCTCTCTAGGGCGCGACGTAGCAAGGCACGTTTAATCTGTAGGGAGGCGCAATTGTATTGGGATATCCCTTCGGGGTGACGAAAAGGGAGGACGGTAGGTACCATCTTGAGCAAGATGAATGGTGGACTAATTTGGAGAATTGGTCGTAAATTTGGGATGATGCCGAGGAGACGGAGATGGCGGGACTGAGTGTTAGGAAGTGGAATGTATACATTGCTCGTACGAAAGATCGATATAGCATGAGATTGCAAAAATGATCAGGCTAACGACATCTATATCGCTCGCCTCAACCTAAAAGACTGGCAAATTGGGTATAATGTGAAACCGAACCCTTTCCAAACGCTCGCAAAACCCTGGTCCAGAACCCCATATACTCCGCTCGCATTGTCAACATCTCGCCTGCACCTCTTCGGTCACAAGGACCGTTTCCCCCAATGCCTTGCAGCCTTTCGGCTTCCTGTCCATGCTCTCTTGCTTCGCTTGGGTCTGTTGTTCCCACTGTTCAGCGACACTGTTCAAACTGAGGGTCGAAATTCTCCGGATAAATGGTTGTGGTGATGTTGCCAATACTGGGCTTTGCGGAGGACTGTGGCCCTGAATACTCTGCGTATCAGCCTCGCTACCGGAGCCGTAGTCGGAAGCGAGGCTGGGCCTGCGGTCTTTGTCTGCCAACTTGATGGCCTGGGTCCCGTCAAAGTCGACCATTTGTTGCTTGTAAGTGCGGAGAGTGGTTTGTTCGCCGCTTGGTAGAGCAATGTTCGTGCCGAGGGTCTGCTCCATGTCGTGGAGTAACACCTCCATCGGGGCAATGGTTGCATACTCCATAGCTTCAGAATAAGCCGTTACGTGGGCGCACACCCCTCCTGTGGCATTATCGATGACCCACGCACCGGAGTCACCGCCGACCCCGAAGTTGCCCTTGACTCTCCATACAGGGGACGCGTAGATCCTACCAGGCATCTTGGTCATTTGCATGGCTGGTAGTATCGTTCCGGTCTCAAGACCACTCGTGGATCCAAATGCATGCACTCTGAGGTCTCCAAGCGCATCAGCCTTGAGGACTTGAGAAGGATAGAAGGCTTGAGCAGCTTTCTTGCAATGTTGGATACCACCTTCTAGCGTGTTCATGACGGGCTTTCGGTCGTCATGGAGCTTGAATAGAGCCCAATCGACCTCGTGAGCTACATTGTCGAAGGAAAGGCGTCGCAATCCTGATGAAGCATGGACAGTGCCAAGACCATGAATGACCAAGTGATCATCGCTCATCTCTTCTTCATTCGAGAAATAACCCGGATCAACGTCGTCTAATGCGGGCTGAGTGACGATGATGTGGCCACCTTCTCCAGTGTTAGTCCCCGGGAAGTCACCCATGTCAAACTCCTCGAACTCTTCAACGTCGTAATTCGATACATCCAACGCGTTGAGACTAGCAGAGAATTCATCAATCATAAATAGTGGATCTTCAGACTCGATTCCCCCAAATGAAGACAAGTCATCTCCTGAACCGCCGGGGTCCTCAAGCATATGATGGACACTCATTCCGTGTGGTTCACCATCGACAAGGACTACGCCTCCAAAAGTGACCGCTTCTGAGTGCTGTTCGTCGACAAAACAGCCTATTGACGCTCCGCAGGTCGGCTTTTGTTGATACCGTGAGGGTTGTCGTCCCGGCTCATCTCTAGAGATACCTGCAATTTTGCTCTTCTTTGTCCTCTTTTTCTTGCCCTTCGAACGAGTAAGTTGTCCGGGGGCAACGTAAAGCTGAAACATCTCTTTTTCTTTGTTCACATATTCAAGGATCTTCCATGCCTTTGCTAGGCTTTTGCAAACCATCAAAAGGGTCGGTTTCGCCAAGTCAGGGGTCACACCTGCCATGCAAACATAGATCTCGAAGCTCTCCCAACGATCAATAGCCTTGGCAAACATACGATTGAGCTTTGGGGCCATCATCGTATCAAAATACTGTCGAATCTCGTGAGATACAGTATGAGACCATACGCAAGTCTCAATCTTATTTCCTGGCAGCAAAGGAGAAAACGCTGTCCATGTGTCACACGGTGCAGTCTCCGAAGATTCCACTTTCAGAGTTGCGGTGGGTCGCGCCACAGATTGATGCTGATCGTTGTCGAGAGCAGGAGAGCGTTGTTCGATCATCGACACTTCAGGGCGCCGAGTGGGTGAGGAGGGCGCGGGCATGACTTTTGGTTCATCCAAATCGTCCATCATACAACACCGCTCTAGTGGTTTAAAGACACTCCAGTAATAGTCGGTTTGTACCTTAGCCTGCCGATCACCAGATGTTGGCCGTCTAGACGTACGAACATCCTGATCCTTACTGACAGCACGCAGACAATATTCTACAGCACCCATGTAAGCACGTCCGCACTTAGCCGAAAGCTTTTTCGCGTAGATGGTTTGCAGCCTGGCCATGAAGTCCAATCGTGAATATTTCGTCTTCCACAATTTGTTTAGTGGCATCCACAACCCCACTTCCAATAGGATAAGTCCAAGGCTGTAGATGTCGTGTGCTGGGCGGTATCTGGATCTTTGGCCACGCTCGATCCCCGGATGGCGGTAAATACTCGACATCAAGGTTTCCGGATCTGAAGTAAAGGTGTCTTCATCACCCTGATCCCATGACACCAAGAGCGGTTTCCTGATGACTCCTTCTTTCCAGGGCTTACTTTCCGGGTCTTGAACCCCACTTTCGTTAACAAAAACAATATTATTGCTATTGATATTCCGGTGTGTCAAACCCTTGGCGTGAACATGGAGGACGTTTGTCACAAGGTTCAATGCGAGCCTCAAGCGGTCTTCCAGGCACGGCACGTTCGAACTGTCGACTTCACCACTATACTGCAGATAGAACAGTAGACTTTGGGTCGGATTGACTGTGGGAAATGATGTCGGTACGCCAGACATGGTTTGTCGCGGAATCTCATAAACAAAGGCATATCGTGAATTAAAGGGGTCTGGAAGCCAGCCTATTATCCGTAGCGAACCCGTGTACAAATTTCCTCCTTCATTATGAGAGCCTTGCAATGAAAGAACCAGATCATCATAGCGTTGAGAGGGCGAAAGAGTGCCATGTCTTGAGTGATTTCTGTCTTCCAGATAGTAATCCAGAAGGACTGGCGTGGCCTGCGTCCGATCAACGGAGTGAAAGGCTTTCTCTGATTGCCAAGATGGCTTAAGGAACGCAAACATTCGATTACCTGGATCCGTCGCAGTAGAGTTGTACGATGGTGGTTTCGTCGCCGGTTGGTGAGTCCTCGTAGGGTAGATCAGGTCGCCCAGGTTTATACGTGTTGAGGATATCAGACTTGACTGAATTTGTAAAGCAGGCTTTTCGTCTTGAGTGACAGATGTTGAGGAGGTGGAAGATGAGGCACCCTTTTCAGTTCTCTCGGAATCGGGGTACAGTGCGGTCAGCTTTTCCTTCTCACCACCAGCAAAACCTTGACGCATTATCTGTTGTGATCTCGACAGGTCGCATAGAGTGTCAATCGAAGTTGTGATGTCTTTTACTATGTCTTCCAGGCGTGCCAAATTTGCAGGCGTCCATTGACCGGTCGTGCTGAGCAGCATTCCAGCCTTGTCATCAGAATATCCACCTGGATGCTGGGAGCGAGACCGTGGTTGGATTTTCTCTGTTTCATCTACTAATTCCCTAATGGATGACATGATACTTGCAACCAGATCGCTAATGCCTGCGCGATCAAGTGAGCCATCGATATCGTTTATTTGATCTGCTTTCGAGTCTGCCCATTCCAACCCCCATGCAACCAGGCGATCTTTTTGGATTCGTAACTTAAGATGCAGCGAGGACAGCTGAGGATTGATGATGCTCGTCTGGATAATCTGCTCATAACTTTTTTTGGTATCGGTGTACATCTGGGTCAGTCTCCGCGGGAGGAGAGCATGCCTGACGACTTCCATTGTGGAGATATGCTGATGGATAGCCAAGATAAAAGCCGCTCATACACATGTAGTATACACACGCTCGCTTACTGTTGTAAAGACTCGTACAGGCTAAGTGATGCTGGGCGTTGCCTATTCATATTCGGTGCGCAAAAGCTGGTGCCTGAACAAGTTATCTAGACCTCCGAATGTGGCAAGACACCAAAGGCAACAGCAATTGTACCAAGTGGCGAACAGACGACAACAATGTAAGACTATCAGACCCAATTAACTCACGCAGTTACAGATGGTATCTACGGGTCACCCAACGCTTCAATGGATGGTCTGGCTATAGCTTCGCCCTGGTAAATCCTGAATTTGGTGCCCGTGCTTGGCCACAGTTTTGGCGCGCCAAGCCTGCAAATCCGGGGAAAGCACGGAATTTTCCGCCACAGTTCACGATCAGATAGTCCCCTCAGTCTCCGCTATTATTGTCCAAACAGGCACCAGAGTCCAGAAGTAATCCACGGTGATAATACAGGAGACAGGTCAACAATGTTTACATCATCTACAGTCATTGCATTTACGGCATCAGGGTAGTCAAGGGAGTAGTGATTCCCTGACAACAATATCAGCACATTTTTGCATCTCTCAACCTGTTTCCAATTGCTCCATAATGCCAGCTCCGGCAGGAACGAAGCGTGTAAAGGTGTGTACGAGAACTTCATCCTCATGCCTCCTATCGTCTCTCTCCATACTCTTATCACTCTGTCATTTCCACTATCATTTGCGCGCATTACTATCCAATATGGTTGCAACACGAACACAAACATCACCGTCTGATTTGCTTCACTTGGATGATGCAGAACAACCGCAAAGAACACGACCCAACTTGTCTACATTAGGACCTACACCACCTAAAAAGTTAGAACGGACTAACAAACGCCGCGTTCAGGGGACCCAGATCTACCGGCCTTTCGGTGATTCATCCGTTCCTCAGTTTCCAAAACACCTTGCTCACCAATCCTTACAGTCTACGGCTCTGTAGCCAAGCTCATCGACCCCGCAAATCGCCCCGCGAACATACACCCTGAGCACACGCACACCTGGTCTGTCTACGTCAAAGGCGTCAATGACGCCGACATATCCTACTGGCTGAGAAAGGTCCAATTCAAATTGCACGAAACCTACGCCAACAGCACCCGAATGATCGAAGGCCCACCCTTCGTCGTCGAAGAGACCGGCTGGGGCGAGTTCGAAGTCACGATGAAGTTATACCTTGTGCCCGAGGCGAACGAGAAGCCAGGAACGCTGTGGCATCAATTGAAGCTGCATCACTATGGAAAGGACGCGGAGGCAGCGAAAGAAAGGCGGGAGCCGGTCATCAGTCAATCTTATGAGGAAATAATTTTCAATGAGCCTACGGAGGCATTTTTCGATATCATGACCAGTGGGCCTCCGATTCCACAGGCAGGAAGAGGGAAAGGGGCCAAGGGATCGAAACTGGCGGCGCTGAAAGGGAAGGGGGAGAGGACGGCAGAAATTCCGTATGAGGTTAGCAAAGAGAATGCATTTAGCACGAAGACGGAGGCGGCTGAGATGGATCGGTTGAGGGAGGCCGGGAAGACGGTGGATATGATGATAAAAGAAGAGAGGGAGAAGCTGATGATGTTGGAGAAGGAGGTCGAGGGATTGAGAATCGAGGCCGCTGCTAAGGGGGTCTGATAGGTGGATGAGTGGCATTGTGCGAGGCACGGAGTCGGTAATGGCGTTAGAAGGCGGCTTAGATGCATTGGCCGGTACGAATACCCTTGGAAGACGTCCAATAAGGACTGGGAACTTGACGCGTGTCCATCGACAAATGTGTATGATTGAATATTGACTCCTTCGAGCTAACAAGCTCTAAGGTGAATGTTCCTATTTGCTACTTTCTAAAGCTCTCAGTGTCGTGTATGATCCATCTCGCATCTATGCACTCAAAGCCATGCAATAGCCTTCCCTTACCGAGCTCTCAGCAACAACCTACCTAATCAAAGAACTTCATCCTCTCCTCCACAGGCATAAATTGCTTCTCCCCCGGCTGCCCTGTCGGCTTCCCGAACACCATTTGGCTCTTCAAACTCCACGTCGGCGGCACATGGAAGTCCGTCTCGATCTTCGTATCAATGAGCGGGTTATAATGCTGCAAATTCACACCCATGCCCTCCGCTTCAAGCGCGCACCACAGCACGTACTGATGCATACCGTTGGTCTGCTCCGACCCTAAACACCAATGCCTCATCAGCAAAACCCCCATCAATCAAAATGATGAAGTGGGAGTAGGAAGAAGAACCAACTCACACGCCGGAAACTTATCCTCATAAGTCTTGAACTTCTCCTGAAACTCCCTCATCTGCGTCGTATCCTCATAGAACAAAATGGTGCCATAACCCCCCCTGAACCCCTCCATACGACCCTTGGCCTGCGCGAACTTGTCCGCCGGCAGCTGGACCTTGTACACCTCCATGATGCCATCCCACAGCTTCTGATGCTGCTCCTTGAGCACGACGACGAGGCGTGTGGTCTGGCTGTTGAAGGCGCTGGGGACGTGTTTGATGGCGTGCGCGACGAGCTCTTTGATGCGGGCGTCGGGGATGGTGGATTGGTTGGTGATTTGGTAGAAGGTGCGGCGGGTGGCGACGAGGTCGAGGAAGGGCTTGGAGTCGGCGGACATGGTGGCGGGTGTGCTTGTTGTTGTTGTGAAGTGGTTGTGGTGGTGGTGTGTGGGTGTGTGGTGGGGGTTTAGGTGGTGGATGGGATTTGAAGAGGAGAGGATGGTGGGGGGAAGGAGGTTTTTATGGTGTGGGAAGATTCCTCGGGCGGAGTGAATGATTGTGCTTGATTGTCTAAGCAGGTGCGATGCCATTAGGTGAAGGGGGGGTATTTGGAAGCCAATGGCCAGTATCAGTATAGTCACTGCAGCGATCGATGTGAAGGTTCTTGACCGCATTTTAGTTATCTAGCCATCGGGTGATGAAGTCCATTATCCTATAGTTCTATGCAACGCTTTATGGGCTCGCACCTCGCCATCCGAGCAAGTCCATTAGCTGCGGCGTTCGGTGATTGAAGTGTACGAAGTGCCTGCATGGATCTGCACAGGCATCATATGTTTGTAATCTCTTGGCATTCATTTATCAGCAACCAAATGGTGTCTTGTTATGAAGTAAGGTATACGAGTGTTCATTACCTCATACAGTATTCACATTCCTGACGAGGACCTGAATTTACTGTGATGTACTCCGTACAGAGTTATTGTAGTGGTACGGAGTACAACATAGAGCCGTAATGATTACGGACGCATTGCCGTACATAGTAGAATGCGGCCCGCCGTGCCCCCACCCTGGAAGGCTAAGCACATCCCCTGTCACTCCTTCGACAATACCAATACCTTCATCAGCCTCTGTAGCCACCATCCATGGCCTCCCAAATAGTCCTCCGCGCGCCCACCATCATCAACACTTCCCAAGCCTCCGCCTTCACACCTCCAACGCCAGCCTGGCTTTCCGGAACATGGCACGTAACCCACTCCACACTGCCAATGTGGAAATCGAAACGCAACGTCATAATAACATACAATCTTCTTCCCCCCACATCGCCATCCATTGCACAAGAAGCGACAGACAAACTCGATGATATTGTCTCATACCAGAGCCTCGACTCAGAGAAGACTAAGATTGTCAAGGGCATAGACACAGCCAGCACTAGAGATAGCGGTGCGTGGGATTGGCGTGGGAGAGGCTGGCTGATGATTGCGTCGAGTCATTGGGAGGTCTTGGGATATGGGGATCTAGAGGAGGGACAGCAATGGGCTGTGACTTACTTCGCAAAGACGTTGTTCACGCCTGCGGGCGTTGATGTGTACTCGCGGACGAAAGAAGGTTTGTCGGAGGCGGTCATTGCAGGTATCAAAGAGGCTTTGACCGCTGTCGATCATCCAGGGGTGAAGACTCTGACTGAAGGGCTGGTCGTTGTCAAGAGGGACTGAGGATTGTTGCTAATGCTGACGATGGTCTCTACGTGGTCTCCAAGGATCACATGCCGACATCGTCAAACATCCTCGAGAACTGTGCATATGAAGACGTGGATGCAATATGTCCACACTGAAGCGGAATGAAACTCATCGTTCGAAGTCTAGTCATGCCTGGTACTATGAGCGAATGGACTTCAGGTGTGGACTTGACTTCCGAGAACGAGAATGGGAGCTTCTTGGCACAACTTTTACATACTGGAGGGTGAATGTGGAGAATCTCCTTCCAGCTCAAACCTGGAAAAGACGCACTTCAACATTGCCCCAAATTACCTGACGACGGCTGGAGATCCTGCTTAGAAGCAGCGGTCCACGTTTGGTCTCAATGGATGCCACTCCAAATCAGAGATAGAGAATGCAGGCTTTAGTCTGAGCGTATCGGGGGCATGAGTTCTACTTCTTGATCAAAGTCGAAGCTTGGGGGGAAGGATCTGAAAATTGACCGGCTGAGGGATATCAAGGGTACTATCCGAATAAAACATAGGATGTCATTGCAAAAGCCGCTCCGCTCCGATCCTCATACCGTCCGCCGCGAATCGTCGCCATCCTTTGTAAACAACAAGATCATCTCGCCATATTCATCAACATCCGGGGAGCTCTCTGTCTGTGCATCAAACGACTTTCAGTAATCAACCTCACTTTTACATATTCGGACGTGGGGTATGTTGGACTTACACCACCAGCATCCCGACTTGCTTAACCCTCCTGAGGATATTCGCATTCAGCCTGCGATTCTTCTCAGCGTTCTGGGGATTATTGAACCTCTCGCCGCCAAATTTCTTCTCGATTTTGTCAAGCCCTAATGAGTAGACACAAGCGACAAGGTCAGATCTCAGGAAGTGCAACGGCAAGGTCAGTATCTACTAGGTGAGTGACAAAGAAGCGGCATATACAACGTTACACAATGAGGTCGCGCAAAGGAATAAATCTGGTTGTGAGGAGCTCGATCATGTAGTCTGGTGGATTATCATTACATTTGGTCATCGTATCACGATTATCAACAGCCGCTGCCTCGCCAGTGCCATACATTTGCTGGCCTTCACCTTGGGTGTAGTTGGTGTTGTTCATCTGCTGCTGCTGCTGACCACCATAAATGCCACTGTTCTGTGCATGAGAACTCTGTTGGATTTATTGCTCGTTGGAACCTTGTTGAGGCATTCCATGCTGAACCTGCTCATTGAAGCCTTGCTGGGTGAAGCTACGCTGCTCTTCTCCGCTTTGATGCAGCTTCTGGTTGAGACCCTGGGTCGAACCTTCGGGATGCATGCCGGTGGCTTGTGGGCCGCGGGAAGGTGAGAGCTGCGGCTTTTCCACTTGCGTGTCGGCTGTGCCGTAGTAGGATGCGGCTGCCATGGTGGATCAAAAGCGCAGCACACGAGATGATAATAACGGCCCGCACGGCAAGAGGGGCTGGAAGTTTACGGCCTAGGCGTCAATCGCGGCCCGCAGCAACTAAAAATACCGGTAGACACGAGATCTGGAGTCCTGGACCCTTGGAGTGCGTCATCCGTGACCAAGTTTTGTGGCTGGGTTGAAGAGGTTTGTTCATTGGATGAAATGATTCGTTCACGCGGGAAGGCTTTCTCCCAATGAAGGCTGTTTGACATCACTAGTGGTACACGGAAAGAGGGGGCGTAATGACTAACCTCCTTTAGGATAATCGCCATGTTTACGAGGAGTCCAAGTTCCAGAATTGGGTGGCGAGATGCAACGCTGTCTTCCCCTTTCCGTCTGACACGTCCATCTTCTCAGACTTCAATCTTACCAACTCGTGTATATTCAAAGTATTCTTGCCGGTCGCTACATAGTTCAACGGACCCGTGGTTTTCTTCATTCGCTCAAGTTCATCAGTTTTCTCCTCTATCAACGTATTCCAAGGCTTGTGCTATTTCTTCAACAGTTGATCTCGCAGATCCCATATAATGCACAGTTTTATCTACTATGCTTTCCTCATCCAAGCAATTTCCGCATTAGGGGCTGTCCTCACCCCGCGAGCCAACGCTACCTATGCTTGTAATAATTCCCCAGACCTTTGCTCAAGATCATACTCAAATATCACTCAATTGGGGGCCCATGACAGCCCTTTCCTGAATAACGCTGCTTCCACCAGCATCTCGTTCACTGGTGCTGGCAATCAGAATGTAAACAGTACGGCCCAGCTTACGGCCGGTGTCCGACTTCTTACCGCACAAGTCCACAAAAACAACGGGGCCTGGCATCTCTGCCATACCAGTTGCAGCCTGCTGGACGCGGGCACGCTGAGTTCCTGGCTGTCAGAGATCAAGACTTGGTTAGACGCGAATCCCTACGATGTGGTCACGATACTGTTGATCAATTCCGACAACGCTTCTGGTGCAGATCTCAATACTGAGTTTGTAGCTGCAAATATCACATCCTACGCGTACACACCGCCATCAACAACGACCGCTTTGACCACATGGCCAACCTTACAAGATATGATTGCGAAGTCGACTCGCCTCGTCACGTTCGTTGCAATGCTGGATCCGTCGTCTAATACTGTGGCTCCTTACCTCCTCGATGAATTCACTTTCGTTTTCGAAAATAATTATAATGTCACAAGTGCATCCAACTTCACTTGTGATGCAGACAGGCCGCCTGCAGTGCAAGGTCAGACAGCAACAGCTGTTTCCTCCGGACGTTTACCTCTTGTCAATCATTTTCTTGACAAGTCACAAGGACTTGGCATCGCGGTTCCAGACACTTCCAATATCATGACCACCAACAGCGCCTCCGGGACTGGAAGTCTGGGACAGGCTGCAAGCGACTGCTCAGCTGTGTACGGTAAGGCGCCCGCATTCTTACTCGTCGATTTCTTCGACCAAGGATCGGCCATCAACGTTGTCAATAGATTGAATGGGATCTCGACGTCCACAACAGGGCAGACCAAGCCTTCAACTACCGCAATGGCCAGTACTGGGGCAGGTTCTAGGACGGTATCTCCACAGCAAGGCTGGATGGGCGTTTTTATCTTTACAGGCTTGGCATATGAGATTACACGGATCCTCTTTTGAATACGGAAGACGTTGTGATGAGCAAGAAACGCATTGGATAACATATGCACGCGATAGGAAAATGCATTGGGAGGATATTATTGCATAGCGAGGGGCGTTCTCGGCCGTTTACACTATCCAGCGAATAGCATACATAGAGCCTTATGCCACGTACTCAATACTTAAGCTTTCATGACTTGACATCGGCAGCCAGAAGATGATTAACAGTCGTGACTTTTTCACTAAAAGACTGCTTCTTATCCGTCCTGCACCCCTACCATCAGCCCATCAGCCCATTCACTCCCAACCAATCACTCCTCGTAGAAGTAGTACGTACCTCGACCCGACTCGAATATCAGTCTGAATCCTCACAATCCCTTTCTCATGTAACATCGAATGCGCCTGCCCGATAAGCCTCATCACCGCATCCCAAGATCCTTCTGCAGGAAAGTTCATGATCAGCAATAATTCCCTCAGCCCATCTCAAACCACAAACCTTCACCTACCGACCGTCGTCCCTGCCGAATGCATCGAGTACGTCAGATTGCTCTTCTGCATCAAACGCTGCACGTCGGCCACCTCCTGCGATACGGAGGCTGAAGGCGTTCCTATCTACGTGCAGATGCGCGTTTAGCAGGGAGCGTGCGCCGGGGGGGAGTGGGTCCGTACAGGGATGAGGCAGAAATCTGCAACGCACGCGGCAGGCGTGGGGATGTGGGAGAGGCGATCGTCTGCTGAAGTCATGGCCTCCGATGATTGAGAGAAATCTGTAGGGATCTCAGATATTACATGTGGTGCAGTTGCTGGTTGAAGTATCATATGGGCTGCCAAGCCGGCTTGTCCTCCCTCTTTGCCTCAGTTTTGCTACGTATCCGTTCTTCAACCTCTTTCATTTTGACGTAATTACCACAAAACAGTTGTGTTTTTGCTTGGGAGGCTCTTTGCTGTATTACAGTTGGATTGTATTAGCGTACTTGCTCTTCACGTACTCTGTTTTCCGGCACTGTATCCCAACACAAAGCTCATCAAATATTCTTATAAAATCATCTATGCCCTCTCTTTGGAGAACTGCAGTAACTTTTCTTATATCAGAGCGCCCAGATTGGTCTCATTGTATCACACTCCGAAGCTCTATCTCTGCAGCGAACAACTAATCCCCCCCACCAATTTGTGGTTGAGATCTTTCATTATGAAAAACACCACGCTCTCTCTCAGTCTTTTAGACGTCCGGCTGAAATACTTAGCCGAAGGCGCCGCGAATGTCATCTACAGGATACTACCCCCAAGCACAGACCCCAGCACAGCAGCAGATCTATCTTCCGAGCCCGACGGCTACGACTCTGACACTCCTCTTCCCACCGAGATCTCCCCACTGCAGCTCGACCCCCGCCTCCAAGGGCGACTCATCCGTTTGAGGAAAGCCCTCCCCTCCACGGCCCCCGTAGCCGACTCCCAACACCATTTCGAAGACCAAATCTACCCACTCTTCCAGCCCGAGAACCTCTTGGAAGCCACTCTCTTCCATCCCTCGAAGTGCCTACTCCAAGCCTGCAACACCAACCTCCGCTTCATGGAGAAAACCGGCACTCGACCATTGAAGCGCCACAACGTCTACCTCGTCGAAAACGAGCCGCACGGCTGCCTGATCACAGATATGAGCAGCAGTCTGGACGACGCAACGTCAAAATGTATCGAGTTCAAGCCCAAATGGCTCGTTCAATCTCCCTCCGCTCCAGCCGGCGCCCGCCGCTGCCGCACCTGCGCGTTACGAGCCATGAAGCGGGCAGGTACGGAAAAGGAGGGCTCAAAGGCGTCATTCTGTCCTCTCAACCTCGTCTCTATCGATCGCACCAAGCTCTCCATCTTCGTGGATCACATCCTAGGCGTCTCCGCTCACAGGCATCCGAGCACGGACAACGGGAGTGCAGCAAGAGAGCATGATATACTGATGAAGTTCTTGTACAAGAACCCGCTATTAGACAAACTGCGGACACTACAGTTGGACTTAGACCCAGACGGCGTTTTCAAAGCAGACCTGCTCTCCCCCAATTTCTTGGCGGCGATGACGCTCAGGGACTGTACGTTATTCTTGAAGGTATTGATCCCCCCTCTTTCCAATTCCCAGACCCTTTATAAATCAAGTAAGATACTAATCCAGAAGAAACAGGTACCAACGACACCCAACAAAACAATCGAAGCCCGGCTCGGAGATCTAGATCTCAAAACGAGCAGTGGAAGCAAGGCCGAGTACTGGAGGAGTCTAGAGCGGAAACTTATTGACGAAGGCTGGTACGGAGCGACCGAAAAGGATCGGGCACAGCATGAGAATTTCTGTCAGTTGTCTTGATGTTGGCTGGATGGGTGGGAGAAGATCGGCCTTGGAAAGACGTTCTCTACATAAGGCCTCGTGAAGAGCTTCACAGAATGTGCAACAAGGGATCTTTGACTGTGTCATCGGATACAAATTGAAGTATCTACTAAAATCAGTCCTACAACCTCAAGCTACCTACCTTACAAATTATATCCAAAACCAACCAACCTCCTCGCCTCATCCTCCATTCCGATACCCTGAGACTTCTCCTCCTCCTCTCATTCACGATACTCCTCCCCTATCCGTTCCTCTTTATTATGCCTAGCCCAAGTAAGGACATCGCCAAATCATCCCTCCTATCCCTTATAACTCTTCCAATCCCCCAACCCTACCCTTCACTTACCCTTCCCATTACACTAAACTGTTCCGCTTCATCCTGAGCTCCACGCCATCGACCCAAGCCTATTCCTCTTCCAACCCTCGCTCTTGCTCTCCCTTGCCACTATACCAATCCCCCAACGCTACCCTTTCCCCACCCTTCCCATTACACTGCACTGTTCCGCTCCATCTTAAACTCCACGCTATCAGCTCAACCCTATTCCTCTTCTAACCCTCGCTCTCGCTCTCCCTCTCCCTCTCCCTCTCCCTCTCCCTCTCCCTCTCCCTCTTCCTAATTCAAATATAACAAAGTTCCCAAATCAATCCATACCAAGAACCCACAAAAACCTGAACTTCAACCTTAAAAAAAGCCCTAGAATAATCCCCCAATCCCCCGAGCGTATGTTATACACAAGTACGAATAAACGTCAACGCCACATGAGTCATCCCACCTCGGGTACCTAATAACCAACAAAAAAAAACCCCCACCTTTAACATACAACATTCAACAACCACCATACATGACACTAGTATCTTCCGCGCTCCATATCATCGTGATGCCCTTCCCTCCACTCTCAGCCACATTCCCAGCTCCTCAACTCAACCCCATTCACACCTACAGCATAGCATCAAGCAAAACACCCATACCCAACAACGTCGTCACACCTCATACACCCGTCTGCTATGGCGGTATACGCCCGCTCGTAAAGGCCTTGGCTATAGCTATAGCTATAGCTATGGAGTTGGTCTCGTGTCGTGGAGTATTGCGTTGTATTGAGCAGCTTGGATCTGGGGGGTGTGATGTGCGATGAGGGTGAGGGAGGTGGGGTTGGTGATTGGTTGGATGATGTATGGAAGGGGTGGAGATTGTGTTGGGGGAGGAAGGGCATGGGGAGGGGGCTTTTGGTGGGTTTGGTGCTGTGCGGAGGGCGGAGAGGGGGGAGCGTAAAGGGGGTAGAAAATGCGAGTGTGGTGGAAGAATCTGGTTGTAGTGTGAGATGAGCACTGGGATGAGTTGAGTTGGTTTGTGACTGAATATGCTTTTATGCTTCTTTGTTATCGTGTTCGCGTCAATCGGTCCATGCTTTTCCACCTCCCTTGATGTGCAAGACCTCTCTCTCTCTCAGATTGGTAGAGAGCATCACTGTCCGAATTTGAGCAAATAACCACCATCAACGGCGATATTCTGCCCGTTCAGATACTGATTGGTGGCCACGAAAAGGATCGCGCTTGCCATATCCCTATCATTGCCTGGTCTCTGGGCCGGCAAATGGTTGTATTTGTCCTTTGGAATCTCACTCTTCTGATTGTCCTTGCTATCTCCCGCCGTCATCTCGCTAGGGAATACGCCAGGCGCGATAGAGTTGATCCGAACCTTGATGCCGTTGTTCGACACTTCCGAAGCTAGCATTTTGGACAGGTGCACCGCAGCGCCCTTGCTGGCATTATAGTTGAAATGGCCCTGTGATATCGAGACCATGCCAGATATGGAGGTGATGTTGATGACGCAGCCGGAAAAGCCTTTCTGGTGCTCGGTAGCTTTTTCGAGGAGAGGGAGGAAGGCGGTGGTCATGAAGTAGAGCTGGGGAACATTGGTTTTGTATGTGTGGACCCAGTCGTCGAAGGTGACGTCGTCGCGATCGAAGAGGTTCGATTTGAGCTCGGTGCCTGATTCGCCTTTGGGTGACACTTTGCCGGTGGAAATGCCGGCGTTGTTGATCAAGATGCAGAGACACTTTTCGCGCGACTCGATCTCTTTGACCAGGTGCTCGATGTGCTTCTTGGAGGTGATGTCTGCCACGAGAGGGATGACTTCGCCGGATATGTTCTTGCCGTGGGTTTCGGCGACGGTTTGAAGCTTCTCTTCCGTGCGGCCAACTATGTAGACCTTGGCGCCGTTGACAGCAAGAGCTTGGACGCACATGAGACCAATCCCAGAGCCTGTAGCATGTCAACAACGCAGTGGGGTTGTGTGTTCATGTTGATATCCTTACCCCCACCAGTGACAAGGGCAACTTTGCCCTTCACATCGAAAAGGTTGCCAAGTTGTAGGTCCGCATTATTAGTTTCCATCTTGCTTGTCGACGTTGAGTATGTGAAGTTTGGAATCGGTTCTGGTTATATTGGTATCGAAAGGGTCTCAGAGAGGTGGTGTTAATCGAGTGGGATAAGCAACAAATCATTTCCGATTTGTAGTGATTGAGGCACCATGGGAGGAAGTGTGATGTCAGACACCATGACGAAAATTAATAGCTTCCCTACGATTGACTAGCAAAAGTCTTGAACATTTGCTAACGGGAGCGGCACCAATGTCTCAAGGCGTCAGCAGGACTGGTGGCCCGGAAACCGCGCCGCAGACCCATGGATCCCTTGGACGTTGCACTTAAATTTGGGTGCCCAGGGCCTTATAGTTTTAGCGCCTGCTCAAGACTTTTGGTTGCATTTAAAGATCAAGCGCTCGTTTTTCAAAAGGATAGCAATCATGAGGTCTTGGGCTGTACCCAATCAATCAGCTAGCACAGCCTCAATAAGGCTCTCAACATGCGCCTCCTTCGTCCAGATGCCCACAACCTCTAACCCGGCCGACCGTAGCAATTCGCGCCACTGCGCCTCTGTCCGCTCCCTAGATGCCGCCAGGCCCATCATGAACCAGTCCAAGGATGTGATCTGCCAGGAAGCCCCTACGTTTGGCACCACGTTCTCATTAATCAGCACTTTCGAGTACCCCTTCTTCATTGCCGCCACGAGGTGCTGTAAGATACGCCCGCAGTCTGCGTCGGGCCAGTCGTGGAGAACTGAGTGCATGAAGTAGACACGAGCACCTATAAAATTATATGAGTTTTGGATAGGGCCAGCATAGAGGGTTCTACGGTTGTCTCACCTTTGACGGGTTGCTCGGTGTAGAAATCATGCGCTGTCGCCTCGATGCCTCCGAGCGGTTGCGCGATCTGCTCAAGGACTTGAGGCAGATCTTGGAGGATGAAGCGGCCGGGAATGCCGGGCTTTTTCTTCCTCAGTTCTACCAGATCGTGGCCCATGCCTCCGCCTACATCCACGATGGCAACGTCGTTTTCGTTACGCGTCATACCTTGTTCAACACGCTCTTTCACGGGGTAGAAGCCGGGATCCATCCAGCTTGATCGCCCTTGGTGGTAACCAGCCATGTGATTGTTGAAGGCTTTTTGAATGTGTGGCCGCTCTTTCCTCCACACGGGAGATCTTAAGGTGGTATCATGGCCAAATTGGAAAGGACCTGCGGTATTATCTAAAGGCTCATCGTATTTGGTCTTAGCGAGAAAACCTGGTAGCTTCTGAAAGACAGGTCCAGCTGCTTCGGAACTGGGAGACGTTAGTCAGCGTGTGGAAAAGATCGACCGTGGCGTACCAAAATGGGATAGCATCTCGGTATTTCGGTAATGTGAGAGCTTCAGAGAGCAGCGTAGCTTTGTACGTATCGGTGGCTACTTCTTCGATTACACGCATTGAGGCAAGGTGCCTTAAGATACGGCCTGCTCATAGTCAGCATTAATGCTCAAGCATTTGACTAGACCAGTACCGATCAAATTGGAGTCCGCGCCCGCCTTGGATGCAAGCTGTTCTTTTGTCTTCGGGACTCCTACATCTGCGGATAGGTCTTCAAACAAAGCAAGATCAATGGCAATCCGCGTCGCAACAAACCTCGAAGGCTGCACGGGTTTTGAGTCAGGAATAGAGGATGATGGCCTTAGAAGGGAGAATACACACTTCGGCCCAGGCCATCCAGATGATAGACTCAAGGGGAGTTTCCAGAGTTGCGATCAAGTCACGTGCCTTGGCTATCGTAGCCACACGTGCTGCATCTTTGTCTTCCAGACCGCTTGACATAAATTCGTCGTAGCCAGATTGAAGTGCATCCATCGCGGTGAGTGTAGCATCTAGCTTTTGAGTGTTGCCGCCGTCCATGATAGTCTGCAATTATAGTTGCTTTAGATACTTTGATCCAATTCAGTAGGATTTGTTGCAAGCTTGGACTCTGGAGATGTATCTATGGCTAATCAGGAGAAGGAGGATTAGTGCTTGCCGATGGCGGTCTCGTCCCCAAAGACACAGCCGTGGGTGTGGTCGTGGCGGTCGTTAATCGGGATGAGTCACTTTTCGAAGAAAATGCTGGTGTCTGGAATCCTGAGCGCTGGCTGGCCGGCGATGAACGAATCAACCGGATGAACCAATCCGTCTTTACGTGGGGATGGGGTTCGAGAAGATACACAGGAAAACACGATGCGCTGCTGATTTGCTGTAAGCTGGTGCTGCAGATTATTCAACAACACTTTTCGATTATAATCTGAAATTTCCCTCTTCGAATATGGTCTGCAGGTGCTAGAGTGTCTCTTACACCAATGGACTGACGTTGGGTGAAGCTTCTGGATTTTGATATTGGACGTACCGCCAAGCGCAGGATCAATAAGAATGGAGGTCAAGGGGTTTGCAAATTATGACGACATCTATATCTCCGAGAAAAGGCGGAAGTGCTCCTACCTAATTTGCACGTTCTTAATCTTGGGGGAAAGCGAGAGTCTAATCAATAGACGGTACCAGGTATAATGTGGCGAGTGGGCCAGGGTACTATTAATATTCTCCACTGTCTAGACTTTGACAGCATCTTTAATTCCAAAAGATCTGCGTACTATACAACGGGACAGTGCAACAGTACGGGCTGCTTGTCTTTCTAGATAGCCTATGTGCTGGTTGCAATAGGTATGATATTTGTAAGTGTGTTGAAAAATGTCTGCATCCATGATATGCGTGTAAGCCAAGACATCTTATCTCATCTACCCGTCGGGTGTCATAATTGGCCCATAGACCGAATGTGTACATCTCCGTTAATATCTGATTTGCTTGCTTATTCTTATAAGGCACTCATTACAATATATGGAATATGGGACATTTTCGACCTTTAGAATAGGACAGTCGCAAGTCAGGAGGTAAATCATTGGAAGAGGGTAGAGCTTACACTTATTGGCCAGAATACCTGCATATACCGTACTCAGTAATTCTGGTCCCAATTCACTACTCCTACTTACCTTATGGAGCTAATTCGTCCAAAGTAAGATGAATCAGCCAGATCAAGAGTTCATTGGCTCGGACCATTATTCTAGTTAGCGAAGCTATCCTAATATGTTTTGCTCACATTCGTTGCTGCCAAACGGCGCCCAAGAAGCTTACTTATTGAATTCGATCTTTTCTGAGTGTTTCTCTGGAGCGTGTCCATTGGCCTTGTTCATGGCAGCAATTATCCATGGGCCCGGTCACATAGAACCAACCTGCTAACGAGATTTCGAGATGCTGCTTACTGCTTGCATCCAATGATTGCGCCGGCGTTGGAGCATTGGCTGATAAGCCTAGACTCCTTGAGATCCCAGAATAAATCAAAAAGCATCTCTGCTCAGCAATCCTGGTCCCGCAATCATACTTGCAAGGCACAATCGCACTGATCGAGGGAATCCACAAGCTCTACGCCTCAACGGCCGCGGACGATGATTTTCAGTACTTATGGCATTTGAAGATGCCAAAATGTGTCCATATATTCAGCCAAGGGTGTTTCACGTATACGGGAAGTGAAAAGAACATCGTCTCCGCATGAGTAAGAATTGGACAACGGTAGGTAAACAGGCACGGCACATTTTGTAGTGTGCAGCTTTTAGACAAGCCGATCGTCATGAAGGAGCATATTACTTACCAGACCATCTGGAGGGAGGGAAGAAGCACGAGACGAACTAACCAGCTGCCACGTGGAAAACAACAAACAACATACTCCATAGGCTTCTGAAATTGATTAAATTAGGAAAGCATGGATTGGACTTCCATGGCGTATGTTATGTCAGGTGATTATTACAAAGAGTAAGGGAAAGCGAACCAGCATCGCTCAACGGTTCGCATCGCTTATCGCATCATAGCATCCAATGCTATTCTACAGCTTGAGGACTCGAGCCGCAAAACTGCGGGATGCAGTAGAAGATCGCAAACCCGAGATGCGAGATAAAACGCCAGACCAGCTTATGCGACATTTTGTGGGGTAGCGACACCATGAAAGCTGTCAATCGGGGATCATGAGATACGAGGCATTCTTCATCTCTACAACGCTCTCGAGATGCAGACAAACACTGCACTGGTAGCACTCCTACTACAGTCCATCACAACATCATGTCTAGCCCTGTCAAGCCAGCGCTCAGTACCACTCAACGCACTAAACCTCCCAGCACTACTGTTTGTCGCTTATGATCTACCTCCTTGACCACTCATACTAACTACACAAGTAACACCAGCCTCTCCGACCCCGCCCTCCCAATCGCCGCCCTCCCCTACGAAGTCCCCCTCAACGACGGCCTCGACACCAAATTACGCATTATCTCCTACTACGCACCGCACGTCCAAAGCTTCGACCTGCTCCCCTGCCTCGTCAACATGATGACCACAGCCTTCAACAACGTATATGAGAACCCCAATCCCCACGCCAAGCTCCTGCAGAACCAATACACCTGTTCGGCAAACAGTTTCGGGCTCCAGATCACCGGCAATCAGATCATGACGCCGCCGTTGGAATATTCGGATCTGATCTCTTTGGCGCGGATGCTGTTGTTGTTTCAGCAGACGCATACCATGCCCGGGCTTAGGTTCGAGTATTGGCTCAAAGGGCAGATGCGGGGACAGGGGCATGCGTGGATGCTATTTGTGCAGGGTAGCAATGGCAGTGAGAGTTTGGGCCAGTCGTAAGTTGATCGAATTGAGGTTGATGTTGAATTGAGAAGTACACTTTGAGGTCTTAAGATGGTACCATTGGTCACCCATTCCCATGGCTGCGAGCCTGAAAGATGATTCAGGTACTTGTGTCTGTCTCTTTATCAACTACTAGAGTCTCTGTTCATGGACTCATCGATCAATGCGTTGTAGCGCTTTTAATCTGGCACTTGTACTCGTGCCCAATGAAGTACATCGCCATGAGTGACAAGATCTGATCTGAAATGAGGGAATGGTGACTTCTATCGATGCTACTAAGCGAGCATATCCACTTGTGATTGGCACTTATACACTCATGTTCGATTTCACAATAACCCCAACATAATATAATGCATCAATCAAGAAAATCACCACAATCACAACTCCTTCACCTCTGATCCCTTACCCCCCCTCCCCCACTATAGCCCTGGGCTCCCAGTAATGCAATCCGCACCAACAACTCACCCTACAAAATCCATCCTCCCCACCAAGCCTATAGTCCAATACAATCACATAAAGAACCCTACAGGCCTAACTCCTTATCAAAAGGCGCATAAATCCCAATCGACTTGACTTGACTTTTAGAAAGCCTTGTGTGATATATCGTTTTAATAGCGTGTGAAGGAGATTGGTAGGAGTGGCTTCTTTTGTTAGATGTTGATAGGGTGGGAATGTTATCGTTGGGTTTGATATTTGGTTACATGAAGGGTCTTTGAAGTATGGAGTGTATCTATGATTACCCTACTTGATATCTTTGTCACTGAAAGAATCTATACTTAATCAGCGTCGAAAAGGCAGATTAGACTCACAATCATCACAACACTATCATTTCCCATACTTTACCCTCCACCTCCGCATCGCCTCATCATGCCTCATTTTCTTGACCGGATCACCCACAATATCAGCCGCAAGACCCACCAGCTGCGCCACCTCATCAATTGCATCAGTCTCCGCTCTCGACATACCTTCTCTTTTCAGCTTGTCCGGATGGGTATCGATACGTCTCTGTCTCGATGCGCGCTTAGCCTCTTCGCCCGAGCAGTGCGGATGGATACGTAAGATGGCGTAGATATTCCGTGGTGCCGGCGGTGGAGGCGGTCTTGCCTGCTGCTTGGAAGGAGATTTTTCATTCTCCCAATGAGGCCGCTCAGATGGCTGATGCTCGTATCGGCCCTCGCCATGACATTGATGAACATGCAAACCCTTGATATCGAAGTACTTTTCGATGTATCCTTCACATTCCTTGCAGGGATGGCAATTGCGATAATGGTGTAGCACGATGTTCGGTAGTCTAGAGGTAAAATTGCATACGCCACAACTTTTCAAATTCATGGCAGCCTTGGTGTCGAAGTCGTTGCAGGGGTTGGGGTGATGGCAGCTTTCCATGTGAGCCCGCTGCCCTGGCTGCCAGGACAGACGAGGAGGGTTCGTGCAATTGGGATCAGGGCAATTGATTGCGCCGTGATGTTTTCTTATGTGAGACGCGAGCTCTTCCGACTGACTAAACCCGGCTTTTTCATTGCAGTCCTTACAATGATATTGTGGGTGACCCCGAGAACGTTGAGAGTTGCCATTGCCCCGCAACCCGTGATGCTCGTTGTCACAGTGGTCCTTGCGTGCCTTCTCGTCTCGGAAAGATCTGATGGTACAAAAAGAACATCCGAAGTGCTTTTCGACGTAGTGCCGGCGAAGGGCCTTGTTGTTACCGAACGCAGGGCTGCCGCATGAGAATATGCAAACATGATGATGGTCTTCCATATGAGCTTGACATCCTGCCATATTCTCAAAAGTCAATACGTCGTGCTCTGAGCTGCATATAAGACACGCGTTATGGAAGCCTTGAATATGCATCCGCAAATCCACCAGATCGTCGAAGAGCTTGGGGGTTTCGCAGCAGGGACATGCATGGTGCAGTCGATACATATGGACACGGAGAGTATCCTGAGTACTGAACCTTGCGATACGCTCAGGGGTACTACAAATCTTGCATGCAAAATGCGCAGTGAGATAATGCTCTAGACGTAGCTTTAGATTGTCGAATTTCTGGGGGGTTGTTGTGAAACTCTTGGAACTCAGGCAGACGTCACAGATGATATGCTCATCTGGTGACCAGACATGTCGAACGCGCTCCTCGAGGATTTCGAATCTGACATGACATTTCGCGTCGCAGTATGAGTCCATTGGTGATCCTAGCACTAAGTAAGGAGGGCTGAGAGATGCTGCTGGGATGCCGTGAATGTATTTGTCGTCGGGAATGGGTCTGCGGTGACTGGCTGTCAACTGTGGATAGAAGAGGACAATGTTGAGAAGAGTGTCGTCACAAGTGAGGTGTGAAGCTCCATGAGTCACTCAAAGAGTAGAATCGACCTGATACAGGACAATGAACCCTCACTGTTTAGCATGTCCCTTTGTGATCTTTGTTGAGATCATGAATACATTGTGAACTTTCATGAAAAAGGGAGAGCCGTCATCTCCCAATATTCGGCAAAACCTACGAGGTCTGCTGCTCGATGCAGCCTAGATGACAACCAAGTGTCGATATTCGTAGGAAGCTCTCATCTGACATCTCGTCAGGATCAGTATAACAAACGACTCTTAGTAGGTAGTAGAGCGAAATCGATAGATTTTCCACTCGGTCGCGCTATGACAATTGTGGTTTTTCGCAAACAGAAATGCTTGAACAAACGAACACTGATCGAAGATATCAAGTCTTGTTAGCCGAACGTAGCATGACACAATAGCCCAACAGAAGGTGTGATCGTAAAGGAGTGTGAAGTGATGCAACACAGGAAGGCCTGACACTCTTGCAAACCGCCATTTTCGTCATAGTCCGTCAATACTTGTATGGGAGATACGTGGATAGCATGTCATGTATTGAGAATAAAAGAGACATAGTGAACACTTGAGATCGCTCGTTGACACTGGTTAAAGATATTGAGATGTTTGCCTCATCCTTCACTGTACTCCACTCATCCGAACACCTATTACCCCTCCGGAATTGCCTCAAACACTCCGAACGTTCATAATCCGAATCACTAATTACCAATACTTGCACAAGCGACGCCAAGACCTCTAGAATTCGATTCTTCATCATCCTGGTTGAGATCATAAGCACATCGCTTCGGAGCTGATCATTATGCCGGATCTTACTCCACAGATATGGTCGAAGCTCCCTCACGACATTCTCTTCGTTATAGTTGACTGCCTTGATTTACCAGACTGGAAAGAATGGTCCTGCGTCAGTCAAGCTTTCTTCCCGTACGCAAGCGCTCGCATCTGGCGCACAATCCGGATCAAAGCTCGCCATATCGAGACCTTTAGGTGCTCGCAAGAAGGAGAGACTGAAGGCCACCATGAGGCTCTCCAGCACAACATCCTGCATCGTCTGACACACAACGCTTGTAGAAAATTTCCCAGCCCAGTGTTTCAAGGCATTCGAGAGGACACGCCGATGCACATATATCACCCCAAAGTCGAGTACCCAGACGAGGCATCCGTCGGTCTTCCCAGGATACCGGCAAGTCTACCGGGCTCTTGGGTTCGACATCTCGAGCTCTTCGACCGTGGACCGTCGTTGCAAATAGATTTGAAGTCCAGCGATGTCTTGACGCAGCTCTTTAGCCATCTAGACGGGCTCCGAAAGATCTCGTACGATGGTAAGCTGAACTCAAACACCCTAGCCAAGATCACTCAGATCAGAACTTTGACGTCTTTGTGCCTGAGAGTCGGTTCAGAACAGGCTTCGTTGTCGTTGAATTATAGGCTTTACCATGGCCCGTGGATTCCAGTGACGTTGGAATTTGGACTTCTTTCGGCACTGCCCCATCTTCGCATACTGCACATTGGGCATCTGGCAAACGGAGAAGCCGAAGGACTGGCACGGTCGGTCATGTCGCTGAAACTGGAGAGCCTTCACGTCTCCACATTCGGCTGGCTTATCTTTCATGGGGATAAACCAAAAGTGGCCAGGAATTTTCGAGTGGTCTCTCCGCTTATAGTGTTTCTCCACGCCTTGGCCACACTGCCATTGGTAGATGAGAGTCAGCCGAGAGGCTTCCCACTCACATTACGTTCTCTGATCCTATGTGACAAGTTCTATCCTAGGCTGCCTTTCCTACACCAGCGTCTTATGAGGCTGATCACTCATTGCGAGATGCTCGACTGCATCAAACTAGAATTATTGGTCAGCGGACCGGTCAGCCCAGACAACGGTTTCGACGACATCAACATACCTTCGACCAATGTAATCGTTAGCTTGCAATCATGGGATCAGCTTTCCCAGATTGGGGAAGTCCCGATCACATACAGAGTCTGGTATATCGAGCATGGCGCGGTCGGTCGCACAGTTTCCAAGATCGCTCGATATCCAAAGGACGGCTGTGGGCACGTTACCAATATATCGAAGGTGCTAGACGAAAACATTGCGAAGCAACTCCATGACTGGTTGAGGAATCAGCAACAACCAGGACAGTATTTAAGGTCGATGAGATTTATCAAAGAAAGTCACGGAGATCGTAAGATTCTCGAAGATGGGGTGGTTGAAGTGCATTGGGGACGAAGCTGGTTTTTGAGCTCTGGACAACTGTCAGTAGAGCAATACTTACGGCACGTTGGATTTGGCAAGAGGCCTTATGAGTAGGACCTAGTTCACAAACACCTAAGGATGGGTTAAGAGTGGTGGTGAACATCAGAGCACAGATGAATCCTGAATGGATGGAGTGCTGCTAGCGCGTGCGAACGAATCTGATCCAATCCCTCCAAGCTCTCCAGGCTCACTGGGAGAAGGACATTGTCTTTTGTATCTTCCTCAAAGAATAGTAGAATGAAATGGAATGTAGTACACGGAATTTTAATGAGTTCAACAAGAGGACAGAAAGGAGATGGCTAGACGTACGACCAGTCGCTCTGCTCCCACGGTTCAAATCATCTGTATCGCCAGACTGAAAAGACTTAGTGAGTAAGGTATCGATTACGGTGTAGAAGATATCTAGAGTAGCGTTGGCCGTACACAGATACAAGGGCCGTCTTGATGATATTGTCTTACTGGCCTCCTACCGCAGCGCTTGCGTTGGCAGCAATTAGGATCAGAGACGCTATCATGACTCCCATCTCGCTCGGTAGCGAGGAACGTAGTATTGACTTGTATGTTCTGCGTGGGAGTCAAATAACGGCCCTGCTTTTTCTGCTTGATAGTCAACGCGAGAATGCGCAGCTAGCTGGCGCCCAATATTATGATATTGTGGCTAAACCGGATTTGGCTAGCGTCTTTTGCCTTCTGTAGTCGTGATGTTTCATCGTCACGATCTCTAACATCTGCCTGCTCTAGTACTACCACCACCAGATATTGCAGTCCCAATCTCATTCTTGCTCTCGGTATGACTGAATCATATCGGCTGAAACCTCCGTGATGACCGGACACACTCGTCCCTTCTAATTCTAGTACGAAATGGACCGCATTCGCACCGCCCTCAAGCAATGGCGCTCCTCGCCCACCTACGAACCTCTCGACGATGGCTCTGATACTCCAGAAAATCACCACAGAAAGCACACACAGCGCTTCTCATGGCTGGAATATGCCATCTTTCTCCTCCTCGGCATCTCCATGCTCTGGGCCTGGTAATCTTCCCTATCCCTCCCATACAAGAAGAAACCACTCCTAACCGCCAAAACAGGAACATGTTCCTCGCAGCCTCCCCCTACTTCCAGCACCGCTTCCGCGCCTCCACCGTCCTCCTCAGCGCCTTCCCTTCGGCCCTCATCTCCGTCTCCTGCATCACCAACCTCGTCGCCATGCTCCTCCTCACACACCTCCAATCCCAGGCCAACTACCCGAACCGCATACTCCTCTCCCTAACCTTCAACATCGTCGCCTTCACCCTCCTCGCCCTCTCCACAGTCCTCTTCCGCTCCGTCTCCCCAGCCCTCTACTTCGGCTTCCTCATGGCCATCGTCTTCACCGCCAGCCTCGCAACCGGCCTCTGCCAAAACGGCCTCTTCGCATACGTCTCCGGCTTCGGCGTAGGCGAATACACGCAAGCAATCATGACAGGCCAAGCGGTCGCCGGCGTACTTCCTTGCATAGCGCAAATCGTCTCCGTCCTATCCATCGCGCCGCCCTCCCCCTCCGATGACAAAGACAGCCCAATCCCGGAAGAAAGCGGCAAGAGCGCATTCGCCTATTTCCTCACCGCAACCGCCGTCTCCACCGGCGCCCTCTTCGCATTCATGTTACTCCTCCGGCGCCATCCCGATTCCGGCACAGATACCAAAAACCCCCTTCGCGACAACACAGACGAACCCCCCGTACGAAGAGTGGTGGACCTATGGACGCTCTTCCGGAAACTGCGTTACCTCGCCAGCGCCGTCTTCATCACATTCACCATCACGATGTTCTTCCCTGTTTTCACACAGCAAATTACCAGCACGCGACCTGCCTCGACCGCGCCGCGGATACTGCAGCCAGCATGTTTCATCCCGCTCGCCTTCCTCTTCTGGAACACCGGTGACCTGGCAGGACGACTGCTCACCCTCATCCCTAGCCTAACCCTCGTACGCTGGCCGAAGATCGTTTTCGTGGCCAGTCTTGCGCGCGCGCTGTTCATACCGTTGTATTTCCTGTGCAATATCCATGGCAATGGCGCGGTGGTGCCGAGTGATGCGTTTTATCTCGTTGCTGTGCAATTCCTCTTTGGGCTCACGAATGGGTACTTGGGGTCTACGTGTATGATGGGGGCGGGGGAGTGGGTGGATGTGGAGGAGAGGGAGGCGGCTGGCGGGTTTATGGGGTTGATGCTTGTGGGTGGGTTGACGGTTGGCAGTCTGTTGAGCTTCTTGGTCGCTTAGGCCTGGAATGTACTAGAAATGTATACGGCGTTTATCTGGGATTGCATGATAGAAATTATGACGCGTCTGCATTGGACGGGCATGGATTTGAAGGGTAGCTATAGCATTGGATCTTAGCATTGGAGTAACGTTGATGGTATATGGGCTATTTAGGTATTTATATGAACATTATGGATAGGCCAAGACAATACATATTCGACGCACTTTGCCCTCCACCGAAGAGAAGATTCCTCACAAACAACCACCCTCCAGTTTCAAACGCCACGAGTGGGGGTTATGTCTATCCTTTTCAAACCCTCCCAATGCCGAGGAAAAATCTCCCCTCCAAAATCACCGTCGAACGATGCCGTTCCGCTTGAAAATGCCCAAGACCCAGCAGTAACATCGCAAGGAGCATCTCACTTCTGATCCTTTCCAGCTTTCAGCTCCACAGTCTCAGGCACCGCCCCATCAAGACTTTTCGCCGTCGAAGAAGCCTCTTCACCTACACCTCCATTGCGCCCACCCTCCGCCATAGCTTCCATGATATCATCCGCATCCTCAAATCCACTCGCTCTTCCCTCGGACTCATGCACCGACGAATCGCTCTGAGCATCAGTAGTCTCGCCCCCATTCATTTGCCACTCCATCAGCTTCGCAAAGGCGCCCGTCGGGTCCTGACTCAGTTTGGTGTAAGAGCCTTGCTGCGCGACTCTGCCATCTGGCGAGAGGACGATGACGCTGTCGGAGCGTTTGATGGTTGACAGGCGATGGGCAATGGAGATGGTGGTGTTGTTGCCTTTGAGGAGAGCGGCGAGGGCTTGGTTTACTAAAGTTTCGGATTCGGCGTCCAGAGCGGATGTTGCTGAGTGGTGTTAGAGTGCGGTGCGATGGGATGATGCAGATGGAATGGGTTTACCTTCGTCTAAGATCAAAATATCTGGGTTCTTTACTAGGGCTCTAGCGATGGCTATCCGCTGCTTCTGGCCGCCAGACAGCATTGCTCCCCTAGGACCAACGGACGTGTCAAGGCCATCGGGAAAGTCTTCGATGAATCGACAATTTGCTTTTTGAGCGGCTTCTATAATTTCTTTCCGGCTGGCATCTGGCTTTGCGTACAGGATGTTGTCGGCGATCGTTCCAGAGAAGAGTACGGGCTCTTGGGGTACAATGCCAATCTTACGTCTCAATTGCTTGATATTCATGGTTGAGATGTCAACTCCATCGATCTTGATAGAACCTTGGGTGGGCGTGTAGAAACGGAGCAAAAGTGATGCTATCGTCGACTTTCCGCCGCCCGAGGGTCCGACAATTGCGATGTTCGAGCCTTGCGGGATCTCAAAATCTAGGTTTTTGAAGATGTCGACTGCAGGCCTCGTAGGGTAAGCGAAGGATAGGTTGTCAAATGTGATAGGTCCTCGAGCGGACTTGACAGGGACTCCCACAGTCGGGGAGATAGTAGGGTTCCTGTCCTGAAGCTCGAATAGACGGGTGGCAGCGCCGACCCCTTTCATCAATTCGGACCAAAAGCCCGAAAGACCAAACAAACTCGAGCCAGCATACGCTGTGTACATGAGGAACGAAGTTAATTCTCCTATTGATATGGCACCAGACTGCACCATACCTCCACCAACGTAGAGTAGCGCTAATATCGTAATGTTTCCCATAAGGCCAGTCTGAATACGTCAGTATAAACTAAAAGCAAAGACTGTATGAACCTACCGCGCTAAAATACGTCGCTGAAATGAAAGCTTCCCTTCTCCCAAGAGTGAAGATCTTCTTAACCTGTTTGTTGTACCTCGCAACTTCCAGAATTTCGCCTGCGAACGCTTGACTTGTCCTGACATTCCCCAGGCGTTCTTCCGCAATCTTGGTTAGGGTACCCAGATTCTTCTGTATCTTGCGACTTAGGTCCCTTATAGCTCTGCCATATATAGCGGTACCTATGGCTACTGGTGGGAAGCAGATCGCCAAAACGCTCGTCAATTTGAGACTAACAAAGGCCATGAGCGTAATACCAGCGACACCGGAGACTAAAGACCGTAGGCCGTCCGAGAGGTTTTGCGTGATACTCTTCCCAACAATGACGGTATCGGAACTTAGACGTGAGATTAGATCGCCGACTCTATTGGCATCGAAGAATTCGGAATTTTGTACAAAGGTTTTCCGAAACAGCTGGGATCGTAAACGTGCCACAATGCGTTCTCCTACAACGCGAAGGATGATGATCCGTCCATAATTAGCCCCAGCTCCAACGAAGAGAATACCACCTAGAGCCAAATAGAGGGTCTGTAAGTCGAAGCCATAGAGCATATTATTTCCCTCTTCTCCCGACTTTGTTGCTACATCCAAGAATTTTCCAATTGAGAATGGTATTGTCATAGATATAGAGGACGATACTATCAGGAAGAGGAAGGCCCATCCTAACACTCCAACTTCGGGTCTGGCAATCTTGATCAATCTCCATGTCTCCCTCAGTCCGGCCCCGCTTCCTTGGTCTCTTGGGGATGACAGGCGTGCACTGAGATTGACTTGCGTAGCTTGACTAGCTTTCTCAGATCGCCCGAACCCGCGTTCCTCTTGCTCATTGTCCAGTTCGTCCTCTTCGACCACATTTTTAGCTTGCTCGTTGTTCGGCTTCGACAACTGCTTCTCTTCCTGAACAGCAAGGTCTTCTCTCTTCGGTTCAACAGTGTTTACGTCTCGTCGGTGGGCCGAGCTAGTCGTAAAACTCCGTAGGCCGTTGAGAGTCGCAGGATAGGAGGGCTGAAGACAAGAGGGATAGGTCAATTTGGAGGTAGGAATGCAGACTCGAACCAAGGCTCTAGGTTCTCGAGAGGCCTGGGGTGCAAAAGGCCTCCGTTGTAGCGGCTGAGCAAGAGCTTTGCTGGGAGTAGTTGGGGGACGAGTATGGGGGCTGCTCAGCGTCGAAGCATTGCGCAGTCGCTGAAGAAGCAGCTTAGAGCCGCGCATGTCATCGAAGTCCGACTTCCATCTGTGAGTCTTTCGGCTTTACTCCAGGATCTTGACGTGTGAAGCAGTGGTTGAGGTCTAAGAGTTTTCAATATGAGGGCGAAATAAGCTAACCGGATGACGCGCATCCAAGCACCCAAGCGTGCATTTGCACAATTTTAACAAACCAGACGGAAACACATTTCACTTTCAAGAGGCAATAATCGTTTGGATATCGCCATGGTAAAGCAACCATATTATACCGAATCTATGCCAAATGATTCTCTTCAACATCAAACGAGCTTGAGGTCGAGAGATGTCGACGTGACCGCTCGATGATCTCTGCATAATGCTAGCGTACTCCAATGCAACAGTATCAAAGCAGTCCACTCAGAGCGAACGGTGTTTTGGGATGCTGAAAATGAAACAAAGTAGTATGGTTAACAGGCATACATAATGCTAGTAGGGGTAAACTTCGTACCAAGTCGCAAGATTGAAATAACTCTGTCAGGTACAACCCAGTAAAGCATAGGGTATCATGAATGTGCTTCGATGAGTGTATGAATTGGTATAAGGTATTCTCACACAGACTTCCGCATCTGTCAACGCTCGGCACAATCGGACCAAAGTGCCATCTCATGCCTCAATCCATCCCTTCATCTCATTCTTGGAACATTGCACGCGCGTTACAGTCCTCAGTCCAACCAAGTACTGCCCTATCCATTGTATGCCTTCAGGTAGCCAGCTACTTTTGCATCATAAGCTGAACGAACTCATTGTCTATAAATTGTCAGTCTCCGCACGGGCTACATCCTGTGTGTATATGCTTACAGTCAATTCTCCCGTCTCCGTCTTGGTCAGCCTCCCGGATCATCTCATCAACCTCATCATCTGTCAATTTCTCTCCAATGGATGTCATCACGTGGCGCAGTTCGGCAGCTGAGATAAAGCCGTTGTTGTCTCGGTCAAATACTTTAAATGCCTCCCGAATCTCTTCCTCGGAGTCGGTATCCTTCATCTTGCGCGCCATCATTGTGAGGAATTCTGCATGGATGGGGTCAGTGAACAGGAGATTGCCGGTGCTCACATGGGGCGATCTATACCTGGGAAGTCAATTGTCCCATTGTTGTCCGAGTCCACCTCGTTGATCATGTCTTGTAGCTCGGACTCGCTTGGGTTCTGGCCCAGAGATCGCATGACGGTGCCCAGCTCCTTGGTAGTGATCTCTCCTGTTGAGCAGACCGAAAATTAGTACGGGAAAATATCGCAAATAAGCTACTACAGCGTAATATAGTACTGCCGTCGCCAGCTGGGAGCGACTGTGTGGAATATATCAATTGTTCGGCATACCATCACCGTCTTTATCCTATACACTCAGACTTAGCATTCGATGTAGCGTACAGGTACTGAAGTGCTTACAAACAAAGAAAACGCTTCCTTGAACTCGGATACTTGCTCCTCGGTGAGTGAGTCTGCCTATACAGTGGCGCCCGTCAGCATCCTGCTTATCTTTGCGCATTACTGAAGCCTTGAGACGTGGGGTTTCAGCAAAGAGAGAGCCAATATGGTACCATGTTCGGTGGTGCGGGTGTGAATAAGTACAGTAAAAGGAAATGCCCTTTCTCCCGATGACTGTACGGAGGGGTAGGTATAGATTCGAAGTCGGAAAGTGGTACTTTCTGAGGTTATATGTAGGCCGCTGCTTGGTTTTGGGATGCGTGGGACCTCCTACAAGGCTGAATCCAAGGGAGAACGCCAAGCATTGTAGGGCGATAAGCTTGAACGGGCCATTCCGCAATTTCCGCAATGGGGATGAGCTCTCAGCTCAGTGCAAATGTGTATGCAACAATCAGGTATGGAAATTCATTGGTAACCACGACGGTGATCGTGAAAGAGGCGGCACCGAGTACCGCAGATTCGGTTGCTAGAATGTCCGGCGTATGGAGGGACAGAACCAATTTGTGAGTTGAGCGCTCCATGTAGGATTTTGTCAGATCTAGCACCATTCAATAATGACTATAGCCCGCCGCTGACATGGGGAACGTCTTAGATATCTATCGTACCGCCAATCTTATTCTCATCACCCTGCAAAGAAGAGGAACATCGTCCGTCCTTCCGCAAATGGCTTCTCAGCCTCTGGATATGAATCCGAAGAACGTCGCGGGCTCATGTCCGCAGGAGCTTTTGAAGATGACGGAGATGCGGTCATTGAGATGGATCTGCTGCCACCAAGATGGGTTGATATCCAGGACGAGATCACTGAGCTTCTGAGCACAATCGCGAGGAACTCAGCAGATTTGGAAAAACTCCATCAAAAACATGTGCTTCCAGGGTTTGAGGATGAGGACGTAAAGAAGCAGGAAGAGGTTCAAATAGAATTGATGACCCAGGAGATCACACGCGGTTTTCACAATTGCCAGAAAGCGATCCAGAGGATTGAGATGATGGTGCGGGATGCAAGGCATCAAGGTGGTATCAGCAAAGCGGATGAGACTATGGCAAGTAACATACGAATTGCACTTGCCACTCGCGTACAAGAAGTGAGTGCTGGATTTAGAAAGAAGCAGAGCAACTACCTGAAAAGTAAGAGCGACGTCAGAAGTTTAGCTTGCGCATAGCTAATGTACACCTAGAACTTCGTACACTTGGTGGCCTGACTATTCCCATCGAGGGTTCCGCAGCTCCTTTACAAAATCCCTATACTGACCCATCTATGATGGAGTCAGAAGCCGACAAATCCTTCTCCCAAACAACTCTCCAGCAGACATCCGTCAAGCGGTTCAATACAAATGATGTTGCTATTGCACAGCGAGAACGAGAAATCAACGAAATAGCTCAAGGAATCATAGAGCTTGCGGAGATCTTCAAAGAACTGCAGAACATGGTCATCGATCAGGGGACAATGCTTGACCGAATTGATTATAACGTAGAGAATATGGCCATCAACGTCAAAGCTGCAGATCAGGAGCTGAACGTAGTATGTTGTGCGAAGACAACTTGCAGGCCTCCTCAAAATACTGATAATATTCTTGTAGGCAACAAATTACCAGCGAAAATACACCAAGCGCAAGGTCCTTTTCCTACTTGCTCTTCTTGTCGTTGGCATGATTATTCTTCTTATTGTAAAACCAAAGCGTACAAATGCACCGTTACCTCCACCTTTAAGCGACCCTAATGGCAGGCTCGGTGTCGCAACACCTGAACCAGATATCGCAGATTCCGAGCCTGATATAGTACGGCCAAATGACAGAATTGATGAACAGCGTATATCCGTCGGAACATTATTCGACACCTGAGGGTTTATCGTTGCTATCAGGGAAACCCCGACGAATGCCGTATCAAAAGAACGCAGGCAGAGGGACATGGGTCCCAGTAATATTACACATTAAAACCCTCGATGGCAGGGCTCCCCCGCCTCGAACGTCGGTGGAAAACTGCCCCGTTAAGATTTTTCGAATGATGATGTGATACCGCGACCAATTAGATCAGATATCGCGTGAGAAGTGTCAAATTCTCTGGGAGCGCTACCCTGATCGCTGCGACTCTTTGAGAGGTAGTTGGAGAATGCAGAATGTGCTTTCCAAAACCTTCTCTCCGGTTCATTACGCTGCGTTACGGCTCTCGGCTCAATTGGCAACTACGACCAAAGACATACAACCGGGTCTGCCATTTTGCACATTTGTTCAACACCAGTCATACACTCTCTAGCATAGCTTACTCGAGGTACGTGCTCAATGACAAGCACGAGCCATATGTTCAAAGTTTTGTAGCATGAAAAGACAGATCAACGAAAGCACATGGACGAATCCAGGGTCAGCCGTCTTGACACTCAAGGGTACATCACCCCGCCAACCCCCGGAGTAGGTACCCCATAGTCAGTGGCTATCTATCAATAGAGATATTGGAGGGATGTTTGAACTAATCGCTGGACAAGTATTGCTGGGAATCCGAAACCGAGGAGGGATCTATTATTGGCGACTTTTTGGAAAGTGAGCCACTACCAAGATTGAAAAAGTGGATCCTTGCAGGGAATTTGGATTCATGCACCTCTAGGACGCATCGCGAACCTCCAGACGACAGTTTTGGAGTGTTTCAAGCCAAATATGCGACTTGGAATCATGAGTATAGGGAGATGTGGAAGCATGTGCAGGAGATGAAGGGATCTGGAAAGGATGTGGTAGCCAGAATTATTGCGTCCAGTTTCGTGGTGAAGAATCGAGAACTGCAGGAGATGAGGAAAACATTCGGGCTGAAGGATGCCGCCGACCTGGCAAGGAAGATACATCATGTATGTGATCCTGATGAAGTCCCTCCTATGTGCATTGCGACATATCAGCTGTTGTTGATCAGCATTCTGTGCGCTCGTATATTCACCCATTCCCCGAGGACGCAATGCTGATTCCGACGTTCGCACAGCAAAAAGCCGAGCGCCTACTCAGGTCTCAGCTTCGATATGACGACAGATGGGCTTCCCCCGAGCGGGTAGATTCAATCCTGATGGCTCTACCCTACAGAGTCGAGCGAACGATCGTGGTAGCTGCCTTACGGGAATTCCGCGGCCGCGTCAGCTACGCAATAAACTATCTCATGCCCGGGAAAGGAATGGCCGATCTGTCCGACTCCGATCCAGGGTATGGGTATGATGATTACCGCGACGACCCACCCACGCCTGGGAAAGGGTTTGGTTTTGATCTTGGCGAAGACAACCCGCCTACGCCGCCGTGGAAAGGGATTGACTTTGATCTGTCCGAGGACGAGCTGTCATTCTCGGGAGACGGTCTTGACGCCCGAGCTGGTGAGGGAATGTGCGCTTGTGTGCGAGAGTTGGAGAAGAGGGTGGATGGACTCCAGGAGGAGGTGGCTATGTTGAAGACTCAGTTGGATAAAGCATTACGATAGCAGGCGCAAAACTGCTGGCTGTTGGCAAGCCACACTCTGTCTTGGGTATCCATTCATGTGCGCTTGTCCATGGACAGTAAGAGAGCCTTACCAAAATATGTTGCCATGGTTGAGAAGAATCGGCAAGACTAGATTGATACAGACTAAGTTATGTGAATTCAGGCGAATTACAGCCCTAATATGTCCATCTCTTTGTTGTGGAAGCGAAGATGTGGAAAAGAATAAGCCATCAAGAATTCCGACAGAGTCTCTCATTCTTATATCACCTAGCTAGTCTACATCAGCAACCTCGATTTCCCCATTCCCTGATCCTCCAGCCTTCGAATCCACCTCCTCAACCCCCGGCTCTCCCTCCGCAACCCCCACCTCCTGCTTCCCTTCCCTCGCCTCCTCCTCCAACGCCTTCAACCTCTCCCTCCCCTCCTCAGTCGTCCCATCAATAACCCCCTGCTCCAAACTCAACATATTTCCCTCACCCAGCTGCTCCACCACCTCCTCAGCCTCGCTAACACTCATCTTCCCCAGCACCTCATTGACCCTATCCAAACTGCCACTCTCCAGCGCCCGCTGCAAGCCCGGCGGGAAGCGTTCAAAGATGATCCGAGCTTGTTGTTCGACGTCGTCCGCGCTGTCGGCTTGAGGCACATTGATGTTGATGGCTGTGCCGGGCTCGACGGCGTGGAGTTGGATCTGCTCGACTTCTTGCTCGGAGCCCTTGGGGTTGGCGGCGCGCTCTTTGGCTAGTTCGGCGGTGCGGGTGCGGATGCGGGCGTAGGTGTTGTTCACGTCGTCGAGGAAGACTTTTTGAGCGTTGTGGCCTGGTGTTGTTATGCTATTTCCGGAATCAATTCGCTGCTTGTACGAAAGGGTGGTTGGATGGATGACTTACCGCTTGAAAAAGAGGCCTACGCCATCTCTACCGAGTGACCTGCAGTACTGTAGTAGAAGACCTTGGTGGACGCATTGTTTGGCGTAGGCACCTTTCCCGTCCATTTGGGCATTGAACGCCTCCACCAATAACCCATCCGTCTCCCGCTCCTTGACCACCTCATGGTTTTCAGATATGAACCTGAGACACTCTCTATAATCACCCATCTTGATCTTCGAGAACTGCTTCCCAAGCTTAGTGAGCTCAATATCATTCTCGTCATCTTGTACATCCTCTACCGGTCCAGGCTCATCGACATCCGCATCCGCGCCAGACGTCTGCCCACCACTATCCAGCCTCCTCAACGGATCCTTTTTCTTCGCCCCGGGATTCAGCACCTCCACCGCTTCAGCCTTCTTCGGCTTCTCCTTCTGCTTCTCCTTCGTCACCGAACTGACGCTAAACCCGTCATGAATACTCTCACTCGTAATCTTACTACCCTCTTCTTTCTCCAACTCATTCAATTTCTTCAACAGATCTATCTGAAGCCCTTGCACTTTAGTTTTATGCTGCCCCACGCCCTCCACATAACTCTTATACCAATCTTTCGGCTCAGCGCCAACCTCTTTCTTAACCTGATCCACCAATCCCGCCAGCATCTGCGAATACGTAGGCTGCCCATTCTCCTCCCTGTAATGTACACCCGCTGGCGCTTCCGGTGGCTTATCCTCTCCTGCATCCCCCGCACATTCCATCAGAGCTTGCATCATGAATTCATCCGAGTTCCCTCCAGAAGCCTGATCCGCATGTTTGCGGAGGCTTGCAAGAAGGGCGTCAATACGGACGAGCAGGCCATCGTTGATGATGCGTTCGTATTGGAGGGTGGAGATTTCGTGTTTGCGTTGGAAACGGGCTTGGTGGATTTGATTTTGCTTTGCGCGGATGAAGGAGCGTTTGTCGACGTTGGGATGGACTTCGATGTCGGAATCGTCGGAGAGCTCGAGAGCGTCCCATTTGCTGTAGTTGACTACCATTATGAAAGGGGCGTTCTGTTGGTTAAAAAACGTGCAGAGATTGCGGCGGCTCAGGTGGTTCGAGGGGTTATATATGTCCGGGAAACTGGTCTAAAGACCGAATGTTCCAGTAAGCTATCACGGCATATATGCAGAATGGGAATTGGCAAGGCGAATGGTAAAATATATATGGATCTGATTGTGGCAGGGGGTTTCAGCCGGAGCCCCAATGCATGCTCATGCAGCATAACGCCTCAACGCCTGAGCTCGATGCTATTCACATGCAGCCCTGTTGAGCACCTGCTAAAAACAATCCTCTTATATAACCCTCGATATTAGTAGCCAGTCGCTCCAGGTGCCTTCTCATCCTTCCTCAAGTCAAGCAGCATCTCTCTAAACTTTTCTTTCCCCGTCCCACTAGCCCCACCCTTTGCTCCTTTTCCACTCAGATCAACTAGCTTAGCAATGCGCTCCCAGCTCGTACCACCTGCAGACGTGTCTTCCCGGCTTGCTAGAAACTCCTCAGCTTCTTTGCGGGTTTTGGCGATCGTCTTTTCGGTCTTTTGCGAGTAATTCTCGTAGAAATCGTCAATGTTGCTACGGGCAGCTTTTATAGTCTCCTCTTTCTTCGAAGTGGATATCTTCTCCCGCTCCGCGAGAGCAAGATCGCGCCTTTCTCGCCATTGCCTGCAGAGAACATATCAAGGGTGAATTCTCCATGGTGAAGTTGTGGATTCAGAACCTACCTGACCGGTTCCGACTCCTCTTCCGGGACTCCGTAATTACTGTAGGATGTCTGTGGCTGTGAAGGCTGAAATGGCGCCCCTGATCCCGTTATTGTGCCGCCTGGTCCAATTGGCTGCAGGTTGGAGTCAGGTCGAGGGCCCCTGACGACGTTGGCGACTTGAGGGAACACTATACCTGATTCTGGGCGTCCATTGCGGGGAACGAGCTCTCGAATTCAGTGATCTCCTCTCCACCATTATGTGCCCCGCCATAGCTATCTGCGCCATCTCCTAACAGATCGTCGTTGCCCTCTTGCACTGTCGCTGTCTTGTCCCCAGATGAGGTGAATTGGGCCGCGTCATCGCCCAGAGCAGCACGTTCACGACTCAGAAAGTCATCTCCTACGTCGATACCATCGAATCCGTTGGATCCATTGCCTGTAGGGCCTGTCTGACCTAGGGAACAAATTTAGTACCAAAGCTGAATAAGACAAATGGAATTGTTAATTGCTCACCAGCTGAGAAGTCCTCCAGTGAAGGAAATCTATCTGCCATTCTGAGATCCGATCGCGTGGACAGCAGATACAGTCAGGGCGATAGTTTGTTAGGCGATGCTGTAGGTTGAAGACAGTGTGCAGGGAGGTTGCTTCCTCTGGCTGTCCCCTCGGTCCGTCAAATGCGGGTCCTCTTCGTATCAAAACATTATCTATTTCCGCCTAGAATAACTATACGACCGCCAACCTCCTCACCCATACAAGCACGACAACAAAATTCAATAAATAGCGGCAAGGCACTCGTAGAGCTGTAGACATGGCGTACACAGATGATGCCGTCAAGGCGAAGCTATCGGCCTTGAACGAGACGCAGGAGAGCATAGTCACAGTAGCGCAATGGGTCATGTTCCACCGGTACTGCCGCTTGTACACCGATCTGCTCTCACCTACCATCTAATACTTGATTTGTAGGAGACACGCAGACCGCACTGGCTCGCTATGGTTACAACGACTGAAAGACTCGGGCTCGAACAAGCGGCTGAACCTGATATATCTTGCCAACGAGGTCGCCCAGCAGTCGAAAGCCAGGAAGAAAGACGACTTCCTCATCGCCTTCTCCCCCATCATCGCGGAAGCTACTGCTACTGCTTTCAAATCAGCCGGTCCTGATATTCAGACTAAGCTTCGAAGGGTCGTGGAGGTGTGGAGACAACGGCTCATCTTCGAACCCTCAATCCAAGATGCCATTGAAGCCCGCATAGATGGTACGAGAATTCCCAACACGGTACACCTACCATCGCTGAAAAACATGCAGATCTTGACAAAGCAGGCAAGAAGAAGCCCCTACTCGGCGGTTCACTGTTCTCCAGCTCTTCAGGCCCCTCAGCACCACCAGAACTGCAATCCATCGTGTCCCTTCAAATCGCAGTCTCCAAAGCAGTAGCCACAACCACCAGCGCCGTCCCATCCGCCGACACGGAATATGACAAACTGACCGACCCCAGCAAGCCCACCCCAACACCTCCAGTGCACGCCGCACGGCTCAGCGCCCTCGTCAAAAGCCTCGCCAGCGCCGAAGGCGCCGTCTCAGAGAGCATCAAAGCCCGTCGCGGCCTGATCGAAGGCCTAGAAAAGATCATCGAAACCAACCGCCTAATTCTATCAACCGAAGAAACCCTCAATCAAACCCTCACAAGCCGCAAAAACATCATCGAGTCCAAGAAGCGAGAGGTGGAAGACGGCATCATGCGCGGCCTCTCCGCAGACTCCACCCCCGCACCGCACGGCAGCCCGCTCGCCGGCTCATCGTCGCGCACAAACGGCAACAACCCATCAACACCGCACGAAGACCTCGAGCGCCCTGACATCGAAGAGCTCACGCCTCCCCCGCCCGAGTCCCTAACCCCAGCCGGCTCCCCCACCACCATCAACCACACCGCTCCAGAAATGGAAACAGAACAACCTCCCGCACCCATCCCTACCCATCCCCACCTCCCTTCGCACACGCCACACCAACTCCACCCAACAGCAGGCGCAGATCTCCTCTCCAGCCTCTCCATGCCCCCCGTACGTCACTACCCCGACCCCTCGCTGATTCCGGGTGGCGGGCCATCCAAAAAGCGCAAGGTGGCCGCCGCCGATGACTACCCAGACTTTGGCACCGGCGAGGACGCATTGCCTGATCTGGACGAGGACGTGGCGGAGTTGCTGAAGCAGGAGAGTGGAGGTGCTGTGCCTGATAAGGTGTATCCGATGTGAGTTGAGGGTGTTATTTAGCTTGGCATGAGCTGGATATGAGGATGTCAAGTGTGGATTGTTTGTTGTTGGCGGAATTATTGAAAAAGCTACTAGCAAGTTCTTGTATGATACCCGCTTTGTAGATAATGAGAGGATTTCGTGCAGCTATGAGGTAGGATGAATAGACATCTCGTCATCTCAAACGCCTTATGGAGCGAGAGAACTTGGACTGTCGAGGAGTAAAGCTTTCGTGGTATCGTGCCAGTGTCCAAAGCTATATACAAAACGTTGTCAAAGCATGAATGCGTTGCTCATCCCCTTCCCTCTTCTTCGCCTTCACCTCCCCACTCTCCCCTCCTCATCTCTACCCCTGCACCTCCTTATCAGGCACAGGCCCCACACCACCACCACCATCACGATGCACCACCGACAACTCACTCTCCTCACTAGGCCTAAACACCCTCCCCCACCTCCCCCTCGTCAAATCCGCCATGTTTTCCGCGACCCCCTTCAAATTCTGCCTCACCAGCTCCCCCGTCGGCTGCGAAAACAAAACGTCAATCTCCTCCAAGGTCTTATTCTTCGTCTCCGGCATAAACAGCAATTGATAAAACCAACCCACGACCGCAATCCCGCCATAGAACCCCAACGTCAACCCGATGCGGCCCATGGCCGCCTGCATGGCCGAGAAGAAATACGTCACGAGCCAGGAGCAGAAGAAGAGGGTGACGTCCGAGGACTCCATGCCGTAGCTACGCAGGTAGGTCGGGTAGACCTCCGCGGGCAGGACCCAGGTCAGGCAGGCGTAGGAGCCGAAGAAGCCCTCGTACAGGATGAGGCCAGCGATGTAGGCGCCCTCGGCGGCGGCGGTGTTTTTCTTGGAGTCGACGAGGTAGGAGCAGCCGATGACGAGGAGGCCGAGGAAGAAGCCGGGGAGCATGGCGCAGGCCCAGAAGCGGCGGCCGAAGCGCTCCATGTAGAAGATGGCGGGGATGGTGCCGAGGAGGAGGGAGCCGCCGCCGACGAGGGACATGAAGACGGATTGCTTGCTGTCGAAGCCGACTTGGTTCATTAGGGTTGCCATGTAGTACCTGTGTCGTTTCGGGATTAGCATGGATTGTCAAGGCGAGGTTTTGAAGGGGGAGGTGTGGCAAGGAGACGACAACTTTATGGGAAGTCTATTACGACTCGTAAGTGGAGAGGAGAACGACGTACATGATAGCGTTGATGCCCGTGAATTGTCCGAGGAATATCATTATGTTAGCGTAAACGATCGAACGCCGAGCGCGGGGGACCGTGATGAAATCGAGCCAGGCGAATGAGCCAGTACGCGATCCCTTGTTGTTGAGTTCGTCGAGCACGGCGTGCTTCATGACGAAGAACTCTTCGCGATTTTCGGCGAGCTCGGTGCCACGGATACGCTTCCAGACGTTGAAAGCTTGGAGGGTATGGCCCTTGTGCATGAGGAAGCGTGGAGACTCGGGCATGAAGAACATTCCAATGAGCATGATGGTTGAGAAGACTAGGGATGAGCCCAGCATATAGCGCCAGCTGCCGCTCTGCAAGGAACATTTGTCAATGAATTGTGCTGGCGCGGACGGTGAAGGGAATGTTAGCTTACCTTGACATTGACAAAGATAGCTGCAACGACATAGCCGAAGACTTCGCCTAGGGCAATATTGAATTGATAGAGGGAGACTAGATTGCCACGGTACTTTCTCGCCACGGATTCGGCGACGTAGACCGGTACTGTTCCACCCTCAAGACCAACGCCAAGGCCAAGAATAACACGTCCAGCAACCATCATACCGAAGCTTATAGCACCAGCCTCGAGGGCTGCACCAACGGTATAAAGGATCAAGGAAATAATGATAGCCATCCGTCGACCCACGGCTTCGTTTATCGGCCCAAGCAACAAAGCACCACCAATGGCGCCAAGCGGCACACCAGAAGCCACAAGGGAGACCTGTGAGGTATCGAGATGCAGACTCTGCGGCATGTACAGATTAGCACCTGAGATCAACGATTGATCAATTCCCGAGAGCAAGCCTCCCATAGAGGCAAAGGCAACCAGCAACCAGGTGAAGTGGGCCGGGTTCTTGAAGTTGATGACAGGCGTGAAGAAGCTTCCATGGATTAGATTCTCGCGTAGTTCGATTTCGAGCAATTCGATCTCCTCGTCGATTTCGACGCCGCCCTCTTTCGCAATCTTCATGGCGTCCCACTGGCTCATTCTGCGAGCACCGCCAGTAGAGTATTGACGTCCATTATCTGTTGCGATAGACAATTGTCGGCCGCTCATAGAGCCCTGGCGTCTGGCATTGTTCCCCACGTGATGGACTTGTAGCTTCCCATCAACGTACCGCTCCATCGTATCGTCGTAGAGGTTATTGTCCGACATGTCGGTGGTGGTGGAATGCAGTTCGCAGCAATCAACCCAGCAAACCGATTACCAAAAGAAGGATACAATCTGAGCGACAAAGGGCAATCATCTAGAAAGTCACAAAGCGGAGGTTAGGAGATTATGAAATCCATGTCGGTGATGGACGTGCATTGCACGACCACAATTGGACATTTGAAAATCTCCGTTGTGACGATGATAGCCGGGGCTAAAACATGCAGACACATCCTTCGTTGTCTTCAGGAAGCACTGAGTTGAGATTTTCAATCTTCAGCGAGTCTGTATACCTTTCCCGGCAAGACAACGTCGTCACAGTGCTCAATAGGCGGGGTAAATTGGTAATACAACATAATGGTTGGGATGCGGGGCCTCCAGACAGTAATTGATCGGCGACATTGCTAGATCCCGCCGACGATCCAAATTATTTCTGCAGGATTAGGAAAAGTGTAAGAGCCTAGTGTCGAAGGTCTACCTTAGCCATGGATACCTAACTGCCGTGCTGCCGTGAATTGCTTGATCGTTCGGACCGTGCTCCTTGCGCCAGCCTAGCAAAGACATAACGAATAAGCTCCGGAAGCTCGAATGTGACTACCTTACGGTACCATGACAAGTATGAGACCAGGTACGGAGTTCATGCCGCAATCAAGAGAGACGACAACCCAATAGCCGAGAAGGCCTAAGACCATGAGGTGGAACAGTGGATCGCCATATTGTTTCTATAGCACATATCGAAAGTATGGATTCTCCTTGTCAGTCAGATCCTGAAAAGCGAGTTGATCTCGCTCATCCTCGTCCTGTCGGAGAGACTCTCGGCGCTTGTTCTCTGTACGAAGGATCTGATAAAGTACCGCCGCTAGGACGATGACAATGCAGTAGCTTCAGCGGGCATTAGTATAACACCATTCATGGAAAACAATGTGGACCATCACTAACCATATGATGAGGCCGAGCCAAAGCTCGGGATAATGTCTTTTCAGCGTTGGCGTTTTGATTAGCTGGGGCCCTATGATCTGATGACAGTCAATTAGATGCACGGCTTCACAGGGGCTAGAAATCCTCCGTACATTGCCTACACAGTACGCCACAAAGATGGCGGCCGCCGTACAGCTCTTCTTTGTTGCCCCTGCAACGTTGGCCATGCCGATACTGATGATGAGACTGACGACAGGACCAAAGAACCCAATAAGGGTATAGCCGGCCACGGGTGTAGGAGCACGATGCGTCCAGCTACTCCGCCAGATCATGGCACAGCCAGCGATGACAGGTAAGCAGCAAAGTACCAACAGCATGAGGCGGATGTTCGGTATGCGACTGGAGAGGTATCCTGTGAGTAGGATGAAGATGAAGCAGACACCTCCTAGGGGAAATTGAAGTAATATCGAGTCGAGCGTCGACCAGCTGTCGTGATTTCGATCAGATTAAGAGAACTCATTGAGTTGTACTACTTGGAAAGAACATACCCAAACGTGGAAACTATGAGTGGTCCAAAGCCGCTGACAGCACCGTTGACAGTATACCTTTGTATACATGTTAGTACTTCCAACCAGCGAAAGGGAAAGGGTCTTACGCGGCAGCCATCATGAATGCCACGAGCCATATCTTGACATCTAACGCTGCTTCTAGGATCTGGGACCCTTTCAGTTTCTGACATCGCACACCCGTTTGACCTTTTCTCAGCCTTTCGACTGCGATAACACGCTCCTCTGCAGACAGGAACCACGCAGACACTGCCGAGTTGGGAACGGCAAAGCATACAGTACCGAAGATGATGGTGAGTGAGCCTGCCAGAAGGTAGATGTACTGCCAACGAGCCAAAGATCCACCAGTAATCTGGGCGAATCCATAATTCAAGGCACCGCCAATTATTGTCCACCCTCCAGTCGATGAAAACCACCAGCTTTGCCGAAGCGCTTGCTCTTGTTGCGTGTAATAGCCACTCACAATACACATGAAAGCGGTCGGTATAACGCTTTCCATAAAGCCCAGGAAGAAACGTTGAGCAAACAGACCTTGCCAGGATGTCACAGCAGCGGTGAGCATGGCGATCATGCCCCACAGGATGACCAGTATGCCAAGTACTCTCCCTAAATGGAACCGCTGTAACATGAATGTCATTGGATAAAGACCTGCAAGCATTCCAAAATAGAAGATAGACGTGGCCCAACTCAGCCGCGTAGTAACAGTAGTTGGCGGGTGTGTAGATTTGTTCACCACGCTCAATGAGAGGTCCTTTGTCATGCCAAAAAGAACGGCACTGCCCAGGATAGCCTGCGCATCACAGCGGTGTCAGACGATGAACTATCGTGAGGGCAAATGGTCATGCTATCTCTACCTTATCGTAGTAAACGAAGCCATATCCAAGCCACATCCATGGTATCAGGTAGAGGTCAATTTTGCGAACCACTCGGCGCTCGGTGGCGATATCGAATATTTGTGCATGGTCCGATACAATTGCTGCAGCCAAGTCTTTTTCGAATGAGTCTACGCTTGAGTCTTCGTGATTGACAGATAGGCCTGGTTTGACAGATGCTGCTGGATAGGCAGGCTCCGATTTTCCCTCCCTAGTCGCCATCTTCTTCAATTATCCGAATCAATTAATGTGGTAGTAATATTTCGGTGGTGCCCCAACTTCTAATGGTCAATTTATGACACTGGCAGATCTTTTCTGAGTTGCTTGAAAGGCCTCGAGACACACAGTCTCGGTGTTTGGAAGACTTTGCCCTCTAGGATCCCTGTGCGCTCCGCTTTCGCTAGACCACGGTCGACCACTTGAAATGACGTCAAGCGGCATTTTGTGTTGCCCATGGCTCGAAAAGAGACTTCCATGGTCCAGATGCTGCACTCTACAGATGACTGAAGCTCTGCATTGGTGAGCAAGAGCGTGGGGGTGGAACCCTTTTGTCCTGGAAGATTGGCATCGCGAACGTCTTTCGAGAACCCTCACATTCTTGGTCGCGCAAAAAGCTACAATATCTGTGTTCCGGAGCCACCCTGTACAGTACAGAATCGGGGAGTCAAGTGAGATTGAACTTCGGAAGGAGGAGTGGCAAGGAAGATGGGAGCATCTGCATGGCTGGATCTGCTTCGATGATGGAACTGCTCATCCGCAGTCCCAACGAGCCGCCCCAACAGCGCTCTAGCTCCTATATGCTCCGTCCGCGCCGACATGGTAATAGGATTTTACCTAGCGAGGTTCATTAGGTGAATACAATGGGATCTGATCTCGAAGCAGTGTGCGAGATGTCGTGACGCGCTAAATTCAAAAACGGGAGGGCGCCAGTCAAATTGGGGGCGAAACAGGTGAGCAGCCGCTCGTACAATGCTCATCAGAACAAAGACATGTAATTGTTGAAGAGGACCAGGCGAGGCGTATTCGATAGAAGATCGATTGTATTGGGATGCCTTAGAGACTTGCTTTGCCCATGACTCTGTATGTTCCGTGCCATGGAAGCCAATCCCTCTACCGGTGCACGTATGTAACGCTGCGCGAAGCATCTTTCCCCGTGTGGCACGACCCATCGCTTCACCACATATGACCGTCGACAGATATATACGGAAGAAGGCCTGGGATCTGTGACCGAGGCTATGATGGTTACATTGGAGGTCCACAGCGACGACGGAAAAAAGGCTGAAGATTCATACCATACCATGCCAACCCTCTGATCTCGGTCAATTGCGCTCTCTGTCTCAGCATGAGGCATTGGTTGCGATTGTCCCCCTCGAATGTAGATACGACGATGGCTGCACAAAGCCGTCCTCACAGCAGCCTACCATAGGGGTAAAGTTCCATTCATCCCATCTCGTTATCATCACAATGTGCTCGGAGGCCAAGTCTAGCATATCGGTAACCACTTCTTTCGTAGCAATGTCATTGCTGAAGTGTCTCGTATCTATGTGAGGTCAAAACATTATCTGTGTCTGTCGTAACTAAAATGAAAAGTCGGAAACTGATGGGTACAGAAAGTGCAGCCCACCTTGACCAAGAACAAGACGACCAGCATCCTCAAGGCGTGAACTCTGATTTACATGACCAGACCTGATACAATGCATAAGTATTGCAGCGCTTATCTTGTCCGCTGACTCCTTACTGTATATGGAAGTCATGATCTTCATTATCTGTTTAGTGTCATGAATTAGTAGGTCCTAAGCAGCCTTCGATCCTTTGGGTTCTTGAAAGAGGCAAAACATACTCACCTGGTGTTGTGGGTGTGGCCATTTGATAGGCCTAGTTTCTGATAACAGTAGGCTCTACTGAAGGGGACCATTTCTTTAGCTGCTTCCTCCTGACGCGTCGAACTCTTAAGAAACCACGAATCGTGAAGTGGTCAAGTCCAAGAGAGGCTAAATACTTGGCTCGAATCACTCAATCGCCAACATTGTCACTTCACTAAGGCTAAAATGATAGCCGTCGGCGACAGCGAGGCTCAAACCAGTGCACTAGAATACACAATACCGAATAGCACCAAGTTCATATACCTGGCTCTCTACTTCACCTTGAACCTGGTACTGACGCTTTACAACAAAGTAGTCCTCGGAAATGTACGCGAAAAACACAACGATGGCCTCCTTCCCCCAGTCCATCCGCAGAACGATGGCTTGCATCCCTCAGTCCATGAAGCGCCTCAGGCAGCACTCCACTGACATCGGGGCCGAGTAGTTCGCCTTTCCTTGGCTTCTTACCACGCTACACACCAGCTGCACGTTCCTTGGCTGCTCCTTGTTGATGCTGCGAGGCCACCTCAAGATTACGAGACTTGCGACATCGAGGAACCTGCTGATGATCGCGTTCTCATTCCTCTTCACTGTCAATATAGGAATCTCGAATGTCTCTCTGTAAGTTCTGCAAGCGCTACCTTGAAGACTTTCTGCCGTTGTAGCTGATGCTTGATATCAGGGAGATGGTATCAGTACCTTTCCACCAAATCATGCGATCTACTAGCCCAGTGATTACTGTCCTCATCTATCGCCTTTGTTGCTCCCGGACCTATACAATGGAAGCCTACCTATCTCTCATCCCGATCATTCTTGGTGTCGGACTCGCGACGTACGGCGATTACTACTTCACCATTATCGGCTTCAACCTAACCCTTCTAGGTGTCGTCCTTTCATCGATAAAGACCATTTTGTCAAATCAGTTAACGACCGGCAGCTTAGAACTTCCAGCGCTTGAGATTCTCTTGGTCATGTCTCCTCTTGCCTCGATCCAGGCCTTGGTGTACGCCACCAGTACCGGCGAAGCAAGTGCCTTTCTTGCATGGGTCGCAGACGGTCGTCTAACGCCTACATATGGACTTGCTCTTGTCGGCAATGGCTTCCTATCGTTCCTCCTCAATGTGTCATCCCTTCATACAAACAAGCTTGCAGGAGCTCTAACAATGACCGTTTGCGCCAATCTGAAGCAATGCTTCACAGTCTTGTTGGGTATTCTGCTCTTTGATGTACAGATGGGCTTCTTAAATGGGCTTGGGATGATGATTGCCCTGCTTGGGGCTGGTATGTATAGCAAGTTTGAGCTGGACTCAAGGGTTCACGACCACAGAAAGTGGACCATTGCTGCTTAGTACAAGTCCCGATACTATTCTTTAGGTCAGGTCCTTTACATGGAAGCGTCTGGATATCACAATCTAACCCACAATGGCCAGCTCACATGGCTTAGATCCCAGCGGGTCGGCAGGTGCTACTTCAAAAGCATTGCTAGTACAACACTCCTCTTTGCGTTTCCCTGAAGTTTGGCATTTGATACTCATAGCAGCTAAGCAATCGAAAACCTTGCACCAACGATGTCCGAACAAAGGAGGTCAGGACAACCATTCATCGTAGCAATCGTATGGAGCTTTTAGGGTAGCGCAAAGACAATCGCGTCTTTCGTTTTCCAACAATGAAGATCAGCTCACAGAGCGGGTAGCAACTTGTTTCCTCATGCTCTCAAGTGCCTAGAGGCAACTCACCAGGCCTACACACTGATATATCATGGACGAGAAGCTCGTCATGAACCCCCTCACACATCCACTCCAGGCCTCCGTACATCGCGTCTGGTCTTCATCTATCGGCACTCCTTCCTCTAAGTGTTGTTTCGCACTCTCCTCATGATGAATAGCCAAATCAATAAAGACAGCGACTGGCTACCTACCACTTCGCATAGGCTTGTTAAAGACTCTGTGATGCCATCTCGACCCAAAACCATCGGGAAAATCTGCTGTCTAGGTGCAGGATACGTTGTAAGAGTGGCATCGATTCGGGGTGTTTACCGAGTTATTAAGCTGACACCTCTTCTTAGGGTGGGCCAACATGCGCTGTGATCGCCAATAAGTGTCCAGCGATCGAGGTCACCGTCGTTGATCTCAATGCCGACCGCATCAAAGCATGGCATACGAACCACTTGCCCATTTACGAGCCGGGCCTGCCAGAGGTCCTTCGACCAGCGCGCGATGGTGTACCAGGCGTTCGAAAGCCCAATCTCTTCTTTGCGACAGACGTTCAACACGCCATTGCGAAAGCGGACTTGATCTTCCTATGTGTGCCTACTCCTACCAAAGACACCGGAATCGGAGCTGGTCGTGCAGCAGACATGAGTTGCGTCGAAGCAGCCGCTCGCATGATCGCGGACGTGGCCAAAGATGACAAGATCGTGGTGGAAAAGAGCACAGTACCGTGCAGGACGGCTGAAGCTATCAGCAGAATCCTCGCGGCTGTTGGTAAACCAGGAGTCAACTTTGACATCCTCTCTAACCCTGAATTCCTGGCTGAGGGTACAGCGATCAAAGACCTCCTCGAGCCTGACCGGGTACTCATTGGATCCCTTCAGACTGACCGAGGCCTTAAGGCGGCAGCCGCACTGTCTGATGTTTACGGGAGCTGGGTGCCTCACGAACGCGTTATCACGATGAGCCTATGGTCTTCTGAGATGGCTAAGCTATCAGCAAACGCACTTCTAGCCCAGCGCATCAGCAGCATCAATGCCCTTAGCGCAGTCTGCGAAGTAACAGGTGCCGACATTGACGAAGTCTCCTACGCTTGTGGTCTCGATAGCCGCATAGGTCCTCGGATGCTGAAACCCTCAGTCGGCTTTGGCGGCTCGTGCTACAGGAAGGACGTTCTCAGTCTTGTCTACATTGCTGAAAGTCACAATCTACCTGAAGTTGCCGCATATTGGAAAGGAGTCGTTGACATCAACGAATACCAAAAGGACCGCTTCATCAAGCGGATTGTAAAGTGCCTGTTTTCCACACTCACGAACAAGAAGGTCGCCATACTTGGGTACGCCTACAAGAAAGATACAGGTGACACGCGAGAGAGTGCAGCAATTTCCATTGTGAATCATCTTGTCAGGGAAAGCGCTGAAGTCAGTATCTATGATCCGAAAGTGGAGGAGATGCAGGTTTGGCAAAGCCTGGAAAAGAGTAATGACAAGATTGCTTTTGATGTAATCAAGAGCCACGTCACAGTCTGTCGGACGCCATATGAGGCCTGCAAGGATGCCGACGCAGTAGTCATCGCTACTGAATGGGATGAGTTTTCCAATAAGGCGTCGAACGGAATTCCCACTCCAATCCCCACGCTTACGGTCACGCCCACTCCCACCCCCACTCCAATTCCGGTTCCAAATCCATTTTCCACTTCGATGCCAACTCCAACTCCTACACCCTCCCCCAGTTCGACTCTGACCCCGACTCTCTCTCCCAACGCCCCACAATGGGCACCTGGCACTACCAACCAATTCCAGATTCCAGCAAAGAACAACAGTGGAGCTCTACCGATCAAAGATCCCAGAACCGGAAGCGTCCTGACATTCGACAAACCACGCTCACCCACTGCACTCCCTGGTAAATCTCAGTACCCTCCCAATAGCTTCTCCACCACCTCGCAAATGTTCAAAAGCACCAGACCAACTGCAACCCTGATGAACGTGAGCCATCATCCTAGTCACGACCCCCCAATTGCCACCACCAGCGAGCCGCTCACCAGCAATGAAAACTCAAAAGACGATCCAGCATCCAGATCTCCAGTGGATTGGAACCACATAGCCCGCATCATGAGGCGTCCAATGTTCGTTTTCGACGGGCGAAACGTCGTCGATGCCGAGAGACTGCGCCAGTTGGGCTTCTGCGTGGAAGGGATTGGGAAACCTAGCGTGGACGGTCAGAATTCATGAGAGCTGATCCAACCTGGATCGTGTTCAATGTCTGGCGTCTGCATGACTCCAATAAACTTCCTCTTATCAATCACCCTGATCTCCGCCGATGCTACGACGCCTGTATCCTGATCTGAGAAAGAGTCCCAGATTTCCAGAGTCAGAACCAATAAAGTATGCGAACGAAGTCTTCCTTGGTCCTCGTGTTGCCTGATCTCAGCGAATACTACAACTTCTATACTCTGATTGGTCTGCGTAACTTGTCTCCATGATCTATCTGAGTGATAATCTCACCCTCTCTCACCCTCTCTCTATGAAGCACATCTAAACCAATATACTACACCTTAGATCTTCCTATTCCTTCTCCCACATGTCCTCTTGAACCATCCAAACACTGATCCATCCATTCCCCTATCCACATACCACATACCCCCTACACCTTACCGCCTACAATACACCCCATCATCCATCCATTCCCCTGTCCATTCACCCGTCTGTTCCCCTATCCATCCACCTATTCCATCATCCATCATCCATCCATTCCCCTATCCATTCACCCGTCCGTTCCCCTATCCATCCACCTATTCCATCATCCATCATCCGTTATCCATCATCCATCCATTCCCCATCCACATACCACATACCCCCTACCCCCTACCCCCTACAATACACCCCATCATCCATCCACCCATCAACATTAATCTCCGCCCTACAACCCCATCCAAACACTCCCACGTCAGCAGTGCAGGGTAAAGCGACAGGTCAGTATGTTGTCGCTGGTAATTGGGATGTAATTAGTGTGAGGCACATTCAAGGGGAAGGGTGGGATAGGATGGGAGCGGATGGGTGGAGTTGGGCTGGGATAGGATGGGATGGGTGGGGTTGGGATTGCGATTGCGATTAGGAGGCGGGAGGGTGGAAGATTTTATGGTTTTGTGCTGTATTGGATTCTGGGTAGGAGAATAAGGAAGGTAAGAGGGGAATTGTACGAAAAGTAGGTTATCCGGCTAGATATGCGTTCATTTCTCATAGAGTCGGGGGTAGCTTATTGCTTCCACTTCAACACACCCGCCAGGACTTCTACCCCACATCCCCACCATCTCTGCGCCGCCTACCATCCCCACTTCCCGTCGATAGCACAGCATGTCGATGCGTGACCACTGTTACGTTATCATCACGTACGTCACTTATATCAGAAGAAGACGACAGCGCATGCCCGATTCCATTCTCAAACGCCACTTCTTCGCTCACAACGTCGGCAGCGGACCTATAACGCCATTCGCCTACATCAACCGGGTCCATTCGAGCTAGGATTTGTGCTAAGCGTTTATTCATCTTGCGCTCTTCGAGGGTGATGGTTGGCGCTTTGCGTGCTTGTTTCTTAGGGAAGGGTGCGGTGTTGTCGAGGAGGTATTTGAGGATATGGTAGAGCCAGATGATATTCGTCATTGGCACGTATTGGTGCCATTTCCGTTCTTGCGGGATATTTGGAATACTGTCGATTAAGGAACGCATGTGGCGATACATGCTGTATTGGCGATCGTCTGTTGGGTCGAGGCTCGACTGCTCGAAGATGCTGCCGTCTTTCATCGAGTTGGCGAGCACTTCGCCGTTTTCGAGTGTGGCGCGGGATAGCGTATAATCGATGATGGTGATTTCGAGGTCCGTGTGCTTTGGGACGGTGTGTCTGTCCGGGTCCTCTGGTGGCGTTGTTCGCTTCGAAATGCAAATGTTTCCGGGGTGGAGATCTCGATGCTCGAATTCGGCAAGAGCCTCTCCGCGAGCTAAGGCTTCTGCGGTTGCCCAGAATATGTCCCATGTGTGCTGGATAGTCAGTTTTGCTCCCTTTTCGGCTGTAGGTAGCAGTTCTCCTACAGAGAAGCCTTTCTTAATCAACGTTTCTAGATCTGTCCCAGCGTCGCTCATCTCTACGAGAAGCCACTGTTGTTCTTTGGAATACTTGATTTCGGTCTCTTCGTCCGGATGGCTAATCTGCCAACGGGTATTCAGATTCTGTAGCAGCGGCGGCAACGATCCTCGTAGAACACGTGCGCTTCGAAATTCCACAAAGCCTTCGATTTCGGCCATAAGAGCCAGTGCCTTGACTTCCGCAGCTGAATCTTCAATAAACGTTTGACCAAGCGCGCGACATCCTTTGCCGGTTTTGTTCTTGAGAGGGATGAGTTTCCAGACTGTGTAGACATCTGGCTCGTCTTTCATTTGCATACGAAGAATGGTGGCGTAGCTCCCCTGGGCGATTTTGGTGACGGTGAAGTTCTCTTCCCATTGATTACACGCATTGTGGAGGCTTTGAATTTCTGGCTCGACGCATTCAAGCCTTGTAAGAGCGGTGATCGGCTTCTCTGGATCGTAATCTGTCCCACGATCTATGCCGACGCTAAGCATCCTTACTCTCAAGATACGAATAAGATTGATGACTCACCCCTCGTCGACTTTATCTTCGTTATCACCGTTTCGGTTTCAGTAACCTCGATCTCGATGGAGCTTTCGGGTCTTTTGTCCACCGCATTTGACGAGATACATTTGAGTGGAGCCCGTGGCGCGCGTTGTCCTATACGTCGTCAGCTGTCGAAGCATGTTATTATACGTTGGATATGATGAATACCATCTTGCTTTGGTGAGAGTGTCAACTGATTAAATGACGCAACGAGGTCATGTCTCGTCTTTTTACCATAGGTCTTAGCCTTGGCGACCATTTTATGTGAGCCGGCATTGAACTTTATGAGCTGCGTAGGCCATGGATCGACAATAAGAGTCTTTACACATGTTTACTCGCTCGCCAGTAAATAGCGGCCATTGTTTTGTCCGCTGTGTTGGCACGGCAGTGTGTTAGCTGATGCACTAAACCCAAGCGAGCTGAAACTCTTGGCGGGTATGATCAGGCTAAATCAATCATTTGGGTTGACTGTCCGTACATCGATCATGGAAGAGATCCCAGTTATGCTGGCGGTGCCTCAAGCTCTGGTCTTCCGGTCTGACGAAATAAATTCTCTCCCCATATATTCTCCATACCACGAACGTAGAAACCAAGGGCGTGGCGATCTAGAGCTCTAGATTGCCGGTTGATGTGGCTTCTTGATACGCCACTGCCGAACAGACTATCAAGTCGATGGGTACAGATCCTTGCGATAGTCGATCTATGGATAGGCACTCCCCGCTGCTGCAAGTTGCGCAGCAGGACCAAGCCCCAAACCCATAGTGGTCGTCGACGATCCATTATCATGGACCTCATCTGAACTCTCTGAAATTTGCCTGGTCGGCATTTGACTGCTTGCTGAAAGCCCCAAGCAATGATAGCATGTTGAGCTGCGATGGTGAACAAGGTCTTGAGGTGGGCCTGAGGATTACTGTTAGATGCATGCTTAGGATTTTCCGTTAAATTGAGCAGCATTCGAGAGGGCATAAGTGACAGTCCTACCGGACTCGTGTAATGATCTACAAGCCAAAAGGCAAGATTCTCGAACTCGGGCAAACGTCCAGCCATGCCCAGACGTCGCATGATCTCTTTCCAGGCTATGATTGGTACATAACGGCCGGACAGCATTGTACTTTGCGTGGCATTGATGATGATTGACAGTTCTTCCGTTGAATGAGCTGCTCGACCGACTAGCCTTTTAGATAGCCAGCACACACGCAGATGCCTGCTACTCCTTGTTGTGACGGGAATGCCTTGGTGTTTCATAGTCTCCAGTATAGACTTCACAGTATCTATCCTTCTGAGTTTAACATAACTGCGAAGAGCAAGATTCCACCGCCATTTAGACACGTCCTGTTCCCTACAGCGAATAGTAATCGCAGCCAGCGTTCGCTCGATCAGTAGCTGGTCGTTCTTGTCATAGTACTCAGCAAGCAACTGTTCTTGAACATTTGCATCTTCGAAAGTGTCAGGATGAAGATCGCATTCCACGACAGATCGCAGGAGTCGTTGTTCATCACTCCGAGCCAGCTTCTGAATCAAGAGGGAGAAAGCCGACTCGTCCGGAGATATCCCTGCATCCTTCAGACGATCAAGGTGACGAGTCAAATTAGAGGGGTGGAAGTTGTCTCTACAAGCAATTTCCCGCATCGACAGAGGCCCAATAGTCTCGACAGCCATCATCTGAAGTCCAGAAATGATTGTCTCGATCGAAAACAGCTTGGTCGCAAATAGTCGAGCGCAAAAATGATCGCTCAAATGCTTAGGAGCGACTCCATGGACCTCACCAAGATGGCGATTGAAGATCTCACGGCTAATGAGAAGTCGTTCCCTTACGAATTTCTCAGTGGCGATGGGAATAGGAGTAAGTTCACCATGAGCCTCTTTCAAGTCTTTGACGATTTGTTCGATTTGACGGTCGTCGCCGGTGTGCGCAAGATAACCTAACAAAGGCTTGATATCGTTGAAGTCCGAAGGGAAGTCTTTGTAACTGAAGAGAAGGATATGCCATTTGATAGCATCGCTGTTATTCAGTAATTTGCATAGTTCAGGTATAATCGTTCCATACATTCCTGGTAGTGGCAGATCTCTGTATATCCGTTCGAAGGCATTCACTTTATCTATGGCGGTCGACCGATGAAAGAGCTTCTGATAATCAACAAGAGACGGGGCAAAATGTTCCTTCATCCGGACATGCAAGCTGTAGGCTAATGTCGGGTTCATTTTCAGTCCACACACAACAACACTGTAGTATAGCCTGGGCCAGGCTGATCTCGTAGTCCTCTTGAGCTTAATGGCGTATGCAACGACCTCTCGCAGGAACTCTGGATCTTCATAGGCTATCATAATCGATGTGTCCCATAGCTCTTTTCCTACAGCTCCTCTCGTTGGCATTGCCATATCCCGCTGGAAGATCTCCCTGTATAAGGGTTGTGTAGCTTTTGTGCCATTGTGACGTCTCCGAAAGCGAATGAGTTCCAGCCATAGATTCCATTCAGTAGCGTATCGCTCGTCTTTGACCAAGAACGATTTGCCAGTATGAGGCGCGTCCAAGTCCGACTCTCGTTGATACTGTTCGAAGGTCGATAGGTGCTGCAGCCATTCGGGCTTTTTCTTAAGCGCCCTTGTAGGCGGTTTTGGTTTGCAGATCAAAGGCCTTTCGCCTTGCTCCTGTACACTTGCCACAGCATGTTGGAGTTGTTCAATCCCATGCCCAGGGGATTCACTTGTTTTTACATCCCTTGCCAATAGCCCGACTGTACTGTATTTCGACGACCCGGGTCTCTCGATCCCATCTCGCTTGACGTTCCCCTTCCCCTTCCTAGCTCCCTTGACACGATCTCGGTCCGAAGCTCCATAGAAGTATCTTTGGCCGATGCTATACTTGCCCGAATGAACGATATCTCTCAAGACGGATGTGCCAGAGGGACTTTTCAAGAGTCTCTGCAGCGCCGGTCGCATCGATCTAAAGGCATACAGGTGATTGTGCACATGGCGACTGCGCAAAAGGTAGACGCATTTTGTAGAAATTTATACTCGAAGCTACTTTAAACTGAGCTTCTCGCGAGCGCCAAGACCATTCAGCCCTACCGAGCTCGTGATTCAATACCGTCCTCGGTTCCTCCACGACGACTTCTCTACTTGTGCCTTCCGCTCACACAATCCATCGACTGCGGCGTCCGATTTTCTCTCGAGCTGTGACAATGCCAGGGTAAGTCCAGCCCTCAATCTATCCCAACACCACTCTCGAACCCGCCCTTCTCGCGAGCACAACGCAACATCCATCCCACTCCCCGATCCTTAACCTATAAATCCCAAAACTGAAGCTAACATACCCAACACAGACCCATCGAACGGCACTTCTCCCTCCGCGAGAACCGAGTCCCGCACTACCAACGGCTCTATCAGAAACACGATGGCGTGAGGGATTGGAACAAGGTCCGTGACACATCCACGCTCAACCCCCATCTCCAGCCTTCTGGACGATCGAGCAGGATAAAGGCAGGACTTCTGGACCCGGTCTAATTGCTAACACGATCGGAAATTTAGACGCCCCGATCCAAATACATGCTTTATCCCTATTATGTTACTCTGGCAGGAACAACCGCAGGTAATAGATGCTCCACGGCTTCGTTGCAGGGGGAAACGCGGAGCTGATGGTGATTGTGACAGGGTGCATGTATATGATGTGTCGGATGGTATTGGGACATAAGACTTGGTGGGGCGAGGGTTGAATGGGGTGTGAAGGAAGTTGTGGAATGGCGAGATTGCTGGGGGAGGCTGTATATGCTATGTGGGAGAAGAGTGCAAGCCTGAAGGGGAGACTCTACTTTGAACGCTAGGCAGATGCATATCAATGGCATTTGATAATTTGAGCGAACCAAAGACCGTCAACTGGATTCAAGATTTAGACTTGCGAGTGGACTGCATACTCTCCAGAGCGTCTGCTTTGATGATCTTAGAATGTGCCTTTGTGGACCTACTAAGTACACGTCTCCCCAATATGGTACAATGACTACAGGGATATCTTGAAATCCGGAATTATACAACGAACATGGCTCCTCTAAATCGTGCGCATGAACAGCATCCACTAACCCTTTTTACTCATCTTCTTCTCCTGCCTCTTCGTGCCTCTTTTCCTTTCATCCTCCAGAAACTTCCTTTGCTCATCCGCACCCATCCCTTTGAGCCGATTATCTCGCATCTCCTTTTTCTTCTTCTCACTCTCTAGACGCCTCTCGTCCGCTTTCTCGTCGTCACCTGCTTTTCGAAGCTTTCTTTGTTCGTCTTCGCGTGTAGCTTGAATCTTGCGCCTCACCTCAGGACGGAAGCGTGCGTCTCTTGCCAGCACGTCCGGAAGGCGGAGGAAGTAGGAGAATATTGGGAGAGTGGGCTCGTAGGCGGAAACCTGAGACCCTGACGGTATACGTATTGACAGTGAAAGACGCTTTTTGGGGTCTGTATCGTTGAGCCTGGGTGACATTAGCTGTGTTCCATGAAACGCAGTGAAGTGGAATGCTCACTTTGCTGGCTTATCAACCGGTTGATCAGACACAAGCAAGTACTCAAAAGCATCACCGGCTTTCTCGACGGCCTTGATCAAATCAGGTGTGAGAAGCTGATCGGTGACTGCAGCGCTCTCGCTCATTGTGGTAGCCCATGAAGGAAGGCTGGTATGGTCTTTAGTGCTGGTGAGCGATATATCGTAGCGGTCCTCTCGAAGAGTCCGCATCAGATCTTTGTGCACGACCGCGAAGACAAATTGATCATAGACGGAACTCTTAGTCTTTGCTTGCGCCTCGATAGCGTCCTTCTGTTGCTGACTCCGTGCTGGAACGAGGTCCTTTTCTCTGCCATCAAAGACATACGTGGTTACCTCCATCCTTTCTACTGGCGGTCGCATGCTATCGAAGATGAAGCTCAATATAAACTCTACGATCAGCGTTGCAGGGTTGTATCTTTTGAAGAGCGAGACTTTCACGTCTGTGAAGGCAACATTCTGTCGCCCAGTTGCATATGTCACGTACTCTTGCGCGGTCTTTTCCTTGAGTAAGTCCTTTGGGATCACTATATCGTCCCCTAGTGATTGCCCGTCGTCTACCGTTGGCTCCTTCCTGCCTCCAAACCCAACTAATGCGTATTCTTTCTCAAGAATTGGCGCATGTGCTGTAATCCATCCTTTGGCTTTGCGCTTGTTCGCACGGCGGCCCCATATGTGTAGTCCAATAATGACAATAATGAAAGGTAAGATGACGGCCTCCGCATAAAAGTCTGAAGGTTTTGATCTTTCCCAGACACGGTACCATTTGGTGTAGATGACATCTGAAGTCCCAGTCGGTGCGGCCCCTGAAACACTCGCGGCATGAGGCGTCACTGGCAATATTGGTGCAGGTGAGGGATCTGGAGCCCCTGCGAAATCGGCGAAATCTGCACGAGACAACAGACGTTAGTGGACTTTACAGACTCAAGGGTCCGTGTGCATACCATCGTCGCTGGCAGCAGATGGAATTGGGTTTTGACCTCCAAAGAGGCCCTTTAGATAGTCTGCCATGTTCAATGGCTTCAGAATGGAAATTTCATAAAATGTGCACAGAATTACAGATATTCTAGGCTTGGCAATGGAAGGCGACAAAAATCTGCTCGCCCAGGCGCTGCTGCTTTAGCAAGCGCGCCAGGTAAGCAGGGGTAGTGCGGCCCCTGGGAAGAAGAAGTCGCATGATAATCAGGCTTGCTTGCGAATCCTACTCAACATATTGACAGACAAACTTAGTTATCACCCTCACCAGAATCACTGCAAGTTCCACAAGTATTCCGGGACAAAGCAGCTTCGCCATCCCTTTTCTTCCGAATCCATCTACTAATTAGAATTCAGACAGTAATCGCTTCTACCCGCACCCCGATTAATGCAAATTTCACATGTCTTCTTATACTCAATGACATTGTTCTCGCCACCACGGCAAAGAAACAGTGCCTTTCCGTTGGCGTTTGTTACGTTTCTATCAGCCAAACTTTGATCGATTATAGGTTGATATTGTCCTTGAGGAGATGTTAACGCTGAATTGTTGGTGTTGTAATAAATCTATGCTGTAACTTGCCTGCTGGAAGAAGAGTTCTTTGACAATAGTAAACGCCCGGGGTGCACTTGTGCCCAGCACCAGCACCGACGAGGACGAGTAGCGGAATGATTGTGTTGGTGAGCTTCATTCTGTGAGCTGGGTGTCTGTGAGAAGGCTACCTGAGATCTTTGGTTCGGAGAGTGATGAGAGAAGTGGAAGTTTGGTATGATCGTTTTGTGTTGTGAAGACGAAATGCAAAGCATGAGACGACATGATTCGACGACAACTCTTTCCCTCCTCTCAGATTAGTACACCATCTCTCAACAGCTAACATAGTTCAGCTCCTAGCTCTTTCCGCCTGATATTTCTGTAACACTATCAGGCATCTATACCGCCTTTCTCAACTCTAATTCGACGAACCCATATTATAAGACCAACTTGCATTATTCTGCCATGATAGTTCTACAGCCTTTCCAGAGATACTATTATTAGTAGCCGCTGCGCCGTTCGCGGTATACAGCGATAGGAGCAGACACCGTCCGACGATAAGTACGCGCCAGAAACTTGCGAGGGGCCGATAGCAAATCTGATTCTTTTATCCAATTCGAGGTACGATTGGCCCCACGATACTAGATGACTGATATTAATCAAATCTATCTCTTTACCGACAACCTGGATAACATATCGCGAGACTAAATTACATTATTCTACCATGAGAGTTCCACAGCCTTTCCAGAGATACTATTATTAGTAGCCACTGCGCCGTTCGTGGTGTACGGCGATAGGAGCAGACACCGTCCGACGATATGTAAGTTACGCGCCAAACTCTTGCAAGGGGCCGATAGCAAGTCTGATTCTCAAGTCTGATTCCAGGTATGGCACTCGCTCAGCAGCTGGATTTGACACAGCAGAATCCTCAGACGACAATCCACGTTCGTCGAGGATATGTTTCCTACAACGTCGTGCTCGATCAATTGTTCTCCCACGCTTGTGAGCGTCGCAGCATGATAAGTACGTGCTGGGCTCTCCAGTGACACAACGGCTGGCCGTGTCCCTAAGTATTGAATACAATAACTTGATCTCCAGCATGCTCAACCTAGGCCAGGCTTTGCGCCCCCAGTATGTATCTCTACACCACTGCAATGATAATCATGATTCTGATAGATCGTTGCAGCACCAACCCTAATCATCAGCCGATCATGTTGGCCGAGAGCTTCCCCTTGATCAACGTGGACACACAGCCTGAGCGTACCGCCGCTCCTAGGAGTGACGCACCCAGGCGGTTCCAAGGTCATCATTTTTGGCTCCGTTTCTGTTTCGCTTTGGTGGCACTGGTCCTATCGATCAACGTGCTCGGCACCGCTATCGTGGCTATCGAACAAAAAGCAATTGATGGCATTGCAACCTTTAGGGTGGGGGACTGCACTCTAACCGAACGCCTGGACTTTTCCATTCATTTGTTGATCAATATACTTAGCACGTCATTGGTAGGTGCGAGCAACTACTGCATGCAGTGTGTCTCGGCGCCCACCAGGAAAGATATTGATAAAGCCCATAAGCATCACACGTGGATGGATATTAGTGTTCTCAGTGTTAGGAATCTCAAATGGATTTCCAGGCGGAGGAAAGTCTTATAGTGCCTGCTATGCATCTCATCCGTGCCACTGCACCTGACTTACAACAGTATTATCTTTTCCGGCATCTCCGTGGCTGACTATAACATGTTTGTGGTCACGCCAACTTTTTTCAACGTCTGGGAACCTAGCAACGTGACTGCAAACGATGAAACCGTCAATAGCGATGCGGTGCGTGACCTGGCGCAGATGCATGATTCAATAAGTTCTTTGGAGGGAATAGATACCAGAGACTGCTACAACACCTTCACCCACCCTCCCATCTCGACCTGGAGCGATGTACTGGTCGTAACCACATTCCCCGATGCGAACAATTCGTTCTTAGATTGGGCGGGAGGGCAGGATGGGTTTGGCAGCGATACATTGCCTTTTAAGTGTGATCAGGCCACGATCGACCAATGCGATAAAATAGATGACACTGCAATCGGCGACAGATGTGTGTGGATTGGAATGAACGCCACTGACCAGAACGGAATTTGTTATCCCGTTGACTATTGCTTAGCTCGAAAAGCACAGCAGCTTTGTAGCCTGAACGTCAGCGTGCCAATTTTGGTGACTGTCCTTGTCTTCAACGCTGTCAAATTGCTTTGCATGGCTGTTCTTGTGTGGTGGGTGGACTCTGAACCATTGGTGACTCTCGGTGATGCTGTGGCCAGTTTTCTTGACTGCCCAGGTATGTCTCCAGTATCATTTGTCCATTCATCTGCACTGCACGTTTTGCCCTTAGCCAGGATTCAATGACAAGCCATGTTCTACACGGCGCAACTTCACCCCCAGCACCAGACCTTGCGCCCGCAAACATAATAAACTGACTCTTACCGTCGCAGATCAAATGACAATTAATCATTGCCTAGCCTCCAAGGACTGCTTTACAAGGGTCTCAGACTGGGATGCTCGACCCTTGAAATACCGCCCCCAGCGACGCAGATGGTTCGCATCCGCAAGCAAAACCCGCTGGCTAACCACCACGGCCCTCTGCATCTCCAGCCTTGTTGCTGCCTCCGTCCTCCTGTCCATGGCCATGCAATCAGAGAATCTATCCCGCGGCTTCGGATTTAACCTTAGATCGCCAACCATAAACTTTAGGGACTCGCTCCCCATTATTGATTTTATCCTTCTAGTCAACGCCCTACAACTCCTGCTCTGCTCCCTCTATTACGCCTACAACGGCCTCTATACCTGCATGCTTCTCACCCTCGAATTCGCCTCCTTCGCTCACAACCGCAAACCTCTTCGCGTCACCAACCCTCGTGGCAGCCAGCGCTCGACCTACCGCCTCCAGCTCCCTTACCGCTACGGAATCCCCTTACTCATCATGTCCGCCCTCCTCTACTGGCTTGTCTCCCAGTCATTCTTCGTCGTCAACCTGGAGAAATACAGCAGCAACGGCGATTTCGATGGGTATGCCGCCAGGTCTTGCGGGTACTCCTCCAGCGCGCTTCTGACGACCATCGTGGTCGGGAGCCTCGTCTTGTGCGTTGGTCTTGCGAACGGCTGCCGCACGTACGAGCCCGGCATCCCGCTCGTGGGCAGCTGTAGCGCCGCGATCAGCGCCGCGTGCCACCCGCCGCCAGGTGACGATCGACCGAGTCGGAAGATAATTCAGTGGGGTGTTTGTGATCAGCTCCGCAACGCGGGAAGGGGGCAGCCGCAAAAAGCCGAAGTGGGCCACTGCAGTCTGACCAGCTCCGGATTAAACAGCCGGTCGAGGGACTAAGGTATGCGGGTCTTACAGAATTGGCAGCAAGGGAGCTTGACGTGGTTGGACAGCTGAGCTGTCACAAGGTCGTTGGCTCACATACGGGGCATACTATGTGAAAGAAGATAGAGAAGTTGGTTCGTAGTATGACATCAAGTCCCATACGCGTTGATCGTCGAGGGTACTCCGGAGGTATACAGTCTATAAATGGATTTACATAAAAAGGCATCAGCAAGCTCCACTCTTACCCCTTTACAATATAGGTGATTGATGCCCTCAACAAGCCCGCTTCCTCTTCCTGCATCTTTTTCGCGAGGTTTACGCCCGTTTTAGCTAGTCCGAGCGGAAACATTTGCGAACCCTAAGTATTGATATATGAATTACAATGACGCGATTGGCTTTGAGCTGATTTTCGTACACCATCTTCCCATGATTCCTTCTGCATTTCGTGATGATGGGCCTGATCTGATGTCGAGTTTTAGTAGCGCGCTGGATCCCTGTTCCTTTATAGCTTCACTGGTTCAAGTGCCCGTACATCGAAGCCGCACTCTCCAGGCTGCGCGCGGACATGAATCTTTGTTAGGATTCCTTCACCGCTTTTTAGATTAGTAATTCTGCTCGATCAGTTTGTTTCGACTGATCAAAGTTCTTCCCTCCATAAACGTTTGACTGTCTCATCCTTAGTCTATAGATCAGCCTTCACGCGAAGAAATACGCCTCCAGATCATCGCAGTCATCTTCCCCAATGAATCTCTCCATCTTCTGCTTCAACTGTCCCTTATCAGTCTCCCTACTAATCTCCACCACAGCATTACTAGGCCCCCAACCGCCAAGATCCGTTTCTTTATGAACGTAGAAACCGATAGGTGGCGCTACCGCTTCGGGAAGGCCTCGCACGCAATCCCACTCATCCTCAGAATTACCCGCGGCAGACTTTTCGGAATCTATAGGTTTGGATCTCCAGCTTCCGATCAGAACGAGGGCGTGGGTATCCTCGGCTTTCCGTGGAAAAAAGTATACGGAACGCGAGCGGGCAGATTCCGGTAGGAGGATTATCTGACGAGGGACCGAGACGGCGCTTGTATCCTCAGCGTCTGACGTTGGTGATGTGAATAAATCGACACGAAAGACAGTCAGCTGGTTGGACTCGCTGCTGCTGGAAAGGTACACTTCTTTGGGCGCCCAAGTGACCTCGACGGGCATCCTGCTCGGAGAGAGGGCGTATCTGCTTCCTAAAGAGACCTTGGCACGGTGTATCAGGGTGGGTGGACTTCTCGAAGTCTTGCGCATGGAGAGGCGATGTGTCGATACGAATGCGGACACTAGTAACGACGGTTTAGCTTTGGCTTTCCGTTGGGCTTTAGTCAGTGACTGCTGTTGCGCTTCTAGCGACACTATGTGCAAGAACTTTCCGCATAGCGAGAAGTGGCACTTCATTGAAACATGACGGGCTACAGTTTTCGTCAGTGGAGGATTCATTAGGCATGTGAGGGGAAGGATGGCGGACTTCTGGGTGTCGAAGGCCTTGCCTTTCTGACGAAATACGATTTGCCTTCAATATTCACAAACAGGAGCTCCCCTCCACAGAGTGGCCAGACAACGAGTGGTTTTGTGGGGTGAATGACTGGCGGGGAATCGTAGAGCGCAACGGGCAAATCCTGGGAGTATTTGAAAACCTGGACCGGATTCCCGGACTGAAGATCGTAGATCATTAGCAAGCCTTTGTGGTCGGTGGCAGCCGGCTTTGGAGGGCGAGGCAGGTGTAACCTGGGCTTGGGCATATCCTCCTTGTCTCCTTTGAATCCAACATTACTGGTGACGCTATCTGCATTGCTGGAGTCAGAGTCCCCATTGTATGCGTCATCTTCGGAGTCGTGATTGAAGTCAATGTCTCCACCGTCGCTGTCAGATTCTTGCTTCAGCTGCCCAAAGCTATGCACAGGAATCTCATCTTTAAGCATTTCGTCCTCGTCTTCACTGTCAGCTTCGGAACTGCTGGCGCTCTTCTGGTTTTCTTCTGACGAGTCTGTGGCGTTTAGATGCATTTTGTCGTCTTCATCGGTCTCCGTAGAGCCCTCACTCCAGCTTTCTTCAGCGGAATTCCACTCAGACTCTTCCGATGACGTGAATGTGGAAGATTTCTCAATATCGTCCTCGTCTTCCTTGGCTTCTTCCGGCAGTGGAGTTTGTTTTCCCGATGTGGTTTCTCCGTGGTCGCGGTTTGCGGTTCGACCCCGAATCTCCGTATTGGTAGATGATCTTCGTCTGGACGTCAAAACGAGGTAACGATCCCGATTGGTAATTTCCTCGAAATGAGTCGAGGACTTCTCAATCACTCCACTCAGTGTATCCATTCCAATATACTCACCCCTGCTATCTTTGGAGAACAGTTGATGCCCGATACGGAGATAAGCAAGATCAGGTGTGAACGAAGAGACTCTAGGCCCTGCTAGCTGCTTGTTGTCATCTACGAGCGTCTTGCGAATTGACCAACTTGGCGAGTCCCGAACATTCGGTATAGTAGTGGTTTTGACCAAGCTTGGTGTGGTGATATCTTTCAGACTCCAACTTTCTTGATGAAATCGTAATGGTTCCTCATTCACTGGGCTATATCATCCAATCACAATCAGCAAACGCCAACGTCTGAGAACCCTCATGGGACAAGTAGAAGTACCGAGCTTACCCTCTAGACATCTGCAATACTACGACCTCGCTACCATCCACAGCAATACCATCACAATAAGGATTTTTATCTTCGGCATCGTATCGATCTTCGCTAGCTAACATAAAGCTTGGGTAGCGTCCTTTAATGCGCGAGAGGAAATTTTGAGGTCCTAGCGCATGCCACAGGCAGCGGTCGATTTCGCCCTGATAGGTAAAGCCATGGAAACCGCCTGCGAGACAAGTGGCACTGTGCAGGAAAGAGTGCCATTCGCTTATGAAACTCCGATAATTCTTGGAGATTGTGGCACATCCCTCTGGGCTATGGCTGGCGAACCATTTTGGGAAGACACGTTTGGTGTACTTTTGATTGAAAGAACAGCCATCGACTGTATACATCGAAAAGTGACCTTCGACAAAAAGGCTCTGAATCTGTAAGGTTGTTACAAAATTTGACGAGTTAAGGAAACTTTCCGTTCTATGGCGTAGAGCTGGAGTATCCTGGACTCCGTCCAGGTGCTTGTCCCAATACTTTGCCGAGTAACTCAAGAAGTGATGATCTTGTACGTTCTTTCCTGAAGTCGTCACCCAGTGGTCTGTATCTCTTACCAATATCTGCGCAAACTTTTCTTGTGACAGATAATCTAGACAGGCATCACCAATGATGGCTTCAGAGACGACATGGGTCGTGACACCAGGTTGGTTTTGATCAAAAATGTTGGCATTTCTCTGGAGGAATGCCCTCACCGTGCTGTGGAAGAGATGACAAAACCATTCGCCAGGATCATCCGGATCTTGTTGCGTCTCAATTAAGGGACCAAGGAGCTTCTCGACAGCCGGTCGCCAAGGCATATTACGAGCGTTCAATGACCTTTTGTCGCTAGAAGATATCATCCCAATGGCTTCCCGTAGTTCGTTGAGGCGCAGACGGCGTTTGGCAAAGGTAATGAGAGCAAATATTTTACTGCGTGGATCGAATTAGACCTATAGGATTCCACGATCGATAGACTCACCAGGCAAGGTCTCGCTCCCTAGTGGTTTCATACTGAGCGAAAATTCGAGTGTAATATCCGTCTAGATCTCGCGGCAACCCCTCCTTAATGAATTGTTCCAATTCATCGAAGCTGCTCACCTCGTTCTCGATGGTCTTCAACATAAGGCTCGCCCATAGAAAGTTGCCATCCGCCCGTGTCTTCAGCTCTTCCAGAATCCAAGTCTGAGTGTCTCCATCCACTTCATCATTGTTGATTCCCTGCACAGTCGAAGATATATATTCGTCGACTGCAGCCCTTACATGCTCTTTAATATCCACAGCAGGAAAATTCTTAAGCTTTTGCCGAACGAGAAACCTGTCCTGACTACTATACCATACCCGCAGGTTGCTTGGGAAAGTTATAGCTAATTGATTGAGGAATTCGATGAGCTTGACCGCTTCTATCCATCTATTTTCTTGACATTCTTCGTCTAATCCATCGATGAATAAGTACACAATTGGAAGCTTGGTGACTAATAATCGGATAAATTCGAATAGATTGATCAAGCTCGCATCGCTCTTTTGAGACGCATCTACAAGATCTTCTGGAATGTCATGATTATGTAGCCAATACTTCTCATATAGCTGAGTCGCCAAGATTTGAGCCGTAGAAAGTGCACTGCGTTGGCTATCAAACTCATAAAAGTGTACAGCCACTGCTGCTTTCTCTTGGTGAATCTTGATATATTCAAACACCTGAGAGCATAGCACGCTTTTCCCGGACCCCGGACCAGCGAAGAGCCAGAGTACTGGACTGGAGGCGGAACCATTGAACCATTCCTGGAATCGAGTAGCTTTCAATAGCCGCTCGCAGGTGTGTCTCGATACGTTAAAGGTGACGTGATTCTGCTGCCGTCTTAGGTTGGACTCATTGATCATTTGGCCACCCAGCCAAGAACGTATCCGGTCACTTTGCAACTGTTTCCTCCATGCAGAGCCTTCTTCGCGCTCTATCTGGCTTATACCTCGCTCGATCCTAGCTTCGAGGCGTTCCTGACCGGCGTATTGGCCTTCGATTATTGGGACAAGCTTGTCAAGTTGATCCACATCGTTTTGCATGTCCGCTACAATTCCTTGTAATTTCTTTATGCTGAAAGAAGTAGAAGCTCGGAGAAGAGCATTGAAACTACATCGGTCACATTCTTTGTCCACTCTGCACCAAAATCTGAACACGTTCTTATAGGAATTGAACAGATGCTCTTGCATGTCAGCAGAGGATCCATAAAGATCCTCATATAAGGTTAATCGTCGGAGTTGAGTTGTCATGGAAAGCACTTCCCCCTTGATCTTATCAAAGAGGTCAATAAACCTCCCTAAGCCGTCGATGACTACTTTTAAGGCCCCCCAGAGCATAATCCCCGGCGTGGGGTCAGCCTGGCAGAGGGTGTCGAGAACGCCGTAATAATCTTTCAGTACTGCAACGACAGGGCCTAAAATTCTCTTCATCATCTTTACAGATGTCTTCTGGCCGTGTTTGATCTCTGTTAGTTGTATAGATTCCTGGATTTTCTCTGGCGTGGGACAATCATTGGGGTCGATGCGGTCGAGCATGGACTTCTGGGCTTTCTTTGCAGGTATGTGTTGGAGGTAGTCATAGAATGCTCTGATAAAGGGAGACTGTTGGCTAAGGCCCACCATCTTGACTGCCTGAGATTGTTTTACCAGCCCTCTGAGCCGAGATGGAGATTGGTAGAATATATACTTAAGGCGTGCAGGGCGAAGCAACTCGGGAAAGCAAAGGGCTCACCCGATTGGCTCCATGAGTGTTGTGCAGACTGCGGGCCAGTCTGCAGCCCCCTACTCCGTAGCTGACGTATATTGCTGCCTCAGCCTCATTAGCCTGCGTACTAATCATTATTACTACGATGCTAGAGGAACCTCAGGTACTTAGGTGCTTTAGGGGGGGGGCCTTATTGGCTCAGCCTCCGCTGTAGTCTCGCTAGAGCTACGGTGTGGCCAATGATCACGAAGCAATCCCCTCTACAGACTCGCCAGTACGAACTTGATGTTGACTGTGGTCGGTAGAATTCCTGATCTGTGACAACGAGGCTGATGCAGACTGTCTGGATCGCCACTGTGCGAGAATGGCGGTCCCGGCTGGACCGCAGTCTTCAGCCTACCCATAGCTACTACTGAGCATCGTCGGTCCATAAATTGCATGTTCGCTTCCAGATTCACTGTTGAAGGCTTTGCCTAGACAAAGAAGAGGCTGTTTCTCGGAGTATCTCAGCATCTGTCGCCATCTAGGAGTCCGAAACAATCAAAATTCACAGCACAAATGGCAGGCATCGAAGCGTCTTTGGTGGATGCGAAGAATTCACAGGGGAAGTACCAAGACGTCAATGGTATAGCAAAAGCAGATGAAGCGGGAAAGTCTCAGCCCTTGAAGGAAGGCAAGGACAGGCCAAATCGTATCTTACGATACGCACAGGTGTAAGTTACGCATGTTCACTAAGTGTCTAATCTATACTGACACTATGACTCTGCTAGGTTCGACCTGTGAGCTCCACCCTCCTCAATCAATGCCATTGCTTATATCAAAACTCCGCTTGTCAGGCGCACCTACTCTACCAAGCTCGTGAAAACTGGCAAGGATAAAGATGTTGACAGGAAGAAGCCTGTCCTTGTTGAGCGACGAATCATCAACCACAAGGGTATACATACTCATACCGAAGTCGATGTCAAGAGTCAGAAACTGCGGGAGGCACTGATAGAGATGAATAAAGATGTAGAAGGATTGTCTCTGAAAAAGGAGCCCCCATTTGTAGGTTCCTCACTTCGTCATGGATGCTACGAAGCTGATCGTACTGTACATTGTCAAGGCTGATCCTTCCCTTTTCTTTCACTCACGGACTGCGCTAAAAGACAAATGGCTGCATGAGAAGGCACAAGAACCCCAAGATCGTTCTCTTATAGAAGACCTATCAATAGCCCTTCAATACATCGACGAACACCATGGAAAAAACATTGCTACTGTGGAAAACATGACTGCCGAGGACGAGATTACATTTGAATTACTCTGGGCCTTGTTCGCGCCGAACACTATGGTCTATCATTTCCACCAGTATACCGAACAACATCAAGTCCTAATATTGCGGCGCACAAAGGTGCGCTATCGAAAAGACGGTTCGCCCTATTGGCACGTAATGTGCGACATGATTGCAGATGACGGACTTAAGTTCGGCTTCACCAAGGACTTGGGCATAACGTCCAGACCAGATATGTCCTACGACCTGGAAATTGATCAATTCGAGGGGTCGAAGAAAATCCAAGATCTGATTGCCTATCCCCTGAAATTCGCTCGAAATCCAGATCAGATACGAGCAGACTTGGTCGAGAGAGGCAGAAAATTTGTTGCAATGATGGGCAACGGCTACTACGAAACCACCGGGCCAGCCATGAAGGAGACGGTCAACGAACGGTATGAAGTCCACCGCTCAAAATTCAGCGTGAGTGACTAGGCTTTCCGCAACATCATCGTCTACTGACAGACCCTAGACCTATGGCCGTGTAATGATTGATACTACATCATTCCAATCTTACAATCCTAATTGGTTGTGCAAGGGAGCTGTGCAGTCATCCCTCGACAGGACTAAATTAACAGAAGACCAACTGCTATTGTGCTCTCCTTATATTGGAGGCTTTGGTCTCGGTAATAAGCAGTGGGGTAAGTTCCCTTCCAAGATTTCGACAACCACACACTGTTGCTGATGCGACCTCAGGAGCCTTCCCTGTTTCGCGCCTGCAAAAGGTGGTATGGACTGATGAACCGTTCCGCTCTCTGGTAATCGGGCAGAAACAAAAGACCTTGATCCATTCCCTGGTCAAACAGCACCACTCGGAGCGGTCGGGTTACGATGATGTGATCCAAGGAAAGGGCCTTGGTTTAATTGGTCTCCTCAGTGGTAGACCTGGTTGCGGCAAGACTTTGACAGCAGAGGCTGTTGCAGAAGTGACCAAACGACCACTCTATGCCGTAAGCGCTGGCGAGCTAGGTACGGAAGTCGAAAAAGTTGACAAGCAATTGACCACAATCCTGGAGCTCTCACATCGTTGGTCTGCGGTGCTACTTCTCGACGAGGCCGATGTGTTCTTACAGCAACGGGATACTAAAGATGTTGCACGAAACGCACTCGTATCAATCTTCCTGCGACAGCTCGAATATTTCCAAGGGATCTTGATACTCACAACCAACCGTCTTAGTGATTGCGACCCTGCTTTTGAAAGTACGTATCGAGTCTGCCCCATCGTGCCTGTCTAGGTTCGTTTTTCTGATCGTCTTCACTTCGAACAGGTCGTATACACTTCTCCATCCACTACCCCGACCTCGACCCCAAAGCTCGGAAATTGATCTGGAAACAGTTCATATCGAAGGCTTACGCTAGCTCCAACGCCAAGACCCAATTTATCTCTGACGACGACATCGACAGGCTTGCAAAACATGAGATGAACGGCCGCCAGGTTCGTATAAACATCCACAGCTCCCATAAAATCGTTCACTAATTGGAATACGCAGATTAAACATACCGTGGGAAGTGCCCGGTCGATCGCTGCTGAGAAGCAGCAAACCATGAATGTCTCGCACATAGAAACCGTGCTTGAAGTGGTCGAGAAATGGAAGGATGGCAAGGCCGACTGCTGAAGCAGTCAGTACTGCCAGCGTTTACGTTCGTACTTGTGTCTAGTTCTCTTGCGATATCCCTGGCCGACTACATTTCTGACATATTCTGCACCATATATTTAGATTCCTCGATATCTATCTAGATGAGTATTCATCTATTTCTACCTCGTCTATGTCCTGTTCGTCTCTTACGAGCAAAATTCTACTGTAGCTATTCGTCCCTTACTCCTCCACTAACAGATTAAGGTTTTGTACTGTTCTATTCTAAGTTCTGATTCATCGTTTTTCTTTCCTTGTTCTAAAAAGTGTCCTTGCTCGAAAGAAACTGACTCTATTCCTAAACCCGGAAATACGGCCAATATAAGCTGCTTTAGCAGGCATTTCCGGGATCCTCACCCTATCAGGATGGTAAGTGCGGATTGCGAGTGCGGAAAACGAGGGCAGAGTATGGAAACGACCGCAGAAATTACAACAGAAACGAGTTCGGAGTGCGACTCATGTCCGCACTCCTTTGCGCACTCCGCATTCGATTCTGCACTCCGCGCTCAACTTCTACAATCAATTCGTCCTTCGGTACTCGTTTCTATTGTCATTTCCGCAGTCATTCCGTTTCCACATTCGCAGTCGCACTCGACGTTCTCCGCACTCCCCACTTACCACCCGCAGTCGCACTCACTCGCCTAATCAATCTCGGCTATCGCCTTGGCAGAAGCCCCTGAAACGAGCGCCCGAGCATTCAAGAACAGGTAAATAGAAGTCAAGGCAGATATTCTGGACTTACTAGTGAGTGGATCATAGGCCTACTCCATCGCATCGAAATGATCTCAGAAAGCGTACCGATAACACATTTTTAGTCCCAAAATTGCGCTGCAATTGGTAGCATCGTTGTGGCTCATTGAAGTATATTACACGAAGAAGCAGAGAGGTATCTTGTAAATGCATCATGCGCCGATAGTACCCCATCCTAATGCCGAGTGCCAGTAACTCCCTCGTAGCTTCATTATAGAGCATTGCACCCTAAGCTCCGTATGCTGGGGGCGGTGTCATCTCCTCCGGGTCGTGACGATCCCAGAACCCACTGTCCGCCGCTTTCTGATCCTGTACTTTACGAGCGATTTCGCTCACCATTTGGGTCATCCAAGTCTGCTTCACATCACCCCCAGACGAGATCTCTCTAAATGAGGAAGGTGAGAGCTGTCTGAGTGGAGGTTGCCAGAGAGATGAGTCTGCCGACTCTGTCCCTTTTTCCACGGCACATTGAGGTGGTTGCAAAGACTGTGACGGACGGAGACTTGGCCGCTTCACTAATGGGGTTCCGGGCCGCAATTGTCTACTTGATGTAGACGTATCGTACATAGAGCCTGTGGGTGTGGCATCAGGATCCTGTCTCCGTGGACGAGGGGTGAGATTTCGGAATCGTAGAGGTGTACCATCGCCAGGTTCCTTTTCTTGCGAATTCTCTGGTGTGCTAGGCGGAGTAACGAGCTCGTCCTTTTCGCGGTTCTCAGGCGTTTGGGGCCGGCCTCCGTGATCCGACGGGGCAGACGACATCGTACCAGATGCTGTACCACTTTCACCACTAACACTCTCGCAATCGTCGCTAATGGTCGCTTTCTTCCTCAGGTTTACGACACGATGCTTCCTCTTCCGTCCACCATGTGACTTTCCATGTTTCGAAGCGCCACCACCTAGTCCAGTTGCGGCAGATCCAAAGCTTGACAGTGTGGGCCTAGTCATAGCCTGTCCGGCATCCGCCAACTCGCCAAAGCTGTAGGTAGTGCTTGAGTTACCAGTGTAAGAGTGAGATCGCGTCAAGGCAGGTGTCACCGGCGTCGCCCGCCCACTGGTTCCGTATCGCTCTCCACGCTCCGTTGGGCCCGCCCAAGCCCGGAATACTGCATCGCGAATGCTAGGAGTGAATAATGATAGGGTCCTGTGGGAATCGGTCAATGCGCTCAATCGGAGTAGATTTTTCTGTGAGAAAAGCGCGTGCATCTCCGAGCTTGAGTCAAGTGAGAGAGCGGCTATCTGATTTGCATCAAGAATGTTGCCAGCGCCATCGACAGGATCTTGCGGCGGGCTAGCCAATGGGTCTACTGGCTTTTCTGTCATGGTCGAGTCTTGCATCCTTTGCGCGAGTTCCTCGTCTTCACTTTCTCGATACTCTGGAACCCATAAGCGTTGTGAGAGGCGGTGTATGATGACAGGAACATCATCCATCAACAGTGTCCGTAGCTGCCCCTCAATCTCCTTTTGCAGGTAGTCCCTCACGAACGGTATTGCATCAAATGTGGACGACACCCTCAGGGACTCAAGAGGATCGTTCCGAAAGACCAAGGTCAGGCCCTTCTGTTTCGAGAAGACCAATATGATAAAGGCAGAAAGCTTTATTTCGGAAAGCGTGATTTGGAGCGGGATCGTGAGACCAAAAGAGGCGGCGAGGGGTTGTGGGGATGTGAACGAGGGTTTAGTGGAGAGGTAAGTATTAAGAGGATTTGCCTGTTCTTCATCAGCGAAGGATTCAATGGGCATTCACAGTTCGCGTCAATACCTGCACACGAGTCTTGAGGGTGAGGAAAGCATCCCCAGTATAGCACATCTTGAATATGCCCCGAAACCGATCCTCCGCCAGGTCTCCAATTTCAAGGATTTCAAGATCCGGTGGGACGGACCCTAAGTTGAGCTCATTGACCAGAATATCATCCACGATAATCGGTGGCTTGGGAGACTTATTCAAGGCTGTGGTTAACAGTTCTCGGGCTCTGGTGTAGAACGAGGCATCGGCCGTCAAAGGCGACCAGTTGAAGTTGAAGGCCATGGTATACGATTATCGAAGCCACGGCGGCTTCAAGCAATCTGATGCCTCAATAGCGAACGTTACAGTGCCGTTGTTGACGTTGATGGATCTAGATTGAGCTCGTGCTCAGACCTTGTCGTGTGACGGACTTGTTGGTGTCAAAAACAGAGAACGCAGCACGGTCGCACCGCGTCCATCAAAGAGCGATGTTCCACAGCAACAACGAGGTAAGGATTCCATTCGATGTCACCGAAGTGCAACTGGTGGTAATATTCACAAGAGGCCTAAACATTTCGTCTTTGTTACAAGCGGCCGTAGACTAGCGGTTGCCGAGGATCCGATCACTTTATTCATGACTCCCGGGGCTAATCGTATAGCGTCTTGGCACCTCGCTAAGAGGGACCCCAATTCTACATTGCTCCAGGTACTTACGAAAGGCCTTTTGTTAGCACCTGCGAGCTATTCCTGCCCTCCTTCCTATGAACTCTCATTTCACGTCAACATCCATGTCCAGACATAGTCACTTCTTCTAAGACAAAATCACTGGAAATCCCGTCTTCAGTCTCTATCAACCTCCTACCACTCACGTCCTAACCCGCAAAATATCACACCACTGCCTCGCACTGCCCTCCCCCTCCGCAAGCCCCGGCACCCAAAACACCTTCCTCGCCCCCCTCACCCCCAACCCATCCCAAAAGCCCCCAATGACAGCCTCAGCGCTCTCCCAATCCTGCTCTCCCTCTCCACCACCAACCCACTCAACCTCAACCACAGTTCCCCTCCCCATCTGCGCACCCCCACCACCTCCCTGTCTCACATCCCCAACCCTGACCCGAAAATCACCAATCTCGAACCCTTGTCCATTCACAACATTCAACGACTGTCTCTGCTGCCACGACGCTCCGAACTTCGTCACAGCTAGCTGCACAAATTCTTCCGTATGAAGACCTGATGGTATGGAGATAATAGTCGCCGGTTCCCCACTGACAGCTTCAGCACCTGCGCTTATAATCGATGAAGCGGGCGTTCCAGCTCTTGTTTGAGAAGGAACGTTGGTCGTCGTGATGGCGACATAAGTTCTAGGCGCGTGGTGAGAAAGGGTGAGGATTTGGAGGTAGCGTTGAGCGTTCGGTTTCACCTTTTCGGCGGTGGAGTGTGTTTGCTGTGGTAGTTCGCGGAACAAGCGGTGGGATAGAGACCATGAGGGGAGAGGCGATGGATTGTAGTAGGATGTGAGGCAGTCGAGGACTTCTTGGGAGGGCGGGGTTTCGAGACCTTGAGCGGGAAGGAAGAAGAGGCTGTAGGGTTTGTCAGTAGGAATTGGCGATTCTGGATGAAGTCATTTGGCTTACGCGGTCACTGACATCTTATGGTACTGAGAGTGTGTAGCATTCACCCATCTGAGGAAAGGAGATCAAGGCGCTCGAAAAGCTTCGATCATTGAGATATCATGAACGGGTCAAACGCGTGATGACATGTTGTGTGAACAGGCACTTCGGAAGGCCCGTCAGCGCGCAAAGAGAGCGGATATGCGTGGATCTTGAGCGCTGTGGGGGAGTAGAGAGGTTGATCTTGAACTGGCTGTGGCTAAAATGGCTGTGGCTTGCCCTGCAGATCTTCCGGAGAATAGAGTTCGGCCTGATGTAGTCTTATTCTAGATGATGATCGATTCGATGATTGTTTTCCAATAGTACTGGTTTTCCATTTCATGTACTGAGTTATTCGGGGCTGATGGCAAAGAAGATCGTTGTATGCGGAGGCAATGGCTTCCTCGGTATGAGAAGTATATACCTCCAACACAACCCACAATACTGACTTCCCCGCAAGGCTCTCGAATATGCAAAGTAGCAGTCAGCCGAGGCTGGGACGTAGTCTCCAACTCGCGCTCCGGCGAACCCGCCTGGTCCGCCATCACATCCTCCCCGCACGCACCTCCCTGGTCGACATCGGTCCGGTGGCAGAAAGCCGACATACTGAAACCGGACACCTACAAGCCGATGCTGGACGGCGCGGACGCGGTCGTGCATTCGATGGGGATACTGTTGGAGGCGGACTACAAGGGTGTGCTTACGGGGCGGGAGTCGGTGTGGAAGGGGTTGAGTAGGGCGTTTAGTGCGACCAAGGCGGGCAGTCGGAATCCGTTGGAGAGGAAGGAGGGGGAGGCGTTGGAGCCGCAGGAGAGGGATGGGCAGTTGACGTATGAGCTTATGAATCGGGATTCGGGTACGTATTCCAGGATGTGAAGGGATGGGTGTAGGTGTTTAACAGTGTTTTCCAGCTATCACGCTCGCGCAAGAAGCAAATTTCCACAAAGTCCCATCGTTCGTCTTCATATCCGCGGCGGCAGGAGCTCCAATGCTGCCGAAACGATACATCACCACGAAACGAGACGCCGAGTCCACGATAGCATCGTCGCTGCCGAAGCTGAGAAGTATATTCATAAGACCGGGTTTCCTATATGATTCATCCCGCATGTTCACCCTTCCGATCGCGTTCGCTGGCAGTGCAGGGAACATGGCGAATTCGCTACTAGGAGGACGGCTGACGTGGATAGCTGGTGCAGCGGTTGAGAAGCCCTTGAAACCAGATCTGGTGGCGGAGGCAGTGGTGGAGGCCATTGAGGATGAGAGTACCAAGGGTGTGGTTGCAACCGCTGAAATAGAAGCTCTTGCCACGAAGGCGTGGAGGAGAGGCATGCTATAATCATAATCGTAACAATTGTTCCACTCCAGGGTCTCTGATCATCCCATCATTCCAATTTCCTTTGCCACAGGTGGCACGGTTTTGAATTTGGTAAGCTTTCATATCATAGTCCCACGCTCGAAGCTGTCTCGAATCTCGGCGGTATACTACAGACTGTTAGCGTTGGTGAAAAGGTTAGCTCTGGAACGAAAATTACCTTGTTGTAAAAGCGAGCAAGCTTCTGGTTGAACTGCTTATTCTTGTCGTTGATGAAGGTCACATCTCCATCGTCATCCCCCTTGCCTCGGTCCCTCCTCTTCTTCAACCTTGTCTCTTCCGCTTTCCTTAGATCATTGACCAATCTGTCCACAGCCGCCCGATTAGGCTTGTTTTCGATGAACTCCGTACTGTCAGCCGTTGAGTAAAAGGTTCCATTCTTGTCTATAGCGACCAATTCTCCGTCCTCCGTCTCCACGATCTCTAGTCCTCCATTGAGGGCTGCTTTCTGAACCGCTGCAGCTTTCTCTTTTTCATAGCCTTCCATATCCGGATTCAACTCCCGTAGCTGCCGCTTGTAGATTTTACGGGCGTCTTGCGTGTAGTCTTGGAAAGCTACATCCTCTCGATGCTTCTCTTTCTTCTCCATTCGCTTGTCCCAATTCTCTGACTCATCGATCGTCCAGTCCCAGGCTCGTTTTCGCTCGAAGTCTTCTCCAGCTGCGGCAGTGTCGGCTTTCAACAAGTTGTGTGAGGCAAAAGCATGCTTGCGAGAGAGGGAAGAGAGTAGGTTGGAGTCAGTCGCAAGCCGTTGAGACTCAGCAGCTGCTTCCTTCAGATTTCGCTTGGCAGAATTTTGCTACTCGATAAATCAGCACTTTGACTGGATATGAAGCTGTCAACGTACAGCACGTGCTTGGAGAGCCTTGAACCGTTCTTGCCTCTCTTTGTTCCTATCCGCTGCAGAGGCCTCGGTCGCTGGAGCTGCTATTGGCTCAGCTTTGGGCGATTCCTTCTGGTCACCCAGTTCTTTCGGAGTTGGCCGCGTCAACGATCCTGCGCTGTCCTCGTGAGCAATGCTGTCTTGCGCTTCAGATACTGGAGAGATTTTGCGCCGCTTAGCCGGAGGCATGGCACTCTTGTTTCGATCTACAGAACCCCAGAGATCTCACTTGGGGACTATGAAAGCTTTCAAGGCCGTATGACAAAGTCGATATTAATCGGGATCAGAGGGTAAGAGAGTTCAAGGTGCCGCTATTCTACCACTCTACTTTAATCGTTATCCATTTCGGTAGGTCCGCTAGCGCCGTTTACGGCCTTGGCGTGCTACCAGAATAAGTGTATGCAGGTACATTTTATACATATGAACTATTGGCATTTGTTCTCCCTTTTCAAGGTAAGTGGCGGAATGTTATGATGCCATCGAAGGCATCATTGAATGCTAGTCTACCGTGTGCCATGTCAGGCTGATCTCATGTTGTATAAAGACATTTCAATTACAAGTATCAACATATTAACATGAATACCATAATCAGATTATATCACAAAAACTAAAGTAACTCAATTCGATCGCTTCGATGACAAGATCGACGTAGATTCATGTATCGTTCCCTCGTGCCATTTTCTCATCAAAGCCCCCATCTCCCACCACATCACCCATCCGTGCTTCCAAAACAGGAACGACCCCACCAATCAGCGGTCCCGTAAACGACTTTCGTCCCGTCGTAATCCACGTGACGATGCTGATCAATCCAATGATTCCAATAGCCGCGCTGGTGTAGTTCATATTGCCACTATCGACAGGACTTACGGTCGGGAAATTGAAAGTGATGGATGTGAAGACGAGAAAGACAAGACCGGTCACGTTCATCCAAATACCGTAGTGACCAAGGCTGTACGGACCAGAAAGGGTCTTGACGTCGCCTGTGAACCAGGACATGATACGAGCGAGCAGCGGCATGGCATAGGAGAGGTAGAAGCCTTCAGTGGCGATCGAGATGACCGTATTGAAGCCGGTCAGTGTACCAAAGTAGATGGAGTTCATGGCCATCTGCACGCCGCAAGCGAGTAAGATGGCGTAGACCGGTACCTGTCGCTTCGTATCCACTTTCGCAAAGACGCTGGAGAAGGGTAGCCCGTGATCACGGGCGAAAGCGAACAGGCTGCGGGAGCCCTCGGCTACCAGTGCGTTGGCGCAAACGAGGGCGATGACAACTACCAGTGAGGATAGGAAACAGGTACCGACGACAGATCCGGTAGAGTCGTAGAATATTTGAATGAGGGGTACACCTGTTGTTGAGGTAGCCGTTGCAGAGATGTCGCCAATGCAGAAGCATATGGAGATTAGGAAAATAAAGCCCGTTACGGCACCAATGTAGACTGACATGATGATGGCTTTTGGGGCTTCCCGTGAAGCGTTCTTCATCTCCTCGGTCATGTGAGCAGGTGCCTGGACGACGTGTTTGAATTAGCGTTCCCCTTTCGAGATTGGGACCAACTTTGCAGGAGAGTATTCAAGAATTCGTAGGAGAGCAAAGGGTGGGAATACTACCAAAACATGGCATAAAGTGCGAGCTATTGCGTATTTTAGAGGAGAGTGACTCAAAAATACGTACGTCGTAGCAGCACATGCCAAAGGAACTCTGCAGTAAGCCTAGGATTGCAGCAAAGCCGGTACTGAAGCCGGTGAAGTTTTGGAAGTCGTGGAACACAAAGCTGGCAGGCTGCTTGTGATCGTTGGTGGCTAGGATGGTGACGATTACGATAATGAAGGCAAGGATGTTCCAGATGAGGATGAAGCGCGATATCCGGTCGAGAAGATGAGGTCCATAGATGTTGACGGCCGTACTTAGTAGAGCTATCATATATGCCAAAAGCACAGTATGCCACCGTTCGATCGCATAACTCGGAAACGATAGGTTTGCTTGACCGAGGATGAAGTTTGCGCCGATAAAATTATTCGTAGCGCCCATAGCAAGGATCCCAACTATCATGAACCATCCCGTGACCCACGACATACCTCTCGCGATGCTAGGAGGAGCTATCACCGCAACCCATGAATATTGGCCCCCTGCGAGAGGGTATGCCGAACACATCTCTGCCATTGAATATGCGACTGCGAGGCCAAAAATGCTGACCCCGATCCAAGAATAGATCATCACTGGGGGACCACCAGATTGGACTCCCACGATGAGAACGCCGCCTAAGGCAGTCCAGCTCGTGACGATGCTGAAAGCGAAGCCTATCATTCCCAGGAGTCCAAAGGATCGCTTGAGCTCTTGCTGGTAACCCAGGTTCTCAAGCTTAGTATCTTCCTCCACATATTCGTGGATGACCTTCTCGTCTGAGGACATCATGATAGTGGAATCAGGCGTGCTTGAAGCTATGTATTGTGGTTGAATTGACGAAATCAGAAATCTTTATTACGAAGATAGTCTGGAAAAGGGAGGTGAAAACTACTCCAAGCGTTCCCTGGGAGATGCAGAGTCTTTCAATCAAAGATTGTTCGTACTTGGTATTGGGTCAGAATTGAGACATGGAGAAGGCGAAGAGGATGGGAGTGTGTGTTCTGACAGTGGTCTCTTTGGCCTCTTTGACTAATTCAGTGCTGTTACTCACCTTCCTGTTCGCGATAAGGCTATCTGCAAGTCTGTGCATAAGAATGGAACGATTGATGCAGCTTATCGCAGACCGAAGATCATGAGCACCGGATTGGCTGATCGTGGCTGATCTCAAACCACCAACGATCTTCCCGTAAACCAGCAGAGCCTAGAACCAACTCAGTTCGGCAATATTTGCAGGCCATGCCGTCCAGCATACACATTCGTCGCGATATTCGTAGGATGTCCAAACATATACAAGTGACGCGCGCATACGCGCCCTGATAGAAACAGAACCACTTTCTACCACGCGAGTAGGCAAAGTAGAGGCCATTCCAGAAACAGGCCGATGGCCAGGACTTACCTAGCATTCATTGTGGTGTGAGCTTTACCTAATGACGAAGGACCCGTCCTCGTCTCTGGTATGACTCTCAATGCTGAGAGTAGTGATATTAACCAACCCAAGCAGATAGGTAGGAACGCTCACATCCTCAGGGAGTACTACTCTGTTCGGGTCCCCACCAACATATCTGAATCCGCTTTGGGCAGATCCTCCTACAGAGATCTCTTGACCCCGATATCCTGGCATATGCTTGTTGATATCTTGGTCGGGAGTTGCTCGTACAATGTACTGGAGAGCTTCACTATACTGGTTCAAAGCGTCATGGAACAGTTCCAGATGATCCTCGTGCCGTATACCAGCACATTCGTCCCTGCGGCTAGCTGTACTGATAAAGGGGCAAATAGCCAGTGTTTCTTCTGATATGGATCATCGGCACAGTTGCGCCGGGTCTGAAGAGAGATAGAGAGAGTGTGTGTGAGTGTGTGAGAGCACGCAGGGCCTGTCCGGTTGCCATTCCCCATACAGCACTGGTATAGCTCAACACTGCGATGCTAGCATAGCGTAGTGGTCCAATGTGCATATAGCGTAATCTGCGTGAATAATATCGTCGCCGTCAGGTCCGGCAAACCCTTTCTTGGTTTGTTCGAGGATCTTGACTGTGAAATGAACGTAGTACTCTAGAACATAACCTCCGATACTGCACAACATTATAGTTGGTAAGGACAAGCATATATATACTTCTCCAGCGACTGTGACTTTGGTTGCGGCTTTGGAGCAATGCTTTCCCTGCTGAATCTCCATATGGTAACAGAGGATGTTTATAATCCAGCCAGGCTGTAGTTCCGCTACCCAAGCGGAGTTGAAGAAGGGCGACCAAGACTTGGCAACGGCGTAAGTTGCATTAACACCTTGAAAGACGGCGCCAGGAGTAGAGAAATGATTGAGGTCCCCACACCCCACTTCAACGCTTAGTGGTATGAATTCATTGGTGTTAGGCTTATTGGGATACGGGCCACCCCAGAAACCGGTAACTGGCTTCGATGAGGGAGACGTTGGCTACCGGAACGAGTGTAACGAAGATGTCGTGTCGTCGGATCCAGGCTTCCATGACTGCTCCTGAGAGTGGAAAGGTTCGCGTGATTTCCTATCGTGCCCACTTACCGATGAGGATATTAGCTGTGGTGACGTTAATTGGTCCAGTGCGCAGAGACCGAAACAAGAGTCTTCCCGCACATACAACGACAATTGTGCTTCGGTGATCTAGTCGTTGTTCGCGAACTGTTTACATCGCACCTTGAGAAGTAGATCAGCAGTTCATACGTTTGAGATACCTACACAATGCGATCCGTCAAAGACAGGCAACCGTTATCGCAACACTTTTGTCTTTCGTTACTCTTCTATGATGACAATGACTTGAATGTCTGTAACTGCATAGGATAGACGTGAGTATCATTGGAACCCGTGAAGTAATGGTCGTGGCATCCTGATGCAGATGTCAAGCTATTCCATCTCAAGAGGTACGACTCAACATTGGCCATCATTATAGCAAGTTATCATTGTTTGACTAGGATAGCAAGAAGCGAGATACAACCTCTAGGTCGACTACTCATCGTCAGTATTCAGTGGTTGCCTGTGGTCCGAATAAAAGTCCGCGAAGTACTTGATATATTACCGAGGCGCTAGATTATTCTAGCGTCCGAGCGGCTTCGTATCTGTATTGAACAAGCATAAATTGCCAGCTTTCAGACAACCAACTGCGACCACTAACCCCATCTTCTAGGTACCAACAGGATGTGTTGTGCAACAAGGAAGAGGTGGAACACAAAATCGCCATAAGGAGAAAGCATTAGCACTGGCAGAACAACAGCGGCGGTCCAGTTGAACTTTCTCTTGGTTACGGTAGGATCACCCTCAGCATTTCGCATAGCGACCAGTCCTACTCAGCGACGTAGGCCAACATCCGGAGGGTATTGATATAATACATCCACGGATTTCCAGCGCCCTACCGCTACCGTCGGCTTTGTCCCCCCCTCGGCCTTCTGCATCCGGTTATGCCTTCACTCGAAGATCCTCTAGCTCCTTCACCTGATGGGAGCACCAAACCAGGAAACTCTCTATCATACTACAAATCGCAATATGAACAACTTGAGGCGGAACTTGCCGACTTCCAGGCATCAAGCAAGGAACTCGAGGCGGAGCTGGAAAAGGATGTAGAGGCCGCAGAAAAGAGGGAAAGGCAGCTGCAAGAGAGAGTAGAGGCATTGGGTTATGAGGTTGAAGAATGGAAGGTAAGCCTAGCTGGTCCCCGCACTGAGGCTTCATGCGACAGATAGGCCGCGCCCCACGCGCGCTGAGATGATCAATGGCTAATGAGGCATACCATCAGGCGAAATACAAGCAGTCGAAAGCCGAAGCAAACACCGCGCAGAACACCCTTCAAAAAGAGATCACGACCCTCCGTGACACTAACAGGACTATACAACTACGTTTACGTGACATTGAGGTGTCGAACGATGACTTTGAACGGCAGGCTAGAAATACCACCTCGTCACTGGAAGATCTCGAGTCGAAATACAATGTCTCCATTGAGCGTGGCGTCATGGCTGAAGAAGAAATAAGAAATGGCGAGCAAGAAAGAGAGGCTCTGAGGATAGAGGCTCAGCGATTACGGGAGGAACTCAGTGATCTCAAGATTGAAGCGGAGATCAGACAAGACAAGCTTCGCCACGTCGAAGAAGCAGCAGAAAGGCAGCACCGAAGGAAGCCACCGCCTCTTGCGCCAGGCCTTTCTCGGCCACAGTCCGCGCTTTCCCAGTTGTCACCAACGACGTCAAATTCCTCCCCTACTGTAGCAACGCCCCCTACCAAATCCGCATCTTCCGAGGTTTCGGAAACACCGACACCTCCATCACCACCAACATCTGAGAAGTCGATACCTCCAGCCGTGACCACACCCGCTCTTCCATTGCCTAAGTCAAGGCTCTCGGTGACGAGTTCAAACACAACCCCTCGCCCAACGTACCCTACCAATTCGGCACGGCCCCCCAAACATACCCGAGGTCCTTCTATAGCTGGGACACCAACAATCCCGCGCCGAACGACTCTGAGCAGGCCATATCAGCTCCCGCAAGGGTCTAGCCTCCCTCACTCCGGATCCCTCAATCAGATCCGTGGCTTGAGGACGAAAATGACGAATCTTGAACAGCGCCTAAAGTCGGCACGATCAAAGCTTCCAGCACCTACATCAACCCCACCTAGGGCATCTCCACAGACCGGCTCGGCCGTCGGCCAGTCTTTAATTCCAGCCACAGTCACCATGCGTAGCAACAAGAAACGTACTGGCGGCAGCAACGCCTCTTCAATCCACACTCCTACCATGGAACGTCCATCGAGCCGCCTTTCATCAGCCTTCACTCCTAGCTACGACCGGCCATCTAGCCGTCTCTCGTTCGATATACCGCAAACCAGCCCAAGCCGTGACATACAGACGAGTCGTCCCTTGAGCCGTGATCCTCACCAGAGCCGGCCAAGCTCTCGTGCTAGCCTTTCCCATCGCCAATCGATAAGTAATCTACCCGGCGCCTCCACACCAAGTAGTAGCCGCCCAGGGAGCCGACAGTCTATTGCGGGCGTACGCACACCCCTTGGCCACTATGCCACAAGCACCACGCAATCCGAGTCTCGGCGCCCTAGGTCTTCAGTGGGGGGATCCTATGCCACCATGCACGGCCATGGGCACTCAGCGAGTGTGAGTAGATTGAGCAATTACGGCGCTCAACCCCAGTACCAAGACGAAGGAGAGCCGAGCGAGGTTCTGACGCCTACGCCTTCACGGAGAACTACCGTTGATAAATCAGAGGGAGGATCGGCTTTACCGGGAATAGCTGCGAACGGTGCTAAGAAGAGAGCCGGCTTGTTTGGGACCAAGCAAAGGGTGAGTTCAGGACCGGGAGCTCGTGGTGGAGAAATGGGTCCGCCAAGTATGAAAGGCGCGAGGAAACTGAGTGGTGTCGGAGAAACGTTTTGAGCCGACCGAGCTTACCTCTTAGCACGAGATGGGGGGGTGATTATGGTGCATAGAGCATAGCGTCGTTGGGCGGACTCATCAGATCACGAATTTATGTGCACATGTATCTATGGCTGCTACGCGAGAGAGAGAAGTGTTCACGCGCTATCTGAATTGCTATTGCCTTTTCGAAACTCGACCATGTTGACCGTGAAAAAATCAATTCGCCATGGTCTGTCATCATCGCTCAACCTCCTCGCTCCCAGCGAGACCTTCCTTACAAAGACTTCTGGTAATCGCCCAGTCACTTTTCACTCTTTGCTGGTCGAGACCTGTAGTGAATGAGATGATATCATAAACAGACCCCTCATAATCTTTATTCATTTCAGCTAGCTGCCTTATATAATGGAATGATATGGAATCGGAGTAAGATGGTTCGCCGGTTCGGACATGCTGTTATACATGCAAGCTTGAATGAATGCAAATACTCGTCTCTAGGATGATGGCTTTCGAGTTTTGGGGTTTGAGGCAGGGTGTGCATACTATTTTCCGCTCGTTGTTCTCATCATACTTATTACACCCCTTTTCTTCTTTCTTCCTGTTGAAATTGATTATCGGGATTGGGATTAGGTTTCGGTGCTATAGCTTGATATTATATCTCGGGGTTTTAGCTAAGTAAATTGGTTTATATATAAAATGATAGTAGGAGATCAATAAGAATGGGAATATGAAAGTCGTAACTTCATTGTCTCTTGAAAGCATATAAGGAGTATTGCATACGTATATGGTGGAGATTTCTATGGTTTTTGTTATAGACTAGTTAGAATAGGGTCTTCGCTGAGTAAAACTCAGGCAAAGGGAGTCTATCATACTTATATGCCAGCGATTAGGTTTCTACAGTCGAATGTTGAATGACAGCATTGCGAGAGATCTATATCTTACTCCTTGAACTCTATAGAATGGCGCCATACCGTGAAGGATTGCAATAGGGGCTCAGGAGCAGATCTCCGTTGACGCAGGGCGTTCAGAAGGTACTACTTCGATATGCTGAGAACCTTGAGATGCATTTTCACAATTTCGATCTCTCGAAGTGTGTGGAGCATGCGGGCAAGAGCGACTTCAGTATGAATTTCGTGCGATGATCGAAAAGCGCTCTGGCACTTCCTGTAGACGATGGACGCCTAGAAAGATTCCGCTCATTGACATACGTACCTTACTTTCTGATCAATGAACGTGGATATTTCAGGCTCGAGCAAGTTGATGCCCATCTTGGACATTACTTTCCCCCTTGACAAATGCTCCTCTCCCATTTGCCACACCATCAACCACGACGTCAAAATATGCCTCGCTCCACGTGCCACACTGCAGGGCTTGCTGAGTAATATCCAACAGGCTCCGAGAGACCATTGCATAAGTGAAAGCTTTAGCACTCGGTGACGGACGCGGACGCAGTGGCCTAATTCGAAGAGTCGCATCATAAGGCGCTGGTCCAGACACGTGGAAAGGCTGCACCGTCTGCTCACTATCCTTTGGTGCGATAGAGAGAAGGGCTTTGAGTATGGTGATAATAACACCATCTCTGGCCAAAGGCTGGCCGAAGCCCGTAAATTGGACTGAAAGACTCGCTGAGTTGTCCGGCATTTGCAATGATTTATCAATCATATTTGTCTCATCTACGAGTGCTGGCGTTGAAGGAGAGGTTGAGTACTGAGGGGTGAGCACGGTAGTATCGTCGACCGATCCTGATGGTTGCGCATTCGGCTTCCTTATCTTGATATAGCCCACCACATTCCCGTCCCACTTTAAAGTAAACTCCACAGTCTTCAAAATGTCATACAGAATTAGTCCCCTGATTCCCGCATATAGGCCCCAGACCAGAAACCGAGCTTCAACTGTTTCTCCCGGCTTCGGACCCCTTGAGACAATTGTAACGTCGGGACTTCCGACCTTCACTGGTTTCACGTCCGCGGTGAAATTTAACATCGCGTAGGTGGCCATAGCCTCAACAACATTGAGGAGGAATGCGTCTACGTTTAGAGCCGGCCCTTGGATCTGTGTGGTAGTGGTGAAGCGTCGATCAATGGCATCGAGCGAACTTACGTTCAAAAGAGGTTTCGCGAGGCCAGCGATGTCAATAGTATTGACGGTCGGGACTGTCGCGGCAAGGGCATTGGTAGGCAAAGCCAGGAAGGCTGCGAGGAAGACCCAAATCATCATAGGAGGCTTTGGGGATCATAGATATCGTGTCAATGTTCGAGTCTATCCAAGAGTGTCAGAGTAGCATGAACCGGTACAGGAGCGCTGCTCAATGTTTTGTAACATATTTGGTGAGAAGGTGCTGGGTGCTTGGGCATTGTTGAATGCAGGGAACGGTAGAAAAGTTCTTGCTGCCTCGGACGAAGAACGCGACATGCGAGTCGCGACCACCTAGGAGTTTCAGAACTGAAAAATCATAGCAGGAGGTTTTTACACATGTACAGATATGACGGTAAGATAATCAGAGACGTTTCAGCAGCTAAAGCTGATACTCAGATCAGCCTCGCCTACCGGGACCCTGTTGCGCATGTAGCGACGCGGTCCGATCCATAAACAGCCGTGTGACAGCAGTATTACAGGCGTAGACATCAGGACTTAGTCATAGCGATAGCCTCCATGTCTTCAAGTGTTGGTTGTTGAGCAGTCGGCAGGCCCAGGGAAGTGGTGTCTTGTACTGGGATCCTCTACTCGACCGTATCGTCGATATTGGGATCCTTCCGATACCTGAGCAGAGATCAGGGCAAGGCCTCAGAAAGCGGTAATGCGAGTCTATATGTGAAGCTGAACAGATGAGACTCAGGCCGTGGAGTCCAGACTCTGGTCCATCGTGCGCTGAGCGAGATGGTGGTCTCGATACTTCGACCTGGGGGTAACAAGATGAAAGTGAAGTCTTAATAATTGGACAACAGGTTACCTACGGTAGCAGAAATAGGTTAGGACAATAAAAAATCTGGGACTTACTAGGATTGACTGTTCGCTGGTCATTCCCTGTCGAAGACACATTGAATCAACGGCAACGTCGGGCCTTCAAAGTTCAGTTTATGCGGCTTGGGTCGATGATATAATAATGATGCTTTCCATGTCTATCACGGTGTCGCCGGATTGAGACGCTTGTGACCCCAGAAGTCGTTAATTGCGAGACCAGCACGACCTGTGAATTTCAGAAGCCATTGCTCTTGTCAAGCTTGGGCCAGCTCAATGGGCGGATCTGCACGGACGCTTGATCCCACATCAACAAGCATTTTGATGTAAGAAACACAATTCTCATCTGTCGGAAGAATCACAAGAAATGGACACCCGCGCTTGTTTGAATGTTCTGGAAAGCTTATAAAGAGATGTTGTGGTGGTCCGTTGCAACAACCGCTACAGAAATATTGGCGACAGCGATAGTTGACAACGCTGCACGGCAAGAATCCTGGAGTCATGGCTAGGAATGGTCGCATGAGCCAAGCCTGGGCTATTGGAACTAAGTGGGCGTGGCTATACCAGGCCGGGTAATCAGAATTGAGTGGGCGTTGGCTTTCCTGTACGAGAAACTAAGTATCAAGGGGAGTTTGTGTATCCCTCCTAGCTGTACGATTGGAACGACATATGTAAGATGGCAGGTTGGAAGTCAAGTCTTCTGGATTGACGGAAGGCGTTTGCCAAGCCGCTAGACAATATTGATGCTAGCTCTAGAACTAGTCGATGCCAAAAAGGTTGGCACTCACGCACTGAACACGCAGTCACAACATATCCTCATCATGCCGCCATTCTATCTACATACAGGTAATACTCAACCCCATCGACCTCGAATTTGATTCTCGAGGCAAACTTTACCTCGATCGGTGAGGTCCGCCTGCCTCCAGCTACCACCTTGAGCCTCATTGGATGCGGTTAGACAATAGAATTTGATGGGACCTGGCTGATATATACGTAGAGGGCCCTTTGATAAATCACACAATCAGCACCAGGACGTCATGCCGTCGTTTGGTACCCAATGCCCAATTGCCCCGACCCCACCTCTACCATGTTTTCCAACACGATGAACTGTGTCGCAATGAAGCCCACATTCCATCCCCAATCCGTTATGCCTGATATCGCCCGCGCCATTGTCGACCATCTGTATCGTTCCCGAGTCAGCTTTTCCCCTAGCACTTCTTGGGAATATTTTGGGGATACGGCGCTGCTCTGACAAGGATACGATCTATAACGCAACCAGGGTAGGAGATAAGGACGCTGGAAGCATAACATACTTCATTTCATCATCCATCCTGTGATTTATCCGCAGAAACGTTCTACCGTGGCGCCATTCGAAGTTGTACGGGGTAACGATTCCATCGCCGTGTTTGGCTATAACGGCTTTGACGATTTCGTATTGAGCTTCCCCAGTGACGGAGAACAAATTCATCGGGTCGATACGAACCATTGGGGACTTGAAGTTTTTAAAGATAAGACTTGTGGTAGTGTCCACAGATCTGCCGTCGATTCTGTCGTGAACTGGTCTCGGAGGGGACGGGTCTGGGAGATCATCCTTAAGGCTGAGAGATTTGGTCATTATGCCAACCTAGGTTCTACAAGCTGAATAGGGGCTCACATAGGAGTATCTAGCCCGCAGGATGAGTTGAAAGCTATGAGGTCTGCCGAACTTGGAGGTAGTATTATGCTTGCAGCTAATGTTGACACACAAAGCTGGCATAGTAGCAGGAGATTTCCTATGTTGATTACAGACTTCATCCTATCGAATCGCGATTTGAAAAAGGATGTAAGTCGAAGACAGAACATTTACAACGTATATATCTTTTCCGAATATTGATGCATGCCGCTCATCAACAGTCTGGCGGATATCGCCTCAGGCGCCAGTCGCACATACCACGTTTGGATATGCCCAGCCACGAGCGCGTCGCGTCCGAGAGTATCAGAGCTGTTTCGATGGATTCCACTTCGAAGTTCCACAACTATACGTGCCGTGAATTATACGGGAAGCTCCCCGATAAGAGCAACATGGAATGAGGCTAGCAACACTGGCCGCCAGCGAGGCCGAAATAGTGTCTGAAGGCCGCGCGACAATGTGCGTCCGAAGCGTCCCGCGGGGATTGAAACCTTTGCTTATGTGAAAAGCGTTCTGATGGACATGTCTGTGATCGCATTCCCGCTCGAGCCGTCTTTTCAACGCGTACATATCTTTCATTTCTTCTTCGCATCTCCCATAACGATACAACGCAGCCTCATCGGATGCTCCGACCAGCACTTCCTGGTACCCATCATTGTGTTTGGTTGTTCCTTGAAATGGACGCTACGATAGTCATGACGCTGTCCCAAGGACCAGCTACACATTTAGCTGGCGAAAACCTGACAGCATAACGATCGCTCGTCTTCAACAGCGACGGCAATACCGCTAGCTGTGGCACTGTCGAAGTCGGCTGAGCGTGAGTGAGTAGCGCGGTCGAGTTGAAGTTGTTGACTTGGTTGCTTATGCTTTGTGCGGAGGTGATTCAAAGGGAATATGCTGGTAGGAGCATTGCGAGGGTGGAGACCTGTGAAGAAGAGCGACTGTGTTGAAGTAACTTGGAAAAATCTCTATCAAGGGGAGGATGGAGGCTAGCTTATAGATGAAGCAGACGACGAAGAGAAAAGGGAAAAGAGAAAAAGCGCAGCTTCAGATACTTGCGAGTCTTCACAAACCTGCATGTATATTCTCGCATTTTATGTATGCCCGAGAACCACTCCGGGTCTCGTCTAATGTTGTCATCTTGCAGGCACGCGAAGGAACAGGTTTGATAGCTTGGGACGCATTCATAGTGATCGGATCATGGAGCTTCATCTATGGAGCGTAGCCCTTTATATCAGATTATTTCGCATTCATCTATCAACGAATGCTTGGACATGTAGACCCAAAAAAAGGAATTGCGAATAATCGGCCACTTCCTGATCAAGATCAAGAAATCAAAAAGATAATTTGAGGAAGTGCATGTGTAGATGGGGATAGCGAGAATCGAACTCGCATCTGAGGCGCCACAAGCCCATATTCTGCCATTAAACTATATCCCCCAAGAGGTTCTGCGCCTATTTATCGATATATACCAGACATTTTACAGCCTTATAACGAAGTTCATCTTTTTTCTTGTATGATCTGGTACGTCATCTTGCAGAACGCGCATTATCTAGGCATGATCGCCGTGGTTTACAATTGATGCTATCCCATGTCCTGGCAAGGCACTCGTCTCAGGGGTTTTTACCGAGGTACAGCCGAGACGAGTGCCAAATTCGCCAGGATATGGGGTACGGAGTCAGTGATGATACATGGGGAAGTAGTGATTCAGTTGCGAAGATAGTCGTGCCAAAAGTTCTGAATTTGAGGCCTCCAACTCCCAGTCCATCTCTTGGCACGAACCACGAAACAGCGGATCTTCCACCCCCTTCACTCCTTCCGCACCTCGAGCTGCGCGTCGAAACCTACGGCTATGATCATAGCCACTACGGATCCTCTGTAGCAGGCATCCTGCTGTTACCGGACTTGATCCGTCTACGCTAAGAAAGGATTGTTACCCAACCACCGTTCAATAGCCAACGACCTAGCTTCCCTATTCGGAAACCTCCCGGGATAGCTTTACTTGACAGATTGATCTACTCACCGAGCACGGCTGTCCGCTACTCGAAGAATTACTTCGCTTCGGAGAATGGTGCAGTGCGTAATGCCTCATCTTTGATATAGTTACTTTTCTCAGCAAGCATTACTGGTGTCGTGGCATGTAATCTGATATACGGCTTTGAGGATATCATGCTGTTTAGGAGGCAATGCCCGCTCGTCGATGAAGGGGCTCTGAAAGATATTCAGTACATTGTAGGGTGCCCAGAAAAAGTGCTGGTATGTTGTCGAAGAGCCTGATATGTGTACAATCGGCTGTCAACATGTCTGAGACAAGTTTCATCGATCAATGTTGGAGGATTTCCAACTCGGGGACTCAGACACAACGCAGCCAACACCTTTCGTCAACGTCCGAGCTTTAGTTGAGGATGGATAGCAATAGGGTGTCCTCACTGTCACAACAACATAGCTTGTTTTGCAAAGCTTCCCTGAGCTTGAGTGCAGCAAGTCATAGGAGCACGCACTTGCATCGATATCCCATGGTCGCTGTGTTGGAAGGCGGAGCAACGTTGGCATTCAGCTGAGGATGAGACGTTGGGGCTGGTGAATATACTAATTCCTCCCTGTGAACCTATACCCATGCAATGCTTATGTTGCTATTCGGGGCAATAAGCGGGATGAGGCAACTGATACATACAACACGCGCCTTGCGGCTCACATCACCTTGGTTGATGCTGTTATTCGAAACATGGATCAAAACATAGCCCAAATCTGAAACTCGCGTATGCTGGTCAGATTGGCCAGCCCTAAGGATACGCTCGGACTAGGCTAGAAAAGGTAAGTACAGCACGCCAAGCCAAATTCCTCCCACCGGAGATTTCAGGCTTCGGGGGCCTCTCCCATTCACGCGAAACGCAAGCATCATCGTCTCCGCCGGGCACTGGCACGACTCCAAAGAACACACCAGCCGCGATCGAGGCGAGATGCTCCCGCTTTCATTTACGAATATCCTTGAAACAAATGGATTACTGTGTTTATTGGCTCATAGACTGCCACCTACATATGACTTCCTCCGAGACGTACATACCTAGCGTCCCCAGAGCCACATGGCACGATAGACTACAAGCCCCCTCAAAATGCAGTCGGGCTTCCATGCATGCAGCCACGGGCGAATCTGCTGTCCTGGACGACCACTTTCCACGTGTATTGGCCTTCCTGACCACGCCCTAAGGACTTACCAAGGAATGCAGTGCTGACTGCATGATGCGACACTGCATCGGTGGGATCAAGTCTGACCCTAGAGCTCCTTGTTGGGCTGAGTCTGAGTGGTGTGTTGACAACATTCTCCGCTTTTTGATATGATCATGTAAGTGTGTGCGTTGGCATGTAGGCGTTTCATCCTTGACAATTCCTTTGACTACTGCTCGCAGCAGAAGTCCTTACTCTCACCAAGCCTAATAATCGTATAATACACTGCTTATTCTACTATCTCCCAATTGCTATCAATTCTCCCAGTCCTCTCCATTTGCAGTATTGTTCTCTCGTACATAACGAATCCAGCAGATCGTACATGAAATGTTTCGTTGTGGCTGCGACCCACTGAACAGCATCTACTCTCTTGATTACTACAGTCAGATCACCTACACACCTACTGCGTCTCCCCCAGCATTCTTCCACCAGAGACCGCATCGCAGGCCAACAAAAAACAATCTATCGCCCTTCCCTCATCCACCCACCACCATCACCCGATCGCAACCATACTCCCAACAATGGATAGGCCCACCCGTCTCAGAACCACCAACCTCCCCCCTCCCTCCTCTCCCTCTGCAGCAAACCCGTCGACCACGTCGATCGAGGCTTCGGCCGATATAAGCCCTCGCTTCGCACCGCTCCGCACCAATACATCTCCTTCTACTGCAGCCGCATCCACGAGCGCTTCACAATCGACGCACTCCGCAACATCCTCACGCAACAGCTCGCCCACCTCATCACATTCCACCACAGACACAGACTCGCTGTGGTCGACGTCGCTATCGCGCTACTCTTTTTGCTCTGTAAATACATACTCCCAAATTCCTTCTCGGATACGGAGGCCCAGGGAGGAAAGAGAGAAGGGAAACAGGACGCGAATGAGAAGGTCGAATACCACGATGACGTGCGGAAGGCATGGTGACGAATGGCTATTCGGCAACTGGAGAGGAATTGTCAGGAGTATATTGAGCTAGGAGAGCTTAACGAATGTCTGTCTCTTGTCTTGAGTACGGTATTAGCTTCTGGAGTATGGTACGACGCTCATGCTTCGGTAAATGTTCAGATCGCGGAACGCATGCATTCAGTCTGGAAACAGATTACGACCCATAATGAAGGCAAAGTTAGGCAAGAAATGAATACAGTCATACAAAACAGACTGACCCATCATCTTCTACTACCAATACTATATCTCCAACTTACTTACTTCACCCGATGAGCGACTCCTCCTCTCGACTGCTTAGATCTACTTCCCCCCCTCTAGACATACCAAATACCATTACCATCCGAACCCACTGATATAGAAATCTGACCCACAAGCCACCCCAAGCTTTCGTCCTTTGACGAGAATCATCATCCATGGATGCGCATCACTAATGTTTAAAATCCATGGATGTATCAGGGTCGATTATCCGTTATACATAAAGGAGATAACCTCGATAGTTATTCAACATTCACCTATTACTTTTCCGGGCCTTTTTCGGTTGCGTTGTCTGTAGTTGGCATGTCTTTTGAGTGGAGCTTCTGACATTAACCTGCCAAGCTTTGCCAAGGCCATGCAAGATCCGGACGCCGAACCGCCGAACGCTGGAGCAGTAAGCATGATGAAGGCATCTCTGCGTAATTCAGAATAGCAACTCCTTTGGCAACCTTATTTGTCTCAGGTACTCTAATCCGGTTGTCATGAACAGTAGGCAAAATGTGGAATGACGAGGACAACAACCCCTACAGCTCCTTTGACCGCCGTGACCCTACCGACAATCAACAGCAAAGCCCCCAGAATCGTGGTGGGTGACTAGGTCCAGACAGGACCCTGCAAGTGCACTTACAATCAGGTTTGCTGACTCCAGGGATGTGAAAGGTTTCGAAAGGTCTTCTACTCCGACCTCAGACGACGAACCAACTCGCAACGACCCTCCAGCATTTATTTCACAGCCTCGGGATCTGAGTGATGAAGATGAGGAATATGTGCAGCAGAGAAGACCTCAGAAGAAGGGCGGGTACGACAGCCGTATCGAGCAGATTCTTTACGAGAATGAGGATCTCCAGATTTTGATCACGGATGCGGGCAAGAGCCATGAAAATGGGGGGAGCTACATTGCATATACGATTCGGACTGGGGTATGTCAGCGCCGAGAGTGTGAGGATGATTATCTGACACTATGCAGGAGTGGGAAGTTCGGAGGCGGTATTCAGAATTCAGCTCCCTACGAGCTACCCTCGTCAACCTTCATCCAACGTTGATCATACCTCCGATCCCGGAGAAGCATTCGATGGCCGACTATGCGGCTAAGCCCACAAAAGCAAAAGAGGACACGAGCATCATTGACCTACGAAAACGAATGTTGGCTGTATTCCTGAACCGCTGCCGGAAGATGAAGGAGGTCCGAGAGGACGGTGTCTGGTGGAAGTTCTTGGATCCGAACGCAGGCTGGGTAGGGCCACTGGGAGAATATATGACTTTTGGGCTGATGAGTGGAGTAGAGCGAGGTCCTACACTCGCATCCAGCGGCATCAGTACCAAAGAGCATCTATAAGGCACCTCCTCTTGACCCCGCAAACCCCACACCCGCACATCAATGGCTCCCAGTCCCAGCTTCTTCCGCCAAGCTAAAGTCCGCGTCGAGAACTTCAGCTACTGGTACTCCTTCATCTCCCCCAGGGCAATCCTACATGGCCTCCTCTGCAGCCCACACAATTCCAGGACCCCAGGTCTTTGGCCGCTTCCCACCATCTTCCCAGCACCTTTCTGAGCAAGATCTTGACCCGTACTTCAACAACTTTGAAGCTTCTACAAGGGAACTGGAACTGCTCTTGCAAGGGAACATTGAGAAAGTCAACCGGCGTACCCTGACACATCTTTCATCACTCTCAACCGATATGGCAGAATTAGGGGCACGCTACAATGGCTTCTCGCTCTCAGAGCATTCCCAGACACTCGCCACTGCCATTGAAAAGATCGGTCAAGCCGTGGATTCTTCGTACATCGCGACAGAAGAACTCTCTTCCACCTTGGGAGCCAATTTCGCGGAGCCAATGCGAGAAAGCGCACAATTTGCGGGCGTTGTGCGCGGTGTACTGAGGTTCAGAATCATGAAGCGAATACAAGAAGAGATGACAAAAGACGAGCTAATCACAAAGAGACAGCTTTTGGAAGGTTTGGAGAGGAGTGAATTGGAGGCGAATCGGATAGAGCAATACCTCAGCAGTGGTGGCCAGCAAAGTGGGCCTCCACCTAAACGGGCAATTTCTGACGCTTCTACACGAAGCATCAGATCTGAAGCCGGTACTGGGCGGGCAGAAGGCGAAGATCGAACATCTATAGATTCCGATTTTCCACCTACACACGGTGACGTACCTTCCGCACAGCATGGCGAACAAGATCCATCTACACCTTCCAGATCTCGCAGCAAAAGCGGAAGCAGTGGATTCGTAGCAAATAAAATATTCGGGAGACTCAGCCATACGTTCCAGGGTATTGTCGATGCTGACCCGGAGCGAACGAGGCGGGATCAGATTGGGAAGACTAAGGACAGCTTGGTTCATGTGAGCGCTCCGTTTCATGTCACTTCGGCGCATATTAACGTGACGATAGCTCGAGCAAGCTCTTCAAGTATCAGAACAAGATGTGAAAGATGCTAGCGCTGGTGTACTGAAAGACCTGAAGCGCTTTCAGACGGAGAAAGAAGATGATCTGAAGCGATATATGGTATCTATAGTCACCTCCTCTGTCGTGTAACCTGGGCTGACATGACCGTTCAGATTGCATATGCCAAATGCCATATCGACTGGGCGAAAAAGAACGTCGAGACGTGGCGAGAAGCGAAGGAAGAGGTCGACAAGATCGAGACGAGGTAGCATCAACGCGGCGCTTGCGACACTGTGATATATCCATCCAGCACTCTGGTAGGGATAGTGTACCTGTATATGACAGAACGGCTAGCTATCAATATCTAACATCTGACCATAATTCGAGAACTGCTTTTGCGTGACTCCCGACAAGCCCTGGTATCACTTTCAAACCTAGTGGTACGTACCTGCATATCTTGCGCCTTTAACCCTGCCCCTTGCGCGGCTGAGCACGCCTGTGGGAGGACGCCGAAAGGCTTGTTCAAGCCATTTCAAGCTTCGGCTTTGTCCATCGTAGACATTCGTTCTATATCGCTATTAACTATAGACACGGATTGAATCGCAGTGCTTGTAGCAAACTACTTACATTTTTATCTTCAATCCTCCGGTAACCTGCAGCCTTCCCCCGGATCGACGGATCGGCAACAATCTCTTGGCCTTGGCATAGCCTGTTGCCCCTTCACCCCTTACTTGTTTTCCTGTGTTACAAGCATCATTGTCCAGCGCATCACTAATCACCCAGCCGACCGCGTGTCACAGTCCGAAATCGCTTCTCATAGGTCTAGCCAAGCCTCGGGCTGTGTACGGAGTATTGCTCTATTCTAGCTCGAGTTCTCAACAGGGGTCTGCAATTACAGTCAGATCAGCTTTTGGGGGGCCTCGCGTGCCGCTAGGAGGAATAGGTACACGACGACGAGACTCCGCTTTTTCAACTGTTCACCAGGGCGCACTCTTCTTCACGACGACGACACTCCGAACTACACGCGATAGCAACCTCATACCTTCCACTCTCCTGCTGATACTGCGCGGCCGCCGATGGCAGCGTCCACGCCTTGCGCTTCTCCCACTTCACCTGAAGAACCTCCTTCTTAATCTATTTGCGAGGCTCATATTTATTGTATAATCATCGCTGCACTTATTGTCATTTACTCTAATACGACTCCGGATACCCTCGCTTGCTCGCTATGTTTTTCTCCCGGCGGAAGCCCCAGCTATTGGGGGCGTTGAGTGCGCTACTTTTCGGTGGACAGACGGTGCAAGCTATTACATTGGACCTTGGCGACGCTGGTAAGCATGCATCCCTAACCACGTGGAGTGATCTTCTTTTGGGTTTTGTAAGTCCTCAGACGCTCAAATGATTGACTCGTTTCTCTTGCGATGCAGCGTCGATCAAAGCAGCGGCAGCTACGACAGCCTACGGCATGATGAGTTACTACAAGGGAAATTTGACAGGAATGCCACAGGGTTTACTACCGGATCCATATTATTGGTGGGAAGCAGGTGCTATGTTCGGACAGATGATTGAATATTGGTATTACACCGGAGACACTACATACAACGATGTGGTTACGCAGGGTTTACTGGCACAAGTTGGCCCATCTAACGACTACATGCCGCCGAATCAAACGAAAACAGAGGTATGCAAGTTTGCGCCCACTCCTACAATACGTATACTACACCGGATTCGAGAAGACAGTGGCAACCAGAGATAAGGCAGCTGACATTCGCTCAGGGAAACGATGACCAAGCATTTTGGGCATTTGCAGTCATGTCTGCAGTGGAGTTCAATTTTCCTGCTCCTCCTGCTAGTGCGAAAACATCGTGGCTGGCGCTCGCGCAAGCAGTGTTCAACCTTCAAACGACACGTTGGGATGATGCAAACTGTGGTGGAGGACTTCGATGGCAGATCTTCCAATGGAACAAGGGTTTTGACTATAAGAACAGTATTTCGAATGGTGGCTTCTTCCAACTTGCGGCTCGTCTAGCCAGATACACCGGCAATCAAACGTACGCAGACTGGGCGGACAAATCCTACAATTGGATGAGCCATACACCACTTCTTACTAGTGATTACGTCGTCTACGATGGCGCGCAGATTGGGAACAATTGCACGATAGCAGATAAGCTGCAATGGACCTATAATATTGGCACCTACCTCATGGGTGCCGCGAACATGTATAACTATGTTCGTATACCGAATCTTGAACTCGGAAAGGATGACGTTTACTGATACTTTCACCTTCAGACAAATGGGAATCCTACCTGGCAGACCCGCCTCGAGGGCATGCTAAATGGCACTCAGGTCTTCTTCCCAAGCGAATTCGGCGGCGGCAACATTATGGTCGAAATAGCCTGTGAGCCGCAAATAACTTGCAACTATGATCAACCCTCCTTCAAGGCATACCTCTCCCGCTGGATGGCAGCTACCACACAAATAGCCCCCTTCACATCCAATTTCATCATCCCAAAGTTACAAACCAGCGCCAAAGGTGCCGCAGCACAATGTTCCGGCGGTTCTGACGGCCAGACATGCGGCAGACATTGGTATTCGTCCACCTGGGATGGAAAGCATGGCGTGGGCGAACAGATGTCAGCCCTGAGTGTCATTCAGGCCAATTTGATCACCAAGGTGTCGCCGCCATTTACTGCCAATTCGGGGGGAACGAGTAAAGGAAATCCTGCAGTAGGCGGATCAGGAGATAACCCTGTGTTGGGTGACAATCCCAGTGCGAACATGAAGATAACGACCGGAGACAAGGCAGGCGCGAGCATTATAACGGCATTGGTATTGCTGTCTCTGTGTGGTACTATTTTTTGGATCTCGTTCATATGAAAAGGACATATTGTTGGACTTGGCCGAAACTGTTATGGATAAGAAATTGTACATATTGTAATCTTTCGGGCGTGGATCGGGGATATTAGGATATTGCATGGCATGGGAGTTTTACATTGGAAAGTGTTGTTGATGTCTATACATCACCATAGGTGGTGATGGTTTTAAAGCTTGCTATCATGGTGTTGATAAGAAGTTGTAAAGGGAAGAAAGCTCTGTGTTGTACTAGGTTGATTCACATTCTACATATCAATTTAAACATCATTATGGAAGTTTAACTTTCCCATTAAGCACTATCTCTACTTCTTACCAAGTACTTAGTCTTTCGCCACAAAAGGTGTATACCTCGGAGTGACTGGAGACCGTGTTGAGCTTGGCAGATCGACGCGCTCCCACAAGCGAGGTCGAATGCAGCAACGGCGACAGCTGGACGTCTAGGCAGGGGCATCCTACGTTCGAGACTTGCCAAGGTCTCACACTTTGCATACCGAAACAAAGGAACGACGATTCTTGTGATTGAGACCGTATTCTGACTGTTCAGGCATATAGAGCTCATCTTCTGCCTAGTAGCCTTATTTCCGTAAGGGAATAAGGCCATCACCGCTTTCACGACGTCTTCCTTCAAGAAGCGCAGGCTTTCCCCCCCGAATATTGTCGAAGAAATAGCAGATAGTAGAGATACCTCGTCTCCGCCCTCCTCGGTGCCTGCCGATCACGCTACGAAACCTACCCTCTCGCCTACGATTCCGCGGAACATACCACAGCACCTAATTTTAGAGGGAGCAAGGACGGGGAGGTCCCCAACGCCAGAACCTGCGAATACTGCAGGAAGCTCGCCAACCGGGGCATTTGCCGGTGTCACTCTCGATAGCGACGGCTACGCCTCCAGCACTGACACGATTGGAACAAGCAAGAGGAGGGGCTCCTTGGCGAGCAGCGGGCTGCGTGGTGGAGCATCGTCGCCCATCCGATCCGCATCACCGGCCAAAAGACGTGCTTCAGCCATGACAGACGAAGATGTAGACATGGATGACTATGAAAAACATAACACTGCAGCCAGAACTGGGGCTACACAAGCTATGAGTGACCTAGGACCAATTGCAAGGCGTGCATCCAAAAATCCAGGAACGCGTCACAAGAGAGAGGCCTCCGTCGACATGCTGACCCAGGACTTAGACCAACAAAGTGGTACTTCATCTACAAGTTCCACATCCGGCGGTGATGTCTCAGGAGCTTCGTCAGCCTCAAGCGCGGCTACGGCGAATATACCGTCCATCGACGAGCAGATCAAACTGGTGACGGAGATAACACAACATGACCTGCAAGAGTGTCAGAAAGGTTATGTTGTTGCGAATAAATGGCTATCTAGAGTCCTCGCTCGAGGCACGGAAGCTGAAAAGACGAGCAAATTTGGGAAAGAGGCTAGAGAAGGCCCGATCGGACAGGTGGACAATGAGGGCATCAACCTCATCACGGACCCTTCAGCCGGTGGATACAAAGACGAAGCTGGCGAGCCTTTTGTGCCTTTGAAGCCGGGTCTCAGTATGGGCGACGATTTCGAGATACTACCGCAGGCTGCGTGGGACTACATCATACAGTGGTACGGACTTTCGAAAGGTTCCCCAATCATAAGAAGGTATTGCCACAATACCAGTACGAGCGAAACCCAGGAGAATCTACAATACGAGCTGCACCCACCCGTCTTTACCATCCTCAAGCTCCCCGTGTACGACGAGACGAGTACCAAGTCCCAGAAAGAGAGGGATGCAACTCCCGTCAAGATTTTAGCAAGCCGGCATGATCTTTACCAGAACTTTCTAAGGCAAGCAAAACAGAAAGCGGGTATCGATCTCAAGACGAAGGTCCGAGTGTGGCGCATTCTGGGCGGCCTGGACAAAGGTTCTCAAGGGGGGATGATGACACCCGCAGCGTCACGAAGCAACTCCCCTGCACCGGGTGCGATTCTGTCGGTAGATCCAGGTGATAAGCTCGTCTTAGATCTAAACAAGTTCAACGGACTACAGCTTGGCCCTCAGCGTGAATTGGTCGATGTCACCGATCAAACTGCTAACGACAAGTACAACGGAAAAGGCTCCAGATTAGATGTTGTTGGTCTTCTCCAGGATGAGGTGATAGTACTAGAGGAGATGATCGGTGGTCCAGCTGGTGGAGAATGGCCTTCAGATACAGCGAAGGCGAAATCTGGTGGCATAGGCATCAGCATCACGAAGAGTGGAGCTACCACCGCTCAAAGTTCCCTGAAGCCGACTGCCAATACTAGCAGGAGCACAAGTCCTGCGCGAGGAGGCATTATGACTCGTGGTCGTACGCCCGGTACAGTGGGCTTGAGCAACCTTGGTAATACTTGTTACATGAACTCAGCCCTTCAGTGTGTCCGCAGTGCGAAAGAGCTAACTGAATACTTTCTTCGTAAGTGCCTAAGATACTTATACCCTTCGAATGGCCCGCTAACAGTATACAGATGACAAATACAAGAGTGAACTGAACCCAGATAACGTACTCGCTCACAATGGTCAGGTTGCCAAATCATATGCCACGCTGTTACACGAGATCTATAATGCAAGTGGTATAGCTTCATTCGCTCCAAGACAGTTCAAAAACATAATTGGTAAATACGGTCCCTCCTTCTCTGGCTACCAACAACAAGACTCGCAAGAGTTCCTACTCTTTCTCCTTGATGGCTTACAGGAAGATCTCAACCGTGTTCTCAAGAAACCGTACATCGAAAAGCCCGACTCAACTGACGAGATGGTTCATGACACTGCTGCATTGAAGGCAATGGCAGACAGATGTTGGGAGATATACAAGGCGCGCAACGACTCAGTCATCACGGATCTGTTCGCTGGCATGTACAAATCTACTGTGGTCTGTCCGACTTGTGACAAAGTGAGCATCATCTTCGATCCTTTCAATAACCTCACCCTACAATTGCCAATCGCGAGCGTCTGGTCGAAGAAGATCATTGTCTTCCCTCTTCGTTCGAAGCCGGTCGTTGTGGACGTTGACATAGACAAGAATGCGAGCTTCCTAGCTCTCAAGGAGTTTGTGGCTGTCAGAGTCGGGATTGATCCCAAGCAAACAATGGTAGCTGAACTCTACAAGCATGGAATATATAAGCTGTTCCAGGACACTGCAACTATTAGGGAGGAGAACATTGTCGATAGCGACACTGTGGGCATTTGGGAGTTTGAGGGCCGGCCGACCAATTTTCCGACGAAGAAGAAACCCCAGAGGTCTTTCCACTACTCAAGTAGTAACGATGACGAGGAAATTCCAGATGATGACTCACCAGTCGCAGATCGGATGCTTGTACCTGTGTTCCATCGCCGACTAAAGGGCGGTCCGAAGATATACCGCTCAAACAGCCTTTTTGCAGCTCCCAGCTTCATTGTCGTGAATCGCGAGGAAGCCAAAGACCATGATGCCATTCTGCGGAAGGTATTGGCTCGAGCAGCGACCATGACCACGCGAGACTTTCTGCGGGAGGAAGCTGGAACAGAAGAAGATACAGCAGAGGATTCGGACACTGTGCTCCTGAACTCGGATGAGACATCGGAAACGCAAGCGAAGTCGCTCGAAAGCGAGGACGGTATGATAGACATATCCATGCGTGATGGCGACAAGGAGCCTGGCTCCTCATCAGATACGCAGACACGACCACTTGTAGAGCCAAACCGCAAGCCCATCGCTCCTATGCTTCGGGCAAACAGCTTTATCACGCCTGGCGTTCGGAGTCTGTTTGAGATGAAGGTCGTTCCTAGTAGCAGGACTATGATACCCACTGGCATCAACTACATCTCCGAAGAGAGAAAAGACTACGCAACACTTGCTTCGAGAATTCCGGAGGCCTCGCCACGTCCGAAGATCAGTGCTAGGGAACAAATCGCACAGCGTCAATCAAATATGGCTGAAAGCCCAATCACCAGTGACGAGGATGCGGACGACGTTCTACCTACCTTCCAAGCTCAGCATCAACTTGGGGATGACAGTGACGACGACGGATTACCGCCTGTCGAGCAGATTTTACAGCCTAGCACAGGCTTTAGTAAGTTCAATAGGTCTACGCCACGCAATAAGAAGGGGCTGATCACGTATTCCCGCCAAGGCAAATACAATCGAGCAGCTGCCACCAAGATACAAGCCAGTATGCAGGCCAGCAGGGACGTGACACCAGCAGAGAGTGGCCCCTTGCTACATCTAGGTGAATCACTTGTACTTGACTGGATGCCCGATGCGTACGATGCACTGTTCCTTGGGATCGAGGGGCGGGATGAGGATGACTGTATGCGAGGTGTAGCTACATGGGAAAACCCACCAACGCTACCAGATGCGGAGCTGGACGAGAAGCGAAGGATTCGCAACAGCCGCAGAAGAAATGGCATCACTCTGGGTGACTGCCTCGACGAATTTGGCAAGCCGGAAATCCTCTCTCAAGATGATGCGTGGTATTGTCCACGTTGCAAGGAGCATCGCCGAGCTAGCAAAACCTTCGAGATCTGGAAGGCGCCAGATATCCTAGTCGTGCACCTTAAGCGGTTTAGCTCTCAAGCGCGAATGAGAGATAAGCTGGATGTCCTTGTTGACTTTCCTGTCGAAGGATTAGATTTGACTACAAAGCTGGCAATCCAGGATGATGAGAAAAGCCCCATCTACGATCTTTTTGCCGTGGATAACCATTACGGCGGTCTTGGTGGTGGTCATTACACGGCATACGCCCAGAATTACATTGACAAATCTTGGTATGAATACAATGGTATGTTGAAACAAAAATCTCCGTGCGGAGGCAACGATACTGACAAAATCAGACTCGGCTGTATCACGACGTTCCGACCCCAAAGTTGTTGTAACATCAGCTGCATATCTCTTATTCTACCGCCGCCGCTCATCTGTCCCTTTAGGGGGCCCTTTCTTTGAACAATTGCTTGCAGCTACCGACGCTAATGAACCCGAATCTCAACCGACTTCCCGTGCACCATCACCGGCGGGGGAAGGCAAGCGTCTCGACGACTCCTCCCGCACTGGCTCGTCGAGCGCTTTACGCGCAGCAGGAGCAGCTCACCAAGCGGGAGGTGGTGGCTCGGCGGACGGGACAAGAGCATTGACGGTGAGGAGAGGGATTGACGATGACGATCCTGTAGATGAACTACCTGGGTACTCGACCCAAGATCCTAGAGGAACCCTGGACCCCAGAGATCTGCAAGAGCCGACTCTGGAAAGCATGGAAGTTGACGAGGGCCTCGGCATGGATCAGGGAATGTGGCGGGGACCTCTCCAGTACAATCTTCACGATACCGATCCTCCATGGAAATTCGGCTCCGGCCACGGGTTGGCACCCGCGAATAATTCACCCAGTGGAGGAGACGGCCAGGACGAGGACCTTTTCGCAGATGATAGCAGTACCAAGGTCGCCAAGAGCTCGATCAGCGGAGACGATGAGAACAGGATGGCCGACTTCAACGACGACGAGGGTACGACGAGTGGCGTATTTGGTACGCCGGAGCAGGATACCATTCCCATCCTGGATGTGCCTCCACCGCTGGACGAAACGGATGAGGAGCAGGTGGCCGAGGTGATGCTTGACGATGAGTTTCAACATGATTTTGAGGACGCTCCTGGCAAGGCGGAGGAGCTCGACAAGCGTCTTGGTTTACGCTGATGATGGCGGTAGTCCGTTCGTGGTGCATCATAGGTTTTGAAGCGTTCGATCATTGTTGTTAGGGCAGGCAGCAGCATTAAAAGCAGATTTAGACCGCATTCAATGCATGCTAATCGAATGGGGCATGTCCTCTTCAATATCTACATGGGGGAGATGACCGACCTTGTGATCGGGCCTGTAATTGTATTGATCCATGGTGAGCGGCTGCAAAGCTATTAATGATCTACCTACGAACGCGATCGAAACCCCAGCGACTTCAGAACCCCCCTTGATCAAGGTACTGAAGGCTTATACCCCTCTCGTCGCCTCAAAGGCCGGGTCCCAGGTCGGATGGGGTCAATTTTTGCGTTTTCGACCCCCCGCAGTTATCAATAGAGACTCGGAATATAGCATATATGTCCCCCTAAGATGTTCATACTAGGCATAGGCATTGCCTAAGGCGTACAAGGTTCCCAGGGACTGCCTATGGATAGCTTCCGTTCACCCCTGGTGCCCTGGAAGCCCTCAAAGGCCTAGGCCCAGCTCCTAGGGGAAAAAGTTGTTCCGGATGCTAACCCCCCCAACCCCCACGTCGTACACGTTGTTCTAGCTGCCGAGGCCGGAACAGCTTGTGACACCGAAACATGCGCATTCAGTAAACCCATCGGACAACACTTCTATCGCCCGGACGAGGTCAATGATCATTATGTTCATTACTTGACAGGCATTATATCGTTAGAAGTTGTTGATACGTTTCCAGAAGCGTAAACGAGCTATTCCCGCACGAGAATCGAACCACGCATGGCTTCGGGCATTGATGCGGCTCGAGAAATGGCACTCATGGAGGCTGTCCGGCGGAAGAGGGAACAGTTGGAAGATGAGATGGAGGTCTTCCGGGGCCTGAAGGAGAGGGAGTTTAGGGCTTTTGAAGTGAAGTTGAGGGGGCTAGGGGAGGGTGAGGGTAGCAGGGATGACATTGAGGTTTTGGTGGGGAGGGTGGAGGGTGAATTGAGGGCAGCGAGGGCGAGGATCAAAATTGGGAAGGGGAAAAAAGGGAGGGGGGAGGTGCATGAGAAAGAGGGGGAGTTTGAAGGGGTTTTTACGCCGAGATTTTTGGGATTGTTGGGGGCAGAGGGAGAGGGAGGGGAGCCTTCCATTGTACGGTCCTTTCGAGGTCGTACAGGCTTTGAACGCATATCTTTGGGGAAACAGAAGGGGGTGGGTTTGATGGGTGAAGAGGGTATAGCGTTCCTGAGGGGGGAGGAAAAGGGGAAGTTGGAGAGAGGGTCGTGGGATGGGAAGGAGGGTAAGGATGAGTCGGGGCGAGTAGTGGTCGCTGCTACAAGAACACGGGAGGAGAGGGAGGAAGTCAAGAAGGAAGTTGCAAACGCGAGACGAGGTGGACAATCTATGCTTTCATGCTCGGCGGAGTATCGACGCTCGGGCATGACAAGTCCGCCGGCTAGGCCTGCACGACCACTGAGCTCGAGTGTGCCGCCGGAGCACGCAAGCGACCATCCACGCTTGTCGTCTAGGTTGGATGCGAGCATTGATAGGCGGAGAAGCAGCCTGAAGAATGCGAGGGAGCCAAAGTCTCCAAAGCGTGTGCAGTTCTCGATCGATGATACGGTGGTCTCGCCTAGTACTTCTCCTGTTGCGAGCCGGTGCGACGATGCAGTCTATCGGAATCCCACGAATCCGCCGAAGGGAGCAAAGGGGTTTGAGAAATTTGAGGTCCTGAGAGGGCAGAGGGCCGACAAGACGAGTACCAATGGTATTGAAGGGAGTAAGGGTGGCAGCTCCTTATTAGCAGGTACACGGACGGCGTCGAATAACGCCGACACTTCCTTCGGAAGCTATATCCAAGCGATCGGCCGCCAGTCAGATACTTCTCTGCACCTGTCGACCGGTACAGAGGAGCCCTTTGACCTTCTGGACAATGATGAAGATGTGTTTGAATTTGACGAGAACATCGGGGCCAGAGGATCCAGCTTAGCGAGGGATAGCAAGGAAGAGGACACGATGGACGACGATGATGATGGAGAGCCTGAGAAGGACAGTAGGCCTTCACTGACTGGTAGCTCCCCTCATGCGGGCAGTTTGCCGATCGAAATCAAATGGGGTGCCAGTATGAGAAGGGTTTCTAATGACGACTGAGAGGACCATTACCATCAGGACAGGGGGTTGTTGGTGAAGATCCAAATGAATGTACGAGTCAGCTGGCCTGCAAGTACTATTTGGATCTGAAAGTGGTGCGTGCCTTCGCAGGAGAGGAGATCGATGGCCAGGGTCCTCCGAAATTGGCAATCATCTTTCGAGTTGTGAGTAGATGTAAGGATTAAGCGATCTAGGACGATTCAGCTTGCCAGCAAAGGAAGTGGATGTTGCTAGTGTCGCTGTCTTTGACCTGGCTCCGAGCCACCCCAAAGCATGTTGTTGGTATGCTTTACTGCCAGAGCTTTTGCCAGTCACGGGTGCTGAGCGTATCCCGACAACCTAGAACGGCATTCTTTTGGCATTGTTGGCTGTGCCAACATTCGGGATTTCACGGCTGCCAGAATTTGCATGTCTGCTTGGTATGCGAGCTCGAAAGGATTGCTGACTGAGCTACTGGAAGCTCAAGTATGTGCAATAGATTTGGTAAGATACCGTACTCATAAACTTCCTCTTAACTTCGCCTATTTCATATTATCACATCTAAAAGCTATCAATCATGTGGAAGCTCACCAAGTTAGAGGCTTGAATCCAAAAGTCTTGCTAACACCCTCTCATAGATTTCTATACGATGCAGTATATACGGTTCGATTTCCCATGGTTCACTCTATGACAGACTCGTCAACGCTTCACATCGCCAAGGCTTACTTGATGCAACATTAATTGCGATTATTATGCTGGACATCGTCCTCCAAGAATTCTTAGCATCTTATCACACAGTGAATTGGTGTCATCAACTTCACTTCTAAGATAAAAGAAATCTTAGCAGACAACAGCCGCCAAATTTCAGACCAAACTCACAACATTGGTTTCAGCCCATTCGAAGCTCCCTCGGGTGACACAATGTCCGGACGCAAAGGCGACAATTCTGAAGATGCAATCGTACTGGATGACGAAGAGCCCGAGGAGTTAAACTATATGGATCTCTTCGACGATCTACCTCAAGCCAAAGCGGCGCTATCCCATACGGTGAGTTGCTACTTGGTGTTAGATCCACTACATATTGATAGTAGTTTACAGGCCGCTTCCAAGATCAACGTTCCTTGTGACGACGATATATTTGCCTATGGCGAAGACTTCAAGAAGTCCGTGCAGAGCCTGATAGAGGCTGGCTCTCGTCATGATAAGGATCAGAGAACATCCCAGGTATTAGTACCAGTCACACAAAAGCACAAAGAGTCATTGGCGTGCCGGAAAGGTCAGGCAAAGTGTAAGATTTATCACGATGATCGTACAGTTCAGCAACCACAAGTACCCACTGCTCGTATGTACTCTCCTTCCAACAGACGAATGCCAGATTCTCGAACCACCTTAGAGAAATGTCCTCCTGAGAGACAAGCCCATAAGGATGAGAAGCCGATTGGATCTCGTTCTAATCTCGCGACGGCTACTGCAGTCCCAAAGCAGAAAGCGGACTCTAGTCTCTCTATGATCTCCCAGCTTGCCGAGAAAGCCCCAATAGACAGGTCTAGCTCGGGGAAAGAACCCGGGTCAAAGAAAGCTGGAACATTAGCACAACGAATGAAGCTACCAAGTTTACCAGTCATCACGAATGGTCATGGTCGGCCAATGGGATTCGCCGCTATGCAGAGTGCGGAAGACGACCCTCGTTATGCATCTGCTCACGCTATCATGGACGGAGAGGCAGCAAGCACAGCCAAGGAAGTCCCCAATACACTCCCCCCTACTTCCCCCCAAGCTATCGTCGCTTCCTGTTCCTCTCGCAAAGTCCCTTCGAAGCCCCGGCCAAAGAGAGTACCTAAAAAGAAGTCGGACCCCTTACAGCCCACGCTGAGTATCCTTAAATCTAACTCCAAACGGCCGCTTTCAGAGATGGGAATTCACGATCTCTTCATGCCGGGACAAGTAATTTCGAACGCAGAATGGCAAGCCAAGAAGCGTCAGCGCCTGAAGAAAAAGGAGATTCGTGCGTTAGAAGATGGCGGTACTTCTAATGGACTTCAAGATGTGGTTGAGACTTGTCCAAAAGGGCAAGATTGCAATAATCTACCAGATTGGACCAGGGTGATTAACTGCGACGTATCGGATCCCACTAGATCTAGTCCTATCAAGGTGCAGACTGCGACCGATACTACTCTAGGCGAAGAACCAGACCTTACACGCAACTTCATTGAAACGCCAGATACGCCGGATTCTGAACCCAATGCAATGCCAATAACGACCAGGCCTGGTCCCGTTGGGGTTTCAGGAAATACTGATAACCAAGCCATGAGATTGGATGGAGTCCAGCCAGCTGAGCTGATATTGACCAAAATTGTCGGACCCAGACCCAGGAAAACTACGGATACTGAGGTCCATTCAGAGGAAGGTTCATCTCACGTTGAGGGATTTGAACCCATTGCTCAGCAAGCTATCGGGATACACGCGTATAGAGGCAAGAAAAAGGTCCATTTCGAGGAACCTGACGTGTTCCTGGAAATGGAAAAGCGATCATCAAAGGAGCTAGATCCCCTAGACTTCAATAACCGGAATGAACATCCATTGACTACAGAGGAGCCTGTGACCAGACTTGAGAAACCAATCCCGACCCCTCGTCCGGTAATAGGAGGTAAGGGCATCTCAGAGGCCACACTCGCAGCGTGGCGAGCCACTGAAGTTGAAGACATCGCCCACACGACCCCATACCACAGCACAGACGAGCAAGAAGACGATTTGATCACTCTCACCGAACCAACCTACGAATATAACGTCAATCGCCGCGAATGGTTAATCGAAAATCCCGAAGGCGAAACAAGCGCAGAGGTATTGACTTTTGGCCCCTTTCACACAATTCAAGAGGCCAACGCCATTGCCGCGAGGGAAATCCATCATCCGATCCAGCTCGGCACCGTGCACGGCGTTCCCTCAAACGCGTGGGACTACAGCTTCCGACAAGACCATGATGGCTTACAGACCCAAATCGCAGAAGCTTTGGGAGTCCATATTGAAGCGGAAGTCCAGCGTGGTAAGTCGACCACCTCGTCCTATATCACCTAGCACAACAACCCTCTGACAAGGGGATAGAACTAGCACCACCAGACGAGCGTACGCGCTTCCCAGCCTCCGCCTTCAAAATCACCCCCCGCATCTATCTCGTCCAAGAACTATCCTGGTCTCCCCCACCCCCTCCTCCACCCACATCCCTCCCAACACCAACCACCACCCCCCTCTGCCAAACCACAACCCACGCCTGCTGCACCACCCTCGACCGCGCCAACCGCAAAGCCGCCGAGCAATGGCTAGCCGCCTACACAGGCTCCTGGTCCGATTTCCACGCCGAGGGCAGGCGGAAGGATGAGGTGGAGAAAGAGTTGAGATTCGAACTCGAGGAGATGAGGGGGGGGAGGGAGGGGTTCCATCGCGAGCTGGCGTTTAGGGATGGGTGGATGTGCAAGATTTGGGTTGTGGGGTGTGGGGTTGAGGGGGTGAGGAATTAGATGGGGTGGGGTGTGGTTTGTGAGGGGGGAGGGGGAAAAGGATGAGTAGTGGATAGGGTGCTCAGCAACGATGCTTGAAAGACTTTGAGCAACGTCTTTAATCTATCCATCTAGTCAATCCACCACAACACGACTCGCAGACCACCAGATGTTATGTTTCGCTTCACAAAGCAATCCATTCAGCGCCACCACAAATCCAATTCCAACTCCAATTCCAACCCCAAGAAAAAAGCAAAGTCTCAAACCACACCCCCCCTCACTATCTATCCATCCATATGAACCTACAAAGTGATATAGCCAAAAAAACGCCTTTCCGCTAAGTACAACATATACTACATACATGAATAACAGATGCCTTACCCCTACGCCATTACCTGACACAATTACCCCTTATCTATTGCCTATCCCATCTTACCCTATCCCTTCCCATCCCATCCCATCCTTTCCCATCACATCACATCTATTCATAAGATAATTCATAGCACATCTATATCCAAATCCAAATCCAAATCCGATATCCAAATCCAATATTCAACAATCCAACATCAACATACAAATTTACAACTCCCAACTCCATATACAACTCCACACTCCACACACTATATACAATACACAATCATCCCCTCCATCCCCTCCCTCCTCCCTCCTAAATATTCTAAATATCCCAGTCATCACTTCGCATCCCCATCCCACACCAACCTCTAATCAACCCTACATTCCTCTCCATAAAATTCATCAACCACTTACTCTCCCTCCTTCCCTACCTATCTCTTATTCCAAGTACAACAGTACGCACAACCACCCAAAACCATCCACACGCATGCCCGAAGAAACATCCGATAATCCCACCTAGAATTACCTTATATTAGATTTGATGGATGAACCGGTTGATTGTTCGGCTATGAGCAAATCGTACTGTTAAAGATAGATAAGATTCTGCATACATAGCAGAACACAAATAGATATGCAATCATCTATCTCCCACCTAAGACTCTCATCCACCCTTCCTCTCCCTCCCCCTCCTCCCTATCAATACCAATACCAACACCACTCTCCCCCCCCCTCTCCCTCTGGCCCCCTCGTACCACCCCTCTCTCTCCTTCCCTTTCATTTCCATTTCCATTTCCACCCCCACTAATCCCCATCCCTCCTCCACCAGTCCCACCAGTCCCACCCCCACCAGCCGTCCCAGCCCCA